>Ga0209579_10000591_pt1 | contig 34656 bp, 32 predicted proteins | sample Coa_R1_2_FD_187152 | JGI IMG/M metagenome (GOLD analysis project Ga0209579, IMG submission 187152) | Surface soil microbial communities from Centralia Pennsylvania, which are recovering from an underground coalmine fire - Coalmine... | ecosystem: Environmental > Terrestrial > Soil >...
ACCCGTGGTCCCGCCGGTCGTTCCACCCGTGGTCCCGCCGGTCGTTCCACCCGTGGTCCCGCCGGTCGTTCCACCCGTGGTCCCGATACCGTGATGAGTGTCATCGTCAATAACCGGCGAATCCGCCGAGACGTCGCCGCGGACCGGGAACACGAGGAGGGTGATCCGCCCGGCGATCTGCTGTGAACCCACCGGCGTCGAGAGGATAACCGCCGGTGTGCCGACAAAGCGGTCGAGAACAGTCGGCGATATCTTCTCGGTTCCCGCCCACACGCCCGTGCTGTCACGCAGCACGACGTACGACTGCGTCCCGCTCGGCGTCGTCATCGTCACCGTAAGCGTCACACAGCTCGGATCGTTGCAGGCTACCGTCGCCAGGATACCCTGTGTTGTATTGATTGGAGTTGGAGCCGGCTGCGCGCTGGCGATGCGGTTTAGCCCAAACCACGCGACCGCGAGAATGATAGCTACCGCACCCACACGCCTCAGGTCAAACATAACAGTTCCTCCCCCGTCAAATGACCACATCCGCTACCTAGTACGCTTGAACCTAGGGTACCTGCTGCGAGGCAGTCTTCAAAGGGTGGGAACACCGATAAGACTTTGCGTCTCTCGGCAGGGATGAAGCAGTATGATCAGCGGGTTTTCCCTGGTATATGGGTGCTGGTGCCCCCGATACCAACCGGTTATGCGGGCGTTCCCAACATCGACCGCCATCCATTGGGTTTGTCGGGGGGGTGACATGCTCATTACGAAGGGAGGTTCCACAGGGCCGCGTTGCACGGGCGTCGAAAAAAGCTCTCAAAATGCGCCCTTCGCGATATTTCCGCCGATGACGCGACGAGCAGTCCGGAAGGGGCAGAAGGCCGGCTCACCGGACGGCACGTCCCCTGCCCTTGTCGACGAGTCGTCGTACGCGGTCGTGCTGATCGGGGGCGACAGCCGGATAGGGTACGTTTCCCCGCAGGCGGTACAGATCACCGGCTATCGCGCCGACGAACTGATCGGCATTGACACGTTCACGCTCATTCATCCGGACGATCAGGAACGGATGCGCGGGCTTTTCGCCGCGTTGCTGTCGCGACCCGGCGCCACCGTAGCGGCGGAATGCCGCGGCGTTCGAAAGGACGGCTCCGTCTGGCGGGCGGCGGCGCGAGGGACCAATCTGATCGACGATCCCGGGGTCCGGGCGATCGCGGTCACCTACCGCGACATCACCGAGAAGCAACACGCCGGGGACGCGCGGCGGACCCCGGAGGAAGCATTCCGCGACAGCGAGGAGCGCAGCCGCCTGATTCTCGCCTCCGCGCGCCAGGCCTATATCGCCATCGATGCCGGCGGCGTGATCACGGAATGGAACACCGCGGCTCAGTTCACATTCGGGTGGACCCGCGCGGAAGCGGTGGGACGCGAACTGGCGGCGCTCATCATTCCGCCGCGCTACCGCGAGGCCCACATCAACGGGTTGAAGCGGTTCGGCGAAACCGGCGAAGCCCGCATCGTTGGCAGGCGGAACGAGTTTCCGGCGCTGCACCGTGACGGGCACGAGTTTCCGGTGGAGTTCTCGATTTCGGTGCTGCGTCAGGGCGGCGCGTATTCGTTTCACGCATTCGTCGCCGACTTGACCGTGCGCGCGCGGATGGAAGCTGCGCTGCGCGAAGGCGAGGCGCGCATCCGGTCAATCGTGGAGTCTACCTCGGAGGGCATCATGTTCGTCTCGTCGGACGGACGGGTGGCTTCCGTGAACCGCCGCGCGCAGGAGATGCTGGCGGTGGATCACGCGACCACCGAAGGAATCAGTTTTGCCGCTGTGCTCGCCCGGATCGGATTTCGCGAGCAAGATCAGCGCGCGCTCAGCGCCGCGGCGCAGGCAGTGCTCGGCGGCCTCGAAGAAGACTACCAGGGCGATGTGGAACTCCCGGCCCGGCGCTTGGTCGTCCACTGGGTCGCGCGGGCCGCTCGCGACAGCACCGGCTTCTTGACCGGATTGACCTTCACGCTCAGGGACGTGACCCAGGAGCGCGAGGTCGGCCGGATGAAATCCGAGTTCGTTTCGTTCGTCACCCATCAACTCCGGACGCCGCTTGCCGGGACCAAGTGGCTGCTGGAGCTGGCCGCGGATGCCGAGGATGCCCGCGATGTGCGCGGGTACATTCAGGACGCCCGCGAGGTCAACGAACGGATGGTCCGCCTGGTCAACGACCTGCTGGACCTGTCGCGCCTCGAGACCGGTGCCCTGCACGTCGATGTGGAGATGACCGACCTGGGTGCGCTCACGCGCAGCGTGGCCAGCGAACTTCAGTCGGTGATCCGGCAGAAAGAGCACACACTGTCGATCGTCGGCGCGTGCGATGTTCCGCCGGTCCCGACCGATCCGAAACTGCTCCGCCAGGTCTTCAGCAACCTGCTCGCCAACGCGGTCAAGTACACGCCGCCGGGAGGGACGATCCGCGTCACGATCCGCCGGGACAGCGAGCAGGTCACTTGGTCCGTGAAGGACACCGGCATCGGCATCCCGGCGCGCGATATTCCGCTGTTGTTCCAGAAGTTCTACCGTGCCGAAAATGCGCTCGCGATCAACGCTGAAGGCACCGGTCTCGGGCTCGCGCTCGTCCGCCTCATCACGGAACGCCTCGGCGGCCGTGTGTGGTGCGAATCTGAGGAAGGACAGGGGACGACCTTTTTCTGTGTCCTGCCGCTCGCGAGGGGGCCGGCCGATGGTGACGCCGCGGCGCACGCAAGTCCTAATCGTTGAGGACGACGAGTTTCTCGGGAAGGCCTGTCACGACACGCTGCGGCGAGACGGGTACCAAGTGGTCGTGGCACATGACGGCGAGGAGGCGCTACGGAAAGTAAAGGCAGACCTCCCGGACGTCGTCCTGCTCGACTGGCTGCTGCCCAAAGTGCCCGGCCTGGAAGTACTCCGGGCGCTCAAGACCGATGCCCGCTCTCGCGACGTGCCGGTTCTTGTACTCTCCAACTCGTCCCGCGAGGAAGACCGGGAGCGGGCTTTGGCACTCGGAGCGGCCGGGTATCTGATCAAGGCAGACCTATCCCTCCGCGATCTGCGCTGCCGCGTCAAGAATGTCCTGAAGGTCTCTTGAGGTGCCGGCGCCCGGCGCGGCCAAAGACGACGGGAGCCGGACGATCCTGCTCGTCGAGGACGACCGGCTGCTGCGCAAGGCGGCTGAGAGCGCCCTGCGGCAGCGAGGATTTCGGGTGTTGACGGCGACAAACGGCGACGAAGCACTGCGGACGGCGGCGGCGGAGATCCCGAATCTGGTACTGCTCGACCTCGTCATGCCGGGTCTGCCGGGCTACCAGGTCCTGAGAGCGCTGAAGGACAACGACGCGACCGCGGCCATTCCGGTCGTGGTCCTCACAAACCTCGGCCAGGACTCGGACGTGCAGCGGGCTCTCGACGCGGGGGCGGTCGCCTATGCGATCAAGAGCAACCTTGCCCTCAAGGAGCTTGTTGCCCTCATCCGACGGGTCCTGCTTACTCCCGGACCGCCTCCAGGTACTTGAGAACCGCCCGCACGCGCGGCTGGACCGAGGAATTCTGCCGGTCGATCTCCAGGCGCTGGTAGATCTGGTTGATCTGGTTCTCTACCGATTTCTCGGTGATGTACAGGCCCTGCGCGATGCCCGCGTTGGTAAAGCCCTGGGCCATGTGCGCGAGGATCTCGCGCTGCCGGGGGGTCAGATTGGCGAGATCGCCGGCGATTTTCTTCGGGACGCCCCGGACGATCTCGGGATCCAGCACGACGAGACCGCGGGCTGCCCCTTCGATGGCGCGCACGAGCGAGCCGATGTCCGACACTGACTTCTTGAGCAGATATGCCCAGCCGGCGGTAACCTCGCGCGCAACGGTGACCGCGAAATAGGGCTCGGCATGGTTGGACAGCCAGACAATGCCGATGTCCGGCTGCCGGCTTTTGACCGACAGCCCGACCTGCAGGCCGCTCACTCCGCCTCGCAACTCGATGTCCAGCGTCGCAACGTTGGGGTGCGTGTCGAGGATGCACTGCTGGGCCTCGTTCGCATCGGCCAGGGCGGCGACGACGTGGAACGTCGGCACGGAGGACAAGGCATTGACAAGAAGATCACGGTACAGATCTTCGTCTTCGGCGATAACAATGGTAATCTTGTCTCGGCGTTCTTCGGGCATAAGTCTCCCGGACCAAGAGTTCCGTCCATAAGCACGCAACAGCGCGCAGGTGTTCGGTAAGTCACCGTGAAAACCCTGCCCCCATGGGTAGCAGCACACCGCGCCACGCTGAATTGTACCAAGAACTGGCGAACGCGGCATGGGAGATCACCGCGGCGCGTGCCGTGGTCCTGGGTCGCCTCGACCGCGCCACCATGCTGGTCAGTACTCTCGCCCTGGCCCCCACCGGTGCGGCAGTCCCTCGCGAAGCCGCCGGCGCTCTTAAAACAGCGGTGAGGGCCGATGCCAACCCGCGCCTCCGGCACGTGTACGTCGAGGGCCGGGAGGTGTCCGCATCCCCTCGTGCCCTGCTGGATACGCGGTCCCGTCGGGAACCCGGCGGGGACGGATGGGTGACGATCTTGCCCATCGAAACCCGTCGAGGGATTGCGGGCTCTCTCACGCTGTTCGCGCGGCGGCGGCCCGCGCCGCTGCAGAGGCGCCGTTACCGCGCGGCCGCGCGGCTCGCGTCGCTGATCTTCGACCTGAGCGACGATGTGCGCGAGTATATCCGCGACGACGAACGCGTACGGAAGGAGGCGGCTTCCCTGCTCCACGGCACCCATGCGGCGCTCATCGCGATCCGGCATCGCCTGGGAGAGAGCCGTAAACTGCTTGCCGCCGATCCCACGCACGCGGACGCGGTCCTCGAGAACGCCCGCGGCGAGCTCGAGCGGATCGGAGAGCGAGATATCGGCCGGACGAGCCGCCGGTTGTTTCCGCTGGTTATCCGCATGAGCCTTGCGCCCGCCCTGGAAGGCCTCGCCGACCTTTGTGGACCCAATGTGAAGATCGTCCTGTGGATCGAGAGAGCGATCGCCCGGATGGACGATCCGCTCGACAACCGGTTGCCCGAGGCTGTGCGTCTTGCGGTCTACCGCGTGGCGGAGGCGGCAGTTATCCGCGCGGCGGCCGGTTCCCCTGCGCCGCGGCTCGAAATCAGCCTCAGCCGATCAGGCGGTCCGGCGCTGATCCTGAAGGTGCGGGACGTTTCGAACCGTCCGGCGAACTCGGCGCAGCGACAGCCGTACCCCGGCGATCTTCTGCTCCGCGTGCACGACGCAGGCGGAACGTTGAGGGTCTCAAGCCGACGCGGCGGGGGGATGTCCTGGTCGGCGTCTTTCCCGCTGCCCGGCGAAGATGAAGCGGCGCGATCCGCTACTCCGCGAAGTCCTGTGTAACGGCCATGCCGAACTGCCCCGCCGAGAAGACCCCGATTCCCACGCGGCGAAATCGCGGTTCTAGGATGTTTTCAAGGTGCCCGCTGCTTGCCACCAGCGCCCGGTGCGCGGCACTGCAGCTCACCGCGAACGTCACGTTTTCGCCCACCAGGCCTCGGGTCACAACGTGCGACAGCCGGTCTAGAGCGGACGGGCCCGCGGGGGAACCATGCCCCACGTACCCGCCGGTGACCATATCGTGCGAGTGGGCACGCGCCACTGCCTGCAGACTGCGGTCCATGCGCAATGGAGGGAGCCCGTGCTGCGCCCGCGCCGAATTCAAAAGCGCGAGGAGCTGCTGCTCGGCGTCGGGTTGGTCGACCGACTGAGACGTCCGCACATCCAGCGCGACCATAACAGAGGCGTCGCTGGAGGATTGTGCAGAAGCGATCAGGAGGCCGGGGCCGAGCAACAGCAGCGCGGACAGGACAACACAGAGGACCGAGCCGAAGCGCGAGCGGTCGGCGAACACGTTGGAGCGCCCCTTTCGGCAGCCCGGCAACCCCCCCATGTTGAACGTCCGCGAGGGGGCCCGCAGCTTTGCGTCCCTGGGTTACCCCAGGTTTGCCTTTTCGCTGGAGCTGAACTATTCGGTATTATTCTTCCCTGGATCGGGGCATTCTAGACATACGAGTTGGAGGATACTGGAGACCTAGCCCTTGCGGATGGTGGACGTGTCCGCCGCTCGCTCCCAGTTGAGATAGGCCTTGCCCGCCTCTGTACCAACGGCGCCGACGGCGAGCAACCGACGCGCCTGCGCTCCCGCACCGACGGCGTCGCATGCGGCGAGCAGCCGGCTCAGCATGTCCCACGTTCTTCCCGACGGCCACGGGCCGCTTTGTGCGTCGCCGTCGTCCGGCTCACGGTTCAGGAGCTCCGGTCTCTGCTCGATGAAATCCGCAACCCGATTCCGGGCGGCCGGAAGACTGTTTTCCCAGTCTTGGGGGAATGCCCGCCTCTCAAGCGGCCAGCCCGAGCGGAACCCTGCGACCCACCAGGACCCATTGGGCGACCACGCGAGATGAACCATGCGGTTTGCAAGCGGGGCCGTGAGCGCCACAACGGCATTCGGCACGAGGGCGACGGGATCGAGGGCCGCCGCGCAACGGACGCCGGCCGGCAATTGAAACTGGTCCACCCGGCGTTCGAGTACGATCTGCAGCAAGGCATTCTGCACCCCGAGCGGAGCATAGGCGAGATCATCAAAAAAGACGAGGCCGTTGCCGGCGTGCTTGGCGGCTTCTTCGGCGAGCGTCACGGCCCACTCGAGGGGTGCACGCATCGTGTGGGCTGTGAGCGTGCCGCCGGAAAGAAACGAGAGGCCGGTGAAGTCGGTCGGCGCGTGGATAGCGGCCGTTGTCGTATAGAGCGGCCAATCCATTTTTTGCGCAATTGATCGCAGCAGCGATGTCTTGCCGGTTCCCGGGGCGCCCCAGAGGGCCACCGGGATATTGGCAAAGAGCGCGATCTCGATCGCGATCGCCGCATCCGCGGTGGACGTGGAAGCTCCCGGCATCACCTTCGGTTGCGGCCCCTCTGACATCATCGAGCGCCTCCCGGCCTAGACTTGGGCGTGCGCCGCGGCGAGCGCCTCGGCGAGCGTTTGCACGACGGTGATGTGCGCGGCGCTTCCGAGAGCATCGAGGACTGCCTTCAGCGGGTGCTGCCACGGTACGACCACCAGCAGCCGCCGCCGGCGCTTCTCCAGGCGTCGGTTGAACCGCAGAAGCATGTGCATTCCGCGGCTGTCGAAGTACGTGCTGCCTCCTAACGACACAACCACCGGTTGCTCGTCCATCAGCGCCGCCTGCTCCAGCGCGGCTTCGAGAGTGTGCGCGTTGCTCGCATCGACATCTCCTGCGACCTCAATCACCGGGATGCCGTTCACCTGTCCCACCCGAAACGGCCCCGTCGGCATCCCCGGCATCTCTCCCCAATTGCGCGCGTCCGCGCCCGCCAATTTGTTCACCATCTCGGTCGAGGTCACCTCCGGCAAGATCAAACGTCGAGAGACCTCCATCGCGGGATGCCGCTCGACGCGGCGCGGGAAGTACAATCCATGGTGCCGGTCTTCGGGAACGCTGTGGCCTACCCGGCCGGCCTTCCGGACGTTGGCAGCGCCGGCATGCCGCTCCCCCGGAGATAATGGAGAACCGTCTCCACCCGGCGATGCTTCGCGGCCGTGGGGTGGTTGAGTTGTAGATGGCGGTAGATTTGATTGACGATCCCGTCTACGGATTTCTGCGACAGACCGAGAGCCTCGGCGACGGCCGCGTTGCCGAAGCCCTGCGCCATCAAGGAGAGCACGTCATATTGCGGCGGGCTCAGCATCGGGATCCATGTATTGAGCAGACGGTTCATCGAGTCCGCAATTTGCGAATCGAGGACGACAAACCCCTTTGCCACGGCCTCAATCGCAGCCACGATCGCCGTGACGTCCGTTCCGGACTGCTTCAGGAGGTACGCCCAGCCGCTCGTCGTCTGCTGCTGAAACGAGACCGGCAGGTACGGTCGCTTGTATCCGGATAACCATACGATACCGATATCTGGAAACTCTTGACGAATTAAGAGTCCCGCGTGGATGCCGTTCAGCGCACCTCTCAGTTCGATATCGAGCACAACAACTTTGGGATGCAGGCGCCGCGTGGCCTCGATCGCGGCCTCAGCGTCGGGATATGCACCGAGCACCGTAACCTTCCCGGTCTCCGACAGCACGGTCGAGAGGAGGTCTCGGAACAGATCCTCGTCTTCCGCGATGACGACCGGAACGGCCTCAGGCGCCGCGGCCGCATTTTCCGGCGGTCTCCCGAGTTCCCCGACCCGCCCCTGAGCATCCCGCGAATCCGTGAACACCGGCGCAACGGGTGCGGCGGGAACGCCGGAGACGACGGGAACGCCGGAGACGATAAGGGCGTCGGCGGACGACAGGACGGGAGGAGTCGATTCGCTCATCATGTTCCCAGTTGTACCCGGGCCCCCCCGCGTGTCGCCTCGCATCACTTCTGAGCAAGCATCACAGTGTAATCGATAGCGTCATCCTACAGGGTCGCCGCATGGAATGGGAAGAGGATAGACCCCTTGCCGCTATTAAGAGTATCGCGGGTGCTAACACCTTCGCCGATGTCTTCTAGACTCGCCGGGTCGCGAGATTGACAAAGTATGGTAACATATTGGATGCACTTCTGGGCCGCTTTCTGCGCGCTGAACCCTAGCGTGTTCGACGAGACGCGGCGGGGAGTGATCGAGACCTGAGCCCGATGTCAAGACGCGCGGAACTTCGCGCCACCAGAGACCACATCGACATTCTTACCCGGATGAGCGCACGGCTCATCAACGGGCAGAGAGAACTTACGCGTGAACAGAGTCTCGAGTTCGGTCGAGCGCTGAGCGACATTGCGGAACGCCTCGAACGGGCCGCCGACGTGCTCGCGCGGCTCATGCAACTCAGCAATCCCTCGACCACGCTGCAAAATGTCCATCTCACACCGCGCGAAATGGAGATTTTTGGCTATCTGGCCGACGGGCAGACGAACGGCGAGATCGCGTCGCGCTGCTGGGTTTCCGAAAACACGATCAAATTCCATCTCAAGAACATCTTCCGCAAGCTCGGCATCCGCGACCGGGGCCAGGCGATGATGGTCGCCAAAGGCTTGCGCCATTCCATCAGCAACGCAGAAACGGGCGACGGTTTCGTCGGCTGAGCACTCCCTACTTCGCAGCCCTGGCGGCCTGAACACGATCTCCGCCCTGTCGTTGGGCCTCCTGCAGGGCGCCTCTTGCCGCGGTCAATAGCGCCTCCGCGAAGGCGCCGTCGTGCGGCGATTCGCCAACGCCGAGACTCACGGTGATCGAGGGACCACTCTCGGCCACAACGGTACTGGCGCGCTGCCGGATGCGTTCGGCGACGCTGATCCCAGCACGCTTGGGCGTGCGAGGCAGCAAAAGCAGAAGGCCGCTCGAACTCCGTGCCACCCGGTCCGTTTCGCGCAGCACGCTTCGCACCAGCTTGGCCAGGTTTCGCACCAGCGTGTCTTGGAGAACGGCGTCGTATTTCTCGCGAATCGCGGCGAAACCGTCGATGTCCAAGCACAAGAGCGCCGTCGGCTCTTCGTGCCGTTGTCCTCGACGGAGTTCCCGTTCCAAGACATCCCGAAACGCCGGCTCGCTTTCCAGATCGGTAAGCGGATCGGTTTGAGGACCGGCAAGCGGCTGTTCATGGAGGCGCGCCAACTCGATGGCGCTCGAGAAATAGCGCGCCACGACAACCATGAGGTTGACGTCGTGCTCGGTAAATTGTCCGGGATGGGGCCGGTACGCGATCAGGAGACCGACCGCCCGACCGTGTACGACGATGGGAGCGCCGACGCAGGAGCGAAAGGCCGGGCCGGTGTCCGGTCCCGGATCGGGGATCAACTCGGCCCGGCCGCTGTCCATGACCCGCGCGTAAACGTCGGCATGGAGAGGCTTTCCGAGACGGGCAGCGGCAAGTCCCGACGCGGCCCGCACGACGAGGCGCCCCGCTCCCCGTTCGTCCAGGAGCGCGACAACACAATTGTCCATACCGAGCTCTTGGCCGAGGACGCTGAGCGCGCGATTCAGGAACACGGGCAGGCTCACGGTCAGGGCCGAAAACTCGGTCGCAATCTTGGCCAGGACGGCGACAGCGCTGTCCTGGTTCCGCGACATGGTCATGAGCGTCTCCGCTGATCGACGCGCGCGTTGTGCCGTCTTGTTGCTTTCCTCCAGTTTCGAGGTATGTTAGATCTCCACCTGAATCTCGATCGTCGATCGTTTGAGACGCGACCGCCGCGTCGTGTCCTCGGCGGCAAGCACAAGGGCAACAACAAGACCCATGGCGCCCTCGAGAGTGCGGAAGGTCCTCTGGTCCGACCCCACAGGGAAGAAATCCGCCGAGACGCCGAACGCGCGAACGGTCGTCCCGTCATCGCCTTCGACATCACACGGCCGAACGGTGACAGCGCCCGCGGCGTTTGTCCGGAGGGCGCCCTCATCAATGTCCGTGGGCCGAACGGCCATCAATTTGACCAACACCTGTACGCTCCTTCCCGCGTCGTCCGCGGCGCTGCCCTACACTTGCGTCGGCGAGAGCGAATCGCGTTTCTCCTCTACCGGCGCGTCGGTGAAACCCACCGGGAGGCTGTCGGCGAATCGAAGAGTATCACCCACGCCCGTTTCGCTGCTGCGGACGGCGCCCGCCGGAATTTCGAGCGCGGAATGCGCGCCGGGCACCCATAGGATGACACGCCCGGGCGGGAGCTGGTGGTAAATCCGTACGACCCGGAGTTTGGCGTTGAGAAAGACCACGTCGATGGCGGTCCGCATCCCAATCGTCTGCACCCCCCTACAGGGCACCAGCCAGACGCCATCACCCAGCGACAGATTCCGGTGTCGGTACAATCCGATCAGCCGGGCGTGGAAGCCCCCGGCCCGCTTGATGTCGACGCCGAGAAATGTTCCCCGCGTTTGGTTCACAACATACACGCCGGCACCTCGGTCAGGGGTTCAGGTCCTCGGGATTGGGCAGCGTCGGCAGAGGCGGAGGCGTCGTCGTCGGTCGCACGATGCTCGGCGCCACGAAGATCACGAGTTCGCTTTCGCCCTTCTGAAACGTCGTGCTCCGGAAGAGCTCCCCGAGGATCGGGATATCGCCCAGGATCGGCAGTTTGTTGACCACCTTAGAGTTCGTGTTTTGTATCAGCCCGCCGATCGCGAGAAACTGTCCGGGCTCCATCGCCACCACCGTCTCGGCACGGCGCGTCGTGATGGTCGGAATCGTAAAGCCGTTCGCGACAATGGCGTTCGCGAAATCGAGGTTGCTCACCTCGGTCAGAAGATTCAAGCTGATCGGGGCGCCCGGCTGCACGCTCGGCTTGAACTCGAGCCGGACGCCGAACTCCTGGAAGGTGATCGTCGTCTGACCGTTCGTGGTCACGGTGGGGATCGGGACCTGACCGCCGACGAGGAGCTTGGCCGACTGACCCTCCATCACCACGAGCCGCGGGTTGGCCAGGGTACGTGCCGCGTTCCGCTGTTCCAGGAAGTGGATCTCTCCAATCAGCGTTTGCAGAGCGCTGGCGGCAACGTTGGGTGCTGTGAACAGGCCGAAGTCGAAGATTCCCGGGGTCCCCAAGAAGGGGGCGGCGGTGCTGCCCCCGCCATATCGGACACCGATGTCGTTCATCGCCGTGAGGTTGATTTCAGCCACCACCGTGGCGATTTGGATCTCCACGGGGTTGTGCACACGGACCATCATTGTGACGTTCTTGAAGTAGGTTTTGGCAATCGATTCGACCTTCGCCTGATCGTACGTCGTCTCCACGACGCCGTCGATCCGAACGGTATCCGGGCTGGTGACGGTAATGCTGACGTTGGGGTAGTCGTGAAGAGCCGCCGCAAGCTGTTGCTGCTGCACCTGCGTGGGAGGCAGGCTGGGCTGACGGACCGTCATCCGGTCCAGCACCCTGCCGAATGCCGAGGCGATCTGCTCGGCCTGCGCCTTCGCGGCGTCTGTGGCCACCGCTCCATCGAGCACCACGATGCCGCCCACGACGTTGGCCCGGATCTCCGGCTCCCCCAGCACGTCCCGCAGGGTCTTCGTGAGGTCCGCGCTGCTCGCGGCGACGACGACCACGCGATAGGTGCTGACCCCGGCCGCCGTCCACACGGTGAGCGTCGTCTCGCCGATGCGCTTCCCGAGGACCATTAATTGATTCCGTGTGATCAGATTGACGTCCGCGATTTCCGGCGCGGCGACCACGACGCGCTGGAGATTCGCAATGTCGAGCAGCCGGCCGTAGTTCACCGGAACGACGAGCGCCGGGAGTCCCTGCGCCTGCCCGCTTGGTGCCGCAACGACTACCGCAACGAAAAGCGCGATCACTCCTGCTATCGGCCGAGCGCGACGCAACGGTGACATTTTCTCCCCCCTAGAATCGACGCATGCCGGGCTGCCGGCCACTACCGTCCGGGCGCCGGCGCCCCAAAACCGGGTCCGCCCGAGCTCATGAATTGAGTATAGATTCTGACAAACCCCGGACCCGCCACCACGACGAAGAGGGCCGGCAGGATCAGGAAAATAAGCGGGAACAGCATTTTCACGGGCGCTTTGTAGGCGCGCTCTTCAATCCGCTGGCGCCGGCGCGTCCGCGCGTCTTCGGACTGAACGCGCAGCACCTGGGCGATGTTGACCCCGAACTCCATGGCCCGTACCAGGGTGGACGTAAACGACACGAGGTCCTCCACCCCGGTGCGGCTTCCGATGGCCTTCATCGCCGCCTGACGGTCGCTGCCGAGGCCGACTTCGTCCAAGTACACCTTGATCTCGTCGCTGATCGGCCCGCGCCGCCGGGACGACACGGTCTCGAGCGCCTGATCGAGACCAAGACCTGCCTCCACCGTCACGGTCAACAGATCGAGCGTTTCCGGCAGTTCCCGTACAATCCGGGCCTGGCGGCGCAGGATGGTGCGGCGAAGGGAGAATTCGGACCACGCGTACCCGAGCGCCCCGGCGACGATCGCAAACAGCACGGGCGTCCCGACGGGGGCGTGCCTGGTGAGCACGAGCACCACGATGCCCAGCGCGCCCGCGCGCAACCACTTCCAGGCGATCCAGACCACGGGATCGGTCGTACGGTTGCCCGCGCGCAGGAGGTTGGCCCGCACAGCGGCCAAGGATCCGGCCGGCGTCAGTCTGGCCGCCAGCCTGGCGACGGACTGTAAGATGGGGCCGAGCGCCCGCGCTGTGAAGGGCAGCGCAAGCGTCGATTCCCGGGGCATCCCTTGCGCACCGAGTTCCCTCAGCCGCTCCGCGACCAATTGCCGCTCCGGCGACCGCTGCAGCAGCGCGACGGTGGCAAGAAGCACCGTGCCAAAGACCAGCACTGCGATCGCGATCGGGATCATTCTCAGACCTCGATGGCGCCGATGCGCCGGATGAAGTAAATACCGAGCAGCTGCATCACGACCGAGATAGCCAGCATGATGTGGCCGATCCGCGTGGTCACCAGGTAGCTCGAGTACTCGCGCATGCCGACGAGCAGAACGACCATCAGGATGGGGGGAATCGCAACAACAATCACGGACGAGATACGCTGCTGGGAGGTGAGCACCCGAATAAAGTTCTTCAGCTTCACGCGCTCACGGAGCGTCGCGGTTACCTGATCCAAAAGCTCCGCCAGGTTGCCCCCGACCTGCCGGTTGGTCAAGATGCCGGCAACGGCCAGGTCGAAATCGTCGCTGCGGACCCGCGCCGCCATGTTCAACAAAACTTGCTCGGTGCCGAGCCCGAGGTTCATTTCGCGCTGCGCCCGCGCGAACTCAGCCGAGATCGGATAAGGATGATCGGACGCCACCATCGCCATCCCCTGGTTGAGCCCGAGGCCGACGCGAAGCGCCCCGGCAAGCGCCTGCAGCGCGTCCGGGAGTTGCCGGGTGAACGCGTCGCGGCGCCGGTTTCGCTTGAGGAGCAGCCACAAAAACGGCACCCCGACGCCCGCAGCCGCCGCCGGTACGACGATGAGACTGTCGCGGGCCGCGACGAGGCCGATGACGGCCGCCACCAGACCGCTCACCACGGCGATCAGGAGAAACTCGAAAGGTTTGATCGGCGCATCGGCCGCGTCGAGCAGACGTTCCAAGTGGCGTCCAAGGTTCCACCCCGCCATCGCGCGGTCGATCGACGGGATTTCGCTCCAGCGGCTGGTACCGGCGGCCGCCGCTCCGCCGTGCATCGGACGCACGAAACCACTCAGGCGCTCGGCGGCCGCAAAGCGCGGCGTCATCAAGCGCACCAATACCAGTTGCGCTATCAGCAGGACCGTCACGAATACCAGTATCGCGGTCAGCCACATCGTGCGATCCTCAGCGTAGGAATATGGACAAGGGGAGCTCGACGCCGGCCGGCTTCAACCGATCGTAGAACCGGGGCCGGATGCCGGTAAAGGTATGCTGACCGAGCACCCGGCCGTCAGGTCCGATGCCCTCCTGAACAAAGAGCGCAATGTCCTGCATCGTAATGATGTCGCCTTCCATCCCGGTGACTTCGGAGACCTTGGCCACCCGGCGGACGCCGTCGATGTAGCGCGACACATGCACGACGACGTGGATGGCCGACGAGACCTGTTCCCGAATTGCCCGCGTCGGCAGTTCGACTCCCGCCATCAGGACCATCGTTTCGATACGCGCGAGCCCATCCCGCGGCGAGTTCGCGTGCACGGTGGTCAGGCTGCCCTCGTGGCCGGTGTTCAGCGCCTGCAGCATGTCGAGCGCCTCGCCGCCCCGGACCTCGCCGACGATGATCCGGTCTGGACGCATCCGGAGGGCGTTCCGCACCAGATCCCGCGTCGTGACCTGCCCTCGTCCTTCGATATTCGGCGGCCGGGTCTCCAGACGCACCCAGTGCTCATGCTTCAGCTGGAGTTCGGCCGCGTCCTCGATCGTGATGATGCGCTCCGTCGGCGGAATGAACATGCTGAGCACGTTGAGGAGGGTCGTCTTGCCGGCGCCGGTGCCCCCACTCACGACGACGTTCATCTTCGCGGCGACGGCGGCGCGCAGCACCTGGGCCATCTCGGCCGTCATCGTCCCGAAGTTGATGAGATCCTCGGCGACGTAGGGATCACGGGCGAACTTCCGGATGGTCAGACACGGCCCGTTGAGGGCCAGCGGCGGAATGATGGCGTTCACCCGTGAGCCGTCGGGCAGCCGCGCGTCAACGTAGGGCTGCGCCTCATCGATCCGGCGGCCCACCTCGGAGACGATCTTTTCGATGATACGCATGACGTGCTGGTCGTCGCGGAACCGGATCGCGGTCGGGAAAATCTTGCCGGCCTGCTCGGCAAATACGACGTTGGGTCCGTTGACCATGATTTCGGTAATGCCGGCGTCGCGGACCAGAGGCTCGATCGGTCCGTAGCCCATCGCTTCGTCGACGATGTCGCTGATGAGCTTCGCGCGGTCCACCCGCGTAAGAAGCTCGGTCCCCGAGTCGAGGATCCGGCCCACCTCCCGCTCGACTTCCTCGCGCGTCCAGCTCGTGCCGCGGCGTCCAAGATCCTCGACGAGGCGCCGGTGGACGTCGTTCTTCAACGCCTGATAGGGTTCCGACCACCCGCGCTCGCTGACCTCGTCGAGCCGCCTACGCAGTGACACGATCCACTCTCCCGATGTATGCCATCACGGTCTTGGCAAGCGCACGAATCTGCTGGGCAAACGGCGTCTCGGGGTCGGTCATGATCAGCGGCATGCCGCTGTTGGCGGATGCGATCACCCGATCATCCCGCGGTAGCAGCGCCACGAACTTCATCCCGAGCGCCTTCTCTACGTCGCGCCGGGGCAGGGAATGCCGCTCGTCGACGGCATTCCCGACCAGCAGCAAATTCTGTATGGGGAACCGCAGCTGCGTCAGCATTTCGTGCATTTGGCTTGTGTCCTTGAGGCACACCACATCCAGCGTGGTGAGCTCGACCGCCAGATCGGCCACTTCCAGGGCTGCGAGCATCGCCTCGAACGACGACACGCTGACATCGACGACGACGACGCTGTACAGTGCCTGGAGGACGTTGAGCGTCTCGCGAAAACGCTCCGGCGGCACCTCTTCCGCCAACTCGGTCCGGAGGGGTGCCGCCAGCACCTCGACCCCGCTCTCATGCCGGTTGAGGAATCGCTCGGCGATCTCCACAGAAAGCGCCTGACTCATCTCGCGAATCGTGCGCTCGGGACGGATGTTCATCAGCGCCGCCACGTCGCCAAAGTACAGGTCGCCGTCGACCAGGGCCACCCGGCCGTCCTGCAGCCCCTTTAGAGCGATCGCGAGGTTGACCGCGACGGTGGTCTTCCCGACGCCACCCTTGCTCGACAATACGGCGAGGACCAACCCGCGGCGCGCGCCACCCACGTTGTCCAATTCGCCCGCCTCGGCGAGCACGCGCAAGACCGCGGCTTCGTCCAAGGGCGTGCTGAGGCAATCCCGCGCCCCGGCCCGCATCGCCTGGCGAAGGTCATCCGGCGAGACCGCGTGAGACGATACCAGAATGATGTAGATGCCTGGATGGCGCCGCGATATCCTCGCGGCCAGTTCGAATCCACTCGCGTCCCCGAGGTTCGTTGCCAGGAACACCAGCTGCGGCCCGCGGTGCGCAATCACATCCTCGAGCTCGTCGGCCTTGACGACCTCCGCCACCACGCGGGCGCCGGGGTGCTTCAAGACCGCGCTTTCGACCAAGCGCTGCACCGCCTGGTCGCCCGTCGCGACGACAATCCGTAGAAGTGATGCCACCCGAGTCCCCCGGACGCCCCGTCTACAACGCCTTAGAAGTGCACCGTTTCCTTCTGGCCGCCCCGCCAGATTTCGATGTTCTGACTCGGCGCAGGCGCCGGCCCGGTCACCCGGATGACAACGGGGATGGGACGAGCCGCCGGCGCGGCGACCACGGGCGCAGGGACGCCCTGCCCGTTCAGAGCGCTCAGAGTCGTCTGACCCCGGGTTTGCACAGTGCCGCTCACGCCGGCCGGCCGAAGGGCAAGACGCACCCTTCCGCTGTTGTCGATCGCCGTGAGCATCTCCACCTGTTCGGGGGTGAGCGCCACCGTCACCGAGGTCGTGACCTTGGCGGGCTGTCCGGGCTTTTGATCCGCCTGCTGCGCGCCTGCCAGCACGAGCACGTTTTGCAGGAAGATTCGAGACGTCTCAGGGTTGCCTCCCGCGACGACGGTGCCCACGATATCGACTCGGTCTCCGGGCGCGACAAATCCGGCCACGTCCGCGACCTCGTTCACTGCGATCGTGACCGCCCGCATGCCCTTCGGGACGACGTACGACAGGCTCGCCCCGACGTCCGCCGGAGCCAGCATGTCCGTGATCACCTGTTCACCTTCGAAGATCTCGGTCACGGCGACCCGGTTCACGCCTTCGACGACGGCATGAAGCGCCCGGGGGTGCCGGCCGGACGCGGGAACCTGGGTCACCTTAAGGTCGCCGCCGGCGATGATGTGACGCGTGGGAATGGGATGCGTGGCGACCACGACGTCCTCCATCGGCACGGCCGGCGCAACCGCGGTGCGGTGCTGTAGCGACTGCAGGTAGCCGACCACCACGGCCGTCGTGACAAGCGCCAGAATGATTGCGAGTGCAGGTACGACCCATCTACGATTCGTCATGTGTCTCTCTCCCCTCGTGCCCCTTCGCGTTACTGTAGAGACCTCACGTTCGAGAGCCCCGTGACCGACAACGTGGTCGGGTAACCGAGTGTTCCAACAAATGGTATCGCACCCGTCACCGGCAGGAGCGTCTGGACTTGGTAGATCGCCCACACCTGCAAGATATGATCACCCGTGGCCCCGTCGACGTACCGCACAACCGCAACGCACGATGTCTGGCCGGACGGCAGCGACGCGCTTGTCGCCGGCGCGGAGGACGAGTTGCCCGAGACCGTGCAGGGGGTGCCTGTCTGCACCGTCAAGAGCTGGGCCGTGGTTTGGACGCGCTGGGTGATCGCGTTATCGGACGTGGTGCAGGCCGTACCCGGCGCGCACCACGTCTGCATGATTCCCAATCGCGCCCCTTCACGGGCCGCGTTCGTCATGATCACCCACGAGCCGAACACGCGCCCGAACTCAAACGTCAGGAACGCCAGGATCAAGAGCAACGGCGTCAGCAGGGCGATCTCAAGAGCAAACTGACCCCGCTCGCTCTTCATCATGACGGACGGCAGAGTTAGGCACCGCGGCAGGCCACCCTGCGTGACAGATGGCCTGCGCGCGGCGCCTCGTTTTTCGCCTCGGAACATCACGGCGCGCTCTGGATACCCATCCACGAGGCGATCTTCGAGATCGATGTACTCAGCACGCCCTGCAGCGCAAACGCGGCCACAATCAGGAAGAGCACCACGCCCAGAATCAGCAGAACGTACTCCACCGTGCCCTGACCCTGCTCGTCCCGGTGCAGCTTGCTGGTCAACCGCGCGAGTGCGAACTCAAGCACGTGTATGCCCCCCCCGCCGGCCCCCGCAGCCATCTTTACGGCGGGTTCTGAGCGCCCATCCAGGAACTGATCTTCACGATCGCGCCGCTCAGCACACCCTGCAGCGCAAGCGCAGCCACAATCAGGAACAGCACGACGCCCAGAATCAGCAGGACGTACTCCACCGTGCCCTGACCCTGCTCGTCCCGGTGCAGCTTGCCGGCCAGCCACGCCTGCAGGAACTGAATCACATTCATTCGCATCCCCCTCTACGCAACTCCACGCCGGCCTTACGGCGGGTTCTGTGTGCCGATCCAGGAGCTGATCTTCGCGATCGCGCCGCTCAGCACACCCTGCAGCGCAAGGGCAGCGACGATCAGGAACAGCACCACACCCAGAATCAGCAGGACGTACTCCACCGTGCCCTGACCCTGCTCGTCCCGGTGCAGCTTGCCGGCCAACCAGGCCTGCAGGAACTGAATCACATTCATTCGCGTCCCCCCCTCTACACAACACCACACATACACAACACCACGCCGGCCTTTACGGCGGGTTCTGTGTGCCGATCCAGGAGCTGATCTTCGCGATCGCGCCGCTCAGCACATCCTGCAGCGCAAGGGCAGCGACGATCAGGAACAGCACCACACCCAGAATCAGCAGGACGTATTCCACGGTGCCCTGGCCGTATTCGTCTCGGTGCAGCTTGCCGGCCAGCCAAATCTGTACGAATGAAAACCAAGACATGTTTTGTTTTGTCCCTCCTTTCTCTGTTCCGGCGGGGTTTCCCCCTCGCCGGTGCCCCTGACGTCGGCCTGCCAACCTAGACAATACCCGTTAGATCACTCGGGCACCACTACCCAGCGCGGGTAGTTTCAGGGTAGGGTAGGGAAAGTCCCCATTTGCTCGCAAATCGGCCCGGGAGAGGGGCCCCGGGGTGCCAGAACCCGGTCAGCGAACGCGAAGGATCAAGAGGGCGTTGTTCGCGACAATCCCGATGTAGATCACGACGATCAATCGAGTGACCGCGAGAAGACGTACGGGAGCCGGCCGCCCCCAATTCGCGCTGCGCACGATGAGTGCTGCCAAGAACGCAAGCGCCAGCGCCTTGAGGACCGGGAGCGCAGGTGTAAACAGGAAATCGCGCAAGATGGGATTGGCTTCGTGGGCGCCGCGTGCCAACGCCAAGTACGTTGTCGCAAGATCCATCGCCTGAAGAACCACGAGAAGCCCGAACAGCGTCCAAAGCCGTCCGGACGACGCGAGCACGCGGAAAGACCGGACAAGGGCCCGATCTCTTGCACGGCGTTCCTTCGAAGCATCCACAACGTATTTTTCCCGCGCCGCACCCGGCATACCTGTCGTCCCCACCAGTGTTTTACCGGCGCACGAGGGTGCGTTATGCTTGTGGCCGTGCATCGCGGATGGTCGTTCCGGAACTTCCCCTGGGCGATGGTGCTCACGGCGTTCGCCCTTCGTCTGGCGGCCATGTCTTTGTTGCACAGCTATCGGTTCCCGTCGATTCATGACCACTATCTCTTCGGCACCGAAATGGGACGCATCGCCCGCTCGCTGGTTTCGGGCGGTGGCTTCGGGTCACCGCTGCACGGGCATACCGGACCGACGGCAATGGTGGGCCCGATCTACCCGTTTGTCGTGGCGGCGGCCTTTGAAGTATGGGGTACCTATACAACCGCCTCCGCGATGTCCTTGTTGACCCTGAATGCGCTCCTGTCGGCGATTACGGCGGCGGTCATCTACCTGATCGGCCGGCGGGCGTTCGACAAGAGAACCGGTACCTGGGCTGGGTGGATTTGGACGGTGTTTCCATTTGCCGTCTACTGGCCGATCGTATGGGTTTGGGATACCAGCCTGTCAACGTTGCTGTTCGCCCTCGTCCTTCTTGCGACGCTGCGCCTCGCGCAATCTATGCGCACGGCCGACGGAGCACGGTACGGCGTGCTGTGGGGCGTCGCGGTCCTGGCCAACACGACCTTCCTCCCCCTGCTGCCCGCATTCCTGGGGTGGTTGTGCTGGCGGCAGAGCCGCTGCGGCCAGTCCTGGGGCCGTCCGGCGGCCGCCGTGGCCGTTGCGTTCGCAATCGTGCTCACCCCCTGGATCGTCCGTAACCAGGTGGTATTCGGACGCGTGCTCCTGCGCTCCAACCTTGGGCTGGAGCTGGCACTCGGCAACTCACCCGGTAGAGACGACCCCGCGGCATGGCAGCGGATCCATCCTGCGGTCAACCCCGCCGAAATGGCGCGGTACCGGACGCTCGGCGAACTTCGCTACATGGCCGAAAAGCGGCGCCAGGCACTGGACTTCATCACACGACACCCCGCACTCTTCGCCCGCCGCACCGCGACGCATGTTCTGTACTTCTGGTTCGGCGCGGGCATGCCCGCCCGCGTGATTCGCTTCCCCGAAGTGTTGTTCGGACTCCCCGCATTCGTCGCGATCCCGGGACTGTGGCTCGCGATCGCGCGGCGGTCTCCGGCGGCCTTCCCGTTCACCGCTGTCGTCGCTCTGTTCCCGCTCGTTTATTACGTCACGCATCCGGACCTGCGGTTTCGCCACCTGATTGAGCCGGAACTGATGGTCCTGGCGGCGTACGGCGCAGGCACAATCCGGCGCAACCGGCGAACCGGCGCCCGAGAGGACCGCCCCGGTCCTGCGACGGGCCCGGGGGAAGCGACCTAGCGAATTGAAGGACACCGGCCCCCACGATCAAGGGAACGTTCACCGCCAGCGCCAAAGCGGCCACCCCCGCGCATGCCGGCAACCGGTGGCAACGATGCGATACCCGCCGACGTCAAGCCGTGCGTGCCCTCACGTGATGACGGGTTAGGAGATAAGGCCTCCCGAAACTGCCGAAACCGTAACACATTTCCCGCCTGATGGAACGGATTCTTTGACTTCAATCGTCGAGCTTTCCCGCATCCCGTACAATTAAGTTGCGGAATTCAGTCGATTCTAGTCGGGACATGGAAGGGTTTTAGGTGGGACGGCCGTGCACCGTTTGCACGCACGCGCAGCGCGAGGCCATCAATGAGGCCTTGGCGGAGGGGAATTGCTTCCGGGAAATCGCGGCGCAATACTGCGTTTCCAAGACGGCCCTGCACCGGCATTGGCAGGCGCATGTCGCGGACGCGCCTGCCAGCACGCCTACCGCGCCCCGTCAGGCTAGCGTGACGGCGCGACCGCCGCTCGTGACGTGGGGGGTGTGGGCGGCGGGGATTGTGGAAGTGCTGGGGCGGGCGGGAGAGACGGAGGTCGGCAAAGTGTAGAAGGTAATATTTAAGGAGCAAGCGGTCCGGACTAAATCGTTGGTCCTTACCGTACTTCTCGGGGCGTCATGGCTTTTTTCTATGGCGTCCATTATCTGTCGGACTGTCCGTACCTTTGGGGCGCAAGTGTTCATGCAAGTTCGGCGCTGGCGGGTGTTGGGGCACGTCGAAAAGGCCCACTTGCCAGTCTTCTCGTGGTGGTTGTTGATGGTCAGACGTGACCAAAAGCTGGCGGCCTTGGTCGTTCATTTCCATCGAATTTCTTGATGAGCCCTCCAGGAGTGCCGGAAATCAAGTTGGAAATTCTCGTGAACGAAGTGACGCGGCAAGTGAAGGTAAAGAACACTTCCGTGGTGCAGATGCGTGCGACTCTCGGAGCAGTCGGGTTTCGATATTGATGAGGTAACCTCGCCGGTGTCAGCGCCGGTGATAAACTGACCCAGATCGCCGGACTGAAAGTGACCCACCCCCAGCAAAGTTACCCTTCCGACCTGTTCAGGTCGGGAGGTGACGATCTCACCTATGCTGGGAGGCAGGACGGTGAAGCAGCTGCTGGAGTTGCACGGCGCAGGCGCATCGATTCGTAGCATCGCCATCACTCTGAGCATCTCCCGCAATACCGTTCGAAAGTATCTCCGGACACCAGAGCTCCCTCACGCGGCGCCTCGATCACCACGGCGATCGAAGCTGGAGCCGTACGCGGCGCACATTCAGCAGCGAGTGGCCGGCGGGATCAAGAATTGCCACGTCCTGCTGCGGGAGCTCCGCGCGCGCGGGTATGCCGGCGGGTACACGATTCTCAAAGACTTCGTCCAGCCGCTCCGCCGCCGGCCGCCCGTCCAAGGGACGATGCGATTTGAGACGGCGCCCGGCGAGCAGGCGCAGGTCGACTTCGGGAGCTGCGCCTATGCGGCGCCGACGGGCGGGACGCGTCGTGTGTGGGCGTTCACGATGGTGCTCAGCTGGTCCCGGATGTTATACGTGGAGTTTGTCCGGCGCGCGGACACCAGCACGTTCGTCCGCTGTCACTGGCATGCGTTTGAGTATTTTGGCGGGATCCCGCAGCGCTGCCTGTACGATCGCACCAAGCTGGTGGTCCTGGGCACCGACGCCGCCGGCGCGCCGCTGTGGAACGAACGATTTCTCGATTTCTCGCTGCGGCTCGGCGTGGAGGCCACGCTCTGCCATGCGTATCGGCCGCAATCGAAAGGCCGGGTCGAAAGTAGCATCAAGTACGTGAAGGGCAATTTCTGGCCAGGTATCCAGTTTACCGATCTCGAGGACCTCAACCGGCAGGGACGTGCGTGGTGCGACACGGTCGCCAATGTCCGGCTGCACGGGACGACGCAGGAGCGGCCGGTGGATCGGTGGGAGCGCGAGCGCCCGGTCCTGCATGGCCTGCCGACGCCAGATCGTGTGCAGCCGTTTTTGTGCGAGGAGCGTCGGGTGGGGCGGGATGGCTATGTTCAGTGGGACGGCGCATGGTACGGCCTGCCGTGGCCATGGCGACCCGGCCAAGGCATCTCCGTGCAGGCGACCGATGGCTTGGTCGAGCTGTGGGACGGGAGCGCGCGGCGGGCCGTCTATCCTCGTGGGACGCGCCCGAGGCAGCGGCAAACGCACCCACAGCAGTGGGCCGGCTTGGCGCCGCACGATGGTCGGCCGCGGCTGGAGCCGCGGGGCGTGCAACTCGTCGACGTCGACATCGAGCGGCGACCGCTCACCGTGTACGCCGCGCTGCTCGGGGAATGATGCCGATGCTGGCGATCGAGCAAGCCCGGCGGCACCTCGAGCACCTCGGCCTCACGCAGGCTGCGTCGATCCTGGATGGCCGCTTGGACGTCGCAGCCACAAAGCAGGTCCCGTACGCTGATTTCCTCGCGGATCTGTTGCGCTTCGAAGTCGCGGCCCGGCGGGAGCGCTACCTCCGCACGCGCACCCGGCTCGCCCATCTGCCCTTCCAGCGGACCCTGGAGCAGTTTGACTTTCGCTTCCAGCCCTCGATCGACGAGCGGCAGATCAAGGAGGTGAGCAGCCTCGCGTTTGTCGGGGATGCGGCCAACGTGATCTTGCTCGGTCCGCCCGGGGTCGGCAAGACGCATCTGAGCGTGGCGCTGGCGCTCAAGGCGATCGATGCCGGCCATGGGGTCTATTTCGTGCGGGCGCATCAGTTGCTCGAGGATCTCCGCCAGGCCCAGAGCGAGCATCGGTTGGACCGGCGGATGCGCGTGTACTTGGCGCCCAAGATCTTGATCATCGATGAGTTTGGGGTGTGGCCCTATGACCGGACGGCGGCGACCGCGCTCTTTGCCCTGATCTCGGCCCGCTACGAGCGCGGCAGCGTCATCCTCACGTCCAACAAGGGCTTCGCCGAGTGGGGCGACGTGCTCGGCGATGCCGTGATCGCGACGGCGATTCTGGATCGGCTCTTGCATCACAGCCACGTCATCAACATCCGCGGCGAGAGCTACCGGCTCCGGGAGAAGAAGCGGGCGGGCCTGCTCGGGACGCCAGCCCAGGCCGAGAAAGCCACCAAGCCGGCCAAGGCATGACGATCGAAGGGGGGTGGGTCAATTCTAAACCGGCGATCGGCCCCGGGGTGGGTCAATTCAAAAGCGGCGTAGGTGGGTCACTTTTATCCCGGCGTTGACACCGGTGCCAGTTGTCTCGCGTCAGAATGCCGATGTGAAAACTGCGATCTACGCCGAAATGGCGATGGTCGGACTCATTTTGGCAATGGTGTTCGTTGTTTACCTTCTTCCGTTGACCGCTCTGAGCCTTGATGATCACAATGTGTTGCCCGAGCGTGGGGCAATGAGCAGCAACGCCGATTGGCTTTGGCATTTGGTGCGTTTCGATCAAGCCCGGCTCACCTACGTAGGCGACTTCGCCCTGTTTCGGCCAGGGCTGTTCTTCATGTACTGGGTTGGCGATGTGCTGGCACGACACTATCGGATGTCACTTAATCTCGCGACAGTGGCCCTGTATGCCATAGCCGCGTGCATTCTGTACCTCACGCTCCGACGTTGGTGTGGACGTTTGTTGGCATTCGCGCTTTGTAGTGTTTTTTTCTACCCAAACCAGGGATACGTACTCGCCAACGCCTGGCATGTAGCAGGATATCTTGTGTCGATTGTGCTGTACATCGTGGGTTTCTCTTTGCTCGACTGGGGAGTTTTCGTCGGAACGGCTGCAACCGGTAACTCACGATCCTTATTCGTATCAACGACGTTGGCGCTGTTTCTTTCGACCCTGTTCCACGAGTTTACCGTCCTCGCGATGCTGGCAACCGTTGTCTTCCTCTTCATTGTTGGTGGTCGGGCAACATCTAGAGCGCGATTCACCTTCCATGTAACGTTGCCGATCCTTATCGCACTCGGAGGTTACCTGCTACTCTACGGCGTCAATTGGGTGAGCTATCCGCCACCGCAGCTGTGGTCGACACATCCGATCAACACTTTATGGACCACTGGCTCGTTGAGGAGCTTCGTGAACAACACCGTCGCCCTCCTTATACATGCTGGGATGTTCTTGTGGCCGACAGACCTGGCGTACAAGCCGTCCTTGAATGTTCTCATAAACGAAACCCCCCTGCCTCCGGGCGCACTGCTGCGCATCGTGTTGGCGATACTAGCCCTGGCGCCAATCTACCCCGCCCTGACCGCAGTGATTAGATCGGCTCGAGCACGCGCATTTTTGGTCACCGAGGTGGCCTGCGTGGCGGCGGCGATAGCAATCATCGTCGCGGTGTCCATCGGTCGCCTAGCGACGGCCGGTACTTTCCGTGACTATTACTATCCTTTGGTTGGTTTTTTCTTGGTGGTGTTGGCCGGACGAGGACTTGGTCTGTACCTCAACCGGACACGGAACACGTGTCCCGTTGTTGCGCGATGGATCCTTGTTTCGGTTCTCATGTTAGCCGCGACCGGCCGTGCGATTGAAATCCACAAGATCCACCAGATCAGATATAGGCAGATCGAGGCGGAATTGAAAATCGTCGCGGCCCTCGCTGGCTTTTTCGAGCATGCACCTGACCGCTGCCATGCTGGGTTAGAGATGCACTACGAGGCCGAAGGAAAAAGACCGCTCTGGTACGTTCCGCGCTGGATCATCACCGATCGCTTACCCTCGTTGGCCAACATGGAGACAGAGTTGCAGTATTTCGACTGTGGGATTCGGTCCGGCCGTCCAGTGTACACGGTAATCACGGCCGATCATGACCTAATGCGGATTGATGTAATGTTGCGGGAACTCGCTCTCGCTCATGGCCCGAGAGCGCCGGTGGCCTTCGTACGCGGCGAATTTGGCAAGGAACTGTTCGACCAAGCGCGGCCGGATAACAGGTTCGAGGCAGCGCAACGCCAAAGCGTTGACAACCATCTATGGATCATCGCCCGGACGCGGGAACCCGTCAGGTTAGATGGCCTAACGATTTCGTTTCGCTATCCGAGTCAAAGTCACATCCTCTACCATTTTGGGATTCGAGTACTTCCGCCAAGAGGAACGAAAGCTGACATTCTCACGAGGTCGGTTGCGTTTATTGACACGATCGTGCGGTCATCGACCGGATCGAGCCTGGTCGCCGATTCCAGTTCGCCCGGTCCCCTACCCGTCCGCGGTGACAGTTGGATGAGATGGATCCCGACATTACCAGCCGCGTTTAGCGTGACTTTCCGCCGCGACGGCCCCGACTGTCTTGTCTTCCTGAAGGAGTACCTGTTGGGCCAGATGCCGGACTGCCCCGGGCAGCCTGTCGATGTGGAGATCTTGCAATGGTCAAACGGGACGCCGAACGTTCAACTCGAATCGATAATCAGCGCACCGGCCGGATCCCGCTTGGATTGGTTGACGATCGGCCATAGGTGGATTCTGCATTGAAGGGATCGACTTCGCATCCACGCCCGCCCGTTTTCAATCTGTTATCAGGAATTGACCAACACCAAGCACGACTCCGTAATGGTAACCGCAATAAGCTGTGATGACTTCTCTTGAGCCGTCTGAGGGGGACACGCTATCGCGGCACGGAGGACACCAGCGGGGCTGATGCGGTCGCTAACCCTCGGCGGACTAGGGAAGAGAAGAGGTCCACATTCGCTGAGCGGCGAACGGCGGATCGACCACGGCTTCTTGTCCAGCCTGATGTCCTTCAACACCCCGTGTCGTAGCCGTCCCTAAGGAGGATCAGCGTGCTGAATCCACGCGGGCTCGGCAGGTACCCAACGACCACGAACTCCTCGCGGTGCCTTATCGGCACCTCGAGCCAGTCCGGGCTCCGGAAGCCGGGCCGTTGGACGATGATCCGCAGCAATGTGTCGCTGGCGAGATCGACGGACTGTGCCGCTTTGCCCCAGGCGCGGTCAAGAATCGCCTGCGCGGCCGCGACCCGCGCAGCGTTTTTGTCACCGTGCTGCATGATACCGATCGTGCCGGGACTGCCCGCGCAGTCCACACCGCAGGTGCGATGAATCGCGATAGACGGCATATCCTTAAGTGGTTCGATGTCGAGGTCGTGAGCCTGGCGATCCTATCACGGGCCATTCTGCCCATCGTGGCGCGGCTGACGGTCCACTCTTCCTCACCGGCTGATCTTTTCATCCAATGGGATGCGGTGTATTATGTGGGCATCACGCAGCACGGTTATACCCGCCCAATGAATTTCTTTCCCGCGTTCCCGATTTTCGTGCGGGGCTTGACGATCATCGGATTTAGCACGGTGCCTGCGGCGCTGCTGGCAGCCAACCTTCTGTTCATCGTAGGCGTTTGGACGGCGGCGCGATGGGCGGCCCAAAGTGGGGGGGAGGACGTCGGCCTCAATTTAGCCCTGCTACTGATGTTCTTTCCCACCACGATCTTCTTCTCGACCGCTTACCCGGAGTCCATGCTCTTGCTACTGAGTGCGGTTGTTTTTCTCCTCGCTCCACGGCGGACGTGGCTAGCGTCGGCGTTCGCGGCCATTGCCTCCGCCGCACGACCGCCAGGCATGTTCCTCTCACTCGTCGTGCTAATCAGCGGGCCGGCCAGACCGTGGGGGCACCGGATCGCACAGGCTGGGATCGCGCTCACCGGCCTCTTCGCATGGTGCGCCTGGAACGCCGTCGCCTGGCGCAACCCGCTGGCGTGGATGGCCGGTGAACTGGCGGGCGGCCGTCTTGGGCATGTAACCAGTCTCACCGGGTGGGTATTGTTGCCGCTGTGGCAGATCACCCAATCGTCGACCTATGTACTGACGTCCACGTCGGGCACCTTTCTGGATCCGCTCATGGCGATTGTCGCCGTGGCCTTGCTCCCGGTCCTCTATACGGAGCGCCGATGGTCGGAACTCCTGTACGCGGCGCCAAGCGTGCTAGCGCCCCTCCTAACCGGCGCCGTGGGCCATCGGTCGGCGGGGTTCGCTCGTTACGCCGTTGTGCTGCTCCCTCTGCTCTACCTTGGCGCAGAGTGGATCGGATCATCACGGTGGGCCCGTGCGCTGACCGTTCTTATCCTAGCTTCGCTGGCGCTCTGGTGCATAAACTTGTTCTTCCGCGGCCAATTTCTCGGGTGAGGCGTGCCATGGCGCGGCGGCGAGGGCGCGGCGCACATGGTGCGCGTGATGTCTCTACGGCGCACGTTACTGGTATTGAATGTAGCGGGCCCCCGCGGACGTACTGGCTTACACCGTAGGCCCGCACGGCCGGACCGCCCCCGAGAGGGCTGGGTATGCACCTCCACAGCGTCGTCATCGCGTTCAAACCCGCACCGATAAAGACGTTCGACACATCTCTCGCAAGGCACGCTCGCTCAACCCCGTCCGGCTGATCAGTCGGTCCAACGGCACCTCCTGAAGAATCGGGCAGACGGACGCGGCTCAAGAGTCATGGCGAGGATATCGATACTCGGTGACCACCTCGCCGGTATCATCTATGAGGCCAGCCTCTCTGTCGTCTAGCTTGTTTGATTCCTTGCCGATGTATCGGACAGCCTTGGCGATCACCGGGCGGCGGAGCAGAAGACCGAGACTCCGTTGTGAGCACGGATGGCCGTCCGGTCGCAGGCTTTTTGACTCAGGATGCACTCGATACTCCGCGATGACATCCGCGTAGGTTTTCACCCGTGCCACACCATCGTTGCCGTGATCGCCCCATGTCCGGATGCGAAAAGACTTACCGGATTACCGGTCAAGCCACTCGAGCTCAGACCATTGAGACGGCGCAGACGTCCATGGAGCAACCAGATGAAAGTGCTCCGGATCAATTCCAGAAGGATGGACGAACGAGCGGACAAAGGCAGTAGCAAGAAAGTTGGCGGGTTAATTTGGTCCGCATACGGCTTCCCTTGATTCACACGAGCGAAGAGTCGAAGTAGTGACGGGCTGCTGATCATGATGCGACCGATGATACGTCTTTCCAATAGGTCTTCGGTGAGGATACCATCCCAAACTTGTCGAATCCAAGCTCGGTTCGATTTCTTTGGATCGGAATTGGCCCGAGTGCGCACTCGTTCCGCCACAGCCCCATTTTCAGAAGCCTCGGTCCCGCCGTCCCACTCATTCGTGCTGGCGCAACCGGCGTGCTGGCCGGCTCCGCCGCGACATGCGCCTGCCAATGCCGGTGGAGTGTCGTCTTGGAAACTGCGTACTGCGCGGCGATGTCCCGGAACGAAGACCCTCTGCCGAGGCCTGATTAATAGTCTTGTGATGGGTGTGTGTGCAGATCGTGCAGGGTCGTCCTATTGAAAAACACTCTGGTGTCACGAATAGAATTCGAGTTTCTTAAGCTAAATTGTACAGGACACTCAGAGGCCGCGACCAGATCGCGAGATATTGCCGTTCCGCTAGGCGGGAAATCTGTTACGGTTCCGGCAGTTTCGAACCCGCTTAGCTCCTAACCCCTCATATGATGACCCACGAACCAATCGTCCAAAGAGCCATGAAGAAACCCTGCGACATCGCCAAACCGATTTCAACGTCCGGCCGGTTGACCTTCGCGAGCAGAATATAGAGCGGAAATGCCTCCAAGAGGTGCCGAAGAAATGCATAGGATCTTGGGAAATCTACGACTGGCAGGAGCACCGAGTACAAAGCCAGCACCCATAGAGGACGCGAAAGATGTCGACGATTTGGGAGCAGGAGAGCCAGCGCCATGATGAAAGCCGCGGAGCTCAAGCCGAGCCCGGTGATCAGCGAGCCGTTCACCGTCTTGCCGGCGTCATTTCCCGATGGCAAAAGCTTACTGTTCGAAGGGGCCATCCAACTCTGGTGAATATGCCAGTAGGCAAGAAAGTCTCCCGTGAGCCGATACTGATAGAAGAGAAACGCGGCCGTTCCCAACGGAATCAAGAGAAGAAAAAGCGCATCCGGGCGCCACACTCGTGTCGCTTTCACCGGCCCGTCTGGTAGGCCACGGTTCTGCAACGCATACATGTAGGCCAGTGGCGCAACCGCAAGAATGCCTTCGGCCCTTGTGAGAGCGAGCAAGAAACCGAAGGCGCCAGCCGCCCGCCAATTGCCCATGCGCGCGTAATAGAAACAAGCAACGAGCAACGCCAAGAACAGCGGTTCGCTGAGAACGGCCGAAAGAAGAAAGGCGGACGGAAAGGCGAAAAGGTACCTCACCGTGCGCGCCGCGACTTCGGCGCCGTCATTAAGAAGGACCAACCGATAGAGGGTGAAGCAGGTGATCAGAACGCAGACATTGGAAACCACGAGTCCGCCGACGTACGGGCCTCCAACGGCGTATCCGACGATCCGCATGAGGAGTGGGTAGAGCGGAAAGAAATTATAGTTCGCCTGGCCGAGCGCGTTCCGCGTCGCCGAATATCCATGGCTCGCAATGTCCACGTACCAACCGGTGTCCCACGCGCCCCAGATGTCCAGCAACCCCCGCTGAGAGGTATATTGGGGCCAAAAAAATCGGGCGCCGGGCACGCTCGCGAGCAGGGGGCCGACCGCCGCGCGGGACGAAACGCCAATAATTTCTAAGGTTAGTCGGGTGATCAGAAACACCGCAATTATCTGTATTGCGTGCGGAGGAATCGGTAGCGGTACCGCCACGCGTCGCCGTGCGCCGGAGCGCGACGCCGCCGTTCCTGTCGATTCCGACAAGCCTGCTGACGGGACTCGCCTCATGGCGTGCACCTAAGTGGCCCGAAGCCACTCGATTTCGGCGCCACTAAATGTCCTTCTGCGCCAGCCTCACCGTGAGCGGGGCTCGTACGCAAGCGACTGTTCAATCGTCTCAATATTCGTCCGTTGGCCATTCATTTCAGGAGGGCAAGACTCCTCTGCTAGTCGTTGCCCTTGACACTGAGTACGGTCCGCTCCTCATGGGGCCCGCACGGCTATGCGCCGATCGACCTGCCGCCAAACAAAGACTCCGTCAACCGAATCTGGGACCCAGCCAAGGGCCTCAACGAGGAAAGCCAACGCTTCGCGCTCGTGCGGGGACGGACCCAACAAGACCGTCCGTATCCGCTGGCGCTCCAACACAGCGATGACGTCCGCCCTCAAAGCCGGCGTCAGGGTGGGGACGCGTCCTACGTCTTCGATTTCGATAAGTGCGCGCGACAAGGAAGTCGGTGCAGGCCACGGAGCCCTGCCCTCTCCGAACGCGTAACCCTCCGGCATCTTGAATGCCATGCGTGCCTCGGCCTGCCACAACATCGCCGAGGCGTGATCGGCGGCAATGTCCGTGGAAAACGGCACGATCAGCGCAGGGGACTCGATCGCCTGCGCATCGCGCGGCCGGCGAAAGAAATCCGGCACATCGAGGCTGGTCGCCGGGTACAAAGGGATTCGCGGAAACAGAAAGGCCAGGGCCGCAAGGCTGGCCACGGCCCTGAGAACCCGCTGGTGACGCGGCACCGATCGGTCGGCGATGTAGAGCGCGAGCACAAATCCCAGCGGCAGGTAAAGGTATTCCCCGAACCGGTTTGCCGCAATGTCCCGAAAGAAAGGGACGACCTGGAACAAGCGCCACGGCAGCGGTATGCCGGTGGATCGGTTGCCCGCGATGTGCAGGGAAGGTCCCAATGAACAAATCACGATCGCGATCAGGAGGGTAAGCAGGAACCGGACCGTCGCGTCGCCGCGCTTTGTGCGGCCGATCACGGCGAGCAACACGATTAACGGGATGCCGACGTACGTGTTCCACTCTCCTCCCGTAAAGCTCGCGGACAGGAACAGCGACCCGAAAATCGCCTGCGGCGATGTGGGAAGAATAAAGCTCAACAAATTCGCGGCGTAGAAATCGGCCACGCCGTGGACGGGATGCGACGGCTGCCAGCGGCCGAGGAACGTGAGATAGAGTGGATAGGACAGCACCGGAAATGCGATCAGGAATGCGAGCGTCAGGCTGCGCAGCACGTACCGCACGCGCTGTGACGTGACGGCATGGCGGCACGCGACAAGCAGCACCAGGGTGCCGATTGCTGCAAACACGCACTCCATGAGCAGCACTTCGGCGCTGATGAAATACTGGATGAGCGCCAGCGCGGCCAGTTTGGCGCCGTTGTTCCATGCGGGCCGTCGCTGGGCAATGAGGACGTCGTGCAGCACCAGTAGGAATAAGGGAGGCGTGAACGCCGTGGTCATGTGAAGGTGACCGACGGCGTGGGCCGTCTGAAAAGGCGAGAACCCATAGACGGCACCCGCGAGGAGCGCGGGAAGGAATCCGCATCCGAAGACCCGGACGGCGGCAAAGTATGCACTCCACGCCGATACGATCAGGCTCAATATCAACGCCAGGTTGTACGACAAGATGGGGCCGGCCGACACGGTGACCGGACTCATCACGAGGCCGACGAAGGGCACGGCGGTATTCCAGGCGAGGTTGGCCCCCGAGTCGGAGAAGATCCAATTGGTCAGCAGCGGGTTGAGGTGATGTGCCAGCGCGTACGGGATCCACGCGAGAAACCACATGAATGACAGGGGATCCTGGGCAGCCGGCCCGCGTTCTCCCCCAATGTAGGCTGTTGCGGGATGAGAGAGGATCGGGAAGAACAAAATCAGGGCAAAGCAGCTGTAAAGGGCGAAGGCCAGGACGTGCTGCCCTGTCGGTCGCCCGGCCATCGGCCGCGTCAGCCACCTCGTGAGAGGCGCTTTCATTTGTCCCGCAGGTCCGCGGGAAACACCATGACCAGCCGTCCGTATCCGGTGGGGGTGGACGGGCCGGAAAGGATGTTTGGATACGGAAAGTACGTTGCCTTGGCGACTCGGCGGTATCGCTCGATGATCGGCGCGATTTCGCCGGAGGAGCCGAGGACGCCTACGGCGACATTGTCGGCGCCCCAAGGCCCAAGCCAGCCGAGGACATGAGTCCAGTTTGCCCGAGCGGGCTCCTCATATCCACCATACGTCGGGGCTAGGAGGTCCATCTGCTCAGCCCGCAGCGGGGTCAGCGCCGAGAGGCGGCCCCCTCGTGCCGTATATCGTTTCGCCGCTTGGACCAAATCACTAAACTGGTCGAGCAAGAATCGGCCGCACACAGGGGCCTCACGGGAGTCCGACAGAACGGCGGCAGGCACCCGGTAGACCGTCACGCCACCTGTCCGCGTCCCCGCACTGCCCACGAAGGACGACAGCCACCCCCACGCTTCTTGGTCGGGCCCCGCGATGATGATAGCCCGAACGTCGTGGGCAGCAAGGAATCCCCGGAGGCATATCCGGTACCTCGGCACAATTGGGCCGGAATAGAGCATGTACGTGACGAACGAGCGGGAGAATGATCGCGGCACCAAAGGTCCCAAGTAGCCGCCGCTCATGGGGAACCACATCCCGGTTTCAGCCTGCCACAGCATGCTGTCCCCCGTGTACCCGTACGGCACGACTATGGTATTTTCGTCTCTGCCCAACCGCCTGAAGTCGCCGCTTTGAAAGAACGCAGGCACATCGCGCCAAGTGTCGCGGCCCGGAGCGCCGAGATTGGGGGCAAGACAGATCAGCGCGAGCGCCGCAAGCGCCCACCGTTGCCAGCGCTTGCCATGCTCGTCGCTGAGCCACAGCGCGACCATCACCCCGGCGACAAGCGTCACGTACAGGGTGAAGCGCGCCGGCAACGCCTGCCGGATCAGCGGAAGGTACACGGTGAGCGCCCACGGCGTCGGGCCGATCTCTACGCCGGCAATATGAAGGATTGGACCGAGCGCTCCCGCCGCGGCCGCGGCCGCGGAGAAGATCAGGACCTTGGTCCGCCGCGCGGACCAGTACTTGATGGCACATAGAACGATGAGCGCGACCAGCGGCAGACCAAGATACGCGCCCGCCTCGGCGTAGTTCCCGGAGAATCGCGACGAGACCGTCGTGAAGGTGCGCCCTCCGAGCAGGGTCACAGGCGTCGGCACGACGTAGTTGAGCAGGTCCGCCGAGTATATGATTGGAGAAGAGATGAGACCGGGAAGGTCTGCGATGCCCTTGACCACATAGTAGAGATAGGGGGCGAGCATCAGCCCCGCGAGCGCGTACGCAAGCACCACGTACCCGGCCACACGCAGCATCCGGGTCCGTCCACCCGAACTATTGAATGCCAGACCGATGATGAACGCCACGGCCCCCCAGACCGTAGCGGTGGCAAAAATCTCGGTGGAGAAGCCAAACTGCAGAGTCAGGAGCAGCGCCGTGACGATCACAAACCGCGTCGCCCGCACTTCTCGCTCGTAGAACCGGAGCGAGAGTAGCGCGAGGAGCGGCACGACAAACGTTAGACCGAGGTTGAGATGACCGTGCCCCTGCAAGTGTGCCAGTTCATACGACGAGAAACCGAAGATATATCCTCCCGCCAGGGCGGGCAGGTGCGCTCGGGTCATGTGCCTGCACAGCAGAAATGCGGTCCAACCGGCGAGGGCCGGGGCCAGAAGCGACGCGATGTTGAACGCGACGACGGGACCAACGGACAGTGTGAGCGGCGCAAGAGGCAAGGCGGCCGCCGGCACGGAGGTCGTCCAGGCGAGGTTCACCCCGTCCGGCGCCCACACCAATTTGGTGAGAAA
>Ga0209579_10000593_pt1 | contig 34633 bp, 31 predicted proteins | sample Coa_R1_2_FD_187152 | JGI IMG/M metagenome (GOLD analysis project Ga0209579, IMG submission 187152) | Surface soil microbial communities from Centralia Pennsylvania, which are recovering from an underground coalmine fire - Coalmine... | ecosystem: Environmental > Terrestrial > Soil >...
GGCTGGACGCCCGAAAAGTAATGGGCCGAACGCTTGGAAAAACGGGGTCTTGGTTGACATCCTTCCACTGTCCCCTTTTCCCCTCGACTGGACCAGCTAAATCGCCCTTATCTTAGCGCCATTCGGCTCTGACCTCTTCCTCCGCTGCGGAGAGGGAGTTTTCGGCCAAGGTGCGTTCCTCAGCGGGCAAAGGCGCGTGTCCGAGGAGGCGGGACTCCATCGCCGATATTTGCTCCCGTTCTTTGGAAGAACGCTCGAACACTGCGATCGAAATTGCCTCGAAGCGCTGCGTCCCTGTGAGCGCCTGTAAGATCTCTGCGCGTTCGCGATCATCAGCCTTCAGGAAAGTGGCGAAGTCATTCTGCGCCAAAAGCACCGCACGCGTGAACTGCTCATACGACAAGCCGACCTTCGCTTCGATCACGGGCAGGACTTCACTTTTCTTCCCGCCCTGCTCAATAATTCCTTCACCGCACGCAGAAATGTTGCCCCGGAAAAGGGTCATCTCTGCGTTTCGAAGCGATCCATCAGCTTTGCCCCTGGCGCGACGGATGCTCCAGCGCGCTGTGTACGAGACTCCGTCCACACCAACAAAAGCGACCTCCGCATAGCCGTCGCCAGTACCGCGCCGAAGCAAATTTCCCGGATCTTTTTGAGAGATCATCTCGCCGCCGTCCGGCAGTTTGACGCCGCGGGCCAGTGCAAGCCGCGGAGTCTGCTCATACAGAGCGAGGCAAAGGGCATCGAGGAGCGTACTTTTTCCTGAACCCGTTGGGCCACAGATCGAGAACAGTCCTGCGGAACGGAGCGGTTCCTGCGTAAAATCGACGGTGTGAGTTCCCGCGAGCGAGGCGATATTGCGAAGAGAAATCCGCAGGATTTTCATGCGGTCGGCGGTTCGGACAGATTCTCGGCAGAAAGAATCTCTTGGAGCGCGCCCAAGAGAAGTGGATCCGGTTCGGTTCCGTACCGGTCGCGATGAGCCGTGATCATGATGCTTTCAGGGTCAAGATCGCTTAGGTTGGCCAGCGCAGCGTCGTCAGGGCCGTCGCTCGTGACGTCCCCACAACCCTGGAGAGCCTCGAGTTTGATCGAAGCGAGTCGAACCGGCTTTCCCTCCAGAGCCGTTTCTATCTGCCGCCGCCGCGTGGGATCGGGGCCGTCGTCCAGTATCCGAACCTCCAGGAATGGAAAAGATTCCGGTGGAAGCGATGCATCGAAGGGGTATTCCTCGATAACCTGCAAGACCTGCCAGCGGAGCCGCAAGGTCAATCGGTAGTCGTAAAAGCGATGCCGTCTTTGGGATTGGCAACGGAGTGACTGATGTTTGGCCGTCGTCTCCAAAAGTCACCTCCAGAATGCGATGATCGTAGTCCTTTTCCGAAAACGAGAGTGGAATGGGACTACCAGAATAGTGGATCCGGCCCCCATCGAGGTCTTGAGGTTTATGCAAATGCCCGAGCGCGACATAACTCAATATCGGGGGGAAAGTATCGATTCGTAGGGCCTCCGCCCCCCAATAATCAGCCGACGCTCCGAGTCGCGGGACTCTGTGCAGTCTTGCATATGGCAATGGCCGATCGCAACCAGAGCAGCTTCAGGAAAATCTCGGTCGCGGAGAATCTGTGCGGATTGAATGGCACCTCGATAAAGTTCTCGGACCCCCTGAAGATACGCATCTGGAACATCGGGATTGTTCGAAACGTCGGAGGGGCGGAGAAATGGCACAGCAATCACGAGCACTCTTACGTGTCCCTCCGAGTCCTTGAGTGGTACGAGGAATTTGTCGTGAACGTGCATGTTCTCGCTGTCGCGGACCACCGTGCCAACGACGGTAATGTTCAGGCGCTCTAGAAGTCCGGCCGGCGCTTCTAAGCGCGAGGCGGGATCGTGGTTTCCAGCGGTGATGATTATTTGGAGCTTGGGGAGGGCTTGGTGTGCTCTCGCTAGAATATCATAGAGTCGCCGTTGGGCGGCTGCAGAGGGGTTGACAGAATCAAAAACGTCGCCCGCCACAATCAGCGCGTCCGGCTTTCGATCCTGTAGCATCCGCAACAGCCATTCAAAGAAGACCGCATGCTCGTGATCTCGGTCGTAGCCGTGAAAAGTCTGGCCGAGGTGCCAATCAGCGGTGTGGAAAAGAAGAAACATGAATTTGGAAATTATCCAATGAGAATCCGGGCAGGCGAACGCATCAACGTCAAATAGGCTATTCGCTCGGCTAAAGTGTCGGCCACCCTCTAGCTAGGCCGCCTTCACTTTCCGCTTCGCCTTCTTAGCCGCGGCCTCTGCGGCGGACCGTTCTTCGGTGTTGCGGAAGAGATTCCAATAGCGTTCCGCGTCTTTCCGGGAAACGACTTGACGGTAGTGCTTAAACAAGACCGAAGCCGTTTGTTGCCCCATTTGAAGCTGCGTCAGCGGTGCGCTGTCGAGCTTCACAAGGTGATAACTTGCGAAGCTGTGACGAAGCCCATTGTCCGGCCAGTCTTCCAATTCCATTAATTTGCACAACGCATCTCTCCGGCGACGGAATCCCGTGGGCACGACCGGACCGTTTGTCTTCAAGTAGGGCCGAAGCCACGCCGCGAGAACGGGCTGGATATCAACATTGCGCGGCACAGTGATCCGCTTCACCACTTCTGGTCCGAGCACGATATGCTCGTCCTCCATTTTCACCGCGCTCCAGTCGAGCCTCAGCAATTCGCAGATGCGTAAACCAGCGAATAGTCCCAGGGCCACAACTGGAAGCATTCCGAGGTTTGGATGTGCCTCTGCCACTTTCAAAAGCCGTTCCGTCTGCTCGACTGTGAAGATGTCGGGGGTCTTCGTCCGCACCGTGGGACGCGGAATCTTTGAGAGAGGATTCGCGGGGCAAAGCTCCTTGCCGACCGCATACTCGAAAAACATCGACACGTCGCGGATGTAGTTTCGGCGATTGAGAGGCTGCCAATCCTTACCTGCCAGCCACGACTCGATGTCGTGCCGGAAGATGCTGTTGACCGTTCGCTCCGGGAAATCCCGCCAGAACACCCGTAACGCCGTACGCTGGTTTTTGATGTAGTTCGGATCGGCGTTATTCCGCAATTTTTCGTCGAGGTATTCGTTTGCGGCCTGCTCCACCGTTTTCTTCCCGCCGGCCGGCACCGCATATTCGAGGTAAAAGTCAGTCGCCATGGTGAGCGTCGCCCCCGCCTTTTCCAACCGCTCGATGCACTCCTGAGCCTCGACGCGAAGCCGATCCGAAATACTGAATCCCGCGGTCCCTTGGTTTTCCTTTAACGTTTTGATCTTCTCCGCAAATGTCTCCGCCTCGGGAGCGGTGTGAAAATGTCGCCGCGCTCTCTTGCCATTTTCCAAATACGAAACCACGAACATCACTCGGCCATGAACCTGGTGTCGTTTGTAGGGCAGTTTCTTGCGCGCTGTCTTCTTCTTCATGACGGCCGAGATTCTGCGAAAAACGTCAACAAAGTGTCAACAAAGACATGCTATAAGAGTAAAGCACTCGACTCGAAATCGAGCGTTGGGTTAAACCAACCGTGGGTTCGAATCCCACCCCTTCCGCCGCTTTTCTCTCCGCCGAATGCCGGTTCTCGATGGTTGTTACGGCGCGCATAATTCCGTAGGCTTCTGGAATTACGGAGATGAATATTCTTATCGCCGATGACTTCGAGCCGAACCGCAGGTTGCTGCGGGCCATCTTTTCGCACGAGGGATTCCGCATCTTCGAGGCGGGCGACGGCGTGGAGGCTCTGCAAATCCTGGAGCGCGAGAGGGCGGAGGTTGTCGTGTCGGATATTCTCATGCCGAATATGGATGGGTATCGCCTTTGCGCGGAGATCCGGCGCCACACGCGCTTTCGCGATCTGCCGTTCGTTTTTTACACCAGCACCTATACGTCGCCGAGCGACGAGAGGCTCGCGCTGGAACTGGGCGCCGATCTTTTCATCCGCAAACCGGCGCCCGCGTCCGTTCTTGTCAACGCCGTACGGGAGTTGATGGCGGGTCCGCGGAAGGACCATCACATAGAGATGGCTTCGCTGGACCGCCTCAAGGTTACGAAGGAATACACGCAGCAGCTGGTCGCGAAGCTGGAGGAAAAGAACGACGAGTTGCACCGCCGCACGCAGGAGTTAAGGGAGACGAGCGCGAAGCTGGAGTCGTTGATTCACGCCGCGCCGGCCGCCATCGTCGCGTTTGATCCCGGCGGCAACGTCACGCTGTGGAATCCCGCGGCGGAGCGGATGTTCGGGTGGACGGCGGCGGAAGTTCTGGGACAACGGCCCCCGCAAGTCGACGCGGAACACCTGGCGGAATTTGAGGCGCTGCGGGGGCGGGTTCTTCGGGGAGAGACTCTCAAAGCGCTTCCTTTGCGGCGGCGCAGGCGCGACGGGACGCCGATCGACATCGAGCTGAGCGCGGCGCCGTTGCTCGACGCCGAGAAGAACGTGATCGGGAAGATGGCCGTGCTTGCCGACATAACCGATCTTCGCAAGGCGGAGGAGGCTTTGCGGCGGCGAAAGACGCAATTCGAGGAAGCGCAAGGCCTGGCGTGCCTGGGCAGTTGGGACTGGGACATCGAGCGGGATGCGTTGCTCTGGTCCGAGGAGACTTACCGGATGTTCGGCGTTGCGCGGGAGGGGTTCACGCCTTCGATATCGCAATTTTTCTCCAAGCTTCACCCCGATGACCGGGAGTGGGTCAAGCGGGCCATTGATGACGCTCTTGCGGGGCGGCGGCCTTATAATCATGAGCTTCGCATCGTCCGGCCGGATGGATCGGTGCGCACGCTGCACGCGCGCGGACGGGTGGCCCATGACGCGGGGGGGAGGCCGGTTCGCATGTCCGGGATGGCGCAGGACATAACGGAACGGAAGCTGGTCGAGGCGGAGTTGGAGAGCGCCAAGGCGCGGCTGGAGGCGTTGTCGCGGCGGTTGCTGGAGACCAGCGAATCCGAACTGCGCCGTATCGCGCGCGAGTTGCACGACGAGATCGGACAGACGCTGACTGCCGCGAAACTGGAGATACAGGCCGCCAGGCGGACGACCGACCCCGGCGCGCTCGCGCTCCGCCTGGATGACAGCCTGGCGCTGATCGAGCATCTGTTGAAGAGCGTGCGCGAGCTTTCGCTGAACCTTCGCCCCGCGTCGCTGGATGCGCTGGGTCTCGCCGGCGCGTTGCGCGCCCATGTCACTGCGCAAACGGCTCGCGCGGAGTTGGATCTCCGGTTCCATGCGGATGACGGGCTGGAACGTTTCGACGCGGGGCGAGAGATCGCGTGCTTCCGCGTCGCCCAGGAGGCGCTCACCAACGTCATCCGCCACGCCCGGGCGAGCGTTGTGGAGATCGATCTCCGGCGGCGCGAGGACGGGTTGCACCTGCGCGTGCGGGATGACGGCGCGGGGTTCGATTGCGCCGGGGCGTTGGCGCGCGCGGAGGCCGGGGCCACCTTCGGCCTCGTGGGCATGCGGGAACGCGTCGAATTGACGGGCGGCCGGTTCTCCTGTTCGTCCGCTCCCGGCGCGGGCGCGGAAGTCCGGGCTTTCTTTCGGATCGAAACCGGCGATCCTGGGGGGTAGTCGGGATGAAAGAGCTTCGTGTGGCGCTGGCTGACGATCACGCCCTGGTGCGGGCGGGCGTCCGCGCGCTTCTGGACAATCTGCCGGGCGTGAAAGTCGTGGGCGAGGCGGGGGATGGCATCGAGGCGTTGCGCATCATCGCCAGAACATCGCCGGACATCGCGCTGATCGATCTCGCGATGCCGAATATGGATGGGATCCATGTTCTCGAGCATATGGCGACGTCTTTCCCGGCGGTGAAGGTGATCATCCTTTCCATCCATCGCGGGGAGGAATTTGTGACGCAGGCGCTGCGGGCCGGCGCGGCCGGGTACCTGGTAAAGGATGCCGCGGAGAGCGAGTTGGAACTCGCGATCCAGGCTGTCGCGCGCGGCGAATCGTATCTGAGCCCCGCGATTTCCAAGGCTTTGATCGCCAATTCCGTGCGGCGGCCGGGCGATCCTCCAAAAGGCGCAGCCGAGATCACTCCGCGGCAGAGCGAGGTTTTGCGGCTCGTCGTCGAGGGGCGGACGACCAAGGAGATCGCGCACGAACTGGGCATCAGCGTCAAGACGGTGGAGGTGCATCGCGCGCAGCTTGCGGACCGGCTGGGAATCCATGACGTGCCGGGCCTGGTCCGCTACGCGATGCGCATTGGCATGATCACGCCGGAGCCGTATCAAGGCGGCGGATGAGGACTTATCCCTACGTGTTTTCACTTAGAAGGATAGGAATTCTCTAATGGAGCGGCCCGGCGCTTCGAGATAGGGTCCCCGCTTGGTTGGCGGCGCGCGCGGATCACGTCGCGGGATGTGCAGGCGGGTCGCGGACCTTTGGAAACACCCGTATGTCGCCGCCCGATTATCGAGAGTTGTTGATCGACGCCACGCCCGATGCCCTGGTTGCGCTGTCTCCGGAGGGCGAGGCGCTTTTCTGGAACCGCGGGGCGGAGTTGACCTTTGGCTATACGAGCGGGGAAGCGCTCGGCCGCTCGGTCTACGATTTGATCATTCCGGCCGACCGGGTCGAGGAGGAGCGTGCGATGCTGCACGCGGCTTCCGAAGGCGACGTGGCCGCCTACGAGTCGTTGCGCAGGAAAAAGGACGGCTCGCTTATTTACATCAACGTCTCGACCCGCGCCGTCCGCGACGAAGGGGGCGCCGTGAGATTTCTCATCGCCACAAAACGGGACGTCACGCACCTGAAGGCGTTGCGCGACTCCAAGCTGATCGAAGCGCGTTATGGGGGCCTGCTCGAATCGACGCCGGACGCCATCGTCATCGTCAACAACACCGGCCACATCGTGCTGACCAACGACCGCGCGGAAGCGGTCTTTGGCTATACGGGCGAGGAACTGCTCGGCAAGCCGGTCGAAGCGTTGCTGCCCGAGCGTTTTCGCGGCGGCCACGTCGGGCATCGAACAAAATACTTCACGCAACCGCGCACCCGCGAGATGGGCGCCGGCCTGGAACTTTACGGCCTGCGCAAAGGCGGCGAGGAATTTCCCGTCGAGATAAGCCTCAGCCCGCTCCCGACCGAGGAAGGCGCCATGGCGATGAGCGCCATACGGGACATCACCGACCGGAAGAAAGCGGAGCAAAAATTTCGCGGCCTGCTCGAGTCGGCGCCGGACGCCATCGTCATCGTCAATAGCGAGGGCAAGATCGTGCTCATCAATTCGCAGACGGAAAAGCTTTTCGGCTATGCCCGGGTGGAATTGGTGGGACGGGAGATCGAAATCCTCGTGCCCGAGCGTCTGCGGGCGTCGCATCCCGCGCATCGGAAAGGCTTTTTCGCGGACCCTAAAGTGCGCCCGATGGGGGTGGGCCTCGAACTCTTCGGCCAGCGAAAGGACGGCACGGAGTTTCCTGTCGAGATAAGCCTCAGCCCGCTGGAGACGGAGGAGGGGACGCTCGTCAGCAGTTCGATCCGCGACATCACCGAGCGGAGGCGCTTCGAGGAATCGCTGCGAAAGGCGAACCAGATGAAGAGCGAGTTCCTGGCGAACATGTCGCACGAACTGCGCACGCCGCTCAACGGCATCATCGGCTTCACCGAGTTCCTTGCGGACGGGAAGCCGGGGCCGTTGAACGAGCGGCAGAAGGAATACCTGATGGATGTTCACAACAGCGCGCGGCACCTGCTCCAGCTCATCAACGACGTTCTGGACCTGGCCAAGGTCGAGTCGGGAAAGATCGAACTCTATCCGGAAACATTCGAGGTCGCGCGGGCCGTCGAGGAGGTCTGTTCCGTCGTCAAAGGCATGGCGAACAAGCGCGGCGTCGCGGTTCACTGGAGCGTCGAGCCGCCGCTGGCAAAGGTCACGATCGACCCGCAGAAGTTCAAGCAGGTGCTCTACAACCTCATTTCCAACGGCATCAAATTCACCGACTCGGGAGGAAAGGTGGAAGTGCACGCCGCGGCGCTGGGGGGCGGCTTTTTTCGTTTGCGGATCGCGGACACCGGCATCGGCATTCGCAAGGAGGACATGGACAAGCTCTTCGCCGAGTTTCTGCAGCTCGATTCGGGCGCGAGCAGGCGGTACGGCGGCACAGGCCTCGGGCTGGCGCTCACTAAAAAGCTCGTCGAGTTCCAGGGAGGAAGCGTCGCCGTCGAAAGCGCGTTTGGCGTGGGAAGCGCGTTTTCCGTGACGCTGCCAACCGCCGCCGCGGAGGGAACGGTAAAATGAACAAGGCGCGCATCCTTATAGTGGACGACAACGCGACGAACCTGAAGTTGGCGTCCGACCTGCTGGAATGGGCGGGCTACGCCATCGCGAAAGCCGGGGACGCGGAGCAGGCGCTGGAAGCCATCCGGCAAACGCGGCCGGACCTTATTCTGATGGATATAGGGCTGCCGGGGATGGATGGCCTGACCCTCACCCGCAAGCTCAAGGCCGACCCCGCGACGCGCGAAATTCGCATCGCGGCGCTGACCGCCTTTGCGATGAAGGGCGATGAGCGGAAGGCGCTCGAGGCCGGCTGCGACGCTTATATCGCCAAACCGATAGACACCCGCGCCCTGCCCGAACAAGTGGCAAGGCTGCTTTCCCCGGCGCAACCGTGATGAAAATCCTGGTGGTTGAAGACGAACCCGCGAGCCTCAAGCTGGCGCACCTGGTGCTGGCGTCGGAGGGGTTCGAGGTGGCGGAAGCCGCGGCCGCGCACAAAGTCATGGAGGAGGCGCTTCGCTCGATGCCGGAGGCGATCCTCCTGGACCTCGAACTGCCCGGAATCAACGGCCTGAAGCTTGCGCGCGAACTCAAGCGAGACCCGCGCACGCGCCACATCCCGATCGTGGCCGTCACGGCGTTTCCGGAACGCTATCCGCGCGCAAGCGCTGTGGCCGCGGGTTGCGACGACTACATCCTGAAGCCGATCAGCACCCGCGCCCTGCCAAAACAAATGGCGGACGCGGCGGCAAAGGCGAAATAGGAGGAAGCGGCTATGAGGGTGCTCGTGGTGGATGACATGGAGATCAATCGGAAGCTCCTGGCGGCGACCCTGCGGGCCGAGGGCATCGAATCCGTCGAGGCGGGCGACGGAGTCGAGGCGCTCGCCGTGCTGGAGCGGCAAAAGGCGGACGCGATCATATCCGACATCCTCATGCCGCGGATGGACGGCTACCGGTTCTGCCGGGAGGTGCGCGGAAACGAGGAACTGGCGGGCATTCCCTTCATTTTTTACACGAGCACCTACACCTCGCCCGGCGACGAAACGCTGGCCCTGAATTGCGGCGGCGACCGCTACATAAAAAAACCGGCGCGGGCGGAGGCCATCCTGGCCGCGCTGCGAGAGGTGTGCGACCCGGGGCGCGAGCGGCCAAAGGCGAAGGCGCCGGCCGGGGAGGCGCTGGTGATGCGCGAATACAACGAGGCGCTTGTCCGCAAGCTGGAGGAGCGCAAAGACAAGCTGGAGCGGGCGCGCGCCGAGGTGGCGCTGGCAAACGAGGCCTTGGAGCGCCGCGTGCGGGCGCGCACGGAGGAACTGGTCGTCGCCAACGAGGAACTCGATGCGTTCAACCGCTCCGTCGCCCACGACCTGAGTTCGCCGCTCACGACCATCGACGGGTTCAGCCATCTCCTCCTGGACGAATGCCGCGGGAAGGTCAGCGAAAGCGCGATGAATTACCTGAAGTTCATCCGCGACGCCGTGCGGCAGATGAACGAACTGACCGGCGATCTCCTGCGCCTGGCCCGGGCCGGGCGCGCGGAAATCTCGCCGAAGGAGGTCAACCTGAGCGCGCTGGCGGCGGCAATCCTCGACGACCTCCGGGCGGCCCATCCGGAACGGCGGGTCGAATTCGTTTGCGCGCCGGGCGTGAAGGCCGTGGGCGATGTCGGGTTGCTGCGAATCGCGCTGGAGAACCTGCTCAACAACGCGTGGAAATACACGGGCAGGACCGCCCGCGCGCGGATCGAGTTCGGCGTAAAGGCGGAAACGCCGCCTGTCTATTTCGTGCGGGACAACGGCGCAGGCTTTGACATGAAGGCGGCCGAAAAGCTTTTCACCACGTTCTGCCGCCTCCATGAGTCCGATGATTTTCCCGGCACGGGCATCGGATTGAGCACCGTGCATCGGATCGTTGTCCGCCACGGCGGAGGCATCCGGGCGGAATCGTCCCCGAACGAGGGCGCCGCCTTTTTCTTCACGCTCGCGCCCGCGCAGGCTGTATGAAAGCGACCCGCGTACTGATCGCGGACGACTACGAAATCGTGCGCGAAGGTTTGCGGGCTCTCCTGGCCCGCGAGAAGGGTTTGGAGGTGTGCGGCGAGGCGGGCACGGGCCGCGAGGCGGTCGAGCGGGCGGCCGGGCTGCAGCCCGACGTCGTGCTCATGGATATTGTCATGCCGGAGTTGAACGGGTTGGAGGCGACCCGGCAGATCAAGCGCGCGCGGCCCGAGACGGAAATCCTCGTCTTCACCTCCAACGAAACGGAGGAGACCGTGAGGAATGTTTTCAAGGCCGGCGCGAAGGCGTATCTGTTGAAGTCGGAAACAACGCGGCATCTCGTTCCCGCCATCACCGCGCTGAGCGCGCACCGCACCTATTTCTCTTCCAAAGTCTCGGAATTGATCTTCGCGAGCTATCTCGGCGAGGGAAAGTTCGCGGAAGCCCCGGCCCTCACCGGGCGCGAGCGGGAGATCGTGCAACTGGTGGCCGAAGGGAAAATCAACAAGGAGATCGCGGTAATCCTGGGGGTGAGCGTGAAGACCGTCGAGGCGCACCGGGCGGCGATCATGCGCAAGCTGAAGCTCGAATCGGCGGCGGAACTCGTTCGGTACGCCATCCGCAACGGAATCATCCCCGCCTGACGGCGCAGGGGTAAACCCTATACCGCGTAGGTAAACGTCCCCTGCGCGCGCAGCACAGGTAATGCTCTTCCCTGTAAACCATGAACCGTCCCGCCCACCGCATTTTGCTGGTGGACGACGAGCCTCTCGCGACGAAAGCGATAAAGCTCCAGTTGGAGCGAAAGGGGCGTTTCGTCGTCCGCGATGAAAACGATTCGAGCCTGGCGTTGAAGGCCGCGCTCGAGTTCAAGCCGGAGTTGATTCTTCTGGATGTCGACATGCCGGGCATGGACGGGGCCGACGTCGCCCGGCAGATCAAAAAAAGCAAGGCGCTGGAGGGCGTCCAGGTTGTCTTCCTGACGAGCCTCATAACCCGGAACGAGGCGTTGCTTGAGAATTGCACGGACCATTTCCACGTCATCGCGAAGCCGGTTCCGATGGCGATACTCCTCTCCATTCTCGACTGGCTCCTGCGTTCGGGCGCCGGGGCCGCGGATACGCTTCCGCCCTCCCTCGTGGCGTTCCTGCGGGCTCGGACCACCGCCACTCATTCATGAAACCTATGAACATACTTATCGTTGACGACGACCGGACCAACCGGAAGCTCCTCGGCGCGATGCTTGACGCGGAGGGTTACGAGACCGTCGAGGCCGGCGACGGTCTCGAGGCCTTGGAAGTGCTTGGCAAAGAGAAGATCGACGCGGTCATCTCCGACGTGCTGATGCCAAACATGGACGGATACCGCCTCTGCGAGAAAGTGCGGCGCCGCGACCGGGGCGACGATATGCCCTTCGTTTTCTACACCAGCACCTACACGGACAGCGCCGACGAGAAGGTGGCCATGGGATTCGGCGCGGATCGCTTCTTGCGAAAGCCCGCCTCGGCGCAGGTTCTCTCGAACACGATCCGGGAGATCGTGGGCAACCGGGAGCGCCCCTTACAAAAGCCGGCGCCCTCGGAAGAACTGGATGTGATGAAGCAGTACAGCGAGGCGTTGATCCGCAAACTCGAAAGGCGCAACGACCAGCTCACCGCGCAAAGCGCGGCGCTGCACGCCAGCGAGACGCGGCTGCGGACGATCTTCGAAGCCGAGCCGGATTGCGTGCAGGTGATCGGGAGGGACGGCCGGGTGACGGAGATAAATCCGGCGGGTTTGGAAATGTTCGAGGTGGATTCTCTCGCGGAGGCCGCGGCCCGCCCGCTGTCCAAATTTGTAGCCGAGGCGCACCGCTCCGACTTCGAGACTTGCGTGGAAGCCGTCTGGCGCGGCGAGAGCAAATGCGTGGAGTTCGAGATCATCGGCGCCCGCGGCCGCAGGCGCTGGCTGGAGATGCACGCCGCGCCGTTGCGCGACCAGCGGGGTGAAATCGCGGCGCTGCTGGGGATCGCGCGCGACAACACGGCGCGCAGGGAACTGGAGGCGCAATTTGTCCAGGCGCAGAAGATGGAGGTTATCGGCAGGCTCGCGGGCGGCGTCGCGCACGACTTCAACAACATGCTGGGAATCATGATGGGGTATTCGGAGATCGCTTTGAGCGAACTCAGTTCCAAGACCCCCCTGTATGAAGCGGTGGAGACCATCTTCCACACGGCCGAACGCGCGGCGGCGTTGACGCGCCAGCTTCTTATCTTCAGCCGGAAACAGAAGGTGCAGCCGCAGGCGATCGACCTGAGCGAGATGATCACGGGCATCGATCCGATGTTGCGGCGCCTTATCAGCGAAAACATCAAGCTGGTCACCAAGCCGGAAATGGACCTTGGTTATATCGAGGCGGACCCGGGCCAGATCGAGCAGGTTCTGATGAACCTTACGGTAAACGCCCGGGACGCGATGCCGAACGGGGGGACGATCACCATCTCGACAAGCAATGCGACCGTGGCCGAAAGCGGCGAGCTTGCCGCCGGGGATTACGTCGTCCTGACCGTGGCGGATAACGGGGACGGCATGACCGACGAGATAAAGGCGAAGATATTCGAGGCGTTCTTTACGACCAAGCCCGAGGGAAAAGGCACCGGCCTCGGCCTCGCCACATGCCAGAGCATCGTCAGCAACTGGCGCGGCAAGATGACGGTGGACAGCAAACCGGGCGCCGGCGCCACCTTCAAGGTCTATCTGCCGCGCACGTTGAACTGCGCCGGTCCGGCCGCGGTCTCCGGGGGTCCCAGGCTGCTTCCGCGGGGCGGGGAAACCATCCTGCTGGTGGAAGACGAGCCGGGGTTGCGCGAACTGGCGGCGACGATCCTGCAAAAGCAGGGCTACACCATCCTCAAGGCGGGCAACGGCCAGGAGGCGCTGCGCGTGGTGCGCGGGCGCCGCGGCGTGCGCATCGACCTCGTGGTCACCGACGTGGTGATGCCCCAGATGGGCGGCAGGGTGATGGCCGAATGGCTGCGGGCGACCAACCCCGAGATCACGATCCTTTTCACCTCCGGCTACACCGACTGCGGCATGGACGGCCCGCTGGACGCGGACATCCAGTTTCTCCAAAAACCCTACACCCCCTCCGCGCTCGTGCGGAAAGTGCGCGAAGTAATCGACGTGCACGCGGCCGGGCTTCCGACCAATGAGGATCAAAGCAAAAATTCTATGCGCGCTGCTTAGCACGTCGCTGCTCGTGGCGCTCGTGGGCGCGCTGGCGGTGAATCGGCAGCGCGCTTGCGCGTTGGTGACCGTGACCAAGGAGGCTGAAAACGTCGCCCGCGTCCTAAGCTTCCTCGCGTCGGGGTCGCCGAAGCTCCCCCTCTCCGCCGTTCAACAGATTGTGGCCGCGCTGCACCAGAGGCAGGGCCGCGACGTGGTGATCGTGGATCCCGGCCAGCGCATCCTCGCCGACGCCATGCCGGCGAGCATCGGCAAAATTTACGACGGCGACCCGCTGGACGAAGTCGGCCAAACCATCCGGGACGGCCGGGTGCGGACGTTCGCGGAGCATCGGGCAGGCATCAGGCAGGTTGTCGTCCCGGTCGAGGCCGCGGACGGGCGGGCGCAAGGGGCGGTCGTCCTGGAATATACGCCGCTCTACGACGAACTGATGCGGCTGGCAAGCGGCACGATCCGGCAGGTCTTTCTCGCGTGCGTCGCAAGCGCCGCCATCGCCTCCCTGCTCGCGTTTTACATCTGCCGTTCCATCACCGGGCCCCTGTGCAACTCACAGGCGCGGCACAGCGGTTCGCCACGGGCGAAACGAATCTTCCGCTGCCGCTTGCGCGCCGGGATGAGGTCGGCGGACTCGCTCGCGCCTTTCATGACATGGTCCAAAGGCGCCGGCTGGCCGAGGACGAGCTTCGGCGCACGCGCGACGCGTTCGAGGCGCGCGTCATGGAACGCACCGCGGAACTTGGCGAGGCGAACGCCTTCCTGCGGAAGGAGGTCGCGGAGCGGCGCGCGGCCGAGGAAGCCGTGAAAGCGAGCGAACAGCGGTTCCGGCAGATCGCGGAGAACATCCGGGAGGTTTTCTACATGACTTCCGCGGACGGGCGCGAACTGCTCTACGTCAGCCCCGCATACGAGCAAATATGGGGGCGGAATCGCGCGAGCCTTTATGAACATCCCCAAGAATGGTTCGAGGCGATCGCGCCGGAGGATCGGGCCGCCGCGGAAGCAGGCCTCGCGAGGCTGGCGCGGGGCGAATCGTTCGAGACGGAGTTTCGCATCCTTCGTCCGGACAAGACCCAGCGGTGGATTTCCAGCCGGGGTTTCCCGGTTCATGACGACGCCGGAGAGCTCTTCCGCGTGGTAGGAGTCGCCGCGGACATCACGGAGCGAAAGCAGATGGAGATGAAATTGCTGGAAGCCGGCAAGCTGGAGACCGTGGGGCGCCTCGCCGGAGGCATCGCGCACGACTTCAACACGATACTGACCGCCATCATTGGCCACGCGGAACTCATCCGCCAGGCCGTCCCCGCCGGCGGAGCGGAGTTCCAGAGCGCGACCCAGATCGGCAAGTCCTCCGCCCGCGCCGCGCAGCTGACCCAGCAGCTTCTCGCCTTCAGCCGCAAACAGATGCTCCAGCCGAAAGAGGTCGACCTGAACGCCGAGGTCGCCGGCTCCGAATTGATCCTGCGCCGCCTGCTCGGCGACGGCATCGAGGTGCGCGTGGCGATCAACGCGAAACGTCCGTGGGCGAAGGCGGACGCCGGCCAGGTTCAGCAGATGCTCGTGCAGCTCGCCTTGAACGCCCAGGACGCGATGCCGCGCGGGGGCAGGCTCACGCTCGAGACGGGAGACGCCACCCTCGACGAGACCTATGCCTCGACTCGTCCGGACGCGGCTGCCGGGGAGTATGTAATGATCGCGATCACCGACACGGGCGGCGGCATCGCCGAAGAAGTCCGCCCCCGCGTGTTCGAGCCGTTTTTCACCACGAAACCGCAAGGCGAAGGCACGGGACTCGGTCTGCCGATGTGCTACGGCATCGCCAAACAACTTGGCGGCCATATAGCCATTTACAGCGAGCTGGGCCGAGGAACCACCTTCAAGGTCTATCTCCCGCGCGCCGTCGAAACGCCGCCGGAACAAGCCTCCGAACCGCGGGCCGGCAGAGCCGCCTCATCGGAAGTCCACGGGACGGAAACGATTCTCATCGTCGAGGACGACGAGGCCTTGCGCGATCTTGCCACCATCGTCTTGGAAAAGCTCGGGTACCGCGTTTACCAGGGCGCCAGCGGCCCGGAAGCCCTCAGGATCGCCGCGGGATTGACCCGGCTGGACTTGCTTTTGACCGACGTCGTGATGCCGCAAATGAGCGGCAAGGAACTCGCGGAACAGCTTGAATCCTCGCGCCCGGGAATGAAGATACTCTTCACTTCCGCCTATACGGAAGACGCTATTGTGCACCACGGCATCCTTGAAGCCGGCATCGACTTTTTGCACAAGCCTTACACGCCCTCCGCCCTGGCGCGCAAAGCTCGCGAGATATTGGACGGCCGCGCCTCCGGCATGCAACCGTGTTGACCGAGCTCGAGCGCGTCATGCGCTTTCGGCCCGCTCAGGGTTGCCGCCTAAAGACCTGGAACGGCCTGGCGCTTTGGTCGTTGGCTCCCCGCCCAGGCGGCTGACACAGCCGCCTCTACAACGACAACGACGCCGCTCAGGGGCCAAAAGTGCAGGACACGCTCGAGCCCAGGCGAAGGCTTCCCTTATTTTCTTGCCAACGAATCGGTTTGCTGACACACAAACACGAGCCGCGCGACACCGCGCGTCAAAGCCGATGCCTGGCCCTTCCGCCAACGCCCAGTATGGATATCCTCGTTGTCGAAGATGATCCGCGCATCTGCGATGTGCTCGAATATGCGTTAAAGGCCGATGGGTATTCCATCCAGACGACTCAGCGCGGACGCGAGGCGGTCGAGATCGCGCGCCGCACCCCGCCGGAACTTGTCGTTCTCGACGTGGGGTTGCCGGATATTGACGGATTCGAGGTTTGCCGTCTCATCCGGAAGTTTTCCGATGTGCCGGTGATTTTCCTCACCTCGCGCGCGGATGAGATAAACCGGGTCGTGGGGCTCGAGATCGGCGGCGATGATTATGTGACGAAGCCGTTCAGCACGCGCGAGTTGCTGGCGCGGATGAAGGCGATCCGCCGCCGTCATCAACGGAATGCGCCGCCCGGGCCGCCGCCGGAGAACCTTTTGCGGCATGGGCCGATCGAGTTGGACGCGGAGAAGTTTCTCGTGGCGTGCGGAGGACGCGAGGTGACGCTGACCCGGCAGGAATTTAAGCTGCTCGAACTATTAATACGGCATCCGGGCAGGGTGTTTACCCGCGAACAGGCGCTGGACCGCGCCTGGGGCGAGGGCGGGTTGGTGACGGATCGGACGATCGATGTCCATGTGAAGACTTTGCGGAAGAAGTTCGGGGACTATGATTTTATTGAGACGGTGCGCGGGATAGGTTATCGCGCGAGGGGGTTGTAAGTGCGCCTGCCGGGCTTGCATAGCATCCACTGGAAGGTGTTTCTGATGCAACTGGTGGTGTTGATCCTGCCGATGACGTATGTCGCTTTCAAGGTGCGCGTCGCGATTGAAACCAGCTATCTCAATTCAACGGAGGAGGGGATGATCGATACGGCGGGCGTGGTGGCGGAGCGCTATGCGCTTCTCTATGATAAATTCGGCGCGGACCAGGCGGAATTGGCGAAGGAACTAGCCAGGATTTATTCGCACCTGAATGATACGTACCAGGCGAAATGGCATCTCTTCGGGGTCGCCAGGAAGGAGGAGACCCGGCTGCTGGCCTATGACGGGAAGGGCCGTGTCATCTACGACACCGCGGGGACGGCCGCGGGGCAGGATTTCTCCCCGTGGCGGGATGTGCATTTTGCATTGCAGGGCAAGTATGGCTCGCGATGGGAGCTCGCGGGCAGGGGAAGCAGGGTGAATATCTATAGCACGCTGCCGGTGTTTCTTCACGGCGCCGTGGTAGGCGCGGTCAGCGTTTCCAAGCCCACCAACCGCATTCGCGACTTTATCTCCCATTCCTTGAGAAGCTTGTTTCTTCCCGGGGCCGTTGCGCTTCTCCTCGCAGGGGTTACCGCCTATGCGCTGTCGGCTTATATAACTCGGATAATATGGGACCTCGCGCATCGCGCGGAACGAATCGCGGCCGGGGAGCGCAATATACGGCTCGAAACGTGGAGCCGCAGCGAGCTGGGAATGCTGGCCCGCGCGGTGGACCGGATGCGCGAGAAGCTGGAGGGGAAGGCTTATGTGGAGGAGATGGCCACCAACCTTTCGCATGAGTTAAAGACTCCGCTCGCGGCGATTCGCGGCTCGGCGGAGGTGCTGGAGGACGGCGCGATGGACGACCCGGAAGCGCGCGCCAAGTTCCTGACGAATATTCAAAGAGAGGTGCAGCGGCTAGATCGCATCGTCAACGAGTTGCTAAAGCTCTCCCGCATCGAGACGCATGCGCTGGACCGCGAGGCCGAACCCGTGGATGCGGCGGCTGTCGCGCGGGAGACGGCCCATACTTACCGGCAGCGCATGGAGGATTGCGGCGTGCGGTTTGTGGCGGAGATCAGTTCCGAGCCGTTGCGGGTGCGCGTGCCGGAACTGGCGCAGCTTCTTTCCAACCTGCTGGATAACGCGTTGCAATTCACGCCCGCCGGAGGCGCCGTGCATTTCACGGCAAGCGGGCGGGGGCATTCGGCGGAGATGCGCGTGAGCGATGAAGGCCGGGGGATCGAGAAGGAGTTGTTGCCGAAGATATTCGACCGCTTCTTCACGACGGAGAGCCCGCGCACGGGCAATCGCGGCACCGGTCTCGGGCTTGCGATTGTCAAATCCATCGTCACGATCAACGGCGGCGGGATCGCGGTGCGCAGCGAGCAGGGGCGCGGCAGTGAATTTACGGTGACATTTCCGCTCGCCTGACGGCTCCCGGAATTTTCATCAAAACTTCACGCGGGGTTCATCATCCCTTCACACGGGCGGGCGAGGATTGCCCGCATGAATAAATGCGCGCTTCTTCCTTTTGCGTTTCTCGCCCTCACGGCGGCGGGAGCGCCGCCCGACCTCGGGCATGTCAGCGTCAATCTTCCGTACTCCGAGTTGAAAAACCTCTGGACGGCCGCGCAGAGGGAAGACGCGAAGCCGCCGGTGGGCGCCGTCTTGCTGGCGGCGCGCTACCAGCTTGCATTGAAGGACGGCCAGGCGACCGGCGTCGCGGAATTTGAAACGGAGTCCTTCACGAGCGACTGGACGGTCACGCGCCTGCTCGGCATGCAAGCGCAGATTGAAAGCATCGAGCCGGCGGACGCCCGGGTCATCACGCGCGATGGTTACTACGCGTTGCTCGCCAACCGTCCGGGGCGGCAGAAGATAACCATACGGTTCGCCGCCGCGCTCTCTTCCTCGGCGGAAGGCGTCCGTTTGCAGTTGCCGATCGCGCCCGCATCCATCAACACGCTGGCGGTTGCCGGCATTCCCGGGGGCGAGGCGCTCCGGGTGGCCGGCGCCACGCGTATTTCCGCGGAGAAGGAGGGCGCTGTTTATCGGCTGGCTCCGGAGGATCATCTCGAATTGAGTCTCGGGAAGGCCGCGGTTCCCAGCCGGTGGAAGATCGAGCCGCAGGCCTTCGTCCGGCTTGCGGATGGGAAGCTCATGTATGAAATGCGCATCGCCGCGCATACCGGCGAAGGGTCCGGTCTGAGCATGGACCTCGAGTTCCCGCCGGACGCGAATGTTTCCAACGTAACGGGGGACGGCCTGGATGGGTGGCAGATGAAGGGCCGGGAGGCGCACATCACATGGCGGACGCCCGGAATCCTGCGGCGCGAACTGACTCTCCTCTACGATCTCCCTCAGCCTCTTACCGCGGCGGAGTGGAAGCTTCGAGGCCCGCGCATCCTCGACGGCGAGTCCAGCCCGCCGCTCTATCTCCTGGCGCTCGAGCCGGGACTGGAAATAACCGCCGCCGAAAACCCGGCGCCAAGGCAGTTGCCGAAATGGTTGGAAGAGCGGGCCGGTGACACCCTCGCGGTGGTTGGCGACCAGCCGCTCGGGGCGCGATGGCTGCCGCTGGTGCAAACCGCGCGGGCGGTGGTCGAGACGGCGCGCGCCGACATGCGGGTAGTGACAGACGGCGCGGCCCTCACGGAAGCTGTGTATGCGATCCGGCACGAAGCGGCCTGCTCCTGGAAGCTGAGTCTGCCCGAGGGGAGCGAGTTGCTGGCGTGCAGCGTCGACGACCGGCCCGCGAGCCCGGTAAATCTCGGCGGACACGCCGTCGAGTTTTCCCTTCCGGCCGGGAAAGCGGTTGACGAGGTGAAACTCACTTATACTTCCAAGGTGGAGGCGTTTAAACCCGTTTCCGGCAAGATCGCGATCGACCTGCCCGAGACCGGCTTGCTAACCAACAGGCTGGACTGGGAACTGCATATTCCGGCCGCTTATGAAGCGGCGGCGTTCGAGGGCAATGTCGAGCCGGGCCAGGGGGATGCGGGCGCCATTCACCTTCACAGGGAAATCTTCAAGGGCGAACGTCCGGCAGCGCAGCTTTTTTACAAGAAACCCGAAGCCAAATAATCGCCATGGAACTAACTCATATTGAAAAACGCCTCGAACGCATGCTCACGCGCTGCCGCCGCCCTCGCGCGCAGCGCCCGAAAAGAATCAAACAACCCGGTAGAAAGGCCGCCTGTCCATGACAATCAAACGTTTGCTAGCCATCGTGTTTATTTATCTCTGTACAACAGCGGCCTGGATCACGCTGGGGGCGAGCTTGCTCGTGCGCTCCGGCGACTCTTCCGCAAGGCTGTGGGATTCGGTGACCGGAGGGTGGGGCCCCGCCATGACCCAGGCGCATCCCGTCGCTTACTATAACGTGCCGGGCGGCGCCGGCGGGAAGCGCGAGATCCAGCCCTCAAAAAGCGACGTGTCCGTCTTGCTGGAATATAGTCCGAAGAAGAGGGGTTTGATTTGGTATCGGACTTACCTGGTCGATTTCCACGGCAGCTATGTCGTGTCGAATCCGACGCCCATTACGCAGACGTTATATATCAAGTTCGCCTTTCCCGCCGGCGACGCCAGCTATACGGATTTCTCGTTTGTTGTAAACGGCGTTGCGTCTTCCAACAACCCTGGCGACGGCATCGTGGAGGCCGCCACGCTGCCGCCGGGCGGTCAGTGCGACGTCACGGTCGCTTACAAATCGCGCGGAACGAATAGCTGGGGCTACTCGTTTGGCGATGCGACCCATATAAAGAACTTTCGTCTGGCGATGGCGACGAATTTCCCGGACATCGATTTCCCGGCCGGGACCGGCTCGCCTACGGAACGGAAGGACGCGGCCGGCGGCTGGAGTCTCACCTGGTCTTATCCGGATGTGATCAACGCGCAGGCCATCGGGATGAATATGCCTGCGGTGTTGAATCCGGGGCCGGTCGCCTCGCGCATCACCTTCTTTTCGCCGGTTTCGCTGCTCTTTTTCTTCGCGGTGCTGGTAGTCGTGTGCGCTTTGCAGGGCGTGAGTCTGCACCCGATGAACTATTTCTTCCTGGCGGCGGGGTGTTTCGCGTTCCAGTTGCTGTTCGCTTATCTTGTGGACCTCCTCCCGTTGCTTCCGGCCTTTGGCTTGGCGGCGGCGGTTTCCCTTGCGCTGGTGGGCGGGTATCTGTACGCCGCGGCGGGCCTGCGTCTGGCGCGCGTCGCGGCGCTCGCGCAGTTTGCATACATGGTGCTTTTCAGCGGCAGCTTCTTTATTGAAGGACTCGCGGGACTCGCGATCACCGTGGGGGCCATCGTCACGCTCGCGCTTCTGATGGCCGCCACCGCCAGGGTCAACTGGGCGGAGAAGTTTCGCCGAACGCCGGCCGGGGCCTGAATCCGGCCTTGTATTTCCCGAAGGAGCCGCTCTAATGGAAAACCCGTCGCCACTCACTGGCTCGAACGCTCCCTCCCGTGAAAAAGACAGCCTGATCCACCTCCGAGGAGACGTATGCACACCCGACTGGAAAGACTGGAAATGCTTCTTGCGCTCTCGAAAGACCTGGGAGCGCCGCACCGCGACCTCGCGATCCTGGGCGAGGGGAACACCTCCGCCCGGCTCGGCGCGGAGACGTTCCTCGTCAAGGCGAGCGGCAGCAGCCTCGGCACGCTGAGCGAGCAGGACGTGGTGGAATGCCGGTTCGCGCCGCTGCTCGCCATGCTGGATCGCGAGGAGATGGGCGAACAGGAGATCGAGGACGAACTTTTCAACAGCCGCGTGGACCCGAAGGCGAAGAAGCCCTCCGTGGAGGCGCTTTTCCACGCCTATCTGCTCTCCCTGCCGGATGTCCATTTCGCCGGCCACACGCATTCCGCCAGCGTTAACCAGATACTCTGCTCGCCGCGCGCCGCCGAGTTCGCCGAGCGCAGGATGTATCCCGACGAGGTCGTCTGTTGCGGCTCCGTCTCGCTGTTCGTGCCTTATGCCGACCCCGGGTTGAAGCTTTCGCAAGCCATCCGGCGGGCGGTGGAGGCGTCCTCGGCGCGTCCGCGCGTCATCCTGCTCGAGAATCACGGCCTCATCACCTTCGGCGCCACGCCCAACGCCGTCCGCGGCGCGATGTTGATGGCGGACAAAGCCGCGCGCATCTTTATGGGCGCCGCCGCGATGGGCGGCCCGAAGTTCCTTCCCTCCGACCAGGTGGATCACATCGCCAACCGCCTGGACGAACAGTACCGCCGGCGGGCCTTGAAACTTTGAGTCAACGCCGGTATCTCGCATGCGATCTCGGCGCCGAAAGCGGGCGCGTCATCCTCGGTTCGTTTGATGGGAAGAAGCTTTCCCTGGAGGAAATCCACCGGTTTCCGAACGGGGCGACCCGCCTGTTCGGCTCGCTCCGGTGGGATGTCCTGCGCATTTTCGACGAGATGAAAGCGGGGCTGAAAAAGGCCGCCGCGAGCAAGGCCGCCAGTCTTTCGGTGGATTCCTGGGGCGTGGACTACGCGCTCTTCAACAGCCGCGAGCCGCTGCTTGCCCCGCCGTTCCATTACCGCGATTCGCGCACGGAAGCCCCGTACGCCCGCGCGATGGAGCATCAGAAGGAAATCTTCGAGGAGACCGGCATCCAATTCATGGCGATCAACACGCTCTACCACTTCATGGCAGAGTGGGAATCGGGGCCGCATCTGCCCGCCGGCTTGTTCCTTAACATCGCGGACTACTTCCATTACCTCCTCTGCGGTCTGCCCCGCGCGGAGGAGAGCCTCGCGAGCACCACCCAGATTTATAATCCGCGCGAACGCGCCTGGTCCGCGCGGCTCATCGAACGGTTCGGCTTCCCTAAAAAAATCTTCCCGGAGATCGTCCCTTCCGGGACGCGGCTCGGCCCGCTCCTGCCGGATGTGGCCGCGGAGACGGGCCTGGACGGCGCGGAAGTCATCGCGACCTGCTCGCACGACACCGGCGCGGCGGTCGCGGCCGTCCCGGCGCGGCGCGGCGAGGATTGGGCGTATCTCAGTTCAGGCACATGGTCGCTCATAGGCGTGGAACTGCCGGCGCCGCTCATCAATGACGAAGTGCGCCGGCGCAATTTTACGAACGAAGCGGGCTGCGGCGGCACGACGCGCTTCCTCAAGAACATCGCCGGCCTCTGGATATTGCAGGAGTGCCGCCGCGCGTGGGGCGACGCGAATTATGCGGAACTGAACCGCCTTGCGACGGAGGCCGCTCCGCTCCGTTCGCTCATCAACCCGGCGGCCGCGCGTTTCCTGAAGCCGGGCGACATGCCCGGGAAAATCGCCTCGTACTGCCGGGAGACAGGGCAGCCGGTTCCCGAGACGCACGGGCAATTCACCCGCTGCATTTTCGAAAGCCTGGCGCTCATCTACCGCCGCCATCTCGATGAACTCGAAACGCTCACCGGGCGCGCGATCCGCACCGTGCACATCGTCGGCGGCGGCAGCCAGAGCGCGCTCTTGAACCAATACGCCGCAAACGCCGCCGGGCGCGCCGTCCTCGCCGGGCCGGTGGAGGCGACCGCCATCGGCAACCTTCTTCTCCAGGGCGTCGCCCTGGGCGACATTCCTTCGCTTGATGCGCTGCGGGAAATTGTCGAGAATTCCTTTCCCGTGCAGACATTCCAGCCGCTCGACGGGAAACTCTGGGCGGACGCGCGCGAACGATTTTCCAAACTGGATGTCCTAACCTAACCCCCCGAACCCCATGACCTACAAATTCGTAAATTACTCCTGGGACGACGCGAAAGCCGCTTCCCTCAGCCCCGCCGACCGCCTCGTCTATCGCTCGAACATCCTCGGCGCGGACCAGCGCATCACCAACACGGGGGGCGGCAACACCTCGTCGAAAGTCATGGAGAAAGACCCGCTGACCGGCGGGCAGGTGGAAGTGCTGTGGGTCAAAGGCTCGGGCGGCGATCTCCGCACCAGCACGCGCGAAAATTTCTCCTCCCTGTACCAGGACAAACTCGTCGGCCTGCAAAAATCCTATGCCGGCATGAACCCGCGCGGCGTGAAGTCCGAGGCGGAGGACGCGATGGTCGGCATGTATTTCCACGCCACCTTCAACCTGAACCCGCGCGCCAGTTCCATCGACACGCCGCTGCATTCCTTCATCCCGCACAAGCACGTCGACCACATGCACCCGAACGCCGCCATCTCCGTCGCCGCCTCGCGCAACTCCGTGGCGCTGACGAAGGAACTCTTCGGCGACGAAATCGTGCATACGCCGTGGCTGCGGCCCGGTTTTGAACTCGGGCTGGCGATGCAGAAAATCTGCGGGGAACAGCCGCACGCGAAAGGGATCGTCATGGGCCAGCACGGCCTCATCAACTGGGCCGATGACGACAAGGAATGCTACGAACTGACCCTGCGCATCATCGAGAAAGCCGCGGCTTATATCGACGCGAAATACCAGGCCAAGGGCGGCCATGCGAAGGCGTTCGGCGGCCAGAAGTACGCTTCGCTCGAGGAGAGGGCGCGCCGCGCGGCGTTCGCGAAGATACTGCCGTGGCTCCGCGGCCAGGTCTGCCAGAAGGCGCTCTTCGTCGGCACGATCCAGGATGACGAGGCGATCCTCCGTTTCGTCAATTCCAACGACGCCCCGCGTCTCGCGGAGCTGGGGACGAGCTGCCCCGACCATTTCCTTCGCACGAAGATCAAGCCGCTTTACGTCCCGTGGGACCCGGAGACCGGCGACATCGAAGCGCTTAAGAAGTTGCTCAAAGACGGCCTCGCAGCCTATCGCGAGGACTACGCCGCTTATTACAACCGTTGCAAGCGCCCGAATTCGCCCGCGATGCGCGACCCGAACCCGACGGTCATCCTCATCCCGGGCCTCGGCATGATAGCCTGGGGCAAGGACAAATCCGAATCGCGCGTCACCGCCGAGTTCTACAACTGCGCGGTCGAGGTCATGCGCGGCGCGGAGGCGATCGACGAATATATCGCGCTGCCGCAGCAGGAGGCGTTCGACATCGAGTACTGGCTGCTGGAGGAAGCCAAGCTCAAGCGCATGCCCGCCGAGAAGGAATTGGCGCGGCAGATCCATATCGTCATCGGCGCGGGGAGCGGCATCGGCAAGGAAACCGCGCACCGCCTGGCGAAGGAAGGCGCGCACATCGTCGCGGTCGATCTCAACGCGGACGCCGCGAAAGCGACCGCGAAGGAGATCACCGACAAATACGGCGTCGGCATCGGCGTGGCGGGCAGCGGCGTCAGCGGCTGCGGCCCCGCGACTTCGGTCTCGGCGAACATAACGGACCGCGCGAGCATCCGCGCGATGCTCGACCAGGTCGCGCTGGCGTACGGCGGCTTCGATTCTATCGAGGTAACCGCGGGCATCTTCGTGCCGAGCGACACCACCGGCCACATCCCCGACGACAAATGGAGCCTCACCTTCAACATCAACGTCACCGGCGGCTACCTCGTCGCCGATGAAGCGTTCAAGACCTGGAAGGAACAGGGCCTGAAAGGCGCCCTCGTCCTCACCACCAGCGCGAACGCCGCCGTCGCGAAGAAGGGAAGCCTCGCCTACGACACGAGCAAGGCCGCGGCCAACCATCTCGTCCGCGAACTGGCCATCGAACTGGCGCCGCTCGTCCGGGTCAACGCCGTCGCGCCGGCCACCGTGGTCGCGGGGAGCGCCATGTTCCCGCGCGACCGCGTCATCGGTTCGCTGGCGAAATACAACATCCCGTACACGGACGACGAATCGACCGAATCGCTCGTCGGCAAGCTGGCGCAATTCTACGCCGACCGCACGCTGACCAAGGCGCCGATCACCCCCGCGGACCAGGCGGAGGCGTATTTCCTCCTCGTCAGCAAACGGCTCAGCAAGACCACGGGCCAGGTCATCACCGTGGACGGCGGCCTTCACGAAGCCTTCCTTCGGTAGCGGATTGAAAGTCACGCTCTTCATCCCGTGTTTCGTCGACGCCTGTTTCCCGAAGGTCGGGCTGAGCATCGTGCGAATCCTGGAAAAGCTCGGGCACTCGATCGACTTCCCCGAGGAACTGGCGTGTTGCGGCCAGCCGGCGTTCAACTCCGGCTATTGGGATGAAGCGCGCGTCGTCGCCGAGCCGGTGTTAAAGCGCCTCCGCACGGCCGAGGTTGTCGTCATCGCCTCCGGCTCCTGCGGCGCCATGCTGAAGGTCTTCTACCCAGAGTTGTTCGAGAAAACGCCGCAAGCGCAAGCCGCCCGCGACCTCTCCGCGAAGTGTTACGAGTTCACCGACTTCCTGACCGCGAAGCTCGGCGTCACCGATCTCGGCGCGCGCTTTCCGCACAAGGTCACCTTCCACGACGGCTGCCACGGTCTGCGCGAACTCGGCAAGAAACAGCCGCCCCGCGAGCTTCTCGCCAAGGTGCGCGACCTGGAGTTGATCGAGATGGGCGAGGCCGAGACGTGCTGCGGCTTCGGAGGGACGTTTGCCGCGAAGTTCCCGATGATCTCCACCGCGATGGGCGAGGTCAAATGCGCCTCGGCGCTCGAGACCGGCGCGGAGTACATCGTCTCCAGCGATTCAAGCTGCCTCATGCAGATACAGGGCTTGGTGGATCGCCAGCGCAAACCGATCCGCACCATCCACATCGCCGAAATCCTGGCGGAGTCATGAACGCCTTCGTTCGCGGCTTCAAGGAGGATGCGACGCGCCTCGCCGGAGATTTGCGCCACCGGGGCCTCATCCAGGCCGCGCTGAATAAATATTACGGCGCGCGCGACGTTAAGAAATCGAAATACCAAAGCTGGGAGGACGCGCGGCAAGCGGCGGCGGAAATCAAATGGGAGGCGATCAACACGCTGGACAAATGCCTCGTCGATTTCACCGCGAAACTGGAAGCGCGCGGGACGCGCGTCCATTGGGCGGGCACGGCGGAACAAGCGCGCGCCATCGTTCTGAACATCGTGCGGGAAAAAAAGGCGCGCTCGATCATCAAGTCGAAGGCGATGACCTCCGAGGAGATACGCCTGAATGACGCGCTGGAACACGCCGGGTTCGAAGTCGTCGAATCCGACCTGGGCGAATACATCGTGCAACTGCGAAAGCAAGCGCCTTACCATATCGTATTCCCCGCCATGCACCTGACCCGCGGCGAGATCAGCGAACTCTTCGAGCGCGAACTCGGCAGCGCGCCCACCGATAGTCCCGAGGAACTGACGATGATCGCGCGCCGGGCGTTGCGCTCGAAATACATCGCCGCGGACATCGGCATCACCGGCGCCAACTTCGCCATCGCCGAGACGGGGATGATCTCCATCACCGAAAACGAAGGCAACGCCCGCCTGACCGCCGCGCTGCCCAAGACCGTCATAACCCTGCTCGGCATAGAGAAAGTGCTGCCGCGGTTGGAAGACCTGGCGCTCTTCCTGCCGATGCTCGCCACCGCGGGCGCGGGCCAGACGCTCACCTGCTACAACACGCTCTACGGCGGCCCCAGGCAACCGGGCGAATGCGACGGCCCGGAAGAATACCACGTCCTCCTCCTCGACAACAAACGCACGCACCTCCTCGCCGACGCCGAGCAGCGCGACGCGCTCCACTGCATCCGCTGCGGCGCCTGCCTCAACGTCTGCCCCATCTACAAGAACGTCGGCGGCCACACGTACGGCACGACCTATAGCGGCCCCATCGGCTCGGTCATCACGCCGCACCTGCGCGGTTTGCAGGAGTGGAAACACCTCTCCGACGCCTCCTCCCTCTGCGGCGCCTGCACGGAAACGTGCCCCGTTAAGATAAACCTGCACCACCACCTCCTGCACAACCGCCGCAACGCGGTTCGGCAAAACCCCGTCTGGTGGGAGAAACTCGCTTTCATCGGCTTCGCGTTCATCGTCAACCGCCCTGTCCTTTACGACATCGGGAAAAAGCTCGCGCGCATCGGCCAGCTGTTTCACCCGCTCATCAAAGGCTCGCCGCTCGACCCCGCGCGCGCGTGGACGAAGACCCGCGATCTGCCGGAACTGGCGGAAAAATCTTTCCACGAACTCTGGAGGGAGCGGCGATGAGCGAACGCGAAGCCATCCTCGGACGCGTGCGCGAGGCGTTGAGAATCCCCGCGCCCCTTCCGGGCCACGGCGAGCGGAAAGGTTCGCGCGAATTTTCACGATGGCTCCCGCCCGTCGGCGACAGCCTCGAAGCGTTCCGGGCCGCCTCGGCGGAGTTGCGCACCGACTTCCGCCTGGTCGATTCGCCCGAAGCCGCCCTCGCGGAACTCCGCGCCGCCGAGGGCTGGAAGAAGATCGCGACACACCGGGGAGAATTGACGACCCCGGCGTGCGCGTCGCTCGGCTTGCCGGTTCTCACAGTCGATAGCGGCTACGACGTGCAGGACCTCGAAGCGTGCGACGCCGGGGTAACCGAGTGCGACGCCCTCGTGGCGCAAACGGGCACGGTCGTCCTGACCAGCAGGCAGGCTGGCGGGCGGGCGCTATCCGTCCTGCCGCCGCACCACGTCGTCCTGGCGCGGCGCGCGCAATTGCTGCCGGACCTGCCCGCCGCCTTCGCGCTGCTGAAAGAACGCTACGGCGCGAATTACCCGAGCATGATCGCGCTGATAACCGGCCCGAGCCGCACGGGAGACATCGAGCGCATCCTGGTTCTCGGCGCGCACGGCCCGAAGAAATTGACAATCTTTTGTCTATGAACGGCGGCGTTGCCGTGCCGTTGTAGAGGCGGCTGTGCCAGCCGCCTGGAGGGGGGGAAGTAATAGCAAAGCGACAGGGAGGATTCAGGCCATTTTAGGCGGTTGGCACAGCCGCCTCTACAACCAAGAGCGGGCAAAAGTGCATGACGCGCTCTAGTTTAGACTAAGTCTTGGGCGAACGCACGGCGCACCGGACGAATCCAACCTGGAAGCTACTCCAGGAGAGCCTCCCGAGTAAAAATGCTTTCGACCTGAAGGCCCCGCGCCTCGATATTCTGGCGCCCGCCTTCCTGCCGGTCCACAAATGCCAGCACGAACGCCACCTTCCCTCCCTCCGCCTCGACCGCGTCGATGGCCTGCAAGGTTGATCCTCCGGTCGTTATCACATCGTCGATGACGACGACGAAAGCCCCTTTCTCGAAGTTCCCCTCGATCAATTTCTGCCGCCCGTGTTCCTTCGATTTCTTGCGCACGGAAAAGATGCGCGGCGCGCCTCCCGGGGTTTGCAATTCCGCCGCGATGCCGATGGCGAGCGCGATGGGATCGGCCCCCATCGTCAATCCGCCGATGGCGTCGATCTTCAATCCCTTCGACTCGATCATGCGCCAGCCGATCCTGCCGACCAGGAGCGCCATCGCGGGATCGAGCGTGGTCAGCTTGGCGTCGATATAAAGGTCGCTCTTCGCGCCCGAGGCCAGGGTGAACTCCCCGCGGCATACGGATTTCTTCAGGAGGAAGCCGCGCAATTCGGCTTTGGATTCGGCGATGCTTGTCATGGCGGTAGAAGTATCATCCCTGAAAGACCGCGACAACAGGCGCGTGCACTTCGCACAAGACCGCCGATGCACGTCGATCTCCGCGCGCGCCAGATGCGTGAACCGTGGCCGCGGAGAAAAATCCTTCCCGCACATGCAGGCCCACGCCGGAATACCCCTTCGGCCCGCCGTGCCGCTGACACCAGCAACCTTCCATCTCGCAGAACTCCGGCGGCGCCTGCTCCGGCGCGGCCTTTATCTCCTGCAGGCGCAGCACGTCCGGGCGTTCCCGCTCCATCCATTCGCGCACCTGCGCCTGCCGCGCCCGTATGCCGTTCACGTTCCACGTCGCCACTTTCATCCCCCGCATTCTGGAACCCGCCGAACGCGCTTGACAACAATCAAAGCCGGGCAGGAGGATTCCGTCGCCGAAAATGGAACCCTTCGTCATCACCAGGATTCTCGACGCCCCGCCGGAAGAGGTTTTTCGGACATGGACGGAACCCGGGCGCATCGAACGATGGTGGGGGCCCAAAGGCTGCGCTGCGCGCGTTCGCAAGCTGGAGCTGCGGCCCGGCGGCGTCTTCCACTACTCGATGCAAACCCCGGACGGCCCCGCCCTGTGGGGCAAATGGATTTTTCGCGAGGTCGCGGCGCCGCATCGGCTGGTCTTCACCAACTCCTTCGCCGACGAGGCTTGCAACATCGCCCGCCATCCTTTCGCGCCGGATTGGCCGCTGGAAACCCTGACAACCATCGAGTTCGCCGGGCGCGGAGCCGGGACCGCCCTCACCATCACGTGGGCGCCGCTCAACCCGACCGAAGCCGAGGCCAGGGCCTTCGACGGCGGGCGCGACTCGATGCAAAAAGGCTGGACTGGCACGCTCGACCAGTTGAGCGATTACTTAAATCAACAACCAAAGGAAAAACCATGCAGATAAATCCGTACCTCCATTTCAACGGCGACTGCGAAGAGGCGTTCAATTTCTACGCCAAAGCCCTCGGGGGAGAGATCGCCTTCAAGATCACCTACGCGGAGAGCCCCATGGCCGGGGAGACCGCCAAGGAATTGCTCGGCAAGATAATGCACGCCAGGCTTCAAATCGGCGGGAATGTAATAATGGGTTCCGACGCGCCGCCCGGACGCTACAAAGAACCCCAGGGCTTCTCCGTCTCGATCAGCGTGGAGAGCGCCGCCGATGCGGAGCGCATCTACAAAGCGCTCGAGGAAGGCGGCGACGTCTACATGCCGCTGGCGGAGACCTTCTGGGCCGAACGCTTCGGCATGCTCGCCGACCGCTTCGGCGTGCCGTGGATGATCAACTGCGAGAAAAAGAGCTGAGCCGCCCTTCCGTTGCCCCTTTGTTGTAGAGGCGGCTGTGCCAGCCGCCTGGGAGTCAACGCCAAAACGCCGGGCGGTTTCCATGTCTTTAGGCGGCAACGGACGGCAACGGCAACCACCCCGCGCGCGCTGGCGGAGCCCCGGACTTGCTAATTTCCAGTAAACCTGATACCATCCAGGTTTGCTCGGGTCGGCACAGACGCAAACGCAGGCCGGGCGCAAGCTGCCGCGGGTTGACGAACTGGACGGTCTCCGCGGCATTTTGGCGTCCTGGGTCGCTGTTTCCCATATACTATGCTGGTGCGGCTTTGCCAAGGTGGCTCTGCCCTATCCTTTGGGGCCGTTATGGCCCGACTTCATTCTCGCCCAACCGGCCGTGGAGACCTTCATCATCCTCAGCGGCTTCGCCATCTCCTTCATGCTGCATGCGCGGAAGGAGTCTTACGGCGCATTCATGCGGGGAAGGTTTTTCCGGATTTATCCCACCTACTTGCTATGTTTGCTGCTCGGCCTGGCGACGATTCACCTGATACCCGTCATCGTTCGCGACGCCCCGTGGCGGGATACGCCCTATTTCTACCTGGTAAGATCAACTTCGGAGAGCGAACGGGCGCACCCCATTCTCCACACGCTCTGCCACCTGACCTTGTTGAACGGGCTGGTTCCGAGAAGCGTCTTGTTTAACGCCACGGGCACCTTGTTGCCGCCGGCCTGGAGCATCACGCTGGAGTGGCAATACTATTTGCTCGCCCCGTTCCTCGCCCGCGCCGTCCGGTCGGGGGCGTGGCTGGTGGTGTTAAGCGTCGTTTCCTATCTGGGCATCCAGTTCTCGGGCCACTGGCAGAACCCGCATTCGTCGTTCCTGCCCGCCCAGCTTCCGCTCTTCCTGGTAGGCATCGGAAGCTTCCACCTGTACGCCCATTTCTCCAATACAGCCGCCGGACGTTCCGCGAAATTTTCCGTCCCGGTCGCGGCCCTTCTGGCGGGCGCCATATTGCTTTCCTGGCACTCGATCGCCCTCGCGGCCTGGGGCCTCGCTTTTGGATGCGTCTTCGTCGAGGGGCCGGGCCTCTTCGGGCGGGCGCTCTGCGCATTGCGCCGCTTTCTTTTGCATCCCTGGCTGCAACGTCTCGGAAAGATTTCTTATCCCCTTTATCTCGTTCACTGGCCGATCATCATCGCCTGGATGTTCCTGCTTCTCCGCTGGAAGCCGGCGGCAACCCCGGCCGAAGCGGCCGTATGGATGTTCCTGTTTGCGGCGCCCACGATCTTGCTTGCCGCCGTGCTTCTTCATAAGTTTGTCGAAACGCCGGCTATGAAACTCGGGAAAGGATTCAAAGCACAGGGCATGGAAAGTGCGGGGGAGAAACTCGCATGAATAGCCGCATTCTTCGCGTGTTGGTCCTTCTCCTGGCATTGAAGTGCCTCGCCGCGGAGGCTTATCGAGCCGCCGTCGCTCCGAGCGGCCTCAGCAACTACGGGGAATACGACCAGGCGGCAAAGCGGTTGAACAAAGGCGAGCCGCTCTATATCCACGAACAGGGGTCGGAACTCGTCAACCAATACGTTTCCTCCCCCCTGATCCCCGAACTGTTGCGTCCCTTGGCGCGGTTCCCCGTCGGAACCGGGCTTCACTTATGGGTCGGCTTCAACACCGTGCTGCTGGTGCTTGCCGTCGTGCTGTACAGCCTGGGAACCGGGTTGCGGCCATTGGACGCCGTCGCGCCCGCCCTCCTCCTGTTGTTTACGGCGTTCCGGTTTTGGCCGACCGTCCTGGAACTGGCCATGGGAAACGTCGACATCATTTTACTGGCGGCGGTGTGCGGCATGTTCATTTGCGACCGCCGCGGGAAATGGGTGTGGCTGGCCTTGCTGGCCGCATTGGCCGCCTTGACCAAGACGTGGATGATAGGCGCTCTCTTCTACCTCGCGGCGCGGCGCAAATGGCGGGCGGCGACCGCGGGCGTCGTGTTCTTCGCCGCGGGGCTGGCGATCCTCTTTTGCGTGGCGGGCTGGAAGGAGTTCCCCCAATGGATCGAGATAACCCGGCGTTATTCCTCGCAGCCGATGATCGTCTCCCATTCCGTGGCCGGCATCGCGCGGATGTATTTCTCGCCCAACCCGGTCATGACCCCCTGGGTGAACAGCCCGGCGCTTCACGCGCTGGCATTGGCCGCCGGCTACGGAATTCTGCTGGGCGGACTCTTCTACCTCTGGTGGAACGGGCCGCGGATGAACCAGCGCCAGGCGCGCCTTTGCCTGGGCCTCACCCCCCTGGCGCTTATCCTCGGGAGTTCCGTCTCGCACCAATACTACTTCATCCTCGCCCTGCCGCTTCTCTGGACGCTTATCCTCGGCTCCGCGGAAACACCCGGCGGACTGGGCGTAAGCCTTGCCGCATTCGCCCTCTACGTCGCTTTTTCCATTCCGTCGCCGGGCGATCCTCTCCCCGAAGCCTTCAAACACGGCGTCAAATCGGCCGAGGTCGCCATAAGCTTCGTCTCCGGGATGCTGCTGTGGGGGCTCGGCCTCTTCGCGGTGATGCGGGACTTCTCTTTCGCCCAACGCCCAGCGGCAGACCCCCTTGCGCCAGGAAAATGATCCAGCCGCCGCCGGTCGTCAGCATCATCATCGCCGCCTATAACAGCGAGCGCTTCCTTTCCGCCACGCTGGACAGCATCCGGGCGCAGACCTTCCGGCATTGGGAATGCGTAATCGTCGACGACGGATCGGTCGACCAAACCCCCGCCGTGGCGCGGAGACACGCCGGCGAAGACGAGCGCATCCGCACCGTCAGCCAGGCGAACGGCGGTCCGGCGTCCGCCCGCAACCGGGGCCTCGCGGAAATCGGCCCCGGCTCCAAATACATCACCTTCATGGACAGCGACGACCTCTGGATACCCGACGCCCTGGCGACCCTCGTCGGCGAACTGGACCGGTTTCCCGAGGCGATCGGCGTCCACGGCCTCGCGGACAGCATCGACGAGAACGGGCGCCCCCTGGAGCAGGGATTCGTCGACGCCGGGAGAGCCCGCATGGGCTACGACATCCTGGACGAATCGCCATGCGACATATCGGAACCGACCACCTTCCGGTTGCTGGCATGGACAAACCGCGTCTATCCGCCCGGCGTGCTCCTCGCGAAACGCTCCGCCTACGAACGCGCCGGGCCGTTCGACGGCTCCTTCCTGCGATTCGACGACTGGGACATGATCGTACGCCTGAGCCGCTACGGCGACTTTCGATTTCTGGACAAAGTCATCCTCCTGTACCGCAGGCACAACGCGAACCTCTCAGCCCGGAACATGACCGTGCACGCGCGGGCGTTGCGCGTCTTGCAGCACAAGATATTCTTCTCGCCCGAGAACACAGAAGAACACAAACGGACGCTGAAACAGGGCTGGCGCGGATTGCAAGTCCGTCACGCAAAACGAAAATGGGCGCTAGTCAGGGAGAAACTGGCGAAAGGCCAACTCGTGCAAGCCGGAACCGAGCTAGTAGGAATATACACCCAACTCCACCGCTACGTCCGAGGCTACCCCACCCAAAGCGGGATCTAGTATAAATAAAACTCAAACCGCCGTGCCGCAGTGAAAGTCCAGTCTTCAAAACCCTGTTGGACAAGCACTTGCACCGAATCGGACTTCCGCCTGGAGTCCTCCCGAATCATCCCAAATTTTGGGGTGGACTTACGTTTTTGACATACCTTTTCCCTCGCCCTCAAAACCAGTAGAGCACTGGCGCGGAAGCACAAAGTGTCCCCTGGCGCCTGGACGGAATAAGCGCCATACCTCGTCAGGCGTGCCAGTGTCGGGAAATACGTCTAACTCGTACCCCTCAGAGAACCCTAGATGGAATCCCCCTATATCGTCGGCGACGGCGGAAGTAACGCGAATCGGTACTGTCGAATGGGCAGCCATGAATGACTCGAAGAATCGGTCACAGCGATTCGCTCCGGCAACGTCCCAATCGAAGCTATCAGGAATCGGGTCTGTCCAGAATGGCACTAAGATAAGGGCGATTTAGGACGTTTTGTCTTAGGGCGGTTGCGGCGTGGCAGATTGCCGGTTTCGGAGCGGGGCTTGGTGAGCAACTG
>Ga0209579_10000594_pt1 | contig 34563 bp, 26 predicted proteins | sample Coa_R1_2_FD_187152 | JGI IMG/M metagenome (GOLD analysis project Ga0209579, IMG submission 187152) | Surface soil microbial communities from Centralia Pennsylvania, which are recovering from an underground coalmine fire - Coalmine... | ecosystem: Environmental > Terrestrial > Soil >...
ACTCCGTCCCGATCACCCCCAAATCGCAATCCGACAGCCTCCTGCTGCCCAAACACCGACCCCGACAGGCCTCTTCTACCCGGTGAAACCCTTATGCAAAGGTCCCGCGCAAGCGGGGGTCCAGGGCAACCGGCCCGATCTCAGCTTCCTGGGTTCCCGCTTTCGCGGGAATGACGCTAAGGAGTTGGTCGCGGATGCTATTGCGGGTGGGGCGCCACAGGCCGCGCTCGATCGCCTCGCGGAAGCGGGCGTGCGTCTCGGCGAGCGCCGCCGGGTTGTGCGCCGCCATGAAATCGCGCACCGCCTCGTCGCCGAGATAGGCGTCGTAGAGCAAGTCGAAATGCGCATCCTCGACCGCGCGCGCGGTGGCGGCGAAGGCGAAGAGATAATCGACCGTCGCGGCGATCTCGGCGGCGCCCTTGTAGCCGTGCCGCATGACGCCCGCGATCCACCGCGGGTTGGCGGCGCGGCCGCGCACGATGCGCCCCAGTTCCTCGCGCAGCGTGCGGATGCGCGGCCGGTCGGGCTGCGAGTGGTCGTTGTGGTAGACCGCCGGAGCGCGGCCCGAAAGATGCCGCACCGCGAGCGCGAGGCCGCCCTCGAACTGGTAATAATCGTCGCTGTCGAGGAGGTCGTGCTCGCGGTTGTCCTGGTTGTGGACGATTGCGTCGATGCCGGCGAGCCGCGCCTCCAAGAGCCCGCGCTCCGCCTCTCCCTCGGAGCCGGCGCCATAGGCCCAGCGGCTCCAGCCAATATAGGCCTCGGCGAGATCGGCTTCGTCATCCCAGATGCGCTCGTCGATCAGCGTCTGCAGGCCGGCCCCGTAAGCCCCGGGCTGCGAGCCGAAGATCCGGTAGCGGGCGCGCCGCGCGGCGTCGGCCGGGGCGGCGCCCTCGGCTTCCAGCGCCTGCCGGTCGGCGGCGACCCGCGCGGCGAGCGGGTTTACCTCGGGCGGCTCGTCGAGCGCGGCGACCGCGCCGACCGCGCTGTCGAAGAGGTCGATGAGCCCCGGAAAGGCGTCGCGGAAGAAGCCCGAGATGCGCAGCGTCACATCGACCCGCGGCCGGTCTAAGATGCTCGCCGGCAGCACTTCGAAGCCGGTGACCCGGCCGCTGGCGCCTTCCCAGGTCGGGCGCGCGCCAATGAGTGCGAGCGCCTGCGCGATGTCGTCGCCGCCGGTGCGCATGTTGGCGGTGCCCCAGGCCGAGAGCGCGAGGCGACGCGGGTAGTTGCCGTGCTCCTGGGCGTGGCGCTCGACAAGGAGGCCGGCCGAATGCCAGCCGAGTTGCCAGGCCGCCGGGGTCGGCACCGCGCGGGTGTCGAGGGAATAGAAATTGCGCCCGGTCGGCAGCACCTCGGGGCGGCCGCGGCTCGGCGCGCCGCTCGGCCCCGGCGCGACGCGGCTTCCGTCGAGCCCGGCGAGCAGCGCGGCGATCTCGGCGGCGCCGCAGGCAGCGACGGCCGGGCGCAGCACCCGCTCGATCCAGCCGAGCACGGCCCGCGTCGCGTGCCATTCCGCCGCCGGCGCGGCCGCGCCCGAAACCAGAAGCAGCGCCAGTGCTTCCAGCCGCTCGACGGTATCGCCGGCGGTGCGCCAGCCGCCACCGCGATCATCCTCCCGACCCCCACCCCAACCCTCCCCCGCTTGCGGGGGAGGGGGTGATCCGGCGGTGCTGCGCGAGGAACCCTGCCCCGCAAGCGGGGGAGGGCAGGGTGGGGGTGCGGCGGCGAGCGCTTGCGGGCGTGGGCCGGTCCAGGGTTGGGCGAGGTCGAGCAGCATCGGGTCGGCGCCGAGGGCGAGGTCGGCGGCGAGCGCGCGCAGCAGCGATTCGTCGTCCGCGCCGCTGCCGCGGCGGGCGCGGGCGATCGCGACGAGCAGCGCGTCGAGCCGCGCGCCCTCGGGGCTGGTCCCCAGCACATGCAGCCCGTCGCGGATCTGCAATTCCTTCAGTTCGCAGAGAAACCCGTCGAGCTTCTGCAGCGCCTCCGGCGTCGTCTCGTCGCTGGCGATGCCGCAATCGCGGTCGATGCCGGCGGCCCGCGCGCGCTCCAAAATCTCGGCGGCGAGCGGCGCGACGCGGCGCGGGTCGCCCTGCGCCGCCTCGTAATATTCGTCGATCAGGCGCTCTAGTTCGGCCTGCGGGCCATAGCTGCCGGCGCGCGTCAGGGGCGGGGTCAGATGGTCGATGATGACCGCCTGGGTGCGCCGTTTCGCCTGGCTGCCCTCGCCGGGATCGTTGACGATGAACGGGTAGAGATGCGGCAGCGGCCCGAGCACAGCTTCGGGAAAGCACTCGGCCGACAAGGCCAGCGCCTTGCCGGGCAGCCATTCGAGCGTGCCGTGCTTGCCGAGGTCGATAACCGCGTCGGCCTGGACCGCGTCGGCGAGCCAGGCGTAAGCGGCGAAATAAGAATGCGGCGGCACCAGCGCCGGGTCGTGGTAGCTCCCCTGCGGGTCGAGGTTGTAGCCGCGCGCCGGCTGCACCAGCACCGCGACATTGCCGCTCCACAGGCCGGGGATCGCGAAGCTGCCGCAATCGACCCGCCCCGGGCGGTAGAACGGGTCGCGCTCGGGGGCGCCCCAGCGCTCGAGAACCCGCCGCTGCACGGGGCGCGGCAGCCGCCCGAAAAAGGCCGAATAGTCGGCGAAGGAGAGGCTCTCCTCGGCCGGCGCCCGCGGTCGCGCATTGGTCGGCCCGGCGAGGAGGCGCCCCATCAGCAGCGTGGCGTCCAGGGGCATCTCGCCGGTGCGGTAGCCGGCGCCGCGCAGCGCGCCGAGGATCGCCGCCGCCGATTGTGGCGTGTCGAGCCCGACGCCGTTGCCGATGCGGCCGTCGCGGTTGGGGTAATTGGCCAAGACGATGGCGACGCGGCGCTCGGCCGGCGGCTTTTGCCGCAGCCGCGCCCAGTTGCCCGCGAGGTCGGCGACGAAGTGGACGCGGTCGGCGAGCGGGCGATAGCCGACGAGGTCGGCTTCGGTCTCGGGGTCGCGGCCGAGCGGCTCCTTGAACGAGACCGCGCGCGCCAGGATGCGGCCGTCGATCTCCGGCAGCGCCACGTTCATCGCCAGGTCGCGCGGGCCGAGGCCGCGCGTGCCCTCGCGCCACGCGGCTTCCTCGCCGCCGGAAAAGACGATCTGCAGCACCGGGCAATCGGCGTCGAGCGGGTCCGAGCCGCCGGAAGCCGCCAGCGAAAACCCGGTGGCGTTGAGGATCACGGCCGGCGGATGGGCGGCGAAGAGAGCCGCGAGCAGGGCGGCGGCTTCCGCCTCCTTCAGGCTGTGGACGAAGACCGGCAGCGGGCGCAGCCGCCGCGCCAGCAGCGCCCGGGCCAGCGCATCGACCGGCGCCGCGTTGCCCGACTGCACCAGCGCGCGGTAGAAGACGATCGGCACGATCGCGCCCTCGCCCTCCCACAGGGCTGCGATGTCGGCGAGGCTCGGCACTGCGCGGCCCGGCCAGTAGAGCCCGGCGCGCAGCAACGGCGCGGGCTCGGCCCATTGCGCGTTCCCCTCACCCTCCCACCGCTTCGCGGCGGGCCCCTCCCTCTCCCCGCCAGCGGGGCGAGGGGCTTCACGCACGCCGCCGCGCTCCCTCTCCCCGCTCGCGGGGAGAGGGCTGGGGTGAGGGGCGGCCCGATCAAGTAAAGCCGCGGCGTAGCGCAGGAAATTCTCGGCGTTGCCGGGGCCGCCCTCGGCGAGGTAGCGCCACAGCCGGCGGCAGGCGGCTTCCGGCAGCGACGAGAGGCGCGCCAGCTCGGGGTCGGGCTTGTCGTCGCCGGGCAATAGCGCCAGCGGGACCGCATGCTCGCGGCAGGTCGCGACCAGGCGCTCGACGCCGTAGGGCCAATAGGCGCTGCCGCCGAGCAGCCGCGCGACGACGAGGCGGGCCTGCGCGACCCGCGCCATATAGAGATCGACCGAGAAATTATGGCCGAGCCGCATCACCGGCGCGAGCCGTAGGCTGGGCGCCGCGGGGTCGGTCGCCCGGCGGCCGGCCTGCGCCGCCGCCAGCAGCGCGATGTCGGTGTCGGCGCTGAGCAGCGCGACGATGTCGCCCGGGGTCTGCCCGAGATCGACCGCCGCCGACCCGTCGGCGATGCTGCCCGGCTCGGCGGCGAGGAGATGCATCAGGCCGCTCCCAGCGCCGCGCTGATGGCGGCGCGGTCGAGGCCCTTCTCGCCGATCACCACGAGCCGGCTGGCGCGGCGCTCGCCCGCCAGCCACGGGCGGTCGAAATGCTGCTCGATGCGGTCGCCGACCGCCTGCACGACCTGCCGCCGGTCGCGCCCGGGGATGTCGAGGAAGCCCTTGACGCGCAGCACGTCGTGGGCGCGGATCACGCTGGCGAGCTGGGCGCGGAAGCGGGCGGCGTCGGCGATCGGGCCGGGCTCGACGACGAAGCTGGTGAAATCGTCGTGGTCGTGCTCGCCTTCGAGGTCATGGCATGACGGGCGGGCCGCGAGGTCGTCCTCGGCCGTGGCGGCGAGACCGAGCGCCACCGCCGGCGGGACACGGCCCTGCTCGGCCGCGACCAGCTTGACCCCGGGGCGCAGCCGCGCCGCGATGTCGCGGCGCAGCGCGGCGAATCGGTCGGTGGCTAGGAGGTCGGCCTTGTTGAGGATGACGAGGTCGGCGCAGGCCAGCTGGTCGCCGAACACCTCTTCGAGCGGGTTGTCGTGGTCGATCGCCGGGTCGGCCGCCTGCTGGCGCGCGACCGCTTCGGGGTCGGCGGCGAAGCGGCCGGCGGCGGCCGCCGCGGCGTCGATCACCGTCACCACGCCGTCGACCGTCATGCGGGTGCGGATTTCGGGCCACGCGAAGGCCTGCACCAGGGGCTTGGGCAGCGCGAGGCCGGAGGTTTCGACGACGATATGGTCGGGGGGCGTGGCGCGCTCGACGAGGCGGGTCAGCGTCGGCAGGAAATCGTCGGCGACGGTGCAGCACAGGCAGCCATTGGCCAATTCGACGATGTCATCCTCGGCGCAGGCCGCGTCGCCGCAGCCGAGCAGCAGCTCGCGGTCGATCCCGAGTTCGCCGAACTCGTTGACGATGATCGCCAGGCGATGGCCCGACGCCGCCCCCAACAGGTGGCGCACCAGGCTGGTCTTGCCGGCGCCCAGAAAGCCGGTGACGATCGTCGCGGGGATGCGGCGCATCGCCCTAGCCTCCCTTCAGCATCAGCGGCAGGCCGGCGGCGACGAAGACGACGCGGTCGGCGATCGCGGCCACTTCCTGGTTGAGCCGGCCGGCGGCGTCGCGGAATTGGCGGCCGAGCGGGGTCTGCGGCACGAGGCCAAGCCCGACCTCGTTGGCGACCAGCACGATCGCGCCGTCCGCGTCGCGCAGCGCGGCGCGCAGGGTGGCGAATTCGTCGTCGATCGCCGCCCCGCCGAGCATCAGGTTGGAGAGCCACAGGGTCAGGCAATCGACCAAGAGCGGGCGCTCGGGCGCCGCCTCGCCAAGGACCGCCGCCGCGAGGTTGCGCGGCGCCTCGACGGTGCGCCAGAAGGCGCCGCGGCGGGCGCGGTGCGCCGCGATCCGCGCCGCCATCTCATCGTCGCCCGCTTCGGCGGTGGCGCAATAGGTGCCGCAGGCGGCGGCCGCTTCGACCAGCGCCTCGGCATACCGGCTCTTGCCCGAGCGCGCGCCGCCCAGGACGAGCGTCAGCGGCGGCAGTTGCCCCCGAGAGGGTGACGACAAAGGCTCCTCCTCCGCCCGAGGAATGGTCCCGTAATTACCCCGTCACAGGGGCAGCGAGGCGGAGGTCTCCTGGCTCGGGGTCGTCGCCCGCGGCGCCTTCCCGGCCGGGTTGTCCCGGCCAGTGGCGTCTCGCCGCGGGCTCGCCGCTCACAGTTGCGGGGGCAGCGCCGGTGTCGCACCGGACTTCCCTGTCGCATCGCGGGGCGAGGTTAGCATGCGGCCAGCGGCGCCGCCAGCGCGGGCAACTATCGGGGCGGGCGGTTGACCGTGATGACCCGCCAGCCGTGCCCCTGGCCCGGCCCCTCGATGTGGTCGATGCGGGTGACCGAGCAGTTTTCCATTGTGAAGGCGAGGCAGGCCTCGGGGTCGAGCCCGAGCGCGAGGCCCAAGGCGGCGCGGATCGTGCCGCCATGCGCGACCGCGATGACGTCGCGGCCGCTATGGCGCTCGACGAGCGCGTGGATCGCCCGCGCCACCCGCGCCATGACGTCGACAAAGCTCTCGCCGCCCGGCGCGCGCTCGTGCGCCGGGGCGTGCCAGAAGCGGTGGAAGGCGCCGCCGCGGGTCTCGCGCAGTTCGTCGTAGGTGAGGCCCTGCCAGTCGCCGAAGGCCTGCTCGGCGAGGTCGGGCAGCGCCGGCGCGTCGGGGCCGGGGATCGCCGCCGGCCCGGGCAGCCCGGCGCGCACGATCGCCCGCGCGGTCTCGTGGGTGCGCCGCAAATTGCTCGTGACCCACGCCGCCTCGCGCGGCAATTGCCGGGCAAGCCCGCTGAAGACTGCGGTGTCGCTGCAGTCGCAGGTCATGTCCTTCTGGCCGTAGATGCGGCCGCCATGCTCGACCGGGGCGTGGCGCACCCACCAGAAGCGCGTCGCGACCGCGGCGGCGCCGACGCTGCCGGCCCCGATCGCACCGGCGCTGAACGGCGATATCCGGCCCGCGTCGCTCATTTCGCCGCCGCCACGAGCAGCATCGCGATCTCTCCGATTTGCTGGAAGAAGCCCAAGACATCGCCGGTGTAGCCGCCGATCTGGCGGCGCGCAAGCAGCGCGGCGAGCAGGACCGCAATGCCGCTCAGCGCCAGCGCGATGGCGCCGCTGCGCGGCCCGAGCAAGGCGAGCGCGATGCCGGCCCCGACGACCCCGGCAACGATCGCGACGACCAGGCTCGGCCGGCCCGCGCTGGCGCCGAGCCCGTCGGGGCGCGCCGGCGCCAGGAGCCGCATCAGCGCCGGCAATACGCCGCGCGAGGCGGCGTGCGCCGCGACGAGGGCGAGGGCGGCATGGATCGGGTCGCCGATCGCGGCGAGCGCGGCGCTGCGCAGCCCGACGCTCAGCACAAGCGCGACGATGCCGAAGGTGCCGTGCCGGCTGTCGCGCATGATCGCGAGCTTCTCGGCGCGGTCGCGGCCGCCGCCGAAGCCGTCGGCGGTATCGGCGAGGCCGTCCTCGTGGAAGGCGCCGGTCAGCGCGAGGCCAGCGGCGACCGCGATCAGCGCGGCCAGCGCGTTGTCGCAGCCGAGGAGTTCGGCGAGGAAGAAGGCCAGCGCGCAAAGTGCGCCGATCCCGGCGCCGACCAGCGGAAAGGCCCAGCCGGCGGCGGCGACCGCACCCTCTTCCGGCGCCGCCGCGCCGACCGGCAGACGGGTCAGAACCGCTGTGGCGGTGATGAAATCGTCGAATGGGCCCAGCCGCGTATCCATGGTGCAACCATAACGGGATTTGTTGTTACATGTCTTGGCCGGAGAGCGGCGGCGCTCAGCCGCCCGACCCAGGGAGAGCGAGATGCCCGAGGAGAGTGACGCCAAGGCGGCCGAGCACGGCTATCAGCGGCGCTTGCGCGAACTGCAGATCGAATTGGTCAAGTTTCAGCGCCGCCTGATCGCCCGCGGCGAGCGCATTCTCGTCGTGCTCGAGGGGCGCGACGCGGCCGGCAAGGATGGCGTCATCAAGCATATCGTCGAGCATCTGAGCCCGCGCGAAACGCGCGTCGTGGCGCTGCCGGCTCCCACCCCCGAACAGCGCTCGACCTGGTATTTCCAGCGTTATGTCGCGCATTTGCCGGCTGCCGCCGAGTTCGTGCTGTTCAACCGCTCGTGGTACAACCGCGCGGGCGTCGAGCGGGTGATGGGGTTCTGCAGCAAGGCCGAGACCGCGAGCTTTCTCGACGACGCGCCGATCTTCGAGCGGATGCTGGCCAATTCCGGCATCCGCCTCTTCAAGTATTACCTCGACATCGACCGCGCCGAGCAGGCGGCGCGTCTCAAGGAACGCCGGCGCGACCCGCTCGCCCAGTGGAAAACCAGCCCGATCGACAAGGTGGCGCAGAAGCATTGGGCGGACTACACCAAGGCCCGCGACGAGATGCTGCGCCGCACGCACTCGCCGCATGCCCCGTGGCATATCGTGCGCGCCAACGACAAGCACGCCGCGCGCCTCAACCTGATGCGCCACCTGTTGAGCCAGCTGCGCTACCGCGGCAAGCAGCCGGAGCTCTTGGTGTTCGATCCGAAGATCGTCTTCGCGTTCGCCGAAGCGCGGCTGCATGACGGCTCGCTCGCCGGGTAGCGGGGGGGCTCAGCCGGCGGCGATCCACCACGCCGCGCCGAGGCTGCCGAGCGCCAGGATGACCAGCACGGCGGCCGGGCTCACGGCGGCTCGCCAGCCGGCAAACGCGGCCGTATAGGCGGCCTTGAGGACGTTGTTCGACGCGGCGGCGACGAGGATCGCGGCGGCCCCGGCGGCGACCGGCAACGGCGCCGCGCCGCCGGCCGCGATGTTGAGGACAAACGGATCGATATCGGTAAACCCGACGATCGCCGCCAACCCGAAGAGGCCGCTTTCGCCGAACGCGCCCCGCACCCAGGCGGACGCCAGCGAGATCACCACGAAGAGCGCGGCGAAGATGAAGGCGGTGCTGAGTTCCAATGGGTTGGCGGGCAGCGGACCCGAGGCCGCCCCCAGCGTCGTCGGCGTCGGCGTCGGCGTGGCGTGCGTGCGATACCACAGCGCGGCGAGCGCCAGCCCGACCAGCGCCAGCGCCAGCAGCGCCGGCGCCAGGGCGGCGGCGAGCGGCAGGTCGAACAGCGCGACGATGATCAGCATCCGCAGGTACATGATCGCGGTCGCCAGCATGATGCCGGTCTGCGCCTGCAGCCGCGCCGTGGGCTCGGCGCCGGCGCGGCGCGCCAGGACGACGGTCGTCGCGGTCGAGGAATAAAGCCCGCCCAGCACCGCGACCCACAGCCCGCCGCCCGGCGGCGCGAGGTAGCGCTGCAACAGGTAGCTGGCGTAGGAGAGGGTGCATACCGCGAGGACCGCGAGCCACACCTGGTGCGGCGTCAGCTCGGTGAAGCGGGTCACCGCCTCATTCGGCAGGAACGGCAGGACCAGCCCGGTCAGGATGAGGAATTTGCCGGCGGTGACGAATTCGCCGATCTCGATGCGCCGCGCGACGGTGTGCAGCCGCTCGCGCGCGGTCAACAGCAGCACCGCCACGACCGCGACGCCGATCGCCATCCACGGCGGCTCGGCCAGCGCGACCGGCCCCAGCAGATAAGCCAGGATATTGCAGATCGGCACGACCAGCCCGACATTCGGCCGGCCCTCGGGATCGATCTCCTCGACGTGGCGCCAGTAGTAGCAGGTCAGCCAGGCGCCGAGCACCAGGAGGCCGACGCTGAGCGGCAGCAGGTGCGCGGGGTCGAGGCGGTAGAGCAATCCGCCCGCCAGCGCCAGCAGCGGAAAGGTGCGCACGCCGCCGGGCCGCGCCTGCCTGCCCTGGGCGTGAAATTCCTCGAACGCGAGGCCAAAGAAAAAGCCGAGGCCGAGCAGCAGCAGAAAGCCGGCGATCGGCGGCAAATTCGCCATGGCCGGCGGCGCGGCGGCGGCGGGCGCGGCTAGGCCGGCTGGGCGGTCCGCGCCAGCCGCGCGGCGCGGTAGCGCATCGCCCGCCAGGCGAGGCGGCTGACGAGGAGCCCGAGCCGGCCGTTCGGGGTCAGCCCCGCCGCCTTCAACAGCATCGCGACGCCGCGCTCGACATGGTGCGGCCGGTAGAGCGCGAAGGCTTGCCGCGCGTAGGCCCGGCTGTAATGCCGCCGGTCGTAGGGCCGCTCGCCGGCGTTGGCGGAGTAATAGGCGTAGGCCAGTTCGTCGTCTTCCGATTCGGCGACCCGCCCCAATGCGACGCGCAGCCGCGCCAGACGCCCCAGGGGCTCGCGCGCGAGGCAGCGGTCGAGGTTTTTGTAGAACAGCCGGTAGTGGCGCAGTTCGTCGGCCGCGATGCGGCGACAGATCTCCTGCAATACCGGCTCCCTCGCCGCCTCGCGCAGCGCGGTATAATAGGAGCTGGTGCCGATCTCGACCACGCAGCGCGCCACCATCTCGCCGGCGCGCGAGCCGCGGCGCGAGCGCGCGCTGTCGAAATCGACGCGGTAGCCGGCCTGGAAGCGGGCGAAGGCGGCGGCGAAATCAAACGCCGGATCGGCCAGCGCCGCCCAGCGCGCCAGCGCCACCCCGTGCTGCACCTCTTCCTCGCCCCAGCGCCGCGCGGTTGCCTGGAACTCGGGGTCGTCGGCGAAGATGCGGCACAAATGATGCGCGTAGGCCGCGCCGTTATGCTCGACGAGGCTCGCCGCCTTGACGATGCGCACCAGCTCGGGATCGAGCAGCCGCTGGTCGAAGCGCTGCCACGGGATGTCGTCGAGCGTCCACGAGCCCATGCCGCGGTCTCACCGGGGTGCTGTAATCGATCTGTCTTATACACCCGGGGGTGGGTGCCGCCCGGCGAATTTCGCAATGGTCGCGCCGCCGGCTTCGTGATGGGATGACGCCGGCTCCCCTGCCCCGGCATCCGGAGAAGCGCGATGCGGATAGGCCTTTTCTACCAGATCCAGGTCCCCAAGCCGTGGACCGCGACCAGCGAATCGCAGCGCATCTACGAAGCCCTGGAGCAGATCCCCTACGCCGAGAGCCAGGGCTTCGAGAGCGTGTGGTTTTCCGAGCACCATTTCCGCCCGGTGTGGTCGCACAACAGCGCGCCCGACCTGACATTGGCCGCGGTCAGCCAGCGCACCAGCACGATCCGCCTGGGGATCGGCGTCGTCTTGGCGCCGATCCACCACCCGCTGCACATCGCGCACCGCATGGCGACGCTCGACATCCTGAGCCACGGCCGGGTCGATGTCGGGCTCGGCCGCACCGGCTATCCCTACCAGCTGACGCCCTACGGCTCGGATCTGCGCGACACCCGCGGCATGTGGCAGGAATTCGCCGAATTGCTGCCGCGCCTGTGGACCGAGGAGGAGACCTCGCACAGCGGCGCCTATTTCCAGATCCCGCGCCGCGAAGTCTTGCCGAAGCCGCTGCAACAGCCGCACCCGCCGCTGTGGTCGGCCTGCGGCAGCGACGAGACGGCGCGGCTCGCCGGCAATCTCGGGATGGGTGGGCTGTTTGGCGGCGAGGGCGGCCCGGCGCGCGTCCGCGAATTGATGGCGCTCTATCGCGAGGCGCTGCGGGCGGCGCCCGTCAACGTGGCCGGCCCCACCAGGCGCGCCGCCCTGATGACCGCCGGCTATTGCCATGCCGACCCGAAAATCGCCGCCGAGCGCGGCAGCGAGCTCGTTGGCTGGTACATCGAGCAGCAGCGCGAGCGCGCCCGCCTGGTGTGGCGCGACTACGACCCGGCCACCGTGCCGCCCGACTACCAGGGCTATTACGCGCGCGACCAGCGCCTCGCGGCGGGGCCCCACCCGGGCGAGCCGACGCCCGCCGAGGTCCGCGAGAAGGGCGAGCAGTTCTGCGTCGGGACTCCGGCCGAATGCATCCGCTTTATCGAGATGTACGAGGCGCTGGGCATCGAGGAGATGATCCTTCTGTGCGCGGTCGGGCCGGCGCGCCACGAGGAGGTGCTCAACACCCTGCGGCTCTTCGGCGAGGAGGTCATCCCCCACTTCCAGGCCAAGGCGGCGCGCGCCGCCGTGGCGTAAACCGCGAGCGCTGAGGGGCGGCGCGGCGGCGCCCCCGCGATTTTCGCATTGGTCGGCGCGGCGCGCGCGGCGTACGCTAGAGGCCGCAATCGTGCGGGCGCGGCGTCGCGCCGTCTCAGGGAGGATCAAGCAAGATGCCTCAATTCACCACCGAGAACGTCTCTTATGTGAAGCACGGCAGCCGCGAGATCATGGCGCGCGTGTTCAAGCCAGAGGGCGCTGGCCCCTTCCCGTGCTACATCGATTTGCATGGCGGCGCGTGGACCAGCGGCGACCTCGAGGACCGCACCTCGCTCGGCGAATACCTGGCGCAGCGCGGCCATGTCATGGTGACGATGAATTTCCGCCACGGCGCCGACGGCTATCCGACGACCTTGCAGGACATCAATTACGGCATCCGCTGGGCCAAGGCGCATGCCAAGGAATTGAAAATCGACCCGAACAAAGTCGCGATCGGCGGCGCCTCGTCGGGCGGCCATCTGGCGATGCTGGCGGCGATGCGCCCCAGTGACCAGCGCTACGCCGCGATCCCGGGCCCGGCCGGGGTCGACGCCAGCGTCAAGGGCGTCGTGATGCTGTGGCCGGTCATCAACCCGATCTCGCGCTACCGCAACGCGATCCGCCGCTCGACCGAGGCCAACCCGCCATCCTTCGCGATCGGCATGAAGGAAAAGCACGACCTCTACTGGAAGTCGGAAGCCAACATGATCGAGGGCAACCCGATGCTGATCCTCGAGCGCGGCGAGAAGGTGGTGATGCCGCCGGCGGTCTGGATCCAGGGCCGTCCCGACGAGACGCACGACTACCACGACCCCGAGGGCGGCTTCCCGGGCAACGAGCCCGAGCGCTTCGTCAGCAACTACCGGAAGGCCGGCGGCGACATCGAGATCACCTATTTCGCCAACGCCAAGCGCAACACCGAGGTGAGCCACGCCCCGGTCCTCGACTTCCTGAAAAAGCACCTGAAATAGCTGGGTAAAGCGCCCCGCCCGCGCGCGGCGTCGGATCAGATTGATTCGCTTCCTCTATTCGTCTTGGCCGGGCTTGTCCCGGCCATCCACGAGAAGCTCCACGTGGATCCCCGGGTCAAGCCCGGGGATGACGATTGTGGGGTCATCGAACCTCTATTGATGCCGCGCTAGCGCAGCGCGCGGGCGACCAGCGCCCGCAGCAGGCGGCGGCCGCGCACCTCGCGCTCGCGCGGGTAATAGCGCCCCGAGAACACCTTGCGGATCAGCGCGTCGCGGGCCGCCTCGGCGTCGACGAACTCGATCGCGAAGCTGCTGTCGGAGGCGGCGACGATGCGCGCGGCCAGCTCGCCGATCCCGTCGAGCCTTACCGCGACGATGTCGTCGCGCCGCCCCGGCGAGGGCGCCAGGATATGGGCGCCGCCCGCCGAGATGTCGGCGAGCGCGGCCCGCAGCACGCGGCCGCCGGCGATAACCGACACCAATTCCGACGTCCGGAAGCGCTCCTCACGGCGATAGCGCGGCAGCTCGATGCACACCGACATCGCCAGCAACAGCACGATAATGTTGTAGACGCTCCAGAACAGGATGATCGCGATCGAGCCGACCGGCTGGCGCCCCGGCGCGTAGTCCGCCAGGCTGCCATAGAGCATGCCCGCCAGGGTCAGCCCGGCGAGGAGGCCGAAGCGGCCAAGCATCGCCCATTGCACGCGCACCCGGTCGCGCCGGCCACCCTTTTGGGTGACCTCGAAGCGGCGCCCGCGCGGCCTGAGCAAGCCGCCGACGGTCGCCCTGAGCGCCGCCGGCATCGTCAAGACATGTGACACGTCGGTCAGAATGGGCTGCACCAGCCCGCCGGTCACCCAGTAGAGCGTGATCATCACCGCCGCGTAATACGGCACGAAATAGCGGAGAATCTCGGCCGCCGGGGCGGTTCCGACCGTGAGCCCGGTGAACCAGTAGATAATCGGGACGAGGAGGCACAACAGCTTGAAGGGAAAGCTCGCGGCCCAGTAGAGCAGCGCGTCGAGGAGGCTGATGCGGTAGGCCAGCGGCAGGCGCCCGCGCGACAGCGGCCCGAGCGGCGAGCGCACGATCTGCATCAGGCCGAGGCACCAGCGGCCGCGCTGGGTCACGTATTCCTGCATGCCTTCGGGCGCGAGCCCGGCGCTCAGCTGCTCGTTGAGGTAGACCGTCCGCCAGCGGTGGCGCTCCAATTCCAGCGTCAGCAGGAAATCCTCGGTGACGCTCTCGGTCGGAAACCCGCCGGCTTCTTCGAGCGCGCGCACCCGGATCACCGAGGAGGTGCCGCAATAGAACGCGGCGCCCCAGGCATCCTTCGACTGCATGACGTGGTCGAAGAAAAATCGCTGTTCGTCCGGCCAGACATGGCCGATCAGCAGATTGGACTGGATCGGATCGCGATTGAAGAAATGCTGCGGCGTCTGCACCACGCCGACGTCGGCGGCATGAAACAGCGGCAGGGTTCGCCGCAGAAACTCGGGCTGCGCGACGAAATCGGCGTCGAACGTCGCGACGAATTCGGGCGGGTCCGGCCGGTCGCGCAGAAAGTCGACCGCGTGATTGATGTTGCCGGCCTTGGCGTCGCGGTTGTCGGGCCGCGTCAGATAGTTGGCGCCCTTGCTCGCGCACAGTTCGGCGAGCCACGGCCGCCTGCCGTCGTCGAGCACCCAGACGCGGGTGCCCGGCCAATCGATCGCCAGTGCGCCGACGATGCTGCGGGTGAGGACGCCGGCGTCTTCGTTAAATGTCGCGATCAGCACGTCGACCCGGGGCGGCCGCTCCCGGCGCTCGAGCCAGGCGGTGTTGTCGGTTGCCTCGCGGCTGCGGTCCCGCGTCCGTGCCAGCGTCACAAAGCCGAGCGTCCAGCCGATGTTGGCGAGCGCTTCGACCAGCCAGAAGCCCCAGGCGTAGAGGCTGTCGACGCGCAGCGCGAGGGGCGGCAGCGTGGCGAGGAAACGCCAGCCGACATAGCGCCAGGTCAGCGCGATGCACACCGCGAAGAGCGCGGTGCGCGCCCGCTCGTCCCGGCTGTCGAGAAAAGGCAAGAGCAGGATCGCGCCGCCGACCACCAGAGCGGTGAGGCCGAAATTCTCCATCGCTGTGGCGGGCGGCTCAGGCGAGGCCGAGGAAGCGGCGCAACGCGGCGACCGCCCGCGCCGCCGAACTCGGCCCACGATCCTCGAAGACGAGCTCCCCGCTGCGGCCGACGGCGCAGCGATCCGCCGTCTGTTGCAGCGAAGCGCTCAGCTGCACCGCGACCTGCTGGCGCGGCTCGCCCGGCGGGATGGCGAGGCTGCGATCCATCGCTGTCAGGCCGAGCTTGGAGACGGTGCCGCGATAGGCCCGCCGGCTGCCGGCCACCTGGAAGCGCACCGGATCGCCGATCCGCAATTCGTTGTAGTCGCGCTCGGACACCGTCGCGGTCACCAGCGTGTTCGCGCAGTCGAGCACCTGATAAAGCTCCTGCCCCTTGCGGACGTATTCGCCGCTCGCCGCCGCGACCGACCAGAGGGTGCCGTCGACCGGCACGCTCAGCGCTGCGCTGCTGCGCGCTGCCAGGCGCTGGCGCTCCGCGGCGAGCTCGGCCGCGATCGCCGCGCTTTTCTGCGTGAGCTGCCCCATTTGGGTGCGCGTCTCGGCGATCCGCCCGGTCAGCTCGCGGGCGCGCTGGAACGAGGAGGGGACGTCGTTGTAATTGTCGCCGAGATAGGTGCCGCCGCGCGCCGCGTCGAGCTCGACGGCGAGCCCGTCGAGATGCTTTTGCGCCGCCACCGCGTCCTGCTGCGCCACCTCGCGCGCCCGCACGACCCGCTCGTAGGCCTGGTCCGACAGGTAGCCATTTTGATGGATGGGCGCGCTGCGCTTTTCGGTCGCGACGGCGTCGGCGCTGCGCGAGGCGGCGGCGGCGAGCGCGGCCTTTGCCTCCGCGACCCGCGTCTCGTCCTGCCGCACCCGGCCGTGCCGATAGGCCTCGGCCTGCGCGTCGGCTTCAGCGCGGGCGCGCTGCAGATCGCCGACCGTCCCGGCGAGCGCGCCCGCGTCGCGCGCCGCCGCCAGCGCCTCGTGCTGCAACTGGAAAGCGCGCGAATCGTCGGGCAGCGGGTCCTCGATCCGCCCGATCGCCATGCCGGCCGTCACCGCCATGCCGGGCGCCGCGCCGGTCGCCTTGACGACGCCGTCCATCGGCGCGCGGATCACCACCACCCGGGCGTTGATCACGGCTTCGCGGCTGGTGCGGACGATAAGCTGCTGGTAGACCGTCACGCCGCCGATGCCGAGCAGCACCAACCCGACGCCAAGCTTGAGGGCGAGCCGCCACGGCAGCCGCGTCGCCGCGCGGCCGGGGCTCTTGACCCATCCCGCGCGGGACCGGTCGTGCCGACCGGCGAGGCTGTCGGCGTCCTCAAGCGAGACGTGCGTCATGATTTACTTTCGCTGGGGCAAAGCTGAGATTTCGCGAAGAATGCTCCCCATGCGTTTCATAATGGTAAATTCTATCGTGATAATTGTGCGCTGCACCCGCGGGCGCGAAGTTGAGGCTCGCGAGGCGGCGCGCGGTATGCCAGATTCCGCCCCATGACCGCGTCAGACCAGGGGCCGGCAGCCTATAAGGAGGCCGGCGTCGACATCGCCGAGGCCGATGCCGGGTTGCGCCACATCGTGCGGCGCCTCGCCGCGACCTGGCCGCCGGGCGGCCCCGGCGGCGGGCTCGGTGCGGTGCAGATGCCGATCGGCTATTTCGCCAACGTCATCGACATCGGCGGCGTCGGGCTGGCGCTGTGCACCGACGGGGTCGGCTCGAAGGCGATCGTCGCGCAGCTGATGGCGAAATACGACACGATCGGCATCGACTGCATCGCGATGAACGTCAACGACCTGCTGTGCGTCGGGGCGCGGCCCTTGTCGCTGGTTGATTACATCGCGGTCGAGCGGGCCGACGCGGGCGTCCTCGACGGCATCGCGATCGGCCTCGCCGAGGGCGCTCGGCAGGCCGGCATCTCGATCACCGGCGGGGAAATCTCGCAACTGCCCGACATCGTGCGCGGCTTCGACCTGGTCGGCGCGGCGGTCGGCACCGTGCCGCTCGACCGCATCATCACCGGAAGCGACACCCTGCCCGGCGATTGCGTCATCGGCATCGCCAGCAACGGCATCCACAGCAACGGATTCACCCTGGCGCGCCGGGCGCTGTTCGATCGCGCGCGGCTCGGCCCGCATGACGTCGTCCCCGAGCTCGGCCGCGCGCTGGGCGAGGAATTGCTGCGCCCGACCTTCATCTACGTCCCCGAGATTCTCGAGATCATCGCGCAGATCGCCTCCGTGCGGGCGCTCGTCCACATCACCGGCGACGGCCTCCTCAACCTGCCGCGCATCGCCGCCGAAATCGGCTTCGTGATCGACGATCTGCCGCCGCCGCCGGCGATCTTCGGGCTGATCGAACGCGCGGGCGGGGTCGCGCCGGCCGAGATGTTCGAGGTCTTCAACATGGGGATCGGCTTTTGCGTCGTCGTCGGAGCGCAGGATGTCGCGGCGACGCTGGCGATCCTCGCGCGGCACAACCGGCCGGCCTGGCTGATCGGCCGCGCCGTCGGCGACCCGCTGAAAGCGGTCCACCTGCCGCAGCACCACCTGGTCGGCCGCGGCAAGCGCTTCCACCCGGCTTAGCGCATTATCCGATCAGGTTAAATCGCTCCCTATTCGTCTTGGCCGGGCTTGTCCCGTGGGCCTTCAGCCCACGGACTTGATCCGTGGGCATCCACGTGGGTCCCCGGGACAAGCCCGAGGATGACGAAATGAGGGTGATCGAGCTTGGATTCCGCTCTGGCGGATACACTCCAACCCTTAATTCACTTCCGTCGCCCCCGCGCAAGCGGGCATCCAGGGCGGCGCGCGTTGTGCCTGCCGCTCCTGGATGCCCGCTTGCGCGGGGGCGACGAACGCCGGAACGCTGGACCGTTAGCCGGCGGGCGTTATTCGGCGCGCTTCAGCCCGAGTTCGCCGAGGCAGGAATCGAGCGGCTTATCCTGCGCGGCGCGCACCGCGCGCTCCTGGCAGGCGGCGACGATCGCGGCGTATTCGGCGCGGGTCGGCATGCGGCCCGAGGCGAGGCGCCAGCCCTCGATGCTGCCGGGACCCGCGGGCGGCGCCGCCTCGAAGAGGCCGCAGCCCGACAGCGCCAGCAGCGTGAGGCAAATGGCGCACCGCCGCATCAGGGGACCCTCCGAAGGTTCGTCGCTTACCGGCCGGCGTCCTATCGCCGATGCCCCCCGATTTGACAAGGCCCGCCGCGCCCCGCTGCCCCGGCGCCGGCGGCATCGCGCGCCGTCAACCGTTGCGTTGCCGGGCGCAGCTGAAGTAGAGGGGGGCGGCGGCCCGCGAAACCGATCGGCGGGCCGCGTGTTGTTCCCGCAACCCGAAGAGGCCGATGCCGGTCGATTTTCCCGCTCGCGGCCCCACCTTCGGCAAACCCGCCGCCGAGCCGCGCGCCGGCGGGACCGGGCCGGCCGAACTCTACCGTGAGCGCGCGGAGGCGGGCCTCGTCCGCGCCGACCCGGCGCAGCTTCGCGCGGTCGCCCGGCTGCAGCGTCTGCATCAGGAATTGGCGGATTACACGTCTGCCGCCCGGCCCGCCAGGCGCGGCTGGCGCGCCCGCCTCGGCCTCGTCGAGCGCGCGCCGGCAGCGGCGTTGAAGGGGCTCTATCTGTGGGGTCCGGTCGGGCGCGGCAAATCGATGCTGATGGATCTGTTTTTCGCCGCCGCGCCGGTCGCCCACAAGCAGCGGGTGCATTTCCACGCCTTCATGCTCGATGTGCACGCCCGCATCGAGCGCGAGCGCCGCGCCCGCGGCCCTGAGCCGGTCGCCAAGGTCGCGGCCGACCTCGCTTCCCAGGCGAGGCTCTTGTGCTTCGACGAATTCCAGGTCAACGACATCGCCGACGCGATGATCTTGGAGCGGCTGTTCCGCGCCCTCTTCGCCGCCGGCACGACCGTCGTCGCGACCTCCAACCGGCCGCCCGCCCGGCTCTACGAAAACGGGCTGCAGCGCGACCGCTTTCTGCCGTTCATCGCGCTCTTGGAGGCGCGCCTCGACCTCCTCGAACTCGACAGCGGCCGCGACTACCGGCTGTCGCGCATGACGGGCCAGCGGACCTACCACTGGCCCATAGGCCGGGCGGCGCAGCGCGCGCTCGCCGCCGCCTTCGCCGAATTGACCGAGGGCGCCGAGGCCGCCAGCGAAACGCTGACCGTGCTGGGCCGGCCGCTGATCGTGCCGCGCGCCGCGCGCGACGTCGCGTGGTTCCGGTTCGACGAACTCTGCGACCGGCCGCTTGCCGCCGCCGATTATCTCGCGCTCGCCGAGCGCTACGCGGCGGTGATCCTCGAAGGCATCCCGCGGCTCGGGCCGGAGCGGCGCAACGCCGCGCAGCGCCTCCACATCCTGATCGACGCGCTCTACGAGGCGCGCACCCTCTTCATCGCCGCGGCCGAGGTGCCGCCCGACGACATCTACGTCGAGGGCGACGGCGCCTTCGAATTCCGCCGCACCGTCTCGCGCCTCCATGAAATGCAAAGCGAGGACTACCTCGCGAACCGCGGCAAAACCGCCGAGGAATGGCGGCGCGCTTACGCCGGGGCCTATGATTGGGGACCGGATGTCGGCCGCGAGAGCGTCGAGGAATGAGGCCGGCCGCTTACCTGCCGGATGCCGGCGATTTGATCTGGACCGAATGCGATTCGGCGCGCGGCCGCGGGCAGGCGGGGCGATTTGATCCCGCGAGGATGGCGCCGCTGTCGCCTTGTCGGCCCCGGCAATTCGCGCTAAGACCCGCGCCAACTCGCCCCCAGGAGAGGTCATCTCGATGGCACGCAACAAGATCGCGCTGATCGGCGCCGGCCAGATCGGCGGCACCCTGGCCTTGCTCGCGGGGTTGAAGGAACTGGGCGATGTCGTCCTGTTCGACATCGTTGACGGCGTGCCGCAGGGCAAAGCGCTCGACATCGTGCAGGGCAGCTCGATCGAAGGGTATGACGCGGCGATCAGCGGCGCCAGCGACTATGCCGACATCAAGGGCGCCGATGTCGTGATCGTCACAGCCGGGGTGCCGAGGAAGCCCGGCATGAGCCGCGACGATTTGATCGGCATCAACACCAAGGTGGTCGGCGAGGTCGGCGCGGCGATCCGGGCGAACGCCCCCGATGCCTTCGTCATCACGATCACCAATCCATTGGACGCGATGGTGTGGGTGATGAAGGAGGCGACCGGCTTTCCCGCAAACCGCGTGGTCGGCATGGCCGGGGTCTTGGACAGCGCCCGCTTCCGCTATTTCCTGGCGCAGGAATTCGGCGTCTCGGTCGAGGACGTGACGGCGTTCGTGCTCGGCGGCCACGGCGACACGATGGTGCCGCTCATCCGCTATTCGACGGTCGCCGGCATCCCGCTCCCCGACCTCGTCAAGATGGGCTGGACGACGAAAGAAAAGCTCGACGCGATCGTCGCGCGCACCCGCGACGGCGGCGCCGAGATCGTCAATTTCCTCAAGACCGGGTCGGCGTTCTACGCCCCGGCGAGCGCCGCGATAGCGATGGCGGAGGCCTATCTGCGCGACAAGAAGCGGGTATTGCCGTGCGCCGCCCTCCTCAACGGCGAATACGGCGTCCGGGACCTCTATGTCGGGGTGCCGGTGGTGATCGGCGCGGGCGGCATCGAGCGCATCGTCGAGATCAACCTCGACCCGGCCGAGAAAAAGGCGTTCGACGAATCTTGCGCCGCGGTGCGCGTGCTGGTCGACATCGCCAAGAAGATGCGCGCCGGCGCCGCCGGGTGATCGGCGGAGCAGCCGTCATTGCGAGCGCAGCGAAGCAATCTCGATTGGTCGGAAACGCAGGCAGCGCGAGATTGCTTCGCGTCGCTCGCAATGACAAAAATTGAGCGGCAATGAACATCCACGAATACCAGGCGAAACAGCTGCTGGCGAAATTCGGCGTCGCGGTGCCGCGGGGCGCGGTCGCCTACACCGCGGCGGAAGCGGTCGAGGCGGCGCGCGAGCTCGGCGGGAAAATCTGGGCGGTCAAGGCGCAGATCCACGCCGGCGGGCGCGGCAAGGCGGGCGGCGTCAGGCTGGCGCGCTCGGAGGAGGAGGTTGCGGCGGCGGCGAAGGCGCTGATCGGCCACGATCTGGTGACCCACCAGACCGGCCCCGAGGGCCGCACCGTCAAGCGGGTCTATGTCGAAGCCGGCTGCGACATCGCGCGCGAACTCTACCTCGCGATCTCGATCGACCGCGGCACCGGCCGCATCACCTTGATCGGCGCGGCAGAGGGCGGCATGGAGATCGAGGAACTGGCGGCGCGCGCGCCGGAAAAAATCATGCGGCTGGCGATCGACCCGGCCGCCGGCCTGTCGCCGTTTCAGGGCCGCGAACTCGCCTTCGAATTCGGCCTCAAGGGCCCGCAGGTCGCCGCGATGGTCGGCCTCGTCGCTTCGCTCTACCGCGCCTTCACCGAGCTCGACGCGGCCCTCATCGAGATCAACCCGCTGGTGGTCACGGGGGCCGGCGAGCTTCTGGCGCTCGACGCCAAGATCGGGTTCGACGACAACGCGCTTTTCCGCCACCCCGACATCGAAGCCCTGCGCGACGAGGACGAGGAAGACCCGATCGAACTCGAAGCCGGCAAGCACCAGCTCAACTACGTCAAGCTCGACGGCAATATCGGCTGCATGGTCAACGGCGCCGGCCTCGCGATGGCGACGATGGACATCATCAAGCTCTATGGCGGCGCGCCAGCAAATTTCCTCGACGTCGGCGGCGGCGCGACCAAGGAGCGGGTGACGGTCGCGTTCAAGCTGATCCTGTCCGATCCCAACGTCGAAGCGATCCTCGTCAACATCTTCGGCGGCATCATGCGCTGCGACGTCATCGCCGAGGGCGTCGTCTCGGCGGCGCGCGAAGTAAACCTGCACGTGCCCTTAGTGGTGCGGCTCGAAGGCACCAACGTCGAATTAGGCCGACGCATCCTCTCGCAATCCGGGCTGCCGCTGATCGCCGCGGAGAATTTCGAGGACGCCGCGCGCAAGGTCGTCGCGACGGTCAAGGAGGCGGCGTAAATGGCGATCCTCGTCAACGCCGCGACCACGGTGATCTGCCAGGGCTTCACCGGCTCGCAGGGCACCTTCCACTCCGAGCAGGCGATCGCCTACGGCACCAAGATGGTCGGCGGCGTGACGCCGGGCAAAGGCGGCACCAGGCACCTCGATCTGCCGGTATTCGACACGGTGCACGAGGCGCGCGCCAAGACGGGGGCCACCGCGACCGCGATCTACGTCCCGCCGGTCTACGCCGCCGACGCGATCCTCGAAGCTATCGATTCCGGGATCGAGCTGGTCGTGTGCATTACCGAAGGGATCCCGGTCGTCGACATGGTGCGGGTCAAGCGCGCCCTCGACGGCACGAAAAGCACGCTGATCGGCCCCAATTGTCCGGGTGTCATCACCCCGGGCGAATGCAAGATCGGCATCATGCCGGGGCATATCCACAGCCGTGGCCGGGTCGGCATCGTGTCGCGCTCGGGCACCTTGACCTACGAGGCGGTGGCGCAGACGACCGCGGCGGGCCTCGGGCAATCGAGCTGCGTCGGGATCGGCGGCGACCCGATACACGGGCTCGATTTCATCGATGTCCTCGAAATGTTTCTCGCCGACGACGAGACCCAGGCGATCGTGATGATCGGCGAGATCGGCGGCGCCGCCGAGGAGGAAGCCGCCGCCTTCATCAAGGCGCACCGGGTAAAAAAGCCGATGGTCGGCTTCATCGCCGGCGCGGCTTCGCCCCCCGGCCGCCGCATGGGCCACGCCGGCGCGATCATCGCCGGCGGCAAGGGCGGCGCGGGGGACAAGATGGAAGCGATGCGCTCCGCCGGCATCACCGTCACCGAAAGCCCCGCCGCCATCGGCACCACGATGAAGCAGGTGCTGGGGGGATGAATAAGTGCGGTAGGCGGCCTCTCACTGACGGAATGCCAGGCGACTGACATCGTCTGAAGCGGTGGGTCCCTCGACTATGCGCAGAACGCTCGCAACGGCATTGAACACGGGCGTTCGTCTGGTGCGCACGATGTCGGGGGAAAGGGGCATAACGCCTTTGCTTGCTCGCACATCATCAAGGTGCCTTGTGATGTGACCCATGTCGCCTCGCAAACGCAAAACAGCGGTAACAAGGTCGGAATTGCCGACCTGATGCAAGGGAACTGCGGCCAACCCATCCGTGGGGACATCGAAGTCGCTCTGCGCGTGAGAGCGAAGGAAACTTCCCCACGCGTCCGATCCCGGTGATTGCGGATAATTTTTGAGCAGCGCATCGATCGCGTCTAAACAGCTCCGGGCGAGCGCTGCTATGCTTTCCCACAACTGGTGTTTTGCTGTACGCTCGCGTTCTTGAGCGTCATGCTGATTTTCTTGGTGGTGGCGTTCTGCTTGCCTTGTAGCTTCCGCCGCTTCCTCAGCTAGTTTGCGCGTAACATAGGCCAGATAGAAGGTCCCCCCGGCCATCAGCACCGTGGCAACCGCCAGAATAGAGTTAATCCAGTCGCTAATTTTCATTTGCGGTGAGTCCCTGTCCTCGGTGCGGGTCGGGGCGGCAGCGCCCTCATTTCGATGTCGAACGCCTTCTCGATCCGCAGGTATCGGCTCCCTATATTGTCATGCCGGCGCAGGCCGGTATCCATTTTAGCCATGGGTCCCGGCCGGCGCCGGGATGACAACTGTTTTGAATGCGCTGATGGCCGAGATCGATCCGAACAATTTTTTGTCCGGCGGCAATGCCGGGTTCATCGCCGAACTGTATGGGCGCTTTCTCGACGATCCGGCGGCGGTGGACGAGAGCTGGCGGCGGTTTTTCGGCGAAATCGGCGACGACGCGGCGGCGCTCAAGGCCGAGCGCGCCGGGCCTTCCTGGGCGCCGCGGCCGCGCCCCAACGGCAGCGCGGCGCCGCGCGCCGCGCTCGATGGCGAAACGATCGACCAGGCGGCCGCCGATTCGATCCGCGCGCTCAACCTCATTCGCGCCTACCGGGTGCGCGGGCATCTCGAAGCCGACCTCGACCCGTTGCGGCTCGAACAACGCGGCCACCACCCCGAGCTCGACTACCGCACCTACGGCTTCACCGAAGCCGATCTCGACCGCGAGATCTTCATCAACAACCTCTTTGGCCGCGAGCGCGCCAGCCTGCGCGAGATCGTCGCGATCCTGCGCGAGACCTATTGCGGCCGGGTCGGGGTCGAATACATGCACATCCAGGTGCTCGCCGAGCGCCAGTGGATCCAGCAGAAATTCGAGAACCGTGCCAATGGCCAAGGGGGGCGCCCGTCCCTCACCAACGCGGCGAGACGCGACGTGCTGCGCGTCCTCACAGAGGCCGAGACCTTCGAGCGCTTTCTCGACCGCCGCTACACCGGCACCAAGCGCTTCGGGATCGAGGGCGGCGAATCGCTGATGCCGGCGCTGGAGGCGATCCTGCGGCGCGGCGCCGAGCTCGGGGTCGCCGAATTCGTCGTCGGCATGCCGCATCGCGGCCGGCTCAACGTGCTGGCCAATTTCATGGGCAAGCCCTACGCCGCGATCTTCTCCGAGTTCCAGGGCCACGCCGCCAACCCCGAGGACGTGCACGGCTCGGGCGACGTCAAATACCATCTCGGCACCTCGACCGACCGCGAGGTCGGCGGCCGCACCGTGCATCTGTCATTGGCGGCCAACCCGTCGCATCTCGAAGCGGTCAACCCGGTGGTGCTCGGCAAGGTGCGCTCGAAGCAGCATCAGCGCGGCGATAGCGAGCGCCGCGAGGTCGTCGGCATCCTGATGCACGGCGACGCCGCCTTCGCCGGCCAGGGGCTGGTGGCCGAGTCGCTCGAGCTGTCTGACCTGCGCGGCTACCGCACCGGCGGCACCGTGCACATCATCGTCAACAACCAGATCGGGTTTACCACGGCGCCGTCCTACGCGCGCTCCAGCCCCTACCCGTCCGACATCGCCAAGGGCATCCAGGCGCCGATCTTCCATGTCAACGGCGACGACCCGGAAGCCGTCGTCGCGGTGGCGCGCGCCGCGATCGAATACCGCCAAGAGTTCAAGAAGGATGTCGTCGTCGACCTCTTCTGCTACCGCCGCCACGGCCACAACGAGGGCGACGAGCCGGCCTTCACCCAGCCGCTCATGTACCGCACGATCGCCGGCCACAAGACGACCCGCCAGCTCTACGCCGAGCGCCTGGTCGCCGAGGGCGTGCTCGCCGAGGCCGATGTCGCGGCGCTGGCGAGTAGCTTCATCGCCAACCTCGAAAGCCAGTTTGCCGCCGCCGAGAACTACCGGCCGAACAAGGCCGACTGGCTGGAGGGCGCCTGGGCCGGGTTTGAGCCCGCGTCCGACGACGACCGGCGCGGCGACACCGCGCTGCCGATCGAGTTCCTGCGCGAGGTCGGGCACGGCCTCGTCACGGTGCCCGCGGGCTTTCATCTCAACCGTAAGGTCGCCCGCCAGCTCGAAGCGAAGCGCGAGGCACTGGAATCGGGCGAGGGCATCGACTGGGCGACCGCGGAAGCATTGGCGATCGGCACGCTGTGCGCCGAGGGGACGCATGTGCGCATGTCGGGCCAGGACAGCGGCCGCGGCACCTTTTCGCACCGCCACGCGGTCCTGGTCGACCAGGAGAGCGAGGAGCGCTACGTCCCGATCAACCATGTCCGCGCCGGGCAGGAACGCTTCGACATCATCGACAGCCCGTTGTCGGAAGCCGCGGTGGTCGGTTTCGAATACGGCTACAGCTTGGCCGACCCGAAGACGCTGGTGATCTGGGAGGCGCAATTCGGCGATTTCGCCAACGGCGCGCAAGTCATCATCGACCAGTTTCTCTCGTCCGGCGAAGCCAAGTGGCTGCGCATGAGCGGCCTCGTGCTGCTGTTGCCGCACGGCTACGAGGGCCAGGGGCCGGAGCATTCCTCGGCCCGCCTCGAGCGCTACCTGCAGCTCTGCGCCGAAGACAACATGCAGGTGTGCAACCTGACGAATGCGGCCAATTATTTCCACGCGCTGCGCCGCCAGATCCGCCGCAAATTTCGCAAGCCCTTGGTCGTCGTCACGCCGAAATCGCTGCTGCGGGCGAGGGAAGTGGCCTCGCCCCTGGCCGCGATGGGGCCGGGCACGACGTTCCACCGCATCATCGGCGAGAGCGCGGCGATCGCGGCCGACGACAAGGTGCGGCGTGTCGTCCTGTGCAGCGGCAAGGTGTATTTCGATCTCGCCAAGGCGCGCGCCGAAAGCGGCGGCGACCGCGTGGCGCTCGTTCGCGTCGAGCAGCTCTACCCGTTCCCGTTCGCGACGCTGGGGAAAATGCTGCAGCGCTACCGCAACGCCGAGATCGTGTGGTGCCAGGAGGAGCCGCAGAACATGGGCGCCTGGAATTTCGTCGACCGCCGCATCGAGCAGGTGCTGGCCGGCATCGACATCGCCGCCAAGCGGCCGCGCTTTGTCGGCCGCGCCGAGGCCGCCTCGCCCGCGACCGGCCTCTTCAAGCGCCACGCGCAGGAGCAGGCGCAGCTCGTCGGCGCCGCGCTGGCGGCCTGAGGGGAAACGATGGCGGCCGAAATCAGGGTTCCCACACTTGGCGAATCGGTCAGCGAGGCGACCGTCGCGCGCTGGCTGAAGCAGCCGGGCGATGTGGTCGCGCGCGACGAGCCGGTCGTTGAACTGGAAACCGACAAGGTGACGCTGGAGGTGCCGGCGCCGGCGGCGGGCATCCTCGGCGCGATCCAGGCGGCCGAGGGGGCGAACGTGCCGGTCGGCGCGGTGCTTGGCACGATCGCCGAGGGCGCGGACCCCCACCCCAACCCTCTCCCGCCTGCGGGGGAGGGGGTTTCCCCGACGCGCTCGCCCGCGTCGCCTCCCCCGCAAGCGGGGGAGGGCAGGGTGGGGGCCGCGCTGGAGCGCGCCGGCCCGGCCGTCCGCAAGCTGGTCGCCGAGAGCGGCGTCGCGGTGGCGAGCCTCACCGCCACCGGCCCCGGCGGGCGCCTGACCAAGGCCGACCTGCTGCCGGCCGAGCCGCCGCCGCTGCGCGAGATCGCGCGACCTCCCGACGCGCCTCCCGAGGCGCCTCCCGAGGCGCCTCCCGCACCTCCCCGCGAGGCTCCCGCCGCGCCGCCCGCCGCCGCGGCGCGCGAGACGCGGGTGCGCATGACGCGGCTGCGCCGCCGCATCGCCGAGCGCCTGAAAGAAGCGCAGCAATCGGCCGCGATGCTGACCACCTTCAACGAAATCGACATGTCGGCGGCGATTGGGTTGCGCGAGCGCTGGCGCGACGCCTTCGAGAAAAAGCACGGGGTGCGGCTCGGCTTCATGTCGATCTTCGTCAAGGCGGCGATCGTCGGCTTGCAGGAATTGCCGGCGGTCAACGCCGAGATTGACGGCGACGACATCGTCTACAAAAACCATTACGACATCGGCGTCGCGGTCGGCACCGCAGCCGGCCTCGTCGTGCCGGTGGTGCGCGACGCGGACGCGAAAAGCTTCGCCGCAATCGAAAAGGAGATCGCCGCGCTCGGGGCCAAGGCGCGCGACGGCAAATTGACGATCGCCGAGCTCTCGGGCGGCACCTTCACGATCTCCAATGGCGGGGTCTACGGCTCGCTCCTGTCGACGCCGATCCTCAACCCGCCGCAATCGGCGATCCTTGGCATGCACAAGATCGAGCGCCGCCCGATAGCCCTCGGCGACAAGATCGAAATCCGCCCGATGATGTACGTCGCGCTGACCTACGACCACCGCATCATCGACGGAAGCGAGGCGGTGACCTTCCTCGTGCGCCTCAAGGAATGCGTCGAGGATCCGACGCGCCTGCTGCTCGAAATCTAGGGGAACGACGCTTGGCTGCCCCTTCCACGATCCCCCATCGCGGTCATGGCCGGGCTTGTCCCGGCCATCCACGTCTTTCTGCTGCGACAAGGCCCGTGGATGCCCGGGACAAGCCCGGGCATGACGACAGGTTTTGGGCTGGGTGATCGCGATGGCCGAGCACTTTGATGTCGTGGTGATCGGCGGTGGGCCGGGCGGCTATGTCGCGGCGATCCGCGCGGCGCAGCTCGGCATGCGCGTCGCCTGCGTCGAGGCGCGCGCGGCGCTCGGCGGCACCTGCCTCAATATCGGCTGCATACCGTCGAAGGCGCTCCTGCAATCCTCGGAGAAATTCGCCGAGGCGCGCCATGGCCTCGCCGAGCACGGCGTCACCCTCGGCGAAATCGGCCTCGACCTCGCGGCGATGATGGCGCGCAAGGACAAGGTTGTGACGGCGCTGACCCGCGGCGTCGAATTCCTCTTCCGCAAGAACAAGGTCGAGTGGCTGAAGGGCCGGGCGCGCATCGCCGCGCCCGGCCGGGTCGCGCTCGACGGCGGGCCGGAGGTCGAGGCCGGCGCGATCGTCATCGCCACCGGCTCCGAAAGCATCCCGCTGCCCGGCCTCGCGGTCGACGAAACCCGCATCCTCTCCTCGACCGGCGCCTTGGCGCTGGCGCGCGTGCCCGAGCGTCTGGCGGTGATCGGCGGCGGCTATATCGGGTTGGAGCTCGGCTCGGTATGGGCGCGGCTCGGCGCCAAGGTCACCGTCATCGAATACCTCGACCGCATCCTGCCCAACATGGACCGCGAGCTCGGCCCCGCCTTGCAGCGCGTGCTGGCCCGCTCCGGCATCGCCTTCAAGCTCGCGACCAAAGTCGTCAGCGGCAGCCTGGGAAACGACGGTGTGACCCTGGAGCTGGAGCCGGCGGCGGGCGGCGCGCGCGACAGCCTCGCGGCCGACATCGTGCTCGTCGCGATCGGCCGGCGGCCGTACACGCAAGGCCTCGGCCTCGACGAATTGGGGGTCGCGCGCGACGCCGCCGGGCGGATCGCGGTCGACGCCGATTTCGCCACCAACATCGCCGGCATCTACGCGATCGGCGACGCGATCGCCGGCCCGATGCTGGCGCACAAGGCCTCGGAAGACGGTGTCGCGGTGATTGAGCGGCTGGCCGGGCAGAAGACCGCGGTCGACTACGACCGCGTCCCCTCGGTGGTCTACACCGCCCCCGAACTCGCCGCGGTCGGCAAGACCGAAGAGGAGCTGAAGGCGGCCGGCACCCCATACCGCGTCGGCAAATTCCCGTTCAGCGCCAACCCGCGCGCCCGCGCCAACGGCGACACCGAGGGATTCGTCAAGGTGCTGGCCGAGGCCGCGAGCGACCGCGTGCTCGGCGTCCACATCATTGGCCCCGACGCCGGCACGCTGATCGCCGAAGCGACGCTGGCCTTAGAATTCGGCGCGTCGGCGGAAGACATCGCCCGCACCTGCCACGCCCACCCGACGCTCCCCGAAGCGCTCAAGGAAGCCGCCCTCGCCGTCGCCGGAAGGGCGATCCACATTTGACGCGATGGGGCTTGAGTTATTCCGAAGTTACCCTAGTTTATCTAAACGAGATAAACTTAGGTAAACTTGCTATAAATGGACCCTCGGCTCAACCCTTATGCGCCTGGCGCCGGGACGCCACCTCCGGAGTTGGCGGGACGTGACGAGCTCATCGAGCGCAGCGCCGTGGCGCTTGACCGAATTCGTGCAGGCCGTGTAGCGCGCAGCTTTGTTCTGTATGGCCTCCGAGGCGTCGGGAAAACGGTGTTGCTGAACCGAATTCAAAGAGACGCTGACGCGCGTGGCTTTGCGACCGCAAAAATGGAGGCGCCAGAGGATCGGTCGTTGCCAGCCCTGCTGGCGCCCAATCTTCGGGCGCTGCTGCTCAGACTCAGCCGGGGCGAGAGGGTCAGAACTGCGACAAACCAAGCCTTCAAGGCATTGGCGGGCTTCGCAAGGGCTTTGAAGGTTAAATACCAGGATCTCGAACTTGGCTTGGACATTCAACCCGAACCCGGATTGGCCGATAGCGGAGACCTTGAAACTGACCTGGCCGCACTTTTGATCGCGGTTGGCGAAGCCGCCGCGGAGCGTGGTACTGCAGCCGCTCTGTTCATCGACGAGATCCAATACGTGGCGGAGGAGCAATTAGCAGCCCTGATAAGCGGGTTCCATCATGCAAATCAGGCCCAAGTGCCGATCACAATGGTAGCCGCCGGATTACCGCAAATCGTTGGGCAAACGGGCAAGGCGAAGTCATACGCCGAGCGTTTATTCGAGTTTGCGCCAGTAGATCGGCTGGATGTAGCCGCAGCTCGCGCGGCCCTGTGCGTGCCCGCCGAGAAGGAGAACGTCACGTTCGAGGAGGCGGCGATCGCCGAGATCCTCCGACAGACGCTCGGCTACCCGTATTTCCTGCAAGAATGGGGCAAGCACAGTTGGGACATGGCCGATGCATCGCCGATTGCCCCCGAGGATGCAGTACAAGCCACCGCGCGAGCGCTTGCGGAACTTGATGCCAGTTTTTTTCGAGTCCGCTTTGACAGGCTCACGCCGTCGGAAAAGCGCTATCTGCGCGCGATGGCCGATCTGGGTCCCGGGCCGCACCGATCTGGCGACATTGCCGAACGCTCACAGCGGAAGGTCACGACGGTCGCGCCTATCCGAAACTCCCTAATTGCGAAGGGAATGATCTACAGCCCGGCGCATGGCGATACCGCTTTCACCGTCCCTCTTTTCGATGGCTTCATGAAGCGCACGATGCCTGCGCTATAGAGTCGGAGCCGGTATTCTTGGGCCGAACGCCCCGATTCACCGCGCCCGGGGGTGGGCGGCGTCGTAGACGGCGAAGAGGCGCTCGGTGTCGACCGCGGTGTAGCGCTGGGTGGTCGAGAGGCTGGCGTGACCCAATAGTTCCTGGATCGCGCGCAAATCGCCGCCGCCGCCCAGGAGGTGCGTCGCGAAGCTGTGGCGCAGCGCGTGCGGGGTCGCGGTCTCAGGTAGCCCGAGGGCGCCGCGCAGCTGCTCCATCTGGCGCTGGACGAGGCGCGGGTTGAGCGGCCCGCCGCGCGCCCCGACAAAGAGCGGCCCGTCGGCGGCGAGCGCATAGGGGCAGGCGGCGAGGTAATCCGCCACCGCCTGGCGCACCGCCGGCAGCACCGGCACGAGGCGCTCCTTGTTGCCCTTGCCGGTGATCCTGATCTCGTCGCCGAGCGGCGCCGCGCCCCGCGTCAGGCCGAGCGCTTCCGAAATCCGCAGGCCGCAGCCGTAAAGCAGCGTTAATACGGCGATGTCGCGTCTGGCCTGCCAGGCGCTTTCCGTCAGCATCGCCGGCGCCTCGATGATCTCGCCGGCGTCGGCGACCGAGAGCGCCTTCGGCACGCTGGTCGGCAATTTGGGCGCCCGCAGCACCACTAGCGCCGGGCTCGTCGCGAGGCCGCGGCGCTCGAGAAAGCGCACAAAGCCGCACACCACCGAGAGGCCGCGCGCCAGCGCGGCGCGCTCGACGCTCGCGGCACGATGGGCGAGCCAGGCGCGGTAATCGGCGGGCAGCAGCCGCGCAAAGCTGGCGAGCGCCGGCGGCTCGCCGAAATGCCCGGTCAGGAAATCGAGGAATCCGGCGAGGTCGCGGCCGTAGGCGGCGACCGTGTGCGCCGAGGCGCGCCGCTCGCCTTCGAGCCACGACGTCCATGAACCGATCGCGGCGCGCAGATCGTCGGCGGCGGCAAACCGCGCCAGCGGGACCGCCTGCGGCAGGGTGGGGAAGGGCCGCGCCGCCTCGCCCCGCCCTAGGCGCGCGGGTTGAGCCATTGCGCGATGGTGACGCCGAGCGCCCGGGCGAGGAAGGTCAGGAGCTCGCTCGCCAGCCCGGGGTGGAAGCGGCCGGGCTGGCGCGTGCCGATGCACAACACCCCGACCGGGGCGCCGCGGCCGAAGGCCAGGCGCAGCAGCGCCTGCGAGCGGACGAGCCCGGCGGCGCTGCCGAACAGCGCCGGCTCGCCCGGCGTGTTGGCGCGCAGCAGGATGCTGCGCTCGGCGCCGAGCAGCGCGTCGATGGCGCCCGCCTTCAACAGGTGAATCCCCTGCAGGCTGAGCCGGCTCGCCGGCACCGCGGTGCTCTCGACCCCGAGCGCCACGACATCGACGTCGAGCAAGACCGCGAGGTCGGTCGTCACGGTCTGCAGCAGCTGCTCGAAGCTGCGCGCCGCGAGGACCGCCAGCACCGCCTTGTGCACCCGGCCCTGGCTTGCCAGAGTGCCGCGGCTGGCGGCGATCAGCGTGCGGTGCTCGAGATTGAGCCGCGCCAGGTCGGCGCGCAGGCGCTCGATCTGGAAATGCTGGAAATCGAAGACATCCTCGCCGATCTCGCGGGTAGGCGCGCGCAGCAGGCGCAGCGCTTCGGGATGGCGATCGAGGAAATCGGGATGGCGGCGCAGATAGGCGACGACGTCGCGCCCGCCGATCTCGCCCGGCGCCTCGGCCGCCGGGGCGGCGGCGCGCGCATCGTGCGGCTTGTCGCGCGGCCAGTCCACCACGGCCGCTACCTTGCGCGGGCCGCAGCGGGCGGGCGCGGGCAGCTCAGAGCGAAAAGCGGCGTGACCATCCAACAGCACCTGACAGCGAAACCCCGGCCGGCGACCCCTGGCGCGCATCCTTACCGCGACGGGCCGGCCTGGCGGGGAGTGTAGCGGTGCCCGACAGCCCTGCCAACAGCGCCGGGGAGATTGCCGGGGAAACCGAAGCGGAGGCCGGCGTCGCGCGGCCGCTGCCGGTGCTGCTGCCGCTGCCGCTGCCCGGGCCGCTCGACTACCGGGGGCCAGAGGCGGTGGCTATTCCGGCGCCCGGCAGCTTCGTGCGGGTGACGCTGGGCTCGCGCCGCGCGATCGGCGTCGTGTGGGACGGCGAGCCGGAGGGCGAGGTCGCGGCCGAGCGGCTGAAGCCGATCCTCGAAATCCTGCCGACGCCGCCGCTCGGCGCCGAACTGCGCCGCTTTATCGAACGCGTCGCCAGCTACACGCTGGCGCCGCCGGGGGCGGTGCTGCGCATGGCGATGAGCGTCGAGGAGGCGCTGGCGCCGCCGCCGCCGCGGCGGGTCTGCGCGATCACCGAGGCGGGCCTCGCCGCGCTCGCCGAATCGCCGGCGCCCGCTAAACTGACGCCGGCGCGCCGGCGGGTCCTCGAAGGGCTGCGCGACGGCCTCGCGTGCTCGCTCGCCGAGGCGGCGCGGCGGGCCGGCTGCGGCGGCGCGGTGGTGCGCGCGCTGGTCGCCCTCGGGCAGGTCGCGGAACGGTGGCTGCCCGGCGAATCGCCGGCGCCGCCGGCGGGCGAGTGGGACGCGCCCGGGCCGCCCTTATCGGGGGACCAGGCGGCGGCGGCGGCGCGCCTCGTCGGCCGCACCGCGGCCGGCGGCTTCAGCGTCACGGTGCTCGACGGGGTCACCGGCGCCGGCAAGACCGAGACCTATTTCGCGGCGATCGCGGCGGCGCTCACAGCCGGCCGTCAGGTGCTGGTGCTGCTGCCGGAGATCGCGCTCGGGGCGCAATGGCTCGAGCGCTTCCGCCGGCGCTTCGGGACGCTGCCGGCCGAGTGGCATTCCGAAGTCTCGCAGAGCGCCCGGCGCGACACCTGGCGGGCGGTCGCTTCGGGGCGCGCCCGCATCGTCGTCGGGGCGCGCTCGGCGCTCTTCCTGCCGTTCGCCGAATTGGGGCTGATAATCGTCGACGAGGAGCACGACCCCTCCTTCAAGCAGGAGGACGGGGTTTGCTACCAGGCGCGCGACATGGCGGTGCTGCGCGCGTCCTTGGCGCAGATCCCGATCGTCCTGGTATCGGCGACCCCGTCCCTCGAAACCGTCGTCAACGTCGCGCGCGGCCGCTACCAGCTGGTCACGCTGCCGCGCCGCCATGCCGAGGCGGCGCTGCCGCGCGTCACGCTCATCGACATGCGCGGCACACGGCTCGCGCCCGGTCGGTTTCTCTCAGCACCGCTAGTCCAAGCAGTCACCGAGACTCTGGCGGCCGGCGAGCAGGCGCTGCTGTTCCTCAACCGGCGGGGCTATGCGCCGCTGACGCTCTGCCGCGCCTGCGGCTACCGGCTGCAATGCCCGAGCTGCACCGCCTGGCTGGTCGAGCATCGCTTTACCGGGCGCCTCCAATGCCATCATTGCGGCTACGCGGCGGCTCTGCCGCGGCTCTGCCCCGAATGCCTGACGGCGGGCAATCTGGTGCCGTGCGGGCCGGGGGTCGAGCGCTTGGGCGAAGAGGTCGCGGCGCTCTTTCCCGGGGCGCGCACCGCCCTCATGGTCAGCGACCTCCTGTCCGGGCCGCGCGCCGCGGCGGCGCTCGCCGAGGCGATGACGGCGCACCGCATCGACGTATTGATCGGCACCCAGATCGTCGCCAAGGGGCATCATTTCCCGATGCTGACGCTGGTCGGCGTGGTCGACGCCGATCTCGGGCTGGCGGGCGGCGATTTGCGCGCCGCCGAGCGCACCTACCAGCTGTTGCACCAGGTCGCCGGGCGGGCCGGCCGCGAGGCGCGCCCGGGCCGGGCGCTGCTGCAGACCTACATGCCGGAGCAGCCGGTGATGCAGGCCTTGGCGAGCGGCGACCGCGACGGCTTTCTCGCCGCCGAAGCGGAAGCCCGCCGCGCCGCCGGGCTGCCGCCGTTCGGCCGGCTCGCGGCGCTGATCGTCAGTGCGGGCGACCCCGAGGCGGCCGATTTCGCCGCCCGGGCCTTGTCGCGCGCCGCGCCGCAGCTGCCCGGATTGAGCGTCCTCGGCCCGGCCCCGGCGCCGCTCGCGGTGCTGCGCAGCCGGCACCGGCGGCGCTTTCTCGTCAAGGCCGAGCGCGGGGTCAACCTGCAGCAGGCGCTGCGCGACTGGCTGGCGCGGGTGCGCATCGGCGGCGCGGCGCGCCTGCAGGTCGACATCGACCCCTACAGCTTCCTATGAACCCGCCGACGAG
>Ga0209579_10000596_pt1 | contig 34411 bp, 38 predicted proteins | sample Coa_R1_2_FD_187152 | JGI IMG/M metagenome (GOLD analysis project Ga0209579, IMG submission 187152) | Surface soil microbial communities from Centralia Pennsylvania, which are recovering from an underground coalmine fire - Coalmine... | ecosystem: Environmental > Terrestrial > Soil >...
CCCTTGCTCGTAAATTCCATTTGCCCCAAAGCTTCATCGACATCATCCGTGAGCACCATGGCACGACGATGGTCTATTATTTTTATTGTAAACAGGTTGAACAGATGGGCGGCGATCCGACCAAAGTCAATGAAAAACTGTTCCGTTACCCTGGACCTAAACCCCGTACAAAAGAATCGGCCATCATCATGATCGCCGATATTATAGAGGCGGCCTCACGTTCGATGGACGAGGTCACAGAAGAGGTGGTGATGGATATGGTCGATCAGCTCGTCGCAGAAAAAATCGATGATGGGCAATTAGACGAGTGCCAGCTCACCTTTGAAGAGCTCGGCCGGGTGAAAAAAGCGATTGTAAAAGCCCTCATGGTCACCCGCCATCTGCGCATCAAATATCCCTCTAGGCATTAAGAATAAATTGCTTTAATAGACCGCTAAACTTTAAAATATTTTGCTTTAAACAAAATATTAAAAACAGGATCTATTATGTCTTTATCGAGTGCTTCTTCTACTTCCATTTCTTCCCTTCCCTCCACGTCTTTTTCATCTCACAGGTTGCCTTTGGAAGGTGAAAAGCCCAAGAGCCTTTTAGAAGGGTCTCTATGCGAAGCCTGTCAAGATAGATTAGCTATTACATTTCAGAAATGCACGCGAGGTTATTTAGCGCGAAAACCCTTTTTACGTAGCCATACATACGAACAGTTCCATACGGAGTGTGAAAAAACAGAAGAAGCAATGGGGTCTGGTTTGGTCCCACGCGCTAAGGGAGGAAAAGTGCCCGTTTATTTACCTCGAGAGATGCCGGATGTAGTGCTAAAATTTTTAAGAAGAGATGGGGCTGTCGAGCGTTTTGATCAAATGCGTACAGTAAGAGCTATTTTGGATTCTCAAAAAAGTTCCCATTTGATCGTTCCTAAAGCGGCCTTGTGTCAAAACTTTCTTGTGGAAGAAAGGCTGCCCATTAATATCGATTGGTATCACAACATAGCGTTGTATCTTTCTAATGCTTCCGCATTTGATGAACCAGTTAAAGAATTAGTCAGATTGTTTTCAAAAGGTTTTATCGATGATTTAGTGCATCCTCAGAGGTACCCACTTGCCCATATTGAAGGAGTGGGAGACTTTGTGCGTTCTGATAATTTCCCTTTTTATATTGTTGAAAAAAATGGCAAAAAAGAGGTGAGAATCGGTTTAATCGATCTCGAGCAATATAGTGAAGAGCCCCGTCCTCATGGCTTCGCAATCATTGCAAGAATTTTTCCTCTCCATCTAAACATTATCGAACAGGAAGCCTATGTTCTCGGAATGGAAGTGGATCGTGCATTGCTGAAAAATACCGCAGAGAAGGGGAAAAAGTATTTGCGCGGTGCGTACATCTATCATCATCAATGGCTAAAACAAAGAGGTTTTTCTAATCACGTCTCTCTGCAATCCTTTCGCATTCATCCTAAAAGGACAAAAGATCTTATTCCCATCTTAAAAAATGCATTGCTAGTCCTTAATCAAGGCATCAATGATGTATATCCTCGAAAATATACTTATGAATCGACTGATAGAAATTTTCTTAAAGGAAATAGAGAAGAAGTAGCTGAAGAGCTTGCGGTAGCCATTGCTCCAATGCTCATCCATAACATCAAGGAAGAGATCCGTGAAGCCCGGAAGGACCAAATAAATGAAAATTCCTTAAAGAATTATATCACAGATGCTGAAATGGTAGGCCTCAGATCTCCTGTGTTGGAGCGCCATAATCTTTGTAAGGGTGTGCGCACGGTGATACTAGATATGAAAGCAGCAGGAAAGATGAAGCTTGTCCTTGGTGCTACCGAGATTATGGAGAAACTTCTAGAGGTAGTTTTGCAAGAGCTTGTAAGGGGAGGCGAAATTTTCTCATTTGACCCTGCGTTTTATAGTGCTGGAAATGATTATTGCTGGATACGTTATTAATCGGAATTTTTACCGAAAGAGTATACCGAAAGTGTTTGAAAAATGGGGATCTGGCTTTGTTGGCTTTGGAGCAAATTTTTTGTCTTCGCTCGCGTCTTGTGCACGCACAATGGTCGCTCGCTCCAGACAAAAAAATTTGCGCAGCCGCCTTGCCAAATCCCAATTTTTCAAACACTTTCGGTATACCGATCTTTTAGAGTGGCGTTCATGATACGCAGGATAACTGATTTGGACAGATCAAATTTTGGGGTTATATTGACCCCAAAATTTGAATCGACTGAAACTTTTTATCCGAATAGGTTCTTAGGTTTCGCCATCTTTCTATCGCTTACAAAACTTCTGATAGGATTCGTGAATAAATGCATAGCGGAATGCTTCAAATTCACCTTGTAATTCCATTTTTGATGGTATGTATTTTGCTCGAATTCTCTCTTTTGAATTAGGTACCAATAAATCGGGGGTGACTTTTTCCAAATCGCGAATTTCTTGAGCTTCCGTGACTTCTAGCTTTTTGTTGCGATCTAAAAGGGTTTGTAACTTTTTGGCTGATTCAAGACTTATCAGTCCATTCTGTTGTAATTCCGTATAAGTAATTTTGCAAACTCCTTCGACAGGGCCGTGATAGGGCGATCCCACACAATACCAATTCCAGCGTTTGCTAGTTAGTTCGCTTAAAGAATCTATGGAAAGTGCTTTCCAAAATTGTTTTTCTTCTTCGTCTTTTACTATCCGTTTGATAGGCATAAATGCGCCAATAGCGGAGAGGAAATGTCCGACAATTACTATTCCCACAGCTGCAGCAATCGGAAGACCTGCTGTTACACCTAAAATAGTTCCAGCGATGACTGCGCCTAAACCTATCAAAACCAATACTACTGCAGCAACAGTTTTAATTTTATTGATAGTTCTAATTTTACTTCTTTCAAAAGCCCTTGCATTAAATATTTTTTCTACCTTTTGCGTATTCGATAGGGGTGTAGAATCTGTAGAAGTAGGAACAGTGTTTTGTTGTGTTACGTTTTCTCTCGGAAATTGAACATTATTTCTCACATCAAAAGATGTTGCTGCTGCCATTTACTTTCTCCTTATTGAGGATTTAATAAGCGACATTTATATCATGCAGTTTAATATTAATATAGTTGAATCATTTACAAAATGAAATAATATAAATTTTAATTAACTATAAAAATATGTGTGTTATTTTTAATCTATACTTAGATTGCTTGAAGAATCCAGAAACCTATCTCAATAAAGAGTTTCAGAGGCACTTCGAATACGTTTTCACTTATTTGAAGGAATACCGATCTTTTAGAGTGGTGTTCATGATACGCAGAATAAGGGCTTTGGGTAGGATTTTGCTGAGGGCAACAAAGCACTTATAGCGGAAATCGATGATTTCAAGGGGTTTTCTTCTATCGATCTGCTGGAGGATGAGGCGGGCGGCTTTTTCTGGAGACAGCGTCCATAATGCGCTTTTTTTATGAGGCATTCCGCCGCTGGCACGGATGCTGAATTCGGTATCGATCTGCCCGGGACAGCAGGTCAGGATGCGAATGCCCTGCGGTTTTAGTTCAAAATCCAAACTTTCTGAAAATTGATTGACGAATCCTTTTGCGGCCGCATAAATGCAGTGGCTCGGATACAAGAAAAATGCCGCAGCGGAAGAGATATTCATAATCACGCCGGACTTTTTTTGCTCGAGCAGCGCACGGGCGCCCTCCAAGGTGATCTCCAAAAGCGCCTGCACGTTGAGCTCCACGTGTTGGGATTGCTCAGCAGTTGCATGGGAAAGCGCAGGTCCATATAGTCCGCTTCCTGCATTGTTGATGATCAGATCGGGTGCTTGCAGTTTTAGCCACTCGAGGAATTTTCTCCTTTCTTGAGGTTGTGCAAGGTCGACAGAGTAGATTTCTGTGCGGACGTTAAGCGTTTTTGTCACTTCTTTAAGTTTGTCTTCTCTGCGGGCGACGAGAAGAAGGGGAATTCCGCGCGTTGCAAGCGCTTCGCATAATGCTTTTCCCAGACCGCAGGAGGCGCCTGTCACTAGCGCTAAACGAAAGGCTCTCATGTTAGGAGTTTCATGACGGCATTTAACAGTGCATCGAGCCTGGCATCGCACTCTGCGATAGACGAATCGACAGCGGGAGAGGGCGGCTTTCTCGCAGAGGCATAGATTTTGATTTTAGGTTCTGTGCCCGAGGGGCGGATCACGATACGGCTTTTGTCTGCGAGGCGGAAGAGCAGCACGTCGGATTGAGGAAGAGACAGGATTTCTGTTTTTGAAGAATCTGGATGCCAGCGTACGCCGCGCTCGTAATCTTCGATGGTAAGAACAGACGATCCTGCGATTTCTCGAGGGGGATGTTGGCGTAAATGGACCATGATCGTCTGCATTTTTTCCATCTCTTCTTTGATGGGATGGAAATTTACAGAGGCTTGCTTTTCTCGGAAGACGCCATATTTTTTATAAATCTCATTGAGAAGATCGACAAGGGTTTTGCCTTTCAATTTGGCGTGCAGCGCAATCTCTGCGAGGAGACAGGAACAGACGATCGCATCTTTATCCCGCGCATGTGTCCCGATGAGGTAGCCATACGATTCTTCCGCACCGAAAATAAATTGATAAGAGGGTTTAGATGTTTCCCAATTGTGGATTTTTTCCCCGATAAATTTAAAGCCCGTCAACACCTCGAAGCAGGCAGTATGATAGGCGGTTGCGATCTCTTGGATCAACTCAGTAGAAACGATTGTCGTGACAAATGCTCCGTCTTTGGGAAGCTTGTTTTGTTCGGAGAGCACTTTGCAGAGAAACTCTGTACATATAGACGCGACTTCATTGCCATTGAGAATGACAGGCTTTCCGTGATGCATAGCGACCACTCCCATGCGATCGGCATCGGGATCATTGGCGAGAAGGATATCGCTTTGGGTCTGCATCAAGAGATCTGTGCCGAGCTGCAGGGCTTGTTTATACTCTGGATTAGGAAAAGGGACCGTGGGAAAATCGCCATCGGGAGCGCTCTGCTGCTTTACCTTTTCCATGCTCGTAAATCCCCAATCGGCAAGGGCGTGCGGCGTCATGGTGATCCCTGTACCATGCAGTGGGGTATAGACAATTTTGAGAGTGAGTCCTTTTTCCCGATTGTCTTTGGGAAAGTGCTGCAAGGGGCGGATCGCATCGAGATAGGGCTGATCCAACTCATCGATAAGCGTCATGATAAGAGGAGAGTTTTTTGCTCCGAGCTGGATCTGTTGGATATCTTTGATCTGGTTTGCTTCTGCTACGATACCGCTATCATGGGGATGTACAACCTGTGCGCCATCGCTCCAATAGACCTTATAGCCATTGTATTCTTTGGGGTTATGCGATGCGGTGATCATGATGGCCGCATCTGCTTTTTTTGCGCGGCACGCAAAAGAGATAAAGGGGGTAGGGCGCAGCTCTGTCAAGAGATAGACGGTGATGTGATTACCCGCCAGAACACGGGCTGCCTGCCATGCGAATTCTTGAGAATGATGCCGAGAATCAAATCCGATGACGACGCTTAAGTGTGGGGAATTTTTTTTCTGTTTGAGCAGATAGTTTGCAAGGCCCTGCGTGGCCATCTGGATCGTGTAGATATTGAGCCGATTGGTCCCCACCCCCATCAGACCGCGCATGCCTCCCGTACCAAAGGCGAGATCGGTATAAAAAGCGTCGATGAGCGCTTTAGGATCTTTTTCTAAAAGTCTGCGGATTTCTGCTTTGGTTTCTTCATCATAAGGACCTGCGAGCCATTGGTCGATTCTATGATGAATATCCGATGGAAAAGATTTAGGAACACTCATCTTCTCTTCCTCTTATAGCGGAATGGATCTCTCCCAATGTCACTAGAGGAGCATCGGCGTGGTTGATCCCCTCGCAGCGTTTTGCCGCCTCCTTCCACTCTTTTTTTGAGCGCAGATGATCGGGCCACCAAGGAAATGCCTTGCATTGATGAGGCCGCGCTCCATAGACGAGGCACTTTTTCTCTTTGAGGAACACGCAATCGTAATTTGTCGGATGTTCGTTAAGGGAGATTCCCCCGTTGACCTTGCGCGTGTATTTTTTTACAAACTCTTCTGCAGAAATATTGAGGAACTTTGCCATTTCGGCGATTTCCTTTTCATCGATCCATACATATCCGGGAGCGCCAGTGCAACATTCACCGCATCCAGTACATTTAAAACGCAGGCCCTCTTTATACCAAGGGGCTTTTGGCTCAGCCATGATTCTACCAAATAAAGTTTGAGTGCGATTGCAGCTCCCAGACTGGGGATGCATCTGTTTTAGCTATTTTATATACCGTGACATCGCAGCCCTCATCCGTGATATCGATCAGATTCCAGGTCCCTTCTTTTTTTTGCGCGATGCATCCGCTATCGAGGACGATGGGAAGCCCGCTTGGGCGCAAATCTGCAATAATGTGGCGATGGGTATGTCCATGCAAATAGAGCTTTATTTGCGGAAAACGCTGCAAGAGGGCTTTTAATGCATTTGCCCGATGCAGATTTTTTTTGTTTTCTGTTTCAAAAAAGGGAAAGTGATTGAGCAGGATCACTTTTTGATCGGAGGGGATAAAGGAAAGGGCATGTTCGAGATTCCCCTGCACTTCTTCGGTGAATACCCCATGCGAGGAAAAAAGAGATGTGGCCTGAACGCAATCGATAGCGAACAGCCACCAGTCTTTTCCAAGATGTGCTGCAGAGACCTTGTCTTCTTTGAGTTTAAAAAATGACATCGGATCATCCGAGCGATAGACGTTATCAAAATGACGATAGAACTCCAGGTTTTGATAAGCATCGCGCGTATAATGATCGTGATTGCCCGGGATGATAAAAGTCTTAAGATGGGCCTCTGTCAGCGAGGAGATAAATGTCTTGGCCATATCAAATTCGTGTTTCTGCGAGGTCGTGGTGAGATCGCCTGTCACAAGAACAGCATCTACTTTCAGTTCTTGAAATAGCGGGATCAGCGTCTGAAGGTGCGCGTGATGAAAGTGTTTTTTTCGATTCAATAAAAGATTGAGATTACCCACCCAGCGTTTAGAAAAAAATTGAGTCGGATTATAAGAAATGCGCGAGAAATGCAGGTCAGAGATATGGGCAAATCTAAACAAAGATTTTACTTGCATAGGGCCAAAACAAATACTTATTTATCCTAAAGAATACCTTTTTTTGCTTTAAGAGACAATTAACGATTAGGTTAAGAGGAGAGTTTACTTCCTCTTTGCTGTTTGTTTGGTCGTACGGCGGCGTTGATCAGAAGTTTGATTTTTAAGATTTTTGATCCAACGCACCCCTTCCACGTGAATATGTGCCGGGGGAGACTTTTCGTCGACCTTTGCGCAATTGGTCCGCTTGGAGTGCTTCTTCATTTTTTTGCTTTTAATCGCTCCAAAACGCTCTTCTAATCCTTTCAGCATGCCTTTTTCAGCTTTAACAGTTTTTTTTGGATACTTTTTAAGTATCAAATCCGGTGTCAATGTATCGCTGTACTGCCTTGCATCGGGAGCAAGGGGCCTTTGTGCAGCCTTGATCTCCTTGTGCATTTTTTTATTGAGTCTTAGACTGACCGTGCGCTTAGTTTTGTTCATCGTCTCTTAAGCCCTCTTTTTCCTCACAGTAGGTAATTTTTACAATAAATAGCAACTCACTTTCCATGTCGGGTAGTTTTTTATAAAATCTTTGCATATATGTACAAGATGTGTATCATGGGCAGATAAATGTTGCGAGCTATGGAAGTGAAACTAGGGCTTATTATCATTCAAATTATTACGATTAATCCCACCACATTGAGGTGCGGACCTATGTAACTTTTAGTCCATAGGTTAAAGATGACGCCGCGCTTCGAAGGAAGTGCGGCTTTTTTTTTGAGTATAGGGTGATTATGAAAAAGCAATTATTAGTTATCAGCACAGGATTTGCATTATTTTCCATGTTCTTCGGTTCTGGAAATTTAGTGTTCCCCATTTCTGTCGGCACAGAATGCCAAGGGCATTTTATTTTAGGCTCACTTGGAATTCTGCTTACAGGAGTGATTGTCCCTTTTCTCGGCGTCTTAGGCATGATGCTGTTCAAAGGCGACATCTCTCATTTTTTTAATTGCTTTGGGAAAAAAGGCACGTTTATCTTTTCGCTCATCGCTCTTTCCTTGATGGGGCCGTTTGGCGTGCTCGCACGCTGTTTGACGGTTGCCCACGGTGCCTTGACCATGATTCTGCCGCACATTTCTTTGCCGTTGACAAGCCTGATACTCTGTTCGATTATTTTCCTCCTCACAGTGAGAAAAAATAAGATCGTCACTATTTTGGGAAGCGTGCTCACTCCATTTTTACTCCTCGCTATCACAGCTATCGCGTTTTTCGGGGTGTACAAAGGAACCCTGCCTACAGCCGCTGCGATCGGGAGCTTTGATGCGTTAAAGACAGGATTTTTTCAGGGTTATCAGACGATGGACCTGCTCGCCGCCTTTTTCTTTTCCGGCTTCATCATCAAATATCTGCATGATCGATTCCCCTCCGCCCCAGAAGATAAGTCCAAACTCAAAATTTTCTCTAAATCAGCATTAGTGGGCGCAGGGCTTTTGTCCATCGTCTACGTCGCTTTGGTGTGCCTTGGCTGGATCTATCATGCCACTTTAGCTAGCGTTCCGCCCCAAGAGATGCTAGGCGTCATCGCTTTAAACTCTCTGGGAGCGCTTGCGGCTCCTTGTGTCTGCTTGGCGGTGATATTTGCCTGTTTAACGACAGCAATTGTCTTAACTTCTCTATTCGCTGATTTCCTGCGCACGGAAGTGACACGCAGCAAAATAGGGAATGCCCCAGCGATTCTCATAACACTGACCATTGGCTTTTTGGTCTCGACATTGGAATTTGCCGGCATCGCCCGCTTCCTGTGCCCTGTCCTTGAGACGATCTATCCCGCCCTGATCGCCTTGACCATTGTCAACATCTGCAATAAATTCTGGGGTATCAAGGCGTCGCACTGGCCCTTTACCCTGACGATCTTGGTAAAATTATTTGCTTTTAGATAGAGATTATACTTTAACTCTTTCTGGTTAAGGGCTTTAAATGAGGATATACAATGTGTTGACGAAATATTACACTTGTTGTAACATGAGTATATCCTTAAATAGAGGTAAAATATGATTAAGTCTCTCATACACCATGGCAATAGTAGGGCCTTGGTAATTGATAAATCTATCTTGCAAGCGGCAGGACTTGATGAAGATAAAGCCTTGTTCCAGATTAGCATCGACCCTAATGGTGGAATCATTATTCAATCTGTAAAAGCTGTGAATGAAGATCTTCACAAAAAAGCATTAAGAGAAGTATTGAAAGAGAACGATGCTCTCATGAAGAGGTTGTCAAAAAGATGATTTTTATCACCTTGCAAGAAATGATTGAAGACCACGCTGAAATTGTTACCAAATATGGCGGCATGCAGGGAATTAGGGATATGGGGCTGTTGGCTTCTGCCTTGGATATGCCCAAAGCAACCATGTTTGGCGAATATCTTCACCCAACGATTTTTGATAAAGCAGCAGCCTATCTTTTTCATATTGTTTGCAACCATCCGTTTATGGATGGAAATAAACGGGCGGGAACTGCGGCAGCTTTAACGTTCCTGAGACAAAATGATGTTGTCATTAAATTTACCGAAAAAGAAGCTGAGGCTTTTGAAGAACTAATTGTGGACACTGCGCAAGGAAAAATTGGCAAAGACCAAATAGCCAAATTTCTTCAAGAATGTTACAAAGGCCCAGCAATCTCTGAAGATAAGATTGGACAAACAGTCGAAAATAAGCCTTCTTAAAAGACGCGTTATCTCTCTTAAAATCTGGAAGAGGCTACCTTGTCATATAGTCGACGCAAAAAGTTCTGGTACGAATTTCTCCCCAAAAGCTACACCTGTTTTTTTTTAGAAAAGTATACTGCGCTCACTTTTAAAAAGGATCTCATCGCAGGCATAACAGTGGGCATTGTCGCTTTGCCTTTGGCTATGGCGTTTGCCATTGCCTCAGGTGTTCCTCCTGAAAGGGGAATATTCACTGCTATCGTGGCAGGGTTTATCATTTCGCTTTTGGGAGGAAGCCGCGTGCAGATCGGTGGGCCGACCGGCGCTTTTGTCGTCATCGTATACGGCATCGTGCAAAGAGAGGGTTATGCAGGACTGATACTGGCGACTCTGATGGCAGCAATTTTGCTGCTGATCATGGGATTTGCAAAGCTGGGGACGCTGATCAAATACATTCCTTACCCTTTGGTGACAGGATTTACAACGGGAATTGCTGTCATCATTTTTTCCTCTCAAGTGAAAGATTTTTTGGGATTGCACATCGCAAATGTCCCTGCGGACTTTATCCCTAAGTGGCAGGCATTTTTCAAAGCGATGCCGACCTGGGATGGCTGGACACTGGGCGTCAGTGCAGGCACATTGGCACTGATTATTTGTGTGCGGCGATTTTTTACTTTTATTCCTTGGGGCATCGCGGCCATTGTCTTGTCTACTCTCATCTGCTGGCTATTTTCCTTACCTGTTGCGACCATTGCAGAGCGATATGGAGAAATTCCGAGAGTTTTGCCTTTTCCTTCCTTGCCCGATCTTCCTTTTAGCGTCGCCACATTCCGGCATTTGATCCCCGACGCGATCACGATTGCTCTATTGGCCGCCATTGAATCGTTGCTCTCAGCGATTGTTGCCGATGGCATGTCGGGCGGCAGACACAAGTCCAATTGCGAACTCGTGGGACAGGGGATAGCTAATTTAGGATCCGCTTTTTTTGGAGGCATCCCCGCAACGGGTGCTATCGCGAGAACTGCAACCAATATCAAGACAGGAGCCAAAACTCCTTTAGCAGGTATTATCCATGCTATAACACTATTTCTGATTATTTTAGCTTTTGCTCCTGTTGTCAGCCTTGTTCCTTTGCCTGCATTGTCTGCAGTGCTGGTCATGGTCGCCTGGAATATGAGCGAAGTGGATCGGTTCCGCCATCTATTACGTGCTCCCGCCGGCGATGTTGCTGTCTTATTAACGGCGTTCTTTTTGACTGTACTTGTCGATTTAACAGTGGCTGTCGAAGTGGGAATGATTTTGGCAGCCTTCCTTTTTATGAAACGTATGAGCGACATGTCTCAAATTGTACCGCTCACTGGGCTCTTAAAAGAGGTTCCTGCGGAACAATATGAAAGAGAAGATACGGAATCGATCACGAAAAAACAGATACCCGCAGGTGTGGAGGTCTATGAGATCAATGGTCCCTTTTTCTTTGGGGTCGCAGACAGTTTGCAGAGCGTGCTAGAAAATGTGGAACTGCCGCCGAAGGTATTTATCTTACGCATGCGCAATGTCCCCGTCATCGACGCCACCGGCCTTCACGCTCTCGATGAGTTTGCCGAGAGATGCAAAAAACGCGGTATGAAGCTCCTTCTGTCCGGGGTTAAGTCCCACCTTGCGGAGGCTTTTGTCCAATATGGCTTGGATAAGAAAGTCGGCAAAGACAATATCCATCCACACATCGACGCAGCCTTGGCACGCGCTGCTAAGATCGTCGCAACTTCCTAACAATTAAAGAATTAAAATCGCCATATTGAAGATTATTCTGAAATATGGATAATTGACCTCAATGACTGGGGGTTGTCCTAGTCGGCGCTTAAGCCTCGGAGAAATCCGGGGCTTTACGTTTTCCTGATGAAACGATTAAGTCTTGACTTGGGAGAATTTCGAGCCCCGCTCCGAGATAGTCCGGATACCCATAAAACTTTTCTATAATAACGTCGAAAGCGCGGTTCTTAGTCTTTTGACTGACGACGTGACGTCCAATTGGGTGAGCAACTAAGTCGGCTATTTGAAGACCAATGCTATTTGCTTTCTTGTCTACAAAAATGATTTTGAGCGGAAAAGCATTCTGTCTTTCTATATTCTTTTCTATAATCTTGCGAAAAGAAATGTTCAATTCATTATCAAAATTATTTCCTCGTGATTCAATGATAATGTGTGTAACTTTTCCCGGCTGATTTTTTCCCTGCAAAAATCGATATACACTATCCAAGCAATATTCCAGGCTTAACTCATATGCGTTGATCGGATTAGGGCTCATCTCTTTTAGCATTCTTTTGTCGATGGCAGTTGATATGACGGTAAAGGGAGATTGGTGAATTGTTTCGCTCAATTCATATAAAAAAATTTCTCTCCTGATCTTATTTTGCAAAAATTGAAAATCGTCGATTTGTCTCCTCAATTTAGCTCCATGAAAAATTACTGCATCGTGTCCCCAAAAATTGAACTTTAGCTCTTTGAATCGTTTGACGACATGATCAATGTAGTCACGTTTTGAAAATATGCATAACGTTAGAGCAAAAACAGGGTGTTCATGATATATGTTCCTAGTTGACTGGTCCCCTGTCTCATCACCATAGATGATGTATTCACCATAGTTATGTTCTTGCATTGCATTAGTCATCGAAATCCAAGACGTTGAAAACAAATATCTTCTTTTACAGATCACTTGAAAGTCAAAGCTTATTTTATATTTAATGATCATTTAAATCCGTGCAGGTCTATGAAATCAATGGCCCCTTTTTCTTTGGGGTCGCAGACAGTTTGCAGAGCGTGCTAGAAAATGTGGAACTGCCTCCAAAGATATTTATTTTATGCATGCGCAATGTTCCCGTCATTGATGGGACAGTCTTCATGCCCTCGATGAGTTTGCTGAGAGATGAAAAAAACGCGGCATGAAACTCCTCCTCTCCGGGGTTAAGTCCCACCTTGCGGAGGATTTTGTCTACTATGGCGTGGACAAGAAAGTCGGCAAAGACAATATCCATCCACACATCGATGCAGCCTTGGCACACGCTGCTAAGATCGTCGCAGCTTCCTGACAATTAAAGAATTAAAATATTATTTTACTATTAATTAAATTAAAATTTTAATTTAACTAGATTTAAAAAATTTTCAAGTTATTCATATTTTATTTTGATTTAAATTTTTTGTGAGATGTAGAGTGTTGCGAGAAAAACCAAAGGAGGTTTTTTATGAAAAACAGAACTCATCTTACAAGTTTTTTAGCCGCAGCTATTTCTCTTTCACATGCAGTTTTAGGTATGGCTTACGAAGTGGTGTTTACAACTCCTGAAGAGGTCGATGCCTATGTTGTTCATGCAGTCGAAAATATTCGCAATGCAGTGGAACAGATCGTACAAATTCCTTCAGAAGAACAAACGTTTGATAATACATTAAGAGCCTGGAATCGATCGTCTTTCTCATAAATTAGATGAAGAACAAGCTTGTAATCGATTTGCAGGGGCTTTTCTATTTCCTCGTGAAGCTGTGTTCCAAGCATTGGGAAAAGAACGACGTGCTATTGAATGGCAGGAACTTCTTCTACTCAAAGAACAGTTTCAAGTAAGTATGGGAGCGATTGGTTACCGTCTTAAGGATTTGGGAGTAATTCAAGAGTCCTACTACAAAAGCCTTGTAATGCGTTTCCGACAGAAAGGGTGGCACCGTAAAGAACCTGGTTTAGAAGTCCCTTCAGAAAAAGCTCATACCTTTAACCAAATGCTATTTCATGCTCTCGGTGAAGAGTATATTGGGGAACCAAAAGCCGCAGAACTGTTATCTTGTTCTCTCTCACAATTAAAAGCTCTTCGTCAGGTGCAAAACGGAAATGCTCTTACTCATCAGCGATGCTAACATTCTTATCGACATGGAAGACGGTAGTTTAATACCTGTCATCTTTTGGAGCCCTCCATATGTATTCGATTCTTCGCTTTTGTTTTCAGAGTAGGTTTCTTTAGGATGCATGATTTTCTAGGGATTGAAAAATTGTCGGGATTTTCAAGATTTTTTTGTATATATTTTTCTGCTAGATTAAGATAGCCTGCTCCTTTTTTGGCGTATAGATTGTTCTTTTGAACACTTCTTGTAAAGACTTTATCAAAGAGAAATAAATGAAAAAATGGGTTTTAGTAACCATTCTGGCGATGGCTTTAGAGGCTTTCAGCATGGAGAAATGGGTTAACTGCATAGGCAATCAAAGTTGTCAGCCTTGTCTTTACGACGAGCCACATACTTTTGAGGAGCTATGTCACCAGATCAAGCAATCTGTTATACAGGGTCTTACAGTGCGCGCTATTGGGAATGGATATTCTATAAGCGATATTGGGTGTGCGGATGGGTGTTTACTGAATTTAAAACACTTGAACCAGATTTTATTTATAGATGCAGAAAAAAAGCTAGTCCGGGTAGAAGCTGGTATTACACTCCAAGAGTTGAATGAACGCTTGGCAGTAGCTGGTCTCGCTCTTTCTAATCAAGCAGCTATTACACAAATAACCTTAGGTGGCGCATTGAGCACGGGGGTGCATGGTACTGGGCATACAGGTACTCTATCGAGTTTTATTAGAGAAATTGAGCTCATAACGGCTGATGGCACTCTTCATAAACTATCAAAAATTTCAGATCCGGATGCATTTGCGGCTGCAAGTATAAGCATGGGTTCACTGGGCGTCATCTATGCAGTTACTTTGCAGTGTGAACCACTATTCTATCTAAGAGCTAATAGCGAGGTAACTGATTTAGAGAGCGTTCTTGAAAACTACAAGGAGCTGAATCAATCGAATGATTTTCTCCAGTTTGCATGGAATGTTGAGACTGGCAACATTGTTGTAAAGAGATGGAATCGTTGCCAGCAAAAAGCTTTGGAATGTACGGTTGCTTATAAGGCCTTACCTTGGTTTGTCATAGACGAAAATGATAAAGATCTGTTTTTGGAAATTGCAGTTCCAATAGATTCTCTGCCAGATGCATTGATAACGGTCAAAAAACTTGCTCAGAAATATCAAGAGGCTGGAGCGAAAATTGCAGATATCAATATTCGTTTCGTAGAACAAGATAGATATATCTTTTTGAGCCCAGCCTCAGATGGTCCGGTTGCTTATATTACGCTCTGTATGTCAGATGAGGATAAATATTTAGCGTTCTATAAAGAATTTGAAGAGACCCTGTCTATAAATTATCATGGACGTCCCCATTGGGGAAAAATCCACTTTCTAGATCAGCAAAAAGTTGCAAATTTATATGGAGTAAATTTGCAAAAATTTATCAGCGTCAAGAGAAGGCTGGATCCAAAAGGAGTATTTTCAAATGCATTTACGGATCGAATATTCAAAGCAGAGAAATGACCCTAAGGGCGGTAGGAATCCAGGACTAACGCATGAAACTTCTCCTCTCCGGGGTTAAATCCCACCTTGCGGAGGCTTTTGTCCAATATGGCTTGGATAAGAAAGTCGGCAAAGACAATATCCATCCTCACATCGACGCTGCCTTGGCACACGCTGCTAAGATCGTCGCACCGTCTTAAATCAATGGTCTGTATTAAAATAATATTTTAAATATAATTCAATTCTTATTTTTATAATAATTAATTTATATCAAGTCAGATAAATTTTATTTATTGATTAGTTTTGCAATAACGTATATAATTTAATATTATTTAAATTGCATTATTGATATGACTATTGTTATAAGTAATTATAAAAACTTTACTCTAGTTCCAGCTTTTACTACGCAAACTGAGCGAACGATTTCTGCATATATTGGGGATCCCTGTCTTTCGCCATTTAGCAACCTATTCATTAAATCTCTATCAGGGAACTCCTCTCTGAAAAATGCTCAAGTAATCTGTTTAAGCGATTTTCATTATGATGTTGTACAGAAGTATATCAGAGCGCAAATCATCAACGAAGTACTGGGTTCTAGAAATTTAACAAACAAAGAGGTTATTTTTCTTGTAGAAGGCGCACAGGCTGGATCGGAACCTCATGCATGGGTTCATGATAAATTAATCGGAAAGAATCTCATTAATTGTGACCATTTTGTATTTGGTTGGGATAATATGAGGTTAAATAAATTAGGAATTTACTTAATAAAATCCATGCAGCTTTTGCGTTTAGTCGGAAAAAAAATGGAGAGAGATTCTATTTGCTTAGATGAAAAGAGATTAGAAATTTTGCATCGCACTGATATCTCGCCAGAACAAATGCTTGAACGTATCGACACGATCGAAAGCGAAATGCATTCTGTACGGTCAAAAGCAGAAAAAATTTCAAATACAATTTCGTTCATATTAGAAAATTTAAATAAAACATCTGAATACCGTAACGATTATTTGTACAGGTCGATAAATACAATATTAGAAAATAAACCTGAATCGATTGTTTTTGCAATTGGAGGCAAATTTCATTTTAAACATATTCCTGAGGAAATGAATGATGTGCGCTACAGTGTTGTAAATCTAAAAGAAATAAGGAAAATCACTGATTTTGATGAAGCCTGCAAAGAAGTATATGGAGAACCTTTACGATTTTCTAATTTGCAAAAAACATCATCCCCATTACTTAGTAAGTTGTGAATTTGCTGCGAACATTATGAGTTTCCCCCCCCCCCCAAAAAAGTTACACCTGCTTTTTCTTAGAAATTTCTGCCTATTTTGCTTATGCCATTTTTAGTGTCTTTCCGGAGCCTTTTTTCGGTGCAAGAATAATCTGATAATCGATTACATCGAGGATTCTCGATAATGTTTCAATTGTAATATTTGTTTTTTTACCGGACTTTAAGTTTTGAATGATTGTAGGGGAAACATCAGCTTGTGAAGCCAGTTTCCTAACGGAAATATGATCTTCTTCCATGGCTGCAAGTAGTAGTTCAGATATCACGAGGTCTCTATATTCTCTGTTAAGCAGTCTTTTTTGTTTTTTGTCTTCCGAGAACTTGTCGTAGGTAGACTTAATTTTCTTCTTCATAATATGTCTCCTCTTTTATCCTTTTTTCATAACAGCGATAAGCTTTGAGGGCTAGCTCTTTTTCTCCTTGCGGCAGTTCTTGAGTTTTCTTTGTAAAAGCATTGGTTACGATGATTTTTTTCCCTCTAAAGAAAAAGCATAGATAACGATCGGGTTGGGGTTTGAATGCATAAATTTTGTCACCCTCGTTCCGAAATTTAGTTTTATTAAAAATTTTGCCTAGGTCACCCATTAATCGAAAAAGATTAAGCAGTTTGCGTTGTTTATCCTTTGGTTGTTTGTTGAAGTATTCCAACGCTGAAGACTTTCCTTTTATATCGAAGTACCATTCAATCGTAAATTCGCTTCCCTCATAGGCGGTATACTCCTTCATCACGACTCCTTTTTGGGAAAATTTAATTTAATTGTACCAATATAGTGGCACGAAATCAATCAGAAAAAACAAGCGAATGAAACGAAATGGTTTAACTAGAAAATGAGTGCGCATAGATTGGCAAATGCTCATACAGTTTGAGGGCTCAGGCCTGGAGAAGAGTTCCATTGACCCTTCACATGGAATGTGCAGAGTTTCAATGTTTATCCTCTTGATCAAAAATAGGAATATGTATGCGTTCTAGTTTAGTTTCCGTTTGAATAGTGCGATAGCGATGGGTTTTCGGATTTTTTTGGATTTGCCATTTGTGTTTAAGACGTCCTTTTTTCTTCAATCTGAGCTCTCCATATTGATTCGATTTCTCGATGTGTTTTTCTTTTTTGTTCTCAGGAGAGAGTTCTATAGAGTGCATGATTAACTTCTGGATTGAAAAAATAGCGGGATTTTCATGGGCATTTTGTATATATTTTTCTGTAAGTGAAGAAACTTAAGACATCGCGCTCCTTTTTTGGCGTTTAGATTATTCATTGGCACTTCCTTTTCGGATTCCTATCGATTTTTACCGAACGGGGTCGTGCTTGTATGTCTTATTTTTTTGAGGAAGATTCCTCAATAAAAAAGCCCTTTAAATGCCTAAATCATACAGAAAAATGTATTTTTAATAAAAGAAAAAATTTGCATGGATTCAAAAAAATTAGGAAAAAAAATCAAGCTCGCTCGCGTAGAGCATGACTTGACTCAAGACCAACTGGGTAATGCGATTGATTCTGACCAGAAGAGTATTTCAAGATATGAAAAGGGAATTGCTTTGCCGTCGCTTCCCACGCTGGAGAAACTCGCCAAAACTTTAAAAAAGCCCGTCGGCTATTTTTTTGATGAAGAGGTCGTTAAATAGACCTCTTGCGCAACTTAGGCTTCGTCGATTTTTAGGATTATTTTGGCCGATTTTTGATTCATTTTGCGGGGGTAGTATACGCAGTTTGATACAACCCCCGCAAAATGAATCGAAAACTCGGCTCAAAAGAACCCAAAAATCGACAGAAGCTAAGTTACGCAAGAGGTCTAATGCATGCTTATTTTTCCATTTGACTCTTAACATGCGCTGTCATAGCATTTACCGCACTTAGGAGGAGCTAAAAAAATATGACTATTAAAGCGATTATGAATGGCGAAGGTTATAGAGGATGCGTTGACGATGTACTCATAGCGGCTGAAATCAGCAAAACGGCTAAATCGGTCAATAATACATTTAGCACTGACTCTAAAGATAACACCGGACAAGCACTACGTTGTCAATGCAATAAACTCCATAATGCGGCTATCATTTGGAGCTCTAATCAAACCCGTCCCTGGGCAGATAAAGTAGAAAAATTGATTTTTCAAGCCGCAGAACAAATCCAATCAGGCAATCTTACTGATGCAGAGAAGACATTCTTACAAATACGATTGCATATCAATGGAAAATAGTTTGTTTGTAAAATCCTTTAAACGCCAAATTGATATCGCGTAATTGCATTTCCCCGCATTTTATCGACGGATTTCTCTTTTATTTTTCTTATTTTATGGATAAGCTTTTGCCTCGCAGCAATTCGCTGTATCTAAAAAGGAGAAATGATATGTCTATCAAAGCAGTTATGGAAGGTACATATGCTGGACCATATGGCCAACCTCTTCCTAATAAAAAAGCGGCAGAAATGATCGTTAAAACTGCCGAAAAAGTGGATGAGACCTATGGGACCGATGTTAAAAGTAAGGAGTCACAGAAAGCGCGCGAACTGAGCTCACAACTCCATAATTACACTATCACTTGGAATAAATATCAAAGCCTCTCCTGGGCAAGTCGAGTAGAAGGTTTGCTTTATAGTACTGGAGATCAAATCCAATCGGGGAACTATCTTAGCGCCCAAAGAACACTGTTGGAAATACGCAAGTGCATGTACGGAAGATAGATTTTTTTGTAAAACCTTAAATGCCCAATTGGAAATCACACAATTGGGCCTCATCATTCTTTAAAAGTATATGCTCGCGGAACTTCAACGCCCTGCATGTCGCCTATTTGAATAGATCCATCTGCAGCTTTAAGCTGTAAGAACGCCATATTTTCCACATGAATAGCGCTGGAAGATATCCCCAGCTGCTTCGCGAGAACAGTTCTCATGACTCCGCCATGAGTGACGATGAGAATAGAAGAGCCTGGATGTTTCTTTTCGGTATCCTGCAGAAAAGCAAAAAACCTTTTTTGTATCGCTTCATCGGTTTCCACTGTCACCCACTCTTGTTCTAGCGACGCTGCTAATTCAGCAGACAGTTTTCCTTCCCATATCCCAAAGTTGCGCTCCCGCAAACGGGGGTCGATATGCATCACAAGCGAACGACTAGCAGTAAGGACGCGGGCCGTCTCCATTGCGCGCTGCAAATCCGAAGAGAAACAGTGATCAAATACGACAGGCTTCAGTTTTTCGCGTAATTGAGCTGCTTGGGCTCTTCCCGCTGCATTTAAAGGGGTGTCTGTATGTCCTTGTATTCTGTTCTCGACATTCCAATCAGTTTGCCCATGTCTGACCAGGTAAAACATTGTCGCTTCCTTTTCTTCCCCCCACAAAAACCCTAAAGGAAAGAATAGTAAACAAAAGAGAATTTTTTTCATGGAAGGGTATCTTTTAGGGCATCTCGAATCGAGAAAAGAACCGTCTCGTCCACGACAAACGCCCGATCATACGGAGCATAATTTTTACCCCAGCGGGCATCTTTAAATTGTATTCCGTTAAAAATCCGCTCATCCTTATATCGGGGAACGATATGGACGTGAATGCGGGGAGACGTATTGCTGAGCGCCGCGTAATTCATCTTATCTGGTTGGAATAGAGTGTGCAAAGCGTTCTTGATTTCTTTGCCGATGAGAAAAAATTCGTCCCTCCTCTCTCCATCCACGCTCATTAAATCGTCCACACCGGCATCTTCTCTTAACTGCACGAAGACCCTTCCGATGTAGCACTGATTCTCATGCAAATAGACATCCCAATGCTTATAAGATTTGATTTTGAGCTGTTCGTAATCCATGCAAACCTGGAAATTATATCTGAAAAATTTGAGATTATTTTATTATTATTTTTGATTTATTTAAATGAAAACAAAATAAAAATAAAATACTAATGCTCCTATTATTAAATTTCAACCGCTAAGAAACTGTCCCCAAAAGCGGCAGAAGCTTAGTTTGTGGACAGTCTCTAAGGGAAGTTTTCTAAACTTCCTTGCTGGGAAAATCCAATCTAGCTAAACTCATCGTCTTATATCTCACCGATATATGGAAAGATGGCTGAGTGGCCGAAGGCACGTCCCTGCTAAGGACGCGTACCCCTCAAAGGGTACCGTGGGTTCAAATCCCACTCTTTCCGCATGTTTTTTTAAATACTTTCTGGCAAGATCAAAAATATACTTGATTCTCTTAGCCCCTGCTTAACTTATGACAAATACCCCTGATGAAAAAGTCAAATGCGCTCCCCATTCTAAAGAATCGGAAATGATGGTCTTGGGCTCCATGCTCACGAGCATCGGCAGCCTCAATATCGGAGCCGACGGACTCAATGAAACCGATTTTTACTTCACTGAGCATAAAATTATCTTCGAGGCTTTAAAAACAGCCTATCGCAATGACAAACCTGCCGATGTACATCTCATCGGAGAAGAATTAAAGCGCCAAAGCAAACTCAAGGCCATTGGTGGGATCAGCTACCTCACCACCCTGGCGCAATTTGCGGGCACTTCTGCATACATCGAAGAATATGTCGAGCTCGTTCGCTCCAAGTCCATTTTGCGCAGGATGATCAATGCGGCGCAGGATGTCGAGAGATCAGCCCTCAAAGATCCCAGTGATGTGCATACACTCCTCGATGAAGCCCAAGCCAAATTTTTCCAGATCAGCCAAACAGCCAATCCCGGCGCAGGTGTTTTACTTAAAGATATATTAGAAGGCGCTAAATCGACATCGCAGATTCCCTATCTCAAAGAACTCGAACTGCGGCAAGAAAAATTCAAAGAACGCGGCCCTGAAGATTTAGGAATCACGGGAATTCCGACGCATTTTATCGATTTAGACAAAATGATTAATGGTCTCGGGTCTTCTAACTTGATCATTCTCGCTGCACGACCAGCGATGGGAAAAACTGCGCTCGCACTCAACATCGCGGAAAATGTCGCTTTTAAAAACAACTTGCCCGTCGGCATTTTCTCTTTGGAAATGACAGCTGAGCAGCTTTTGCACCGTATGGTCTGCAGCCAATCCGAGGTCGAGTCTGACAAAATACGGACAGGATCCCTGACCGGCATCGAATACCAGCGCGTCAATGCCGCTGTGAAATCGATGGTCAAGGCAACCATGCTCGTCGACGACCAACCTGGCCTTAAAATCACCGACCTGCGCGCCCGCGCCCGCCGCATGAAGGAAAGCTACGACATTCAATTGCTCATCGTCGATTATCTTCAACTGCTTACAGGCTCCGATTTTTCCCGGGGTGCAGAGAACAGACAAAATGAGATCTCCGAAATCTCGCGGATGATGAAAACACTTGCCCGCGAATTGAATGTACCCATCATCTGCCTGTCGCAATTATCCCGTAAAGTCGAAGAGCGCACCGGACACCGCCCCATGATGAGCGACTTGAGAGAAAGCGGCAGCATTGAGCAGGATAGCGATATCGTCATTTTTCTTTTGCGCAGAGAATATTATGATCCTTATGACAAACCGGGAGAAGCAGAGGTCATCATTGCGAAAAATCGCCATGGAGGCGTGGGAAGCGTCTTTTTGACCTATCGCAAGGAGCTTGCTCAATTTGCCAATTATTCCCGCCAATCAGGCAGCACGGACAATGACGAGGCTTTTGCCGCCTTTTCATCCTGATTTTTTTCCCGCTTTACTTTTTTAGTTTTTGAGTTTAAACTAGTTATTTAGATATTAATTTATATTTATTTAAGTTGTTTTTTAGAGTAAGGAGTACTATACTCATGTCGTCTGTTAAGAAGAAACGAAGAGCAAAAATCGCAAAACACAAGAGAAAAAAAAGACGGCGCCGCGATCGACATAAGAAATAAGCAGGTCGGCGGCTGATCATAAAAATTTTTGTGATTAGACGTAAGGCAAAGTTTTTTTTAGAAGAATCCTTCATCGCAATTTATAAAATAAGTTGTTTGTTGAAGGGTTTTTGTTATTTAAAAAAAAATTTACCTTATTTAATCCATGTGGACCTACCCAGAAGAATATGATGTGATTGTCGTCGGAGCTGGCCATGCCGGTTGCGAAGCAGCGCATGCTGCTGCGCGCATGGGTGCCCACACCTTGCTCTTGACGATGACGCTCGACACGATTGCCAAAATGAGCTGCAATCCTGCGGTCGGCGGCACGGCAAAGGGCCACATCGTGCGCGAGATCGATGCCCTGGGCGGAGTGATGGGCAAAGTCACCGATGAAACCGGTATTCAATTCCGCATGCTCAATGCTTCCAAGGGTCCCGCTGTATGGTCTCCTCGCGCACAGGCCGATAAATTCGCGTATGCGTCCGCGATGAAGCACAGGCTCGAACAAACACCCAATCTCTATATTAAACAGGGCACAACGGAATCGCTGATCGTGGAAAATGACACGATCGTTGGGGTGAGGACTTTAGAAGGGATCGCCTATCGCGGGAAAACCGTAGTGCTTTCGTCCGGAACATTCATGCGCGGCTTGATCCATATTGGATCGACGCAATTTGAAGGAGGAAGAGCGGGCGACAAACCGTCTATCGGGCTTTCTAAAGATTTAGAACTGTTAGGCTTTCAACTAGGACGCCTTAAAACCGGAACTCCGCCTCGGATCAATCGCCGCAGTGTCGACTTTTCCAAAATGGAGGTACAACACGGTGATGCAGGCGTGCGTTTCTCCTATGATGAGCCTGAAGGTCCTGGATTGCCGCAAACAGTCTGTTACATCACTTACACCAATGAAGAGACGAAAAAAGCTGTCCTTGACAATCTGCATCGCGCTCCATTGTATTGCGGTCAAATCAAAGGCGTCGGCCCCAGATATTGTCCCTCAATTGAAGATAAGATGGTCCGTTTCGGCGATAAAGAGCGCCATCAAATCTTTTTAGAGCCGGAAGGGCTCCATACGGAGGAGATGTATGTCAACGGGATCTCCTCTTCCCTTCCCGTCGATGTGCAGCTGCAATTTCTGCATACGATTCCAGGTCTTGAAAAGGCCGAGGTGATGCGCTGCGCCTATGCGATCGAATACGATTACATCACCAGCGGACAACTCTTTGCCACTCTGGAGACAAAAAAAATCTCAGGCCTTTTTCTCTGCGGCCAGATCAACGGTACGACCGGATATGAAGAGGCTGCAGGCCAAGGACTCATCGCAGGAATAAACGCTGCGCTGAAGGTCGCGGGTAAACCTGCATGCATTTTACAGCGCTCCGAAGCCTATATCGGCGTTATGATCGATGATCTGATCTCTAAAGATCAAACAGAGCCCTATCGCATGTTCACCAGCCGTGCAGAACATCGACTCCTTTTGCGCCAAGACAATGCCGATGTGCGTTTGCGAGGGCTTGGATACGCACTCGGACTGATCGATGAAAAACGCTACCGCACGCTCGAATTAAAAAAGAAGACCATTGCAGAGCAGGTCGCACTATTATCTAAAACCTTTTGTCAAATCGATGGAAAAAGTGTTTCCTTAGCGCAACTCTTGCGCCGTCCGGAGTATACTTATCTGCGTCTCCTGCAAGACTTTTCCCATGCAGTGCAGGATTATGGGGCTGATATCAATGAACAAATCGAACTCGAACTCAAATACGCAGGCTACATCGAACGGCAAAAAACAGAAGCGGCTAAATTGCAAAATTTAGACAATATTAATATCCCTAAATCGTTCAATTTTTTGACAGTGCAGGGATTAAGCAATGAAGCTCGGGAAAAACTGCACCGTTTTCAACCTGCTAATTTAGGGCAAGCCTCGCGCATTTCGGGCGTATCCCCTGCAGATATCTCGATATTGATGGTGGCATTACGCTCTAAAGGAGAAAAGTCATGACAGCACCTCTTCCCATAGCTCTAATCGTCATCGATGATCGTAAAAAAACCGCTCTCATCAACAAAACGTTGAAAAATATGTTCAACCTATTTGAGACACAGGAAAGCTTTGGCGCTGTCGAATGGTTAAAGCATTTTCAAGCCTCTGTCATCATCCTCGATGAAGCAGCACTTACCAAGACATGGCCTTTATTCGTCCAGCATGTCCGCAGGCTGCCCGATTATGTCAACGTTCCCATCTTGCTGATCACGAACAACCTCAAAAAGACATTCACGACACAAGCGCTCAATTACGGCATCACCGATTTCCTCTTAGATCCATTAGATCCGGACGAAGTACATCAAAGGATGCTCGTCCATTTGAAGAGCTCTCCGATTGCCAAAAGGGTCTCCCTTCTCACTAATAAAATCCCGCGTTCCTCATTACAAAAAATGGATGTTTCACTTCCTAAACGTTTTCTCGTCACGGAAGAAGTGATTCGGCGCATTGCGCAATCGCGCACTGCACAACGCCCCTTAGCGCTGGTGATGATCGAGATAGATCGATTTCCGCAGATCGAAGAAAAATATAAAGCAGAAAAGGCACAGAAACTTTTAGAGCAGTGTCTATCTGTATTTAAGACCCATCTGCGTAAAAACGACTTTTTGCTTCCGCAAGGCGGCGCACGTTTTCTGCTCATCTTTCCGCACACTTCACATAGAGCAGCAGTCGCGATCGCAGAAATGATCCGTAAGGAAGTGGAGTCCACAACTTTTTCCATTAACTCCACGCGCATTTTCCTGACGCTGTCGATGGGGCTCAACGCTTTTGATACGGACCCAGAGCGCGATATTTATGATCAGTTTGATGCATTTCTCGAAAAGGTCGACCGCGCATTAATCGAGGCCAAAGATAAAGGCATCCAACATATCGCATTTAAAAGGAGGACACCATGACTATTTACCATATGACTACTGTTCTATGTCTTTTGTCTTCTCCTCTCATCGGGGCGGCGGCTGCTCCGCAAGAGGCTCCTGTAAATGAAACACCCCCTCCTCTTCTCAAAAGCTCCTCTTCATCGAGCTACCTATCTATTCCGATCAAAGACCGCGCTTTGGATTTTCAACAGGCATTCGATCTATTAAAAAAAGAGAAAACATCCGGCAAAGTCTATTTCCAATTCTCCGACGGCTCGAATATATCCAATATTATCGATATCACCCTTTTGCATAATAACTCCCTCATGCTCTTCCGCTACAATACCAATAATCAAGGCATTAGACTGCAAGTCGTTAAAGTAGAAGATATCGTGGGGCTGAGTTACTATTGATGTTTCATTTTTTACATCTCTCCCATTACCCGATCTACGATCAACTACTTCTCGAAGAAGCGCTCCTGCGCACGGACAAACGCAATTGGTGCATTATCAACGAAGGCTCGCCCCCGGCCATCGTCTTGGGCATTTCTGGGAAGAAAGAGGAACTCGTCGATTGTGCCCGTGCAGAACAAGATCATATCCCTCTGATCAAGCGCTTTAGCGGCGGCGGCACCGTCATCGTCGATGAAAACACTCTCTTTGTAACGTTTATCTGCCAAAAAGAGATCCACGATTTTCCCGCCTATCCAGAACCGATTTTACGCTGGCATGAGACGCTGTATCGCGATGTATTCGATCACCCCAATTTCCAATTGCGCGAAAATGATTTTGTCATAGCGGATCGAAAATGCGGTGGAAATGCGCAATACATTAAAAAAGACCGCTGGCTGCACCACACATCCTTTTTATGGGATTACCGACCAGAGAATATGTCCTATTTGCTCCTGCCAAATAAAACACCGCAGTACAGACAAAGACGTTCCCACGACGATTTTTTATGCCGCCTCTCTGACTATTTCCCTTCCAAACAGACACTCATCGACAATCTGAAGACTACATTAACCAAGCGCTTTGAAGTACAAGCGCATACTCTAGACGATCTACTTTTCGAGCTTAAACAGTTTGAGCGTCAAGCCACGATACAAATTAATCCTTTATAAAAAACCAGAAGGCTCCTTGCCTTTGAATCGTGATAGCGTTTTCTTGGGCGAACATGTCCAATACCTCTTTGACATAGGGGTTGTCCGCCATATTGCCGCAGACCAACGACTTCCCTCTGATTTGGAAAAAAAACTCGGTTAAATCCTGTTTTAAACTTTGGCGAAAATTGCCATATTCAATGACGCATTTACCAAAATTCACAAACAGCGATGTGCGATAATAAGTGAGATCTAAAAAAACGGAACAAGCTGCGCCTAACCAAAAGGAATATTTATCTTCATGCATTAAAAATATTTTACTTTGATTGGCTAAAAGAGATCGATCGATTAAATATTTGTCCAAATGAGTGAATACATCTTCGTCCAGATAAGGATCAGACAGAAAAATGGAAGACGATAAAAATTGAGCGATTTGCAGAGGACGTACAGCAGTTAAAAAGCCTTTGTAAAATAAAAAGCAATTGGGGTTACCGTATTGATTTAAAATACTATGCAGATCTTCCAAGTCCTGATTGGAAAATCGCGTGGCTTCTAATTGAGAAAAAGACACCTCATGGTTACGTACTTTTTTTTGAGTATCTTTGATCAGGCGAAACCAATAATCAAAATAGGCTTCATCGCGTTTTCGATCCTTTAAAGCAGCATATTTTTTTTCTAAGAAGTCGGGATTAATCTCTTTCCAATCATGAACCATCACCACGGGCAGCCGATCATAAAGAGGATCTAAAAAAGTATGCTCGACAATCGGAATGCAATCTAACACAAGCGCTTCCCATGTCCGAATACTATCCGTTTCCAATCCGAGTGGAGAAAGCGCAAATTGACATGTAGACATTTCCTGATAAAAAACAGGACGACCAGTACCCTCAAAGGGTTTATTGCTATGGTTTCTCGATAAACAATAGGGTGCATTTTCAAATAACTTGACCACTTGGTCTCTTTCTCCAAACGCACGCGGATAATGGCACATGTATAGCAGATGCTTTTTAGGTAAAGTTTTATTGGCAATCGCTTCCAAAAGATAGAATGTAATGCGAGGATCGTCGAGGATAAATAGCCCCAGATCCTGCCCTGTAGGAATTTGGAAGATTTTTGGATGGTAGCTAAACACGCTATTGCGGCAAAACCAAGCCGCGAGCTTTGGATCATACAAGAGTTTCTTCATTTCAGGATGAGGGAGCCATGCACCGACATCGCAGGAAACCAAAATATAAGGATGCGGGATGCGATCATGAACATGTTTGACAAACCATCCCAAATACGAAACATTGAGATAAATGGTATCCCCTTGTTTCATATCTTCCGGGTCAAACCATTCTGTAAAATCATCGATCACCTTATCGCAGATCGCACGGAAAGTCAGATAACTGATGAAGGGATAATGCCCGGGATGAATGCGTTTGTCTGTAGATCCTCCACAGATTTCTGTTGGGACTTTTATGGGAGTAGCATGCAATGCCGGCAGAAATAATAAACAACACAAGGAGAATACAATCATAAAGAATCTAATCTTCCTCTATTGGATAAGATTTTTAGGCGAGCCATTTAGAAAGGAACGGATGTTGTCTTTAAGCAGCTGTAAGAGCCGCATCCTGGCTTCCACACTGCCCCAGCCTACATGAGGAGTAAGAAGAAGATGGGGGACATCTTTTTGAAGCAGGGGATTATCTGTTTGCGGAGGTTCGATGCTTAGCACATCGACTCCAGCACCTGCAATCGTGTGATTCTTCAAGCAGTCGGCAAGATCATTTTCATTGACGATTCCACCACGAGCTGTATTGATGAGAAAAGATGTGGGCTTCATGAGTTGAAGTTCTCGTTGCTGAATGAGATTGCGGGTTTGCGGTGTCAGGGGTGTATGAATAGTGAGCACATCGCATTCTCTTAAAACTGTTTCTAAAGCGACACTTCCTTCCACTTGCCGCGTTGAGAAGGCATTCTTCGCGATCAGAATGTCCATTCCCATCGCCTGCGCCAGATTACCCACTTGCTTGCCCAGCGTTCCATAGCCGACAATCCCGAGAATTTTTCCCTGCAATTCTATGATTGGGGCATCGAGGATGCAAAATTGTGCACTTTTTTGCCATTTTCCCTCTCGGGTCGTTTGTACATACGAGAGCAGATTGGTAGCAAGGGCCAGCATGAATGTCATTGTGAGCTGAACGACACTCGGAGTGCTATAGTTAGGCACATTGCACACAGCAATTCCCAGCTCTTTTGCCGCAGAGAGGTCCACGTTATTGTAACCTGTCGCAGCGATGCAAACTAACTTTAAGCGGGGACTGTTTTCTAGAATTTCTTTTGTTAAAAGCACTTTATTAGAGACGACGATCTCTGCATTTTTGATCCTTTCTAAAGTGTCTGTCGCTTTTGTCTCTTTAAAAAAAGACCATTTTAACGAAAGCTCCTGCAGAACATCATAAGAGATTCCTTGGCCCAAGGAATCTGTATCGAGAAAAACAGCGTTCATTTGTGTTTGCCGCTAAAAAAGAGGTAGTTGCAAAAGAAAAAACCGTCTGTTAGGGGCCAGGCAGGGACTGCAATAACCTATTCTAAACAGGTGGAATCGCTTCCTGAAGGATAAGACGGATTCTCAACAGAGAAAAGCTTATCGCATCAGCGTCATGATTCCCTAATGCATTCTTATCGTTAATGAGCACCGCTCTTGCCATGGATATCCCTAACAACGGCAAAATTTAGAAAGTGAAAGCATAGCAAGAAGGAGGAATTAATAAAATCTTTATTTTTTGAGGTAGTTGCAAAAATCGACAGAACCTGAGTTTTGCAACTACCTCTTTTAATAGGCGTCGGGGAGCCCGACCATATCTTTGAGGGCCTGCTTGACCACTTTGCGCTCCATGAGGGCGATGGACTCTGTCAAGGGGATCTCTTTGGGACAAACAGCTACACAGTTTTGCGCATCGCCGCAGTCGCTCACGCCCCCTTCTTCCATCAAAGGGCGCAATCTTTTTTCTTCCATCAATTTTCCGACAGGATGCGCGTTGAATAGACGTACTTGAGAAATGGCTGCAGGTCCAATAAATTGCGAATGAGAATTGATTTGAGGACAAGCTTCTGTACAGCATCCGCACGTCATGCAGGTGGAAAGCACATACATCGCTTCTTGCACAGAAGGGCTGATCTTGGGGCCGAAACCGCGATCGAGTGCATCGTCGGCATCGATCCAGGCATGGATTTTTTTGAGATTTTGGAACATGACAGAACGTTCGACGACCAGATCCTTGACTAAAGGGAATTTCGTCATGGGGGCAAGAGTGACGGTACGGCTCCCTGTCGCTTGCAAGAGCTGATGGATCAAAGCCGTACATCCCTGTCTGGGGCGGCCATTGATGAGCATGGAACACGAACCACATACTTCTTCCAGACAGCCTTGTTCCCATGCGACCGGCGTCACTTTTTCCTGTTTGCGATTGATGGGATTTTTTTGCACGTCCATCAATGCAGAAGTGATATTCAAAAACGGTTTGAGCTCCAGCTCGAACTCTTCCCAATACTGATTGCCGGGAATACCTCGGTATATTTTTAATATAAATGTCTGGGGAAGGTCTTTGTCCATATTTATCATCTATATGGGAAGTGGGATATTTGAAGGAAGGTTTTCGAAATGCGGGACGACTTTTTTCGCTTTACTATAGTCACGCGCAGCGGGTTTGAGATAGCGCGTATCTATGGGCATATAGGTAATCACCGGCTCATCTAGAGCAGGATCGTACGTGGCGATAGTCGTCTTCAACCAATGCGCATCATCGCGCTGGGGAAATTCAGGTTTATAGTGCGAGCCGCGGAACTCGTTTCGGAGCAATGCACCTTTTGTAATGATGAGCGCGATCTCAAGCATATAGGAAAACTGGTTGGCAAATACGTAGGTCTGGTTCAACGCAGAGCCGCGGTCATCTAAGCTTATGTTCTCATATCTCTCTTTGATCTTCTTGATTTCATCCAGGGTCTTTTTCAAGTCTGCATTATTGCGTTTCACAGTGACGTTGGCAATCATCAATGCAGCCAATTCATCATGCAGCTTATGGACATTTTCTGGACCATCGCGCGTCATGAGATCTTGTTTGAAGGATTCTTCCATCGTCAAAGCATCCGCATACATCCGAGAGGGGAGATTGCCATAGCTATTAGCTAGCGTCTCCAGGTAGCGCGGCACTTCCAACCCTGCGACAAGACCGCCAAAAATACAAGAAACCAGGGAATTAGCGCCTAGGCGATTGGCGCCATGGTATTGGAATTCGGATTCACCTACTTCAAAACATCCCGGAATATTCGTCATATGCCTAAAGCGTTCCCAGCGATCGGTATCTTCTGCTGCGGGCCAGTCTACCCAAGCGCCTCCCATCGAATAATGGACGGCGGGAAAAATGCGCATCGGCACTTTATGAGGATCTTCCCCTGTAAATTTTTGATAGATCTGCAGAATCGATTCGATTTTATGCTGAATAGTAGAAGATAGATGCGATACATCGAGATAGACTTGCATCTGCCCATGAATTCCCAATCCCATCTCGCAGATTCTGAGAACTTCTCTGGCTCCTATATCTCGTGGGACCAGATTGCCGAAAGCGGGATACATCTCTTCCAAAAAATACCAAGGCTGTCCGGTGACGCCGCAGGGGATCTGCTTGCCATCGGGCGCTGTGATCGTTTTTGTCGCATCGCCCATCACCCACATCCTTCCTCCCTCTCCTCGAGCAGATTCAGAAATAAGGCGTAATTTGTCTTCACCGGGAATGGCTGTAGGATGGATTTGAATGAATTCTCCATTGGCGTACTGCATTCCCTGCTTATACAACCTGCCGTTGGCAGCTCCCGTGCAAAAAGTGGAATTGGTCGACTTTTTAAAAATCAGACCTGGACCCCCTGTGCCAAAGATCACGGCATCCGCTTTTAAGACATCGAGTTTTAAAGTGAAAAGATCCATCAGGACGATGCCGCGCGCGCGGCCTTCCTCGTCAATAACGAGCCGCATGAACTCATGGTTTTCAAATTTTTCAACCAAGCCTTGCGTCTCGTACCGCCTAACCTGTTCATCCAAGGAGTACAAAAGCTGCTGCCCCGTAGAGGCTCCGCAAAAGGCGGTGCGATGGTACAGCGTTCCGCCAAAGCGCCGAAAATCCATGTTGCCTTCTGGCGTGCGATTAAAAGGACAGCCGAATCTTTCCATCATCCGTATGATGCCGGGAGCAGACAAACACATTTCGACAACAGGCGGCTGGTCTGCTAAAAAATCTCCGCCCTTAATCGTATCGTAAGCATGGATTAAAGGATTATCATCTTCATTTTTGAGGTTCATCGCCGCATTGATGCCGCCTTGCGCGCACACAGAATGCGAACGCTTGCATGCCGTGACCGAGACGATCTTGACATGGCATCCTCTTTCTGCGAGTTTCATCGCAGCGGCAAGTCCTGCAAGACCTCCTCCTACGACGATCACTTCTTTAGATTTTTTGCGTTGCATCACGTCATCAAACCCTTAAATTCATCCAATAAGTGCCCCAAATGGCGGCAAGACCTAAAAACAGCATGATCAACATGAGCGCAACAGACACGCTCACCCAAGCACGCTGTGCGGCCATTTTTAATACCCAGCCCCAGGAAATCAAAAATGTCCAAAAACCGTTGCATGCATGAAAGCACGCAGCCATAACAAATACGGTATATAGACCGATGTAGAGGGGATATTTAAATGTGTCGCGGACAGTGAGCAACGTCGCCGTTCCAAAATCAGGCGTCACAGCGATGATCTCGTTCGATCCCAGCGTCTCTTTTTTCAGAGGCTGAATCCAATTTTCTTCGAGCTTTTGTAGTGCCGCCTGGTCAAAAAGCGTGACCTTCAGACGATCTGCCACAGAATACAGACCTTTATCCACGCTTACCTTTACTGCATAGTATGTTTCTGCGCCTGACCGCAGCGTTTCAGGATATTCGATAAAGCGGAATCTAGCGACATGTAAAATCACGCCGAATAACAAAATCCAAGAAGTGATGCGTTGAAACGTATACGCATAATTGCGCGCGCGCGGTAGATAGGGTTTGCTTCCATCACTTTTAACAATGTTGGACTTTGAAGTGAAAAGATATTTCACTCCCAATACGATATGGAGAAGGATCGGAAAGCCGAGAAGTCCGATCTCGATAATCTGAAGATAAGGAAGATTATGCAGAGCATTGACCATATTCACAAAGCCCTTTCCATTATCTCCAAGCCACAGTGCGGCTTGCGAGTTTGTCAAGAGATGTTCCACTAAGAACAGGACGAACCATAAACCCGCTAAAGAATGGATGCGGCGCCAAATGAACGCTCTGGGTACTTTAGGCACTGAAATGCTTGTCATAACCTTAATTCCGTAATTTTTTTATTAAACATTTCGCATGACTTTTGAAAAAGAGAAAAATTGCTCTGCGTTATGAGAAGTGCTTTCGCCCACCGCTTCCACTTTTATCCCTTTAAGAGAAGCGATCATATCTGCGGTTTCTAGGAGAAAGCTCGGTTCATTGATTTGTCCCCGCTTGCCCTGAGGAGCTAAATAAGGCGTATCCGTTTCTATGACCAAACGCTCTAAAGGAACATATTTTATGACATGGCGCAATTCTTCGGATTTTTTGTAGGTCGCAATTCCGCTGATCGATAGATACCAACCTCTTTCCATCATGCCTTTGGCATCGTCTAGCGTTCCTGTAAAACAGTGTAAAATGGCGCGCCCCTGAGGATAATAGCGGTCCGCAAGATCGAATAAATCAGAGAATGCATCCCGACAATGAAAAATCAAAGGCAAATGCAAAGAGATGGCTAAAGCAAAATAGCGCACGAGAAATTCTTTTTGCATCTCGCGCGGCGAATGCATGTAATGATAATCTAGACCCGTCTCTCCTAAAGCGACCAAACGACCCTCGCGCGCTGCTTTTTCGACAATGGGCAAAAAAGAGGCTCCTTCTTTTTCCACGTCATGCGGGGTTGTCGCTGCAGTATTATAGATCCACGGTTCTTGCTCAGCGAGTTTTAGTCCCTCTTGCAAAGTCTGTTCATCTGTGCAGATATTGACGATCTTAGCAATGCGATGCAAGCGGGCGCGCTTGAGCATTTCATCGCGCTTTTCGATGATCTGCGGCGAAGTGAGGTGAGCATGGGTATCTATAAACATAGGAAATCCTGCATTTCTTTTCGTTGCATGTGTTTGCGGTCTACTCTTGTGACATTGGAGAAGGAAGCAGTATTCTTTATGTGCTGTTCCAAAGAAATCTGCGGTAGTTCCGGTATTACTACTTTTAAAGGATCAAAACGCGGCTCCACAGGATGATAAGAATAGCCGCGAATAAAATCCGTTCCCTTAAAAGGAGCAGAAAATGCCGCCTCTAACAAATTTTTCCAGTCGCGCTCCCAGTGATGTCCCCACGCTGTAAATTTTTTCAGAAGTTCTTCTTTGGTACGCACCCAGCTATAATGATCAATGACAGGATTTTGATCGATCCCTTTTACCCCTTTTAATTTTTGTCCGGAGATGTGTTCCAGAATTCCAGCGCGCTCATCGCTATTCCACAAATCTTGAGGCGATAAAGCACGTTTATTGACGAGAAGGCTTGCATCATCATGGGCTGAAGCCCTATAGCCCGCTTCTCGAAAATACCAATAAGCTGCAAAGCGGATTGCGGAATAGGCACTCACGTCATGGTGTTCGAGCCACTGTAGGAAACGCACACCATCGACAATTTCATCTGCATCGATAAAAAAAATATAATCACATTCTTTGGGTAAGAAATAATAAGCGATCCATCGCCCCGTGTTATGCCATTCGTGACGCCATTGATGATGCTCGGGAAAATAGGGCGAAAACTGCCTGTAGCTCAGGTTCGGATCGAATGCATATTCGATAAACGCACAATCGGGGAACAAACGAAATACATGCTCTAGCAGAGCATAATTCTCTTGCGTCCCATCGAAATAATGATCGCATACCGCGATGAGGATCTTATTAGAAAAAGCCCGTACGCCTTCCACGCAGGCTTGCAAAAAACGAAAATCATAAGTGCAAAAATTAATGACAGTAGTTAATTGCATCAAAAAACCCGTTAACCATTTAGAGACTGTCCACGAACTAAGGCTTCGTCAATTTTGGGGATTATTTTGGCCGATTTTCGATTCCTTTTTCGGGGGTAGTAT
>Ga0209579_10000597_pt1 | contig 34327 bp, 36 predicted proteins | sample Coa_R1_2_FD_187152 | JGI IMG/M metagenome (GOLD analysis project Ga0209579, IMG submission 187152) | Surface soil microbial communities from Centralia Pennsylvania, which are recovering from an underground coalmine fire - Coalmine... | ecosystem: Environmental > Terrestrial > Soil >...
CTGCGCCGGACGCGGTGACGCTGGACGTGGAGCTGCCGGGAAAAAGCGGGCTGGAGACGTTGCGGGAGATTCGCAAACGCTGGCGCAAGTTGCCGGTGATCATGTTCAGCACGCTCACCGAGAAGGGCGCGGTGACGACGCTGGATGCGCTGTCATCGGGGGCAAGCGACTATGTGGCCAAGCCGAGCACTTCCGGCAGCCTGGAACAGACCAAGCGGAAAATTTGCGAAGAACTAATCCCAAAGCTGAAAGCGCTGTGCGGTGGCGCGAAGCCGGCTGCGCAGATGGCGTTCGGGCACCGGCCGCCGGAGTTCGTTCCTGTGAGGAGCGCGGCGACGCTGCATCAAAAAGTGGAGATAGTGGCTATCGGGACGTCCACGGGCGGCCCGAACGCGCTGGGCGAGCTGCTGCCACATCTTTCGAGCGCGCTGCCGGTGCCGGTGGTGCTGGTGCAGCACATGCCCGCGCTGTTCACAAAATATCTGGCGGAGCGGCTGGCGAAATCGTGCGCGCTGAAGGTGGCGGAGGGAGTGGCGGCACAGGAAGTGCATGCAGGCGAAGTGTGGATCGCGCCGGGGGATTTTCACATGCAGGTGGAGAAGATCGGCGCACGGGTGAAGCTGAAGATGAACCAGGAGGCGCCGGAAAATTCCTGCCGGCCGGCGGTGGATGTGTTGTTCCGGTCGGCGGCGGAGGTGTTCGGCGCGGGCGTGCTGGGAGTGGTGCTGACGGGCATGGGCTCGGACGGTGTGCGCGGCGCGGAAAAGATCGTGGCGGCGGGCGGCAAAGTGATTGTGCAGGACGAAGCGACCAGCGTGGTGTGGGGCATGCCGGGGCAAGTGGCCGGAGCGGGTTATGCAGACGGCATCTATCCCTTGGGGGAACTGGCGAGAGAGATCGAGCGGCGCGTCAGCGCAGCGGGGCGCGCCGCAAATAGCATGGCGTTGACTCCGGCGGGCGCGAAAAGTTGTTGAGAGGACAATGTCGTTACAACAGACGCAGAACATTCTGAGCGGCAACGCGGACGATAGCCGCGATCCGGTGTACCTGCGGATTCGCGACCTGGTGTACCAGACCTGCGGGATTTATCACACGGAAGAGAAGCTGTATCTACTGGCGGGCGCGTGCAAGCGAAGGATGACGGAAGGGAAGATTGCCGGAGCCAAGGCCTATTTCGATACGCTGACGCGGCTGAGCACGCGAGACGCCGAGCTGCGGCAACTGTTGAACGAGATCACCATCGGAGAAACCTGTCTGTTCCGCAGCTCGGGGCAGCTGGATGCGCTGAAGAACGTGCTGCTGCCCAAGCTGACCGAGGAGCGCAGCAAGCTCGGACTCCGAAGACTGCGCATCTGGAGCGCGGGATGTTCGACCGGGGAAGAGCCGTACACGCTGGCAATGTTCTTTGCCGAAGAAAAGGAGCGCAAGTATCCCGATTGGAATTTTGAAATATTGGCCACCGATTTGAACGACCGGTCGCTCGAAACGGCGCGCAACGGAGTATATGGAACGTACGCCCTGCGCAACACAGCAGAAGCGTACAAGAAAAAATATTTTGTGCCGGCGGAGGAAGGCAAGCTGCGGGTGCGCGACGACTTGAAGAGCAAAATCCAGTTTTCTCGGCTGAACCTGAATGATGAAGCACGCGTGCTCTTTATGCGCAACCTGGACGTGATTTTGTGCTGCAACGTGCTGATTTATTTCGACCAGGCCTCCAAACGGCGGGTGGTGCAGCACTTTTATTCGGGGTTGCTGCTGGGAGGATATTTTTTCCTGGGGCACGCGGAGTCGCTGTACCAGGTGAATGATCAGTTCCGGCTGATCCATTTGCCGGGAACGACGGTGTACTGGAAAGCGATCGAGGGCCAGGAGGCCGGAAAGCAATGATTGCCACCGAGCCAAAGAAGGAGTTGCAACGGAAGATTTCCGAGCTGCGCGCCTTGCCGGCGGCCCCAGCGATTTTGCAGCCGCTCTTGCAGATGCTGCGCCAGCCTCCGGACAAGATCGAATTGAAAAAAGTGGTGCAGCTGGTGCAGATGGAAAAAACCATCACCGCGCAGTGTTTGCGGGTGGCCAATTCGCCGCTGTTTGGCCGGGTGCGCCCGGCGGAGAGCATAACGGCGGCGGTGATGACGCTGGGAATTCAGCGGATGGAAGACATTCTGCTGACCAGTTGCTTTCACCAGATCTTGCAGCCGAACAAATGGGTGACGCCGCCGACCGATTTCTGGCGGCACTCGCTGGGGTGCGCCCTGGTGTGCAAAGAGTTTGCCGAGCGGATTGACTACAGCGATCCGGACCGCGGATATCTGGCCGGGTTGTTGCACGACCTTGGGATCATCGTGAATTCGGTGACCTATGAGCGGGAGTATGCGGCGGTGTTCGCGGAAGCCAGGAATTCGGGGCTGCCTCTCGACGAAGTGGAGCGCGCGAAGCTGGGATTCACGCACAGTGAGAGCGGAGGAATGCTGGCGAAGGCCTGGCAGATGCCGGAGCTGGTGGTGGAGGCGATTGAGTTCCACCACGATGTGGGAAGCTCGCCGCGGGAGAATCCGCTGGTGGAGATGGTGCACATTGTGGATCTGTTGTGCCGGATGCGCGGGATCGGCTACGGGTATGAGGAATGGCGGGCGGTGGAACTGGCGGCCGATCCGGCGTGGGAGCGGCTGGCGAAGTTTTGTCCGCGGTTGGGGACCATGGATTTGATCCGCTTCACCTTTGACATGGACACGTACGTGGAGCGGGTGAAGGCCACGGTGGATGCGGTGTACCGGCGGGGCGATGCGTAGCCACTCGACGAATGGGAGGCGCTTTCTGGGTCTTCCAACGAAGGCAAAGTCGGCCAGCCACGGAGCACGAAGATTAGTTACGGCTGACGGATTGTCCGCAACGAGTGCAAAAGAGCGCCCCGGGAACCAGGGCGTGCCGATTGGTGCAGCGCGGGGTGACTTGGTCGGCTTTCCAGGCTGAATAGAAAAGCGCCAGGGCCGTGGAGTAGAAGGCCATCCAATGGCCGGAAAATCCGCGCCAGGCCAAGTCCGGCGGATTTGTTCCGGAGTTTTTGCCGGAAACGGGTGACTGAAAAAAGAAAAGAAAGTTGACCATCGCGTAGCCGAAGAAACCGTAAACCACATAGCGCATCCATTCGGGCGCCCCGCGCAGCGCGACTCTCCAGAAGTCTTTACCTTTACTGCTGCTGATGCCGCGCTGCGTCATGAGCACGGCGGGAAACCAGACCACGAAGATGCCCATGTGAAGAAGGACGAAGACACTTGTGGGGGCCTCGAGGTGACCGGTCAGGGATCCGAGGTGCACGAAGAAGCTGCAAACCAGGCCAATCGCGGAGAGCACCATGAGCGGCCGGAGAAAGGGTCGAATCCAGTCCGGCATCGCGTTCGCGGAAGCGTACAGGAGAAGATCGCCAGGAGGCCTGGGGGGCTGGAGACGAAGGAGCGCGGCTACGGAGTCTTCGGTCAAGGAGGATTGCAGAGGGCGATCGGAATTGAAATGGACCGTCACCGGCTTGCCTTTGAGGTCTCTTAGAAAGTCCAAGGCCTCGGCCTCGATGCCGAAGTTACGTCTGTAGGAGCCGGCGGCGGCTTGTCCAGCAGCCGAATAGGAATAACCGAGCTCCGCGACAAAGGCCGGAGACTGGTATGCCGGAGAAAAAAAAGTCTTTTTGGCCTGGCTTAAGGACGTGGACCGAATTTCCCCGGTGGTGGTGGGCCAGCGGTTGGCGCGGTATCGTTGGATCCAACGCCAGAACGGTTTCACGCAATTCAAAAGAAGAATTGCCAGCCACACATAGATCATCCATGGCCAGGTGCTGGGATCAGTCCAACGAAAAGAATCGCCAAATGGCATGTGCGCATCATAATCGAAAGAATACCGGCGACAGGAATAACTTTTCTAGGTCGGGCTCCTCGGCTCTGTTGCCAGACGCCTGAAGGACGGTTGCCAGGGTGAGACGATTCTTAGGTTGCAAGAAAATGTTGGAGACGGGCTAAAGTTCCGCGCAGACGTGCCGATGGAGAGAGAGAGCAAGGCGCGCTCCTGAGAAGCGATAGGAACGCGTAATGGTCGAAGTGCCGGGTAAGACCGGCGCCGCAATTCTGCACCTCTGCGAAACACAACACCGCATTGGTACACTTCCGCTTTTTTACCCACCTGGTAAGTCTGGATTTTTCAGTACCATCCTGAATTCCCGTCTGGTCACGAACACGCAAGAGACTACCGGCAAGGATTGCCCGTGGCGGGGGAAATTTCTGCCACTACAGCAGCTCGAACAGGTAACCGGTTGGAGGAAACAATGGCGACGACGTGTGTGGAGGCGGTGGGACGGTTACGGGGCGGGATGCTGATTGCGAGCCCTGATGCGGCGTTCCGGGAGAAGTGGCTGAGTGAATCGGTGCTGGGCGGCCCGAGGCATCAAGCGGTGGAAGCGGGAGCGCATGCGCTGGCAAAGCTGGAGGAGTTGGATTGGGAACGGGTGGTGCTGGACAGCCGGCTGCCGGATCTGGATGCGGCCGAAGTGGCGGCGATGATCCGGGAAAGATGTCCGAGTGCGGCGGTGGAGGTGGTGGACTCTCAGGCCGGACTTGAGATGACGGGCGGTTGGGCGGAAGAAAACCATCGCGAAGAAGTGAACGCGGAATCGCTGGGACAAGGGCCGGGCGCCGGATTTAAAACAGAGCGCACAGAGGTCGCAGGCAAGACCGAGGAGCGTGAAGAAGAGAAAGCCGAAGCGTTGCCGGGGATGGTGGGGTCGAGCGGAGTGATGCGGAAGATGTACCAGCTGGCACGGCTGGTAGCGGCAAGGGACACGACGGTACTGGTAACGGGCGAAACGGGAACGGGAAAAGAGCTGGTGGCGAATGCGATTCATCAGCTGAGCCGGCGGGCGAAGCAGCCGTTCGTGACCGTCAATTGTGCGGCAATTCCGGAAGCGCTGCTCGAATCCGAACTGTTTGGGTACGTGCGAGGCGCGTTTACCGGAGCAGTACAATCGCGACTGGGGCGCGTGCATGTGGCGCATGGTGGAACGCTGTTTCTCGATGAAATTGGCGAGCTTCCGCTGGGGATGCAGGCCAAGTTGCTGCGGTTCTTGCAGAACGGGGAAGTGCAGCGGCTGGGAAGTTCGGATGTGTACCGGCTGGATGTACGGTTGCTTTGCGCGACGAATGTGCGGCTCAGCGAGCGGGTACAAGCCAGGCAGTTTCGCCAGGATTTGTACTACCGGCTGGCAGTGTTTCCGGTGCATTTGCCGGCGTTGCGGCAGCGCTTGGAGGATCTGGAAGCGCTGAGCGAACATTTTTTGGGGAAGCTGGCGGAGGAGACGGAGGTTCCGGCAAAGAGATTAAGCCGCGAAGCTCAGAAAGCCCTCATGAGCCGGAGCTGGGAAGGCAACGTGCGGGAACTGCAGCATGCCTTGGAAAGGGCATTCATTCTGGCCGGCGATGGCGAAGCGCTGCGCGCGGAACACTGCCGGGAATTGACGGAAAGCGTGGAAGGTTGACGGCCGAGCTGGAAGAGCTGATGAACAGCGAAGGAAATAAGAATATGGCGATGACCGCGAGCCGAAACCGTGCGCAAGGCAAGAACGCCGTGGTGGCCTTGCGCACGGGAGGGGAATCGGCGCAAGAGAATTTGACGCGAGCGTTTTTGACATTCACGCAGGCGGCAAGTTCGCTGGAGCGATCCTACGCGCAGCTGCAGGGCGAGGTGGCGCGGCTGCACCAGGAACTGGAGCGGGCCAATGCGGAACTGGACCGGACGCTGGAAGAGAATGCGCAGGTGCGCGCGTACCTGGCGAAGTTGCTCGAGCATTTGCCGTGCGGGGTGCTGGCCGCAAACGAGAGCGGTCAGATTCAGTTGTTGAATCCGGAAGCGCGCAGGCTGCTTGGGGTGGCGCAGGACGCGGAAACGGCAAGCACCAGCGAATTGCAGCAAGAAGTCCAGGGGCTGCTGGAAGTAAACAGCGCCAGCGGGAGGAAGAGCGAGCGGGAGATTTCAGTGAACACGGAGCGCGGCAATCGGGTTATCGGCATTTTACGGGAGAGCATGAGCGGAAATGGGGCAGGGGAGGAGTCCATCTGGATTTTGCGCGATTTGACGGAGCAGCGGCGAACCGCCGCGGAGCGGGAAGCGGCCAGGAGATCGCAGGCACTGGCGGAAGTGGCAACGGTGCTGGCTCACGAGATTCGCAATCCGCTGGGCAGCATGGAACTGTTTACCGGATTACTGGCGGACGCTTCAGCGCATTTGCCGGAGACGCGCCAGTGGATTACGCATTTGCGCGCGGGACTGCGGGCATTGTCGTCCACCGTAAATAATGTCTTGACCTTTCACGGGCAGGCGAATGCGCAACTGCTGCCGGCGGATCTGGCGCGATTAGTCGGCGAGACCATGGAGTTTCTGCAGCCTATGGCGCGGCAACGAGGGCAGACGCTGAAAGTTGAGAACAGGATTGGTGCGGTGATCGTGGCGGCGGACAGCAACCGCCTGAAGCAGGTGTTTCTGAATTTGTCGTTGAATGCGTTTCGCGCCATGCCGCCTGGAGGAACGTTGACGGTGCGCATAGGGTGGGCGCCGGAGTGTCCGGGCGGGGCGGTACGGATTGATTTTTGCGATGAAGGCCGCGGAATCGAGAAGGTGCTGCTGCCGCGGATCTTTGATGCCGGATTTACCACCGCCCATGGAAGTCCCGGGCTGGGATTGGCGGTATGCAAAAAGATCATGGAGCAGCACCATGGCGCGATTGAGGTGCAGAGCCGGGCACAGCAGGGCAGCACGTTTTCGCTGACCTTGCCGGTATGCGGAGCAGGCGCATGAGCCATTTATTGATTGTGGAGGATGAGGCGGCCATGCGTGCGGCGCTGCAGGCCAGTTTCCGGGCGCGCGGGTGGGCCGTGGAAACTGCGGAGGGTGTGGCGGCAGCGGTCGAGAGATTTCGCAAAGCTCCGGCGAAGCTGGTGGTGACGGATATGTGCCTGCCGGACGGCGATGGATTGCAGGTGATGCAGGCGGTGCGGGAGTTGCTGCCGGGAACTCCGGTGATTTTTTTGACGGCGTATGGAGATGTAGCGGGCGCGGTACGGACCATGCGGGAAGGCGCCTGCGATTATTTGCAAAAGCCGGTGGCCTTTGAGGAGCTGGAAGCGGCCGTGCGGCGATTTTTGCTGGACACGAGCGAGTGTGACGCGGAAAAGGATTTTCCCGGGGTGGCAGAGTCGCAGTCCATGCGCGCCGTGTTGGCAAGAGCCAGGCAGGCGGCGGCAACCGGCGCGGATGTGCTGATCGAAGCGGAAAGCGGCACCGGAAAAGAGCTGTTGGCTCGGTTTATTCACCGGAACAGCCGCCGGAGCGGAGGAGCGTTTGTGGCGGTGAACTGCGCGGCGTTTCCAGAGACGCTGTTGGAGAGCGAGCTGTTCGGACACGTGAAGGGCGCGTTCACCGGAGCGCTGTGGTCCAAACCGGGAAAATTCGCGCTGGCCAATAGCGGCACGATTCTATTGGACGAAATCGCTGAAATGCCGATGTGCGTGCAGCCCAAGCTGCTGCGGGTGCTGCAGGAGCGGGAGATTGACCGGTTGGGCGATGTGCGGCCGCAGCCGGTGGATGTGCGGGTGATCGCCACCACCAACCGGAATTTGCGGGAACAGATTGCCAGGGGAAGCTTCCGGGAAGATCTGTTTTACCGGCTGAATGTGGTGCCCCTGCAACTGCCGGCGTTACGCGAGAGAAGGGAAGACATACTGCCACTGGCCGAGCGGTTCGTGAAGAAGTACGCAGAGATGGCTGCGGGAGAAGTGTGCACGATTTCGCCGGAGCTGGCCGAGGAGCTGCAGGGACACCACTGGCCGGGGAACGTGCGAGAGCTGGAAAATTTCGTGCGGCGGGCGCTAGCCTTGCGTTCCGGAAACGTGTTGCGGGGACCGCGAATGGAGCGCAACGCCCAGGGAGCGGCAGAAGCGGCGAAGTCTCTGCATGCGGGACTGACGCTGGACGATGCGGAACGCCATCTGCTGGAGAGAACGCTGAGCGCGACCGGAGGCAATCGTACCCAGGCAGCCAAGATGATGGGGGTCAGTCTGCGGACGGTGCGCAACAAAATCCGGCAGTACGGATTGGCGGCGCGGGGGGCTGCATGAGCTGGCTGGACACTGCGCAGTTGCATCTGCTGGAAAAGTATCTGGATGTGTCGTCGCTGCGGCAGACGCTGGTGAGCAGCAACCTGGCCAACATTGATACCCCGGGCTATCACGCCCGGGATGTGGATTTCCGCGGGGAGCTAGCACGGGCGATGAACGGGATGGATACGGGATGGGAAAGCCCGCTGGTCAAGCCGGTAGGCGGCTTGGTAGAGCGTCCTGACGGAAATAATGTGAGCGCGGACCGGGAAGGGCTGCTGCTGGCGGGAGTGCAACTGGAATACAAAGCCGCGGCAGCGATTTTGCGGTCGGAATTTGCGCAGTTGAGCACCGCGATACGCGAGGGACAGTAGCGATGAATCTATTTCGGGTGCTGGAGATCAGCGGGTCGGCATTGCTGGCGGAACGCCTGCGAGCGGAAGTGGTTTCGGCCAATCTGGCGAATGCGGAAACCACGCGAACGGACAAGGGCGGGCCGTATCAGAGAGTGCATGTAGTGTTTGGCGCGCGGGGGGCGAGGCCGGCGACGGGAAGCGGAGCGTTTGGAATGATGCTGGCATCGTTCGCGGATTTGCACGCCGAGGATGTGAAGGTGGTGAATGTGGTGGCGGACCAGGCCGCTCCGGTGAAGCGGTTTGAGCCGGGTCATCCGGACGCGGATGCGAATGGGTATGTGGAGTATCCGGCGATCAATCCGGCGGAAGAGCTGATCAATCTAATGGGCGCGGCGCGCGCGTATGAGATCAATGCGTCGGCCGTGGCCAGCACAAAGAACATGATTCAGTCGGCGATTGGCCTTTTGAGCTGAGGAGGAAGCGATGGCAAATCCGGCAACGGGAATTGCAGCGGGCGGAGCGAGTTTTGGCGCGGAAGCTCCGGCAAAAGGATTCGCCGGCGCGGGAGCAGGCGAGCCGGGAGAAGCGCCGTTTCTGGACAGTTTGAAATCGGCGATGGACGACATTGCTTCCATGCAGTCGGAAGCGGACGGAAAAGTGGCGCAGCTGTTGAGTGGCAACGGCCAGGATGTGCATTCGGCGATGATCGCGGTGGAAAAAGCGAATTTGTCGTTCCAGATGATGGTGCAGGTGCGAAACAAGATTGTGCAGGCCTACCAGCAGATTTCCGCGATGCCGTTTTAGCCTGCTGCGGAAAGCGCGTGAAATGTAAGCGATGGAAAAAGTTCACCAACAGATCATGGCATTCTTGCGCGGACTGACGCTGGCCCAGAAAGCGACGCTGGCGGGCAGCATATTGCTGGTGGGCGGAGTGCTGTGGGGATTCACGTACTGGATGAGCGGCGGAGAGTACAAGACGCTGTACTCGGGACTGGCGCCGGCGGATGCGCAAAGCCTGGCGCAGCGGCTGGGCGCGCAAAACATTTCGTTTGAAGTGTCGAGCGACGGGGCGTCGGTGCTGGTGCGCGCGGATCAACTGGATCGCGCGCGGCTGGAAGCGGCGGCACAACCCTTGGCCAGCGGGCGAATGGGATTTGAGCTGTTCGACAAGCCGAACTGGTCGGGCAGCGACTTTTCGGAGAAGGTGAATTACCAGCGGGCGGTGGAAGCGGAGCTGGAGCGAACCATCGCCACCATGAACGGAGTCGAGGGAGTCAGAGTACATCTGGTGCTGCCGCGGGAATCGTTGTTCAGCGACCGGGAGCGTCCGGCGAAGGCGGCGGTGGTGTTGAAGCTGCGCGGGGCACGTTTGAATGAGCAGATTACGTATTCGGTGACGAATCTGGTGTCAAACGCCTGGGACGACTTAAGTCCGCAGAATGTGACGGTAGCCACCACGGACGGACAGACGCCGAGCGCCGGGCGCGCGCATATCATTCCTGGAATTACCGGGAATGAAGATCTGGAAACACTGCTGGCCGAACGGGTGGTGCAGACGTTGGCGCCGGTGGTGGGAGGGGATCATGTCAAGTCCAGCGTAACGATTGATTACGAGCCGACTTCGGGAGAGACCACCGAGGAGACCTACGATCCGATTACCACGGCGGTGGTGACTTCCCAGATTTCGCAGGAAACGGTGGGCGATCTGGAGCCGGCGGGGATTCCGGGAACTCCAAGCAATACGCCGAACAGTACCGGCAATCCGACCGCAGCGCAGCAGGCCAAGGTGGGGGGAACGACGCAGGGAATACGCAGCGAGAGCAAAACGTTTGCGGTAAGCAAAACCACCAAGCGGCTGCTGGAACCGGCGGGAAGGATTCGCAGGGTGGCGGCTGCGATTCTGGTGGACGATGTTACGGAGTCGAAGACAGAAAATGGAAAAACCATCGAGACGCACCGCAAGCGAACGCTGGAGGAGATGAAGCAGATCGATTCGCTGGCCCGGGCGGCGATCGGTTTTGACGGAAAGCGCGGAGATGTGGTGTCGGTAGAGAATGTCACGTTTGCGGCGCCTACGGCGGAGCTGCCGGCAACCGCGCCGGGAAAGGTGCAGCGCGCGCTGCTGTTTGTCGAGCGCTGGAGCGGAGTATTGCGGTATGTGGAAATGGGGCTGCTGTTTTTGGTGGTGTACCTGCTTTTGCTGCGGCCGGTAAAGCAGAGCGTGTTGCGGTTGCTGCAGCCTCCGCCAGGGCCAGGGTTGTTGCCGGCGGTGGCCGGTGGGGGTGGAGCCGGCGAAAACATGATGGTGGGAGTGGCCGCACTGGCTGCGGGACACGCCGAAACGGGCAGCGCACTGCCAAATGAAGTGCAGCAAGCGGTGGCGTTGAAGAAGCAGCTGGCCACCAAGGTGAAGGAGGATCCGGAAGCGGCCAGCCGGCTGATTCAGAACTGGATTCGGGAATCGGAGCGGAAAGGATGAGTGCTGCGGAACAACTGACCGGGCGGAGGAAGGCAGCGATTCTGCTGGTGTTGCTGGGCGACGATGCGGCCACCGGGGTGTACCGCAATTTACCGGAAGCGGAGCTACGCTCCATCACCCAGGAGATTGCCGAGCTGGAATACATTTCGCCGGAGCTAGGTGCATCGATTCTAGAGGAGTATGCGCGGTTGTGCATGACCCAGGAGTATTTGTCACAAGGCGGACATGAATTCGCGAACCGGCTGCTGGTCAAGGCGTTTGGCGAGCAGGGCGCGCGCGCACTCCTGGAGGAAGTGACACGCGCCCAGGAAGCCAGCGCGCAGAGTCTGGACACGCTGCAGAAAACGGATCCACAACAGCTGGCGAAGTTCATTCAGGGGGAGCATCCGCAGACCATTGCGCTGGTGCTGGCACACCTGAATGTCAAGGCGGCGCGGTCGGTGCTGTTGCTGCTGCCGGAGAAGACCCGCGCGCAGGCGGTACGCCGGCTGGCGCAGATGCAGCAATTTTCTCCGGAGATGGTTAAAAAGATTTCCCTGATTTTGCACAAGCGGCTGGTGACGCTGGGGCAGCAGAGCCGGCGCGCTTATGGCGGGGTGAAAGCGGTAGCGGATCTGTTGAACCAGATGGACCAGATTTCGAGCGGTGGGATTCTGGAGTCGATCGAGCAGGACAATGTGCAGCTGGCGACGTCCATCCGCAACCTGATGTTCACCTTCAGCGACTTTATCGAGATTCCGGAAACCGGTTTGCGGGAACTGCTGGCGCAGGTCGATAAGAAGACACTGGCGATTGCGCTGAAGTCAGCTTCAGAAGATCTGCGAAACCATTTTTTCAAGTCCATGTCGTCGCGCGCGGTGGAGATGATGAAAGAAGACATGGAGGCGCTGGGCCCCATGCGCTCGAAAGATGTGGGCAACGCGCAGCAGGAGATTGTGGCGGTAGCGCGGCGGCTGGAAGGCGAAGGGAAAATGATTTTGAAGGCCGAGCAGGAGGAATCGTATGTGGTCTGATCGCGGCGGCGGAGCAGCGCGTACGGTGGCGGCAGAAACGGAGCCGGAACCCTTTCGTTACCGCCAGGCACATGGCAGTGGAAACGGAGAAGCGCCATCGGCGACGGACGGCTGGGCAGAGGGGGCCGATGATCCGAAGGCTCGTGCCAAGGCCGCCGAGGCATTGGCGTTCGAGAAGGGCAGGGAACAGGGTATGACGCAAGCACAGGCCGCGGCCCAGGCAGAGGTTGCAATGGAGCGCGCCAACTTGCGCGCTATCGTGGAAAAGTTCAAGGAAGAACGCGGCGCGTATTTTGCGCGGATAGAAGGCGAGGTGGTGCAGCTGACCTTGGCGATCGCCCGCAAGATTCTGCACCGCGAAGCGCAGATGGATCCGCTGCTGCTGACCGGGATGGTGCATGTAGCGTTGGAGAGGCTGGACGCGGGGAGCGGGGTAAGGATGCGCACCCATCCGAACGACATTCGATTGTGGAGCGAGTATTTTTCGCACCCGGGATCGCGGTCAGCCCAGGTGGAATTGATTGGGGATGCGGCATTGCGGCGGGGAGAGTGCGTGCTGGAAACGGAATCCGGGGCGACGCGGATGAGTCTGGAGGGCCAGTTGAAAGAGATTGAGCAGGGATTTCTGGACTTGCTGGAACATCGGCCGACGGTGAGCTGACCGGTGCCGGCAAGGGAAGGATTGCAGGCCTATTTCCGGCGGCTCGATGAGTTTTCCGTTTTGCGGTGGACTGGCCGGGTAACCAAAGCCGTGGGAAGTCTGGTGGAATCGGAAGGGCCATTTTGCTCGGTGGGGGAGGGCTGCGCGATTGTTACCGAGGAGGGACAAACGTTCAGCGGAGAGATTGTCGGCTTTCGCGGGCGTACGGTACTTTCCATGCCCTTGCAGCGGCCCAGTGGAATCCGCTTTGGCGATCGAATTATTACCCGGGGGACCAAGCCGGCGTTGCGTGTCGGTCCAGAGATGCTGGGGCGGGTCATTGAAGGAACCGGCAAACCGATTGATGGGAAACCGAGTTATCGCGCGAGAGAGCACTGGCCGGTGCAAGGCGATCCGCCGACGCCGCTGGACCGGGCGCCGATCCGCGAGCCGCTAGGCTGCGGCGTGCGGGCCATCGACGGGCTGATTTCCTGCGGGCGGGGGCAGCGCCTGGGAATTTTTGGGGGCAGCGGTGTGGGGAAGAGCACGCTGATCGGGATGATGACCCGCGGCACGGAGGCCGACCTTACGGTATTGGGGCTGATCGGGGAACGTGGACGCGAGGTGCGTGAATTTCTGGAAGAGGCGATTGGAGCGGAGGGACTGAAACGGTCGGTAGTGGTGGTTTCGACGTCGGATCAATCGCCGTTGTTGCGCATTCGCGCGGCGCTGGCTGCGACTACCGTGGCGGAATATTTTTCGTCGCAAGGCAAGAACGTTCTGCTGGTGCTGGATTCGATTACCCGGTTTGCCATGGCCCAGCGGGAGATTGGCCTTGCGGCCGGTGAACCGCCCACCGCGAAGGGATACACACCGTCGGTATTTGGGCTGCTGGCGCGTCTGATCGAGCGCGCGGGCAATTTCGGCAAAGGTAGCATCACTGCGTTTTACACGGTGCTGATGGAAGGCGACGACGAGCAGGACCCGATTGTGGACGCAGTGAGGGCGCTACTGGACGGGCACATCATGCTGGATCGTAAATTAAATGCGCAGGGACACTATCCGCCGATTGCAGTGATTGATAGTTTAAGCCGTTTGATGCCTGCGGTTTGCGGTAAGCCACATCTGGAAAAGGCGCGTGCGGTACGGCAACTGCTTGCGTCGTACGCGTCGGCAGAGGATTTGATCCGGGTGGGCGCGTACCAGCGGGGAACGGATGCGTTGCTGGACCGCGCCACCACTGCGTTGCCGGCAATCCATACGTTTCTGCGCCAGGAGAAAAGCGAACGAGTGAGCTTCGCGCAGAGCGCAGAACGTCTGATGGCGCTGCCAGGATAGCGGCATGGCCTTCCAATTTTCATTAGAGAGCTTTTATCGGCTACGGAAAAGCCTCGAACAACAGCAAATGCTGAAACTTGCCGCGGCATCGAACGCAGTGGCGCAGGCGCGCGGCGGCATGGCGCGACTGGACGCGTTGTTCATCGAAACGCAAAGGGTCTGGCGCGCCGAAGTGGAAAACTCCAATATGACGCCTGTCTTGCGGTTGGGTGCAATTTCCGAAGGGAACTACCTGCAGGTTCGCGCAAGAGCTGTGGCTGAGGTAAAGCAGGCGGAAGCGAACCAAAATCTGGAGATGAGCCAGTACCGAGAAGCGCTGCAGAACCGGGAGATTCTGGAAAGCCTGCGAGCGCGCGGCGAACGGATGTATCGCCGCGAGAAGCAGCGACGCGAGCAGCAGCGGATTGACGAGATGCACCTCTTGCGGAGTTTGTTGCTGAACGACGATGCGAATTTGCCGAGCGAATAGGCAAAACGCGCCCAAGAGCTGGATCCTCGAGAAGCGGTTGCACTCTTCCAAATCAAATTCCGATTCGCGTAATTCCTGCGAATGGAACAGGTTGCGCGGAAAATTGGGCGAGACGTATTCACGCCAGCGGCCATGGAACTGTTTCTGCAGGGGTTCCAGCGGGGATTATGCATGGTGGACAGCATCGTCAACTTGAATGCTGCATTTCCGGGGGCGACACCGGTGCGTTTTGCGATGGGCAAGACTTCGTCCGATCCCGAAAGCGAATCGTTTGCGAAGGCCGTGGACTCGGCGAGCTCGCAGTCGGCCGTTCCGGCAGCGAACTCTACTACTGGCTCGCGGGAGAGTGCGAAAGGCAGCAGCGCGGACACCAGCAAGTTTCCCGGTCGAAGCCAATCCAGCCGGAAGGCCGGTCGAACGGCAGGTGCAGTGTCATCTTCTGGTGGGATGAAGAGAGCGGAAGTGGCCGCGCCAGCGACGGCCGCGGCGGTTATGGTTACAAATGTGAGTGCCATTGCGATCCAGAGCCGGGTTGCTGGAGCCAGCACGCAAGATCCTACAGAAAGCAGCGAACAGGAAAATTCCGCAACACAGGATGCTGCGGGATGTACGTCGAATGCCGGAGTGTCGGTGCGCGAGGATTTCGATTCCAGCGTTCAGTGCGTTGTACCGCCGGTGTCTGGAACGGCGGCAGCCGGATCGCAACCGGAAATGCAAGCGTTGCTACGGAACAGTGAGACAGAGGAAAAGGAACCGGCGGTAGCGTCTCCAGATCTACAGGTGAGGGAGCAGAGCTCGAATAGCGCGAGCGAGATGCAACAGCAGGACCGGCAAATCGTCGAAGCAGCCCAAAAGGCGCGGTTAGAGGAAACGATGGGGCAGCTGTCGGCAGATCGGCCCGTTCCTGTCCAAACCGGAAAAATAGAAACGGAGTGGGTTTCGGGCCATGAACCATCGGCCTTGGGCAAGCTGGTGACAGCATCCCTGAACGAAAAAGCTCCTGCAGATGCGGCATCCCCGAACAGAACGACGGATGGGACGACATCGGCCGGAGCGTCCGTAGACGAAATGAGCAACGGTGACCGGGGCGGATCGGCAGACGCCAACGGGTGGGGGAGTTCGGGTGGTGGTAGCAACGACCGGCACGGGATAGCACGTGCAGAAACATTTTCGTTGCCGGAGATGCGGCCAAACGAGCCGGCGGCGGAGTCCGCTTCGCCCGCGGGTGCCGGGATCTCCGCGCTGACTCACGCAACATCGGGAAGTGTGGCGACTCTTCCGGAAAACACGACAAGTTCGAGCACGCCGCAGAAGGCCGCTGCCGGGGATCCGGAGAATCAGGTGTGGGATCCCAATAAGGCGGGAAACCCCGCGCTGGCAGCGGAGGCGGCTTCGCGAGGCGAAATGCGCGTGGCCCTGCAGACCGACCAACTCGGCAGTGTCGAGTTGCATGCCAGGATTGTCGGAGACCAGCTGGGTGCGGCCATAACGGTCGAACGAAAGGACGCGCACACCATACTGGCCACCGAATTGCCTGCGCTGCAGCAGTCGCTTTCAGAGAAACAACTGCGCGTCGAGGAACTCTCTCTGTTGCACGGAAGCGCTTACCAGGATCCCAAAAACATGGGGCACTCTTCGCAGCAGCAGACGGCGAATCAGCAGCCGCAAGCACCGCATCGCGGCTATGTTTCTCTGGAAGCTGCGAGGGGAACCGCGGGGTTGCCGATGCTTACCGCGGCTTCGGGTCAGCGGATTTTTGATTCGTCCGGGCGACTCAGTGTGCATGCCTGAGCCGAGCCGAGAGGAGCGACACTACCATGATTACTTCCGCAGCGACATTTCCAAGCACGACAGCTCGCCCTTTGCTGCTTACGTCTTCTGCCGGGTCGTCGTCTTCAGCGTCGTCTGCCAGCAATGCAGGCGCGCCCAGCAATACACTCGACGCCAATTCGTTTATCACACTGCTGACGGCGCAGCTGCAGGCTCAGGACCCCTTGAATCCGCTGGATCCCAACCAGATGGTGGATGAACTTACTTCTATGAACACGCTGCAACAGATCATTCAGATCCGGCAAGACATGGACGCCATGTTGGCTAATTCGCAGGCCAGCACTGCGGGAACACAGGCGCCCACGAATCCGCCGGCTCCGGTAACAAGTTCGGTCACACAACCGCATTCCCTTTCGCAAAACTAAGAAGGAGAAACCATGCCGTCATTTTATGTTCCTTTGTCTGGACTTGAAGCCAATTCCGATGCGCTGTCGGTAACCGCGAACAATCTCGCTAATCTCAACACCATCGGTTTCAAGGCGCAGCGCCCGTTATTCGAGGACTTGTTTTATCAGCAGGTGGGCACCAGCGGCGATGGTAACCCGGAACAGGTCGGAGTTGGCACCAAAGTGCAGGCCATTGATTCGGATTTCACCCAGGGCAGCATTCAATCCACCGGCATCGCCACGGATGTAGCCATACAAGGCAACGGATATTTTGTGCTGAACAACAATGGCGAGCAGTTGTACACACGATCCGGAGACTTCTCCATTTCGACTCAAGGCGATCTGCTCTCGCAGGACGGCGCGAACGTGCTGGGCTACACGGCAGTCAATGGTGTGGTAAATCCGAATGCCACGCTGGGCCCGCTACAACTGGCGACTGGCCAGACGAATCCGCCTAAGTCAACTGCGAATGTCGGCTTGACGCTCAATCTGAATTCGGGCACGGCGGTCGGCGGAAGTTTCAGCACATCAGTGGCGGTAAACGATTCTCTGGGCGGATCGCACGTTTTGACCTACACGTTCACGAAAACCGCTGCCAATGCCTGGAACTACTCCATTGCGATTCCCGCGGCAGACGTGGGAGCAACGGGCAGCCCGGTCATCGTGAAGTCTGGGACGCTAACGTTTAATGGTGCTGGCCAACTCACGGCGCCCACAGGAAACATTGGCGGAGTGACGGTCAACGGTTTCGCGGATGGCGCGAACAGCCTGACGTTTTCCTGGAATCTTTTCGATGCGTCGGGAAATGGCTTGCTGACGCAGGTGGCTGCACCTTCCGCAGTTTCCACAACCACGCAGGATGGATATGCCAGCGGTTCGCTGGTCAGTTATCTGATCGGCTCGGACGGCACGATTCAGGGAACGTTCAGCAACGGACAAACCTCGGCGCTGGGACAAATCGCCATGGCTTCGTTTCAGAACGACCAGGGGCTGGTTCGCAATGGTTCCAACGAATTCCTCGAAAGCCTGGCTTCCGGCCAAGCCGATATTGGCGCTCCGGGAACCGGCGGCCGCGGCACACTTTCCGGCGGTGCTTTGGAACAATCGAATGTAGATATCGCGACCCAGTTCGCACAGCTGATTCTGCAGGAGCGGGGTTATCAGGCCAACGCGAAGGCGGTGACGACGTTTGATGAAGTTACCCAGACAGCGATCAATCTAAAACAGTAAGAGGATTGGTCTGGGGACGTACGAGAGGGAGTTTGACATGGGCCGTCCTTGCGAAGTAGTGAGACAGTCCTAATGAGAAGTCACTTACCGAACTTCCGATGGTCCCCGTTGTCTTCCGTAGAAGCAGTTTTCTGCAGGCTCGGATTAAAACAAACGCACAGTTTCCCGACGAATTCGGCGTTGGTTCTCACCTGAAAGCACAAATATTCGGCGAAGGAATTGCTCTCATTCCGCGCGATGGCAACGCCGAACAACTCCCTGGATCCTCCGGCATTAGTCTCATCGAAAAGAGAAGGGTCCTCGGTGTCTCTCATCGTGGGAATGATGGTGCTTGCCATTTTGGTAGGCGGAGGCACGGCTTGGTTCATTTTGCAACAGGGCAAGCAGACGGAAGCTGCTTCGCCTGCCGCGAGTTCTGTGTCGAGCGCGCCCAAATATCTCCTGCACCTCGAAGGATTCACTGTGAATCTGGCCGATCCGGAAGAGACACATTTTCTGCGCGTGACCATGGATTTGGGAGTGGACCGTCTTCCGCCGGGCAGCAACGAAGAGAAAGCCACGGCTTCGATTCCGGTGGGTCGGGTGCGCGACTCCATTCTCTCTGTTTTGACGGTATGCAAAGCGGATCCGCTTTTAACGTCGGAAGGAAAAGCGCAGCTAAAAAAGAGCTTGGTGGACATTTTGCAAAAGCAGGTTCCGGAACTGGGTGCGCGGGAAGTGTACTTCACGGAGTTTCTGGTGCAGAGGTAACAACACGTGGCCACACAAACTGCATTAACCAAAGAGATTCCGTTTGTCATTCCCGAGGTGTATTGGGAGGAATCGGGGGATTTTCCTTGCCGTTTAAGCGTGGATCTGATGCTAAGGAGGTTTACCGTCAGGGACCTGCTCCAGCTGGCTTCGGGAAGCATCGTGGAGTCCGAAAACGCCAACGGCGCCGACGTTCCGATCGTGGTGAATGCCCGCGTGATTGGCTGGGCAGAATTTGAAGTGGTGGGCCAGAAGCTGGCAGTTCGGGTGACGGGGTTGCTCTGAATGATCGATACGGAAACAGTTCGGGCGGAGAGGTTGGCGAAGACCAACGTGGGTGGGTGCGTGCTTCGGTGGTTTGCGTCGCTGAGAACCCTGGCGTGTTCGATCGCGTTCCGCCGCCGTGTACCAGCTTTGCGTTTACGGGAATCGCTGGCGTTAGGAGAGCGCAAATCGTTGCTGGTGGTGCAATGGGATGGGCGCTGCTATTTGCTTGGCGTGACCACACAATCGTTGCAGGTTCTCGACTCACGCGAAGCGGTGCCGAGCCAAGATCCCGTCGAAGCGGCCGGGAGTCGCTAATGAACCGATGCAGCACTTTCTTGGCTGTGATGACCGTAGGCGTAGCAGGGTTGGTCTTGCCGCCACCGGCGTCCGCCGTGCAGCAACCAGCAGCTCCGGTAATTCAGCTTCCCGGGCTCAGCATTCGTGGCGACTCCACTTCCATCACCATCATTCTTCTTTTGACGCTGCTTACGTTTCTACCAGCGCTGCTGATGTCAGTCACACCACTGGTGCGCATCCTGGTTATTTTTCATTTTTTGCGCCAGGCACTGGGCACGCAGACAGCTCCCACCAACCAAACCTTGATCGGGCTGGCGCTGTTCCTAACCTACTTCATCATGCAGCCCGTTGGTCTCGCGATTCACGAACAGGCGGTGGTTCCGTTCGAGCATGGGCGCATGACCACTCTCGAAGCGTGCGAGGCGGGCAGCGTCCCGCTGCGCAAATTCATGCTGGGTTACACGCGGGAAAAGGACTTGGCACTTTTTGTCGAGCTGAGCCGTTTGCCGCGTCCGCAAACACCGGAAGATTTGCCGATGCGGATTGTGATTCCCGCCTACATTCTTTCCGAGCTAAAGACCGGTTTTCAGATTGGCGCGGTGTTGTTCTTGCCCTTCCTGGTGATCGATATGGTTACTGCGTCGATTACCACTTCCATCGGCATGTTGCAGTTGCCGCCGGTGGTCATTTCCACGCCGTTGAAGATTCTGCTGTTTGTCGTGGTGGATGGCTGGAACCTGGTCGTCGGCGCAACGTTGAAGAGTTTTCACTACTGAGGTAGGCATGAACGCTGAACAAGTCGTCGAACTGGCCCGCCACACCATTCAAGCCGCCTTCTGGGCGGCTATGCCGGTGCTGGTGGCAGCGATGGCCGTCGGCCTGCTTATCAACATCGTGCAGGTGATGACCTCTATCCAGGACATGACCGTTTCGACGGTGCCGCGGCTTACGGCGGTGGGCGCAATTCTGTTTTTTCTTTCGCCGTGGATCCTGCACCACCTGATCACGTTTACCCAGTCGTTGCTCTCCGATTTTCAGGTGTACACGCAATGAGCGCGTTTCTAACTGTGCCGCGAGAGCTGGAACAAGTCGTCGGCGAGGCCGTCCCGATTGGGATTCGCGTCGCCTCTCTGCTCACCTTTGCGCCGTTTTTCAGCAACTTGGCCATCCCGATCCGTTTCAAAGCGGTGGTTACCGTGCTGCTGACAGCGCTGCTTTATCCGGTCTGCCGGATTCCGGCACTATTGGCATCGCCGCTGCAATGGAGCCGGATTGCGTTGGCTGAAATTGCCCTCGGCCTGGCCATCGGGCTGAGCACGCAGTTCGTTTTCGAAGCGGCGGAGCTGGCCGGGCAAATCATCGGTTTCCAGTTTGCCTTTTCCCTGGTGAATGTCATCGACCCGCAAACCAACGTGGAGACGCCCGTACTTTCCATCTTCCAGCAACTGACAGCGTTTCTCTTTTTTTTGGTGTTTAACGTTCACCACTGGATTCTCCGCGGCCTGGCAAAAAGCTTTGACTACGTTCCGGTCGGCAGCGTCTCGTTGACGATGGACACCGTACACGCCGTATTTCACGCCGCGTCCGGAATGTTTCTCGCGGGAGTGCAAATTGCGGTTCCTTTGCTTCTGGTGACCTTATTGATTGACGTCACCGTCGGCTTCCTAAGTAAGGCCTCGCCGCAACTGCCGGTCCTGACCTTAAGCGTTCCGCTGAAGAGTGCTGTCGGATACATCGTTCTGGGCGTGGTCGCATCCGCGTGGCCCGGGATTTTCGAGCGGCAATTCGTCTCGGCGCTGGGCTGGAGCGAACGAATTCTGCATTTCGCCAGATAAAGCGGAGAAACCGCGCGGGGAGAGGGAACAGGACGCGTGTCTGACAATCGCACGGAACAAGCAACACCACGGCGCCGGCAGCAGGCGCGGGAGCGCGGACAGGTGTTGCGCAACCGCGAATTGGTCTCCGCGCTTTCTCTTTTCGCGGTTATCCTGTTTCTTGCCTGGCGGCCGGCCATCTGGATTGCGCGCTGGCGTCGCTATTTTTCCGAGTCGCTCGCCACCAGCCTGCAAGGTGACTGGACCGCTACCGCCCCGGTGATCGGCTGGACCCAACTCACCGTTGCGCAGTGGATTGCTCCCGTGCTGGCGCTGGCGTTCTTCATCTCGGTGGCTGCGACGCTGAGCCAGGGCGGTATAGTAATTGCTCCCGGCGCCCTTTCGCCTAACTTCTCGCGGCTCAACCCGGCCAATAATTTCCGCCAGTTATTTTCGTTCTCGGGCGTAAGCCGCATCCTGAAATCACTCATTCCGACCGCCACGATTCTGTGTCTGGCGCTGCGCATTGTTCTGGGTCGCGCTCCAGAGGTTTTGCACTCATCCCTCCTGCATGCTCGCGGATCACTGACGCTGCTCGGCTCGTTATGGTTTGCCGTGGCCTGGCAGGCGACGTTCGTTCTGCTGGCCTGGTCGGGAGTGGATTTTCTTCTGCAAAGGCAAACCTTTGAAAGCAGTCTGCGCATGACCAAACAGGAAGTGCGCCAGGAAAATAAGGACAACGAAGGCAGCCCGCAGGTCAAAGGCCGCATCCGCCGTCTGCGTCGCGAACTTCTTCGCAAATCGCTGCGCAAGGACGTCCAGCGCGCCACCGCTGTGGTTACCAACCCCACGCACTATGCGGTGGCGCTCGAGTATCGGCCCGCGTCGATGTCCGCTCCCGTGGTGGTCGCAAAAGGCAGAAATCTGATTGCGCAAAAAATCCGTGAGCTGGCGCGTTGGTACGACATTCCGGTGGTCGAAAATCCGCCGCTGGCGCAAGCGCTTTATAAGGGCACGGACGTCGGCCAGATGATTCCCGTAAAACTGTATGCCGCGGTCGCCGAGATTCTGGCGTTCCTATACCGCGCGCAGATGCGCATGAAAACGCAGTCCCAGACGCGGCCGGGACGTGCTACCACCTGAGGCTCCATGGATCCGTCCGCCCACAATTTGCGCGCGCGCCGCACCGCCGACTGGCTGGTTCCCGTGGCCGCCGTAGCCACAGTATTTGTCATGCTGATCCCGGTTCCCGCCTTCCTGCTCGACATTTGTCTTGCCACCAGCGTCACACTGGGCGTCGTGGTTCTGCTTTCGGCGCTGTACATTCTTCGTCCCGTACAGTTCTCGGTCTTTCCCACCCTGCTTCTCTTCCTCACGCTGTTACGCATTTCATTGAACATCGCCAGCAGCCGGCGCATCCTTCTCCACGGTACCGAAGGCGCCGCGGCAGCAGGCAGCGTGATCCAGGCTTTTGGCCAGTTTGTCGTCGGAGGCAACTACGTTGTCGGCTTCGTGATTTTCCTGGCGCTGATCGCTATTCAGTACCTGGTCATAAATCATGGTGCCGTACGCACCGCCGAAGTTGCCGCGCGTTTCACGCTCGATGCGCTGCCCGGCAAACAGATGGCCATCGATGCCGATCTGAATGCCGGCCTCATCGATGAACACCAGGCTCGATCCCGCCGCGAAATGGTTGGCAAAGAAGCCGAGTTTTACGGCGCGATGGATGGCGCTGCGCGTTTCAGCCAGCGCGACGCGTTGGCCACCATCCTTATTACCGCGATTAACATCGTCGCCGGATTTTTGATTGGCATTTTCCAGCTGAACATTCCCCTTGCCGAAGCCGCCAAGACCTACACCGTGCTCACCGTAGGCGACGGTCTGGTTACCATGATTCCGTCTTTGCTGGTCTCGGTAGCCGGAGGCATAGTGGTCACCCGCGCTTCCAGCGGTGATTCGGTGGGCGCTGAATTCGGACTGCAGCTGTTCAGCCGTAAAATGCCGCTGCGCATCGCTTCCGGTGTCATGCTGCTGCTTGGTCTGATTCCCGGATTGCCCAAATTCTCTTTTTTCCTCCTCGCCGCCATCACGGCGTACCTTTCCAGCCGCGCCCCGCAAACCGACGCCGGCGAAATCAAGAAAGCCGAAATTGTTCCTGACATCAAGAAGCCCGATCAGCAGCAGCAAATCGAGGCCCTGCTCAAACTCGATGAAATCAGTCTGGAAGTGGGCTACGCGCTGGTCCCGCTGGTGGATCAGGCACAAGGCGGCCAATTGCTGCAACGCATCCGTGCCCTGCGCCGGCATCTCGCTCTGCAGCTGGGATTTTTGGTTCCCTCGGTGCACATTACGGACAATCTGAAACTTCGCCCGCGCGAATATGTGGTGCTGCTCCGCGGAGTCGAGATTGCCCGCTGGGAAATGCACCCGGACCGTCTGCTGGCCATCAGCTCCGATCCGTCCGCTCCGCCCTTCGACGGGATCTCCACGCACGAACCAGCCTTCGGCGCTTCCGCGTTGTGGATTGTTCCGGGCCTGCAGGAACAAGCGCTGGCCTCTGGTTACGCGGTAGTCGACCAGACTTCCGTCCTGGCTACGCATCTGGCCGAGGTGATTCGCCAGTTTGCCCACGAGCTTCTTACCCGCAATGAAACTAAACGCCTGCTGGACGCACTTTCGGAAACACAGCCAAAGCTGATCGAAGAACTGGTGCCGCGTCTGCTGACTCTCGGCGAAGTGCAGCGCGTTCTCGAACAACTGTTGCGCGAACAAGTCTCGATTCGCGATCTTTCTTCCATCCTGGAAGCGCTGCTCGAAACTGCGCCCATCAATAAATCGCACATCGCCCTCATTGAAGTAGCCCGCCAGTCGCTGGGCCGCAGTCTGGTGCAGCCGCTGCTTGGCGACGACCGCAAACTCAAAGTGCTTACATTGGATCCGGCCATCGAACAGGAATTTCACCGCCAGGTCGATCCGCAATCCATTCCTGACCTGGCCGTTACGGCCGGCACGACACCCTTGCGCCGCGTGCTGGAAGGTCTGCAAAAGCTGGTTGGTGACCGCGTGGCCCTCAGTTCCACCATTCTGGTCTGCAACAGCCCGGTGCGCTTTCACCTGCGCCGTCTGCTGGAACCGTTCATTCCCAGAATCGTAGTGCTTTCTCCGGCGGAAATTCCGCCGACGATCACGGTGCAGTCGCTGGGCGTGGTGAAATAAATGTCGGAATCTCCTCAGTCGAAAAATGCCGGACTACAGTCTCCTGTGGCTGGGGACTATACGGCGCCGGCCACGTCTGAAGAACGGCAGCGCCTGCTCGCTGAACATCTGCCGGAAGTACGTTACATCGCGCGCCGTATTCACGACCGGTTGCCGCCCCATGTCTCTTTCGACGACCTGGTTCATGCTGGAATTCTCGGTTTGATCGACGCGGTGGACAAATTCGATCCGGCAAAGAACGTACAGCTGAAGTCCTATGCGCGGTTTCGCATCCGCGGTGCGATTCTGGACAGCTTGCGGCAGCTGGATTGGGGCCCGCGCCAATTGCGCCGGCAGGCTCGTCTGATCGAAGAAGCCACCCGCGAGCTCAGCGCGGTTCTTGGCCGTTCGCCGCTCGAAACCGAAATTGCCGAACGCCTAGGAATACATCTGGACGAGTTCCAGCAAACGCTGGGAGAACTTCGTGGCCTGGACCTGGGCAGCCTGCAGGCCCGGTATGAAGACGGCCCGGCGGAAGACTCGGTTTCTGCCGTAGCGACTCGCCCTGAGGATGACCCGTTCCATGTCACCATGCGCGGCGAAATGCGCGCCCTTCTGGCGCAAGCCATTGACGAGTTGGAAGAAAAAGAGCGTCAGGTTCTTGGTCTCTATTACCTCGAAGAGCTGACCATGAAAGAGGTTGGCATCATCCTCGATATCGGGGAATCCCGCGTTTCGCAAATTCATACCGCCGCGCTGCTGCGGTTGCGCGCGCGTTTGCGCGACAAAACGCAGCTCCGGGCGCGTAGTTCCTTTCAGCCCGCACACCTGGCTTCCGCTAAGGAGTCTGCCTGATGCGCAAAATCCTCAGCCAGGACGAAATTGATGCGCTGTTCAGCGCAGCTCAGAAAAAGCCTGCCACCCGCGCTCCCCAGAAAAAGGTGGTGGCCTGCGACCTGCGCCGCTCCAGCCAGCTGAGTTCCGAACGCGTTCGCGTGGTCACCTCACTCCATGAATCCTTCGCACGCCGCTTGGGCGACTCGCTTGGTGCCTATTTGCGCGTGGGATTTGAAATGAATCTCGTCTCCGCCGAACAGTTCACCTATGACGAATTTCTTTCTCGCATGTCGGAAATGACCTACTTTGCCTCACTGCGCGTTCTTCCCATCGACGCGCGCGCGGCGTTGCAGGCCGATCTCTCTCTCGTCTATCCCATTGTGGATCTGATCCTCGGCGGCTCCGGCTCCGATTTGATCGATCCCCGCGACCTTACCGAAATCGAGGAACAAATCTTTGAAACCGTGGTCCGCGTCATCGCCCGCGACCTGCAGACCACCTGGGCGCCGGTCCTCGAGCTCGATATCCAGTTTGATCAGCGCCAGCAGCATGCGCAGGTGCAGGGGCTTATGCTGCCGCAGGAACGCATTCTTTCTCTTAGTTTTGAAATCCGTCTTCCGGAATCGCGTGGCACGCTGAGTCTCGCTTTTCCCGCGGTCGTTGCCAACGCGCTCCTGCGCAAGCTCTCGGTACGGTGGTCTTACTCCGAACGCACGCCCTCCCGCGAAATGCGTCGTCGTTTGCGTGAGCGCATGTTGGACAGCCGTTTCACCGCCGATTTGTCCCTTCCTCCCACGCGTCTCCCCATTCGCGAACTGCTGGCGATCCGCCCTGGCAATGTGCTCATGCTTTCCAAGCGCGCTACAGATCCCATCTTCCTCAACGTTGCCGGTTTGCCATCTTTTCTCGGTTTTCCCGTTCGCGAAGGCCGCCAGCGCGGAGTGCGTATCCGCGAACGGATTCAGCGCAAACTCTCGCCGGGAAAGGAATGACCCATGGCCGCTGACAATAACCTGCCGCAACATCCGCATCCCAGCGTGCAGAAGTTCTGCCAATTGTGGGCGGACAGTTTTGTCGCGGTTCTAACACAGCTGGGTGTCGCAGAGGTCCGCGGCTCCTCGATTTTCTCTTCGCAGGAATCTGTGGCGCAGCCGACCAGCGCTGTGGGCGTTTCCGCTCGGTTTGCTGGCGGAGGAGCTCTTCGCGGCGAAATTCTTTGCCACGCGCGGAATTCCGCCGGGCTGCAGCTGGCGCAAACTCTGATGGCCGAACCTCTTCAGCCGGATGCCGCCTTTGCAGATGATCAGAAGGATGCTTTCGCTGAAATGGTTCGTCAGACGGCCGGCTTGGTCGCCACCGAATGGAAAAAAATCACCTCCGCAGAGACCATTCTCAACTTTCACTCTGCCGTTGAACCCGTGTTTCCTCCTTCGCCGTCTTCTCAACTGACGCTCTCCGGTGCGAACTTCCCCGACGTTCCGCTGCAACTTTGGCTCACTTCCAGCCTGATTCAGGCGCTCGAGTCGCAAACGGTTGCAGTGCCGGTCTCTGAAGGCCCTAAATCCGCCGCCGTAGCCGCAGCGCCGGCTGCGCCTTCCACTTCGGCCACCGAGCCTTTCCTTTCGGGCGGCAATCTCGATCTCCTCCTCGATGTCGAGCTGGAAGCCACCATCCGTTTTGGCGAACGCGAAATGTTTCTGCGCGATGTCCTCGGACTGCTGCCAGGCGCCGTGGTCGAACTCAATCAGGTTGTCAACGAACCTGCTGATCTCCTTGTCGCGGGCCGCCTGGTAGCGCGCGGGGAAGTGGTCGTGGTGGATGGCAATTTCGGCCTGCGGGTCACCGAAGTAGCCAGTAGATCGCAGCGCGCTTCGCTGGTGCCGTTCTGACCGCCCGCCAGCAGTGCAGAAAGGGAATAGCTCTTGAAGTTGCTGTCCATCTTTTCGCCTGAAGCAGGAAACGAATCAGACGGCTCGGCGCCAGTCGAAACGCGCAATTTCCTGGCGCGCCTGGATTCCTGGCTGGCGGTTTGTACCAACCCAGCGTGTCCGCGGCGCAAAACTCTTCTACCGCGCCCCCGGCGCCGTGCTCATGGCTTCTGCGCCGAAGACCACTGGTTCTGCTCTCCGGGTTGCGCTCACGAATTCCTGCTCTACCGCGTGCGCGCGTTGCTTTCGCAGTTCCGCCACGCAGAGCCGCGCGCTTTTCGCGTGCCGATCGGCATGGTGCTGGTCAATCGCGGCGTGGTCTCGCGCCAGCAGGTTCAGGAAGCGCTCCGATTGCAAACAGAGGCAACGTCAAGACGTCTCGGCGAATGCCTCATGAGCATGCGTCTGGTCACCGAACGTCAAATCGCCGCTGCTCTCAGCCAGCAGTGGGCCTGTCCGTTCTACCCGCTCGAATCCCAGCCGCTCGAATTTCTCCCATTTTCCATCGCCCCACTGGAACTGTTTCGCGCCTCTTCTTCCGTCCCCGCCTACCTCTCCCCGGATTCGCAGTCGCTCCATATCGCCTTCAGCTCTCGCATTGACCACACAGCGCTTTACGCACTCGAATCCATGCTGGGCTGCCACACGTTTCCTTCCATCGCTACCTCCTCCGCGGTGCAAGGAGCGCTCGATTTTCAATCCGCGGCCTTTCCCCGCAAGGATCCCTTTTTTGAGACCGTTCGCGATCCTCGCGACGTTAGCGCCATCCTGGTCAGTTATGCTGCTCAGTTTCGCGCTTCCCAACTTCGCCTGGTGCGCACACAGCATCACCTCTGGGCGCGTTTCTTTATGAAACGCGTTGTCCGTGATGTCCTTTTTCAGATGCCTGTGCCCACTGTTTCTCCCGGCAAGCCGCTTTCTGCCACTAAAGACTTTTCTGCTTCTGCCGATACTCGAGGAGAGGTCGTGTCTGCGCGCCCGATCGAAGCATGATGCCCCCTGCCAAATCTGCCGATCCGATGCACGCGCTTTCTGCCGCCAGCCCGGCGCAAATCGAACGCCGCCGCCAGCGTCTCATGCAAATCTTGGCCAACGGTCTCCCCACTTTGCCCAGCTATGTTCTCGATCTCAACGCGCTGCTCAGTTCCGCCAGTGTGGATCTCAAAAAGGTCGGCAAAGTGATCCGCACCGACCCTAGCCTCAGCGCGCAAGTGCTCCGTCTCTGCAATTCCGCGCTTTTTGGCCTTCGCCGCCGCGTCATCAGCATTGAACAAGCTGCCGTCCTCTTGGGCACGGAACGTTTGCGCACCCTGATTCTCACCTGTTCGGTCATGCAGTTTGCCGGCAAACGTCTGGCTGCCGAACGCCTCGCCACATTCTGGCAGCATAGCTTTCTTGCCGCCCTGCTCAGCGAACGTATCGCTCGCCAAACGGACTACTTCGAAAAAGAGCAGGCTTATCTCGGCGGATTGCTCCACGATATCGGCCAATTGCCCCTTTGGATGGTGGTTGTGGAGGACGAATCCAGACATTTGCCGCCACCTCCTCCAGACTGGCCGGATAACTGCCACCTCGAACGCGAATTCTTCGGTATGGACCACTGCAAAGTTGGCCGCTGGATGGCCGTCAGTTGGAATTTCATGCCTTCCTTCTTGGATGTCTTCGAAGCCCATCACCATCCCGACCGCGCCAAGCACGATCCTTACCTTGTCGGAATCATTGCCGTCGCTGACCGCTTCCTGCACGCCCAACAGGATGCTGCACCGGAACATTCTCCGGACACGCCGTCAACCCTCGAGACCCTTCCTTCCGACACGGCTTCCGCCGATTTCATCCAGTCCTGCTTGCCCCAGTTGGTTGAATCGGAACGCCATGCCTTGCTCGAAATGCTGCAGACCGAATACATCCACCTCTTGCCGCTGGTGCAGTTGGGTATTACGACCGCATCCGGTAATGGCACGCACCAGTCCCATTGATAGTTCGCATCTGAAAGGAGCAGTACATGAAAAAAATTAATGTGCTTATCGTTGACGATTCCTCCGTGATGCGGAAAATCGTCGAACGCTCGCTACGGCAGGCCGGCATCGAACTTGCCGAAGTTCGCGAAGCAAGTAACGGGGCGGAAGCTCTGCTGGAAACCAAGAAATCACCACCCGACCTCATTCTCAGCGACATCAATATGCCGATCATGGACGGCCTCGAATTCCTCAAGTCTCTGGCTGCCTTGGATTCCGCCAAAGGCATTCCGGTAGTGATGATCACCACCGAAGGCAGCGAGGCCCGCGTTGTCGAAGCGCTTTCCGTCGGCGCGCGCGGTTACATCCGCAAGCCTTTTACGCCGGAACAAGTTAAAGAGCGACTCATGCCCCTAATGGGAGGAAACCTTTGAGCTCCACTATGGATCAATACTCGGCCGTGAAAATCAAACCGGAAGGCTCGTGGAAACCCATTCTCGAATGCGCGGTGACCGAAGTATTCGAACTCATGGCTGCCGTAAGACTTGGCGTGCTCCCCGAATCTCCCGAGCCGCAGCGTGGCGCCATCACCGCCATGGTTGGCCTTGCCGGTGCCCTCTGCGGGATGGTCCATATCCGCTGCTCGCATACTGCCGCGCAAAAACTCGCTGGCAGCATGCTCAATGGCTCCGGACCAGCTACCCCAGCCATGATTCGCGACGCCCTCGGCGAACTTGCCAACATGGTTGCCGGCAACTTCAAGGCGAAAATCGCTAATCTCGCCGATCACTGCATGCTTTCCGTACCGACCGTCATCACCGGCGAAGACTATTGCCTCGAAGCGGTTGATCCTTACAGCTGCATTCGCGCCGACTTCGATTATGACGGCAACGCCCTACACGTCAGCCTGGTCGTCCATACCTGACGTTCCTGCTCCACTTTTTCGAAGGGCGCAGCACTGCTGTGCCCTGCAGTGTTTTTTCCCTTTACGTTCATTCTGTGCTCTCCGCGTCCTCCGCGTTATCGTTTTTCCTCCGGGCTAGGCAATCCTTGCCGCGTCTCACCAGCAGCCCAAGCAAATTTGCCGTATATCCTGCGCTATTGTTTTTGCCCGCGCGCCAATCGCGTGATTCCTCGCGGTTTTCGCGGCTTTGAGGAATCTCTCATCTGGCGTCTCGCGTGCTTCTTCTCTTTCTCAGTCGCTGGGCGTCGCCGCCCGGCGCCGCGAGGAGGGCGCCCATTGAATACAGGCTTCTATTCCGCTTTTGCCGGTTTTTCCGCCCGCATGGATGCACTGGAACTCATTGCCAACAATCTGGCCAACACCAGCACTACCGGTTTTAAATCGCAAAAGGAGTTTTACCGTTCCTTCCTCGCATCTCTATCCGGGACGCCTTCCGCCACTCCTCCTGTCACTATCGCTCAGGCCGTTGATCAAACCATTCACGAATTCGGCGTGCTTGGCGGCTCGCACCTTGACCTGTCCCAGGGCACACTCGAAACCACCGGCAATGATACGGACTTCGCCCTGCAAGGCCCCGGCTTCTTTGCCGTGCTTACCAAAAACGGAGTTCGTTACACCCGCAACGGCAGTTTTCATCTTGATAGCAATCGCCGTCTGGTTACCGAACAGGGCGATCCCGTTCTGAGCCAGCAGCCCGGTGGAAAAAATCAGCCCATCCAGCTTCCGTCGGGAAAAATTTCCGTCAGTTCCGATGGCTCGGTTTCGGTGGACGGCGGTCTGGTGGGCAAACTTCGCGTCGAGGATTTTCCGTCCTCCGCAAATCTTACTGCCGAAGGCGCCAGCTACATCGTCGCGCCACAAAACGCTGTTGCTGCTCCCGCCGCCGGAGAAGTTCGCGAGGGCATGGTCGAATCCTCCAACAGCGATCCCATCCGCGGCACTGTCGCGCTCATCGATCTCCAGCGTACCGCGCAAATCATGGAAAAAACCCTTTCCGTTCTTCACAACGAATTCAATAAGACGGCGGCGCAGGATCTTCCCCGCGTCTGAAACCTATCCGCCATGACCCCCAATCGCCTTTGCGCCAACATCATCTTCCCAACAAGGCGGTCCGCCGCTGTTGCCGGGGCCTATCAAGGTATTCCGCACTATCAACTTCGCATCGCCTAGGAAAGGAACCTCATGTACCGCGCTCTCTTCACCGCAGCCAGTGGAATGGAAGCTCAGCAGCTCAATCTCGATAACGTGGCCAACAACCTGGCCAATTCCAGCACTGCCGGTTTTCGCCGCCGCCGTCTGCAGTTCCAGGATCTGATCTATCAGAGCTTGGTCGCGCCCGGCGCTGCCGCCACCCAGCAGACCACCTATCCCACCGGCCTGCAGGTTGGTCTTGGCACCCGCACTGCCTCTTCCGAAGTCATTCAACAACAGGGCGATCCCGACCAGACTGGCAACCCGCTCGACTTGTCCATTCAGGGCGCGGGGTTTTTTCAGATTCAATTGCCCAGCGGCGAGCTGGCCTTCACGCGCTCCGGAGCCTTCCATCTCGATTCCACGGGCATCGTCGTGGACGCGCAGGGCAATCAGCTGCAGCCCGCGCTCACCATTCCCGCCGCTGCCACCAACATTACCATCGGCAGCGACGGCACGGTCAGCGTCACTCTCCCCAATCAGCAGCAGGCGCAAACCGTCGGCACCATCCAGCTCGCCACCTTTGCCAACCCTGGAGGGCTCAACAGCGTTGGCAACAACTATCTCCTGGAAACCACCGCTTCAGGCAATCCCATTGTCGGCACTCCCGGAGGCGCCGAAGGCCTCGGCACCATCCAGCAGGGCGTTCTGGAAAATTCCAACGTGGATGTCGTCGGCGAATTCATCGAAATGATCATCGCCCAGCGCTCCTATGAAGCCAGTTCCCGCGTAGTGCACGCCGCCGACGAAATGTTCCAGACCATCAACGGTCTTACCACCTGATCGGAGCACACTATGCGCCGCTACTTGTCCGCCATTAACGTTGTCCTATGGTTCGCGCTGGCGGCCCTCTCCTCGCCCTCGCTTTCCGCGGGAGTTCTTCACTTCCGCTTGCCTGTCCAGGTCACCATATCCGGCGACGTCATCTTCCTGTCCCATCTTCTCCCTCCGGCCGCGCCGGAAGCGCTGCGCCAGGCCATTCGCAATTTTTCGCTCGGCGCTGCTCCCGCGCCAGGTTCCTCGCGCATCTTGAGCAGCCGCGAAATCTCCAACGCCTTTTCTTCCGCGGGCATCCGCTCCGATCGGCTCCCGGAAATTCCGGTTTCCATTGCCATCGGTCGCGCCGGCACTGCTCTCACCTCCGCCGATCTGGTTCCTCTGCTGACCTCCGCGCTCGGTTCTCAGCAGCCGATTCCCGCCTCCGACATTTCGCTTCCCGGGACGATTCTTCTTCCTCAGCCGCCGCCGGCCCTGCGCATTCTCAGCATCAAGCCCGATCCGGTTCTGAATGCCACCAACGTTCGCCTCGCTCCGCTTTCCGGCAAGTCTGTGGTTCCTTTCGATGTTCTGGTCCGCACGCGTCTTTCCCGCCAGCCTCGCTCTTTTTTTGCCGAAGCGGCCCTCGCTGCTCCGCGCACCGAACCTGTCCTGGTTGACCCGCAACGCCTGGCCGGCCTTTCCATCGCGTCAACCCAGTCTCATCTGCTGCTTACCGTGCGTCCCCTCGAACGTGGCATCCTCGGCCAGACCATCCGCATCCGCCTTCCCGGCACCGGCAAAACCTTTCGCGCCACCGTAGTGGCGTTCGATTCACTGGAGGCGCGTCTTTCGCCGTAAATCGTGGTTGCACAAAGAGTCGGTAACCCGGTTTTATCTGGCAGCACAAGAGGTCTGGAGGCCCACGTGGAAGTTACCAAGCAAACTTATATCAAGTACACCAGCGCTGCTGCCACTATCGCGGCCGACGGGATCACCCGGCATTCACGGTCGGTCGCCGCATCGCTCGTGATCCTCGTCACCTTGGCCCTTCTTGCGCCTAACGCCCAGGCCATCCCCAAACTCAAACGCAAGCCTCAGCCCACTAACGCTCTCGACACCTATCTCCAGCAAGCCCGTGCCATGAACCTTCCCGCACCCGCCACCATCGGCAGCCTGTGGGTCGCTTCGGGCCCCCTGGCCGCCATCGGAGGCGACTACAAAGCCCGCAATCCCGGCGACACCCTGGTTATCCACCTGGTGGACAACTTCACCGCCAACACCAGCGGCGAAAACAACCAGTCCCGCCAGTTCAGCACCAACTCTGCCATCACCGGCCTTCTCGGCACCATTGGCGCCCGCAATCGCCTGCAAAATCTCTTTGCCGGAAATTCCGCTACCACCCTCGACGGTAAAGGCGCTTCCACCCTCAGCTCCAATGTTTCCCTGAATCTTGCCGCTCAGGTCATCGAAGTTCTCCCCAACGGTATGTTGGTCGTTCAAGCCGCCCGCGACATCGCCGTGGGCAACGATCGCCAGACCGTGGTTATCCGCGGTATCGTTCGTCCCGGCGACATCGCCCCGGACAATTCCATTGCCTCCTCCTCCATCTCCGACCTCGAAGCTGAAATCAAAGGCAAAGGTGCCGTCGCCGAAATCACTCGCCAGCCCAACATCGTTGTCCGCTGGCTCCTCAAGATTCTCTCCTTCTGAGCCAGCCCATGAACTCATTGATAAGTCTTCTGACCTCCCATCTCCGCGTGGCTGGCAGCCCGTCTCTCCCGATCCGCTTCTTCCATTCCTCGCCTCGACCGTTTTCTCGCCACTCGCCACTCGCCCCTCGCCACTTTGCTCCCTTGCTGGCATTTCTGCTCGCGCTCCCCGCGCTCCTCCTGGCCGACCAACCCGAATCCCCCGCCCGCCTCGCCCGCATCAAAGACGTCACTACCGTCGAAGGTATCCGCGACAACCAGCTCATCGGTTATGGCCTGGTGGTCGGCCTCGCCGGCACCGGCGACAAACAACAGACCTTCTTCTCTGTGCAGGCCCTGGGCAGCATGCTCGAACGCATGGGTGTCAACGTGCAATCCCAGCTCACTACCATCCAGGTCCGCAACATTGCCGCCGTTTTCGTCACCGCCACGCTTCCTCCGTTCTCCCGACCCGGCATGAAAATCGACGTTACCGTCTCTTCCATCGGCGACGCCAAAAGCCTCGCCGGGGGCACGTTGCTTCTTACTCCTCTGAATGCTTCCGATGGCAGGGTTTATGCCGTCGCGCAAGGCTCCCTCATCCTCGGCGGCTACAGCGCTGGCGGCGGCGCCAACTCCAAATCCGTCAACCATCCTACCGTCGGCCGCATTCCATCCGGCGCGCTCGTCGAACGCGACACTTCCGTGGATCTTTCCAAGTTTGAGTCACTCAATTTTCTGCTCCGCGATCCCGATTTCATTGAGGCCACCGACGTGGCCGCCGCCATCAACCACCGCCTCGGCAAAGGAAC
>Ga0209579_10000598_pt1 | contig 34267 bp, 38 predicted proteins | sample Coa_R1_2_FD_187152 | JGI IMG/M metagenome (GOLD analysis project Ga0209579, IMG submission 187152) | Surface soil microbial communities from Centralia Pennsylvania, which are recovering from an underground coalmine fire - Coalmine... | ecosystem: Environmental > Terrestrial > Soil >...
ATCGCCTCACCGGTGAAAAAGTAGGGTTCACCGAGCAGCCCATGCGCGGCTGACAGAACCCGACGAATTTCGTTATAATCCAAGATTGGCGGCGCGGTACCCAAGTGGTAAGGGAGAGGTCTGCAAATCCCCTATTCCCGTAAGGCGCTACGTGGTTTCAATGGGTTACGGAGACACAAAAAGGGGACAATAGGCGATAATAGGGTGCGTTGGGCATAGTTTTGGGCATAGATGTTGGGCATAAAATTTCACAGAGGCGCGGTACCCAAGTGGTAAGGGAGTGGTCTGCAAAACCATTATGCGTGAGTTCGATTCTCACCCGCGCCTCCAACATTCTATTCACGTCTAGCCGCACATAATCCATGTTGCCAGACTGGTTCACGAAGCCCGAATCACTATTCAGGACGGCGTTGTGGTTACTCGGCCCATTCCTCACTTTTTTCATCGGTCGAGTCATCCTGCGGCGCTATGAAGCTTGGGAGTCCGCACTGTCTGAAAAGAATGCCCGCACTACGTTGGTTTATCTGTATAAAGCTCTCGACAACCCGCCTACGTTACTGGAATCGCTCGCTTATATAGTCTGCTTCTTACCAATTCCTTTTTGTATCGCCGCCATGGGCCTTATTTTACTTTTTGCACCCAGACCTCATTGGGTTCCCTTTTTTCAGTTGGACCCCAATGTGCGACATCAAATACACATGACAGTCGCAACTGTCGTATTGCTCGGCTGCTATACGCTATTTGGAGTTCTCACGTTTCACGGAATCCAGACCGCCTACCGCCTCCGACACGGCCAAACGCGGTATCACGCTAACTACAGAGCCGGAATTCAGAAGCGGATTGACAAACTACTGAAAAAATTCCCGCAGCTCCGGAATATTCCAACGAACTCTGTGTAAGCATCCAACAAAAATCGCTTCGTGCTTTTCACGAGTGTTCCCACATAAATTTTACTAGCGCGATGACCAACCACAGACCTCCCAACAGCAGCGCAATTATCAACCCAGCGACTATTATCGTCCCGACAAAAATGGAAATCTTCCTGAAGAACTCTTCGACAGTCTTTTCAACGGAAGTGAATAGTTTGTCAGCATCTCTGTCTGCGGTACGAAAGAATCGCCTAATACCGCTCTCGGCTTTCCAGTCTTTTGCTCCGCAGCGTCCGCAGAAGTCCACGGTCGGACAGTCCGAGAACTTCTTGCACTGGTTGCAGACGGGCATGGTGGGCCGATGCTATCCCAAAGAAGGTCCTCGGAGGAGTGCTAAAGTAGGATGTGCTCCCCCGCATCCAGCCAATGCGTCTCAAGCTCGTCCGCGAAGCCTTTGACGACGCCGATTTCATCTTTGAACTGAAGCACGACGGTTTCCGTGGCATGGTCTATATAGAGGACCGACAGTGTCGGTTGGTCTCACGAAACCAGCGCAGCCTAAAGTTTGCATCCCTGAAGGAAACCCTCGCGAAGCTCCCGGTCAATGACATCATTCTGGACGGCGAAATTATCTGCTTAGACCAGAATGGCGTCAGTCGGTTCAATCAGCTTCTCAACCGGAAGACCGAACCTGTGTTCTACGCGTTCGACTTACTGTGGCTGAACGGCGAAGACCTGCGCCCGCTTCCGCTAATCGAACGGAAAGCGCGCCTCGGGAAATTCGTCCGGTCAGCCAAATGCGACCGGCTGCTGTACGCGCAACACATCGAGGTAACCGGCAAACGGTTCTTTCAAGAAATCTGTGCTCGCGACCTTGAAGGGATTGTCGCCAAGCGGAAGCACTCTATCTATAAGGATGGCGGTAACAGCTGGCTGAAGATTAAGAACCGCGCCTACACGCAGGCTGAGGGACGCCACGAACTTCTTACCCGCCACAAAAGATAGTTAGCGCCTCGTAGGTTTTGCGCGCTCGACGGCAATTTCGGAAACCGCTAAAGCGCCTTCAGAGCGTCTAGAAGAGTACTCATTCGCTCGTCTACCTTGTTAGCCACTCTCCTTACCAATTTAAATAGTGGCCACAAGCCGCCCTTCACATCACTTTGGTTGATTATCCAAAGAGTCTGTCCCTTTTCATCCAGCAGATGTAACTGTGGGACGGTTACGGTATCAGGGTTACCATAGTCGTCTAACTCCCACATCGTGGTCAGTGAAGCTCGCAGGGTCGTATTGCCACCGATGCTCGTCACGAAGGTACTCTCCGCTGGAGTTGGAACCCATTGCAACTTGCCAAATTTTGTTTTGGTGATAAGTTCGGCAACCAGTGGATTTGCGTCAAGGTCTTTTGTTAGGTCTGCATTGCTCATGAATTAGCTCCGGTCTCAAGCTGCTTTTTCATCCTGCCTAGTTCTTCCCTTAAATCCATCGAAGTCTTATGCATCATCGAAATCATACGTATTTTTTGATTGTTGGGAATTGCTGCTCCTCTAGGAACCAGCACTAAATCCTTCAGTTGCTCTCTCGCATTAAGCATGTGATTTCGTGCGTCGACAGTGAGCAGGTCGTCTCGCCTATTACGAAGCTCGCTTAACGCGGCGGTAAGCTCACTGGCAGTTAAAATTGCCTCCGGGAGAGAGCCTGTTTTCAACCATTCGACCACTGACTCAAGCTTCTCGCACACATCCTCAAATTCTTCAGCTAGATTACGAAGAAAAACAGCATCTCTCGCCTGCTGCGCAGCGGTAGAAGCCTTCTTGGCTTGTCGCCATGCCAATCCGCTGAAAACGAGGCCCGCAATGCTCGCGACTCCCGCAACGATGTCGAATGTTAACTTCCCAAGGGATTGCATGACGTGAACGCAATATCTAATGGAAGTCCCTGATGCGTCAAGCACAAGAAATGGGATTTCTGCGGGCTAAGAGTCTTACGTCCTTAGATTCGTATTCTTTAATGGTTCCGGTTATTCTTCGTTTCCCAACCTCGGAGGAATGATGGAACCCCTTCTTATGATGCGGATTAGCTCTTCGCCCGGTCTCTTGTTTCTTACTTTCCTGGTCACAACGATCATTCTGCACTTGCTCCTTGTTTGGCTGCGGCTTAGCGATGTCGCCTTGAAATACGTGGACTACATTTGGCTATTCGCAGCGGCGTTAGGAGTGTTTGCTGCGAGCGCTAAGGGCGGACGGTTTATCGCGGAGCACCAACTCAACTTCCAAGAACCAGTAACGCAGAATTCATACGACACCCTACGTAGGGACATCAAAGCGTTCAAGGACATCGCTTGTTTGCCCCGCGAGCGGGGTCAATTTTCCCCGCCCGATTTCGACGAGATTTACCGGTCCCTGCTGCAAATGTGCGAACAGTACAAAAAACTTGACGCTGATATGCCTGCCTCAGTGCAACCTCCGTTTCGTCGCCTGAGCGAGTTATACTTTCACCCGCTAATCCCAGACCCCAAATACCCTCAGTATTCAAAATACGACATCGACAGGCTCGGCCAGGACGCCGCTTCATACGAGAACAATCTCGCACTTTATCAGCAACTGGTTAAAGACAAAGACGCTTCGAGTTGGGAAGATGCATACACCTCAACCGGCCCGCTTCTACTTGCGTTTGCCGTCGCCGTTCGCGTCATGAAGACAACCGGCGAGATTATGAATGCGAGGCGAAGGGCAACTCCAGCGGTCACGTAGAAAATGAATCTCTTTCTGAATTGCTGCAAGCAGGACTGACTTCTGCACGATATCCATGAACAGGAGTGCTCCCGCTCTACCCACCATCGCTTTTCGAATGCGCTCGCGGATTGCGCCAAGCGAGTCTGGTTGGATTTGAATTTCCACATCAACGCCGGTGATGTACAGAGGAACGGAAGGGTTGGAGATAAGTCTTAGGGGGTCGAGTTCTACTCTTTGCACTCTCGTCGCCGACTGCACGGTAGCTTGAGAGTTCAACATCGTGCCTCGTCGGCGGTTATTCCAACAAAGGCAGACGCGGGGTTAGGTCCCGCGAAGTCCTCACGACCCCCTCCGGACTTATATCGTTCGCCGTAAAGGGAAAAGGCGAAAATGCAGAATAGCACACCGTCCGGTTGGCGGAGGGAATTCTGTTAAAATCGCGCAAATGACCCGGCCCAGCTTGAAAGAATTTCTTCGTGTGCTTGTCTCTGAGTGGCCTTCAAGAGTCAGTGGCGGCCTTTCGGTTCCGTTCACGCTTCTCGCGCTTTACTTCGGAAATCAGTACGCAAAAGCCCTTTTCGCCGTCTTGGCCGTGCTCGCTCTTCTCGTCGCGGTCTATAGCGTTTGGGCGAACGAGCGACGCCAGCTTCTCGTGGAACTCCAAAAAACCACCGCCTCGGAACTTCAGAAGCGAGAAATCGACCTGCGGACGGCGCGCGAACAGCTTGTTAAGTTAGAACGCGAAAACCGGCGGGCCGAGGAAATTAGGAAATTGGACGAACTAGACGAACGGGTGTTGCTGTGTGTCAAACAAACTTTCGAGTACCTAACAAGGATAGGCTCTCGGCCGGGCTCTCTAAATCCTGTTTTTCAACACGAGTGGGCTGCGAACGCTGCCAAGGAACTCGGCGTAGAGACTCAAGCGGTTAAAGATTCGCTTGTCCGCTTGAGCGAAGCAAAGAAGCTGAATTCGCTTGGTTGGTAAGACTCGGCATTCGCCATTGGGAACACTCGAATGCCTCCGCGCCAAAGTGAGTGGGAGCTCAGGAGGCGAAAGACAATTCCCATATTTATTGAAGAGACTTAGACTGCAGCACTGAGTATGTCGCTTCCTTTTCTTTGGCCTTTGCGTTAACAAACTGAACCACGAATCCTTTGTCACTGCGTTTGGCAAGGAATGTGTCGCCAGCCTTCAACGGTACGCACTTCGACCACGCCCATGCTCGGTCGCAGGCGATGATGTAGGCGTTCCCATCGGAAGCTTGGACGAACATGGCATTCAAAACGTGCTGCCATCGAATCGAAGTATCCGAAGTCCGGCAATTCATACGAAGGTTAGGAGTTGAAGTAGCGTTGCCGTACGTTGTATTTCCGAGCGTGGTTGCGGTCATTGTCGTGTCGGTTGAGCCAGAGATATTGCAGGCGGTAGAAATGCCGCCGTTTGTCTGGACTGTATATGGAACCGACTCTGCTTGCAGCACCTTAAAGGTCAATGACGCTGCGACCGGGCCAGAGACGGGTCTGAACCAAGACGGGTCAATCGACGGATTCGTTTGATAGTCACTTACCGTGACATCACTCGTTGCTGCGCTGCTAACGAAATGACGTTTAAACGGAACAGAGATTCCGTCCACAATTCGCCAGTCTGAGTAATCGGTTATTGTCGGTCCACTGGCATTGTTTAACGAAATCCGCACGAGGCGACCGGTAGCCGCATCCTGATTGAACTGTCCTTCGACTGCGCTGCTGGCTATCTTCAACTTATTTGTCGCGAGCGCGCCAATCTGTTCCGTTCCAGCAGAAACACACCGATATTCCTCGCGGTGCTTCGCAATATAAAGAGGGTCGAGCCTGAAACTGTTTTGCAGTTCCTGCAGAGTTGGAGCTGGAATAAGGCTGGTCATCTTTCCCGAAATCATGTAGTTGAAGTCGGGAGTCACCACAACAGTTGAGCCTTCTCCCGTTGGTGGCTGCAGTGTTGCGCGAATGCTGCCTGCCCAGAGTGTGATTCGCTCCAACCGATTTGTCTTTGTGCCGGATGCGTTGGTGATTACGCTAGTCGCTACATATCGAGTCGCCGTTAGCGATGCAATTTTATCCGCTGTCCCGAAAGTGCCAAGTAGCTTATCTAAAGCCTGGGAACAATCCTGCTGGGTTGGTTGCGCCGTGTTACCGGATGAACCAAGCATTGCGTTCAGAACGGCGTCCGATACGCCAGCCGTCTTGAGTTGAATCAAACCATCGGGGCTTGTGTCGAAATTGGTTTGAGACTTTTGAATTGACAGGATGACGGTCGAGTCCGCTATACCAGATTTAACCATGTTGATGACGTCTGAGTTCGACAGAACATGCTGCGGTTCCTGAGAGTCGGCTGAGCAAATCGATAAAAAGGCGAGAAGAACAACAAGGGCTGGTCTCATTTCAAACCACCTCGTGCCAGAGTTTCGGTCTCACCATTTATATCTTGATGTAAGCATCTAAACTATCTTATATAGTGACGTTGTTCCATTAACGTTAAGTATCTAAATGAGGCGACGAGGCTGGCGAAGCTGGGACTGGGATTCAACGCCGAAGCATCTAGGACAGAAAGGAACTGAAGATGGCGACCTTTGAGGAAGAGAACGCGGCGCGACAGCGTCTTACTCAGCTACTGACAGAGCTGGCAGGTATTAATCCGCAAGAACTCATCCGTGAAGATGTTCTCGGCAGGGATTTAAGCTTCGCTTCTGGTGTCCCATACTTTCAGCGAATGCTAAAGCTTTTTAAGGACTTGTCAGATTCGAGTCTTGAGTCAGTTCCATTCCCTGTCCTCCAGCAGCTAGCAAGTCTTGCAGACCAAGCTCGGCAGCGATTCAAACGAATAAGAGAGTTTTCGATTCAAACCAACCCATCAAATCCAACTGCCGCTAGAGACAATCTCATCAACGAAGTTCGCAATTCGTATGATGAAGCATTCCAATCCGTGTCCCCGGTCATTGCCTATTCGGTACGGAAAGGTACCGACTTTGAGAAGCTTGAACTTGACGCACGGCAGTCTGTTGACGAAATCAAGAAGATTCTTGCTGATGAGCGCACGGCTCAAGCAGGAGCGGTCGCTGAGATAACTTCAACTTTGGAAAAAGTCCGTCGAGCCGCTCAAGAGGTTGGAGTTGCTCAACACGCGATACATTTCCGAGACGAAGCCAAAGCAAGTGCCGATAGCGCATCAACGTGGCTAGTGATTACGGCGATTCTTGCGGGACTCACTCTTCTTTTCGGTCTCGGAAGTCTTGCTTTCATCATCATAAAGACTCCCGACTATACCCCATCACAAAGCGTCCAACTTGCAATCGCCAAATTAATTATTTTTTCGGTTTTGTTGAGCGCGACTGTCTGGTCTGGACGAACCTATCGCGCTACTCGCCACAACTATGTTGTCAATAAACACAGACAAAATGCTCTGAGTACCTTTGAGACTTTTGCCAAAGCTGCGGTCGATGAGGCCACAAAGAGCGCGGTACTGGTTCAGGCAACGACCTGCATCTTCTCTGCACAGCAGACGGGCTACATCGCTCAGGAAGAACCGGAAGGTGGTTTTCCCCACATCCTGGAGATTGTCAGAAAGGCGGCTGAGGGCAAATAGTGCTACGTAGCTCCAGCTCAATTCTCGATGGCAGAAATAGAACAAGTGCTTGTGAGCGTCTGGCGTCAAATCCTCGCTGAGGGCGCAAAATACGTCCAGCTTGGCGACGAGAAATATCCAGTTAGAGAAACGTCTAGACGACGACTGAAGCAGGTTGACTTCCGGTTCGAAGGTCACGAACTTCGTGGACTCGAACAGAATCCGGATAGCAAATCTAAATGGGCAGCGATGGCGCGTGACGGTAAGAAGGTAATGCAGTTCCTTGATGGCGGTCGGTACGTCGCGGTTGTGGTGGATGGGAAAATAAAAACATATGCTCGTAAAGAAGGCACTTGAGACTAATGCTCGACGAAAATCAAAAATACTTAGTTTCGGCGTTGGTAGCCACGATGGCGTCGAATATTGTTCTCGGACTGTGGATGGAGGCCCGTCTCAAGAATGCTGGATACCCAAAGGGTGATTTTCGAACTCTAGGTATGAGATACCGGAGAGTTTTTCCGAGCAGCCGTTTGGGGTTGTGTCATCTGATTTGCAGCGGTACGCTCCTTTGCCTGCTCGTTCTTTTGTTAATCGAACGGTTGGCGCGGTAAGCGGCGGGGGTAGTTTCCGGTCATCGATTTATAGTTTACAATACGCGCCGGTGCATTGGATGGTCAAAACCAGCCGCATCCCAACCAGCAACGTCGTTCTGCTCATCGTTGCGCTCGTCGTCATCGCGGGGCTAATCGTTGCAGAAAGCATCGCCGAGCACTCCGTATCACACCAGCAGGAAGCAGACGCGGCTCGGTATAACCAGTACATCGAAAATCATCCGACATCTGTGGAAGATGCTCAGCGGCAGCTGCACGCAGTCAACGCTGAACTTGCTAAGGAAAAGGACCACAGTCTGGGACTAAATCCCAACAACGTGCAAATCGTGACCTTTGGTGTTCTCGGTGTGGTGATTGCAGCCCTCGTGGTTATGGCTCGGAAGCGGTGAACCTGGTTTCACCAGCCTCTGCCGCGCTCCAACGACCTAAGAACGGGAACGGCTCCAGCAGAATTCGGGGACTAGGGTGGGGGGTTCGTTGGACGTGAGTAGTACGCGGAACTTCGGCCTGCAACCTGGTGTCTATGCCGTTCGATGATATCCTTTCCGTCGTGACACTGAGTAAAACCGGACAACTCGAACACTTTATTCTGACCTTCGGACTTGAGTCTAGGGAAGACGCTGGTCGCGCCACTTCGATTACTCAGTTATGTCAGGTCGCGAGGGAAACACTCGGTGAGGTTGATGTACGCGAAATGCAAGATGCTATCTATAATATTCGCCCTGAACATGCGACGTTTCTGAAATTCCTCCCCAACGGCACGGCGGTCGATTTCAATAGATACCGGAAATTGCGAGAGTGGAGAAAACTGCTTAATGCCGATTTTAATATACGAGTTCAGCCAGGAGGCCGGATTCGGATAGAGGACCTAGAAGCAGCCTCAGGCGCACCGGTGCTCAGGCCGCCGCTCGGCTTATCAAGTGATGACATCCGTTTTGCTACTTTGGCAGTGGACGAAGCGCGAAAGAGCATCGAAGAAGGCGGTGCCAGACCTAAGCCAAAGGTCGGTGCAGTCATTGTTAAAGAGGGTAAGGTCCTTGCTAAAGCCCATCGCGGCGAAACACCTTATCTCGCCAACCACGCGGAATACATCGCTCTGGAGAAGAAGCTAAAAGATGAAGTGTTGATAGGCTCCGTTGTCTATACGACCCTAGAGCCTTGCACAACACGCAATCCTCCGAAGGTTCCATGCGCTGAACGACTTGTTGACCGAAGAATTGGTCGCGTCGTAATAGGAACTTTGGACCCCGACCCGCGAATTACGGGCCGAGGAATTCTGCTGCTAAGAAATGCTGGCATCGCCATCGACTTGTTTCCGCCCGAACTCATGAGCCAACTTGAAGAACTGAACCGCGACTTTACGCGAGACCGTCAGACGCGCTTCGTCCAAGATAAAGAGCAGAGACAAACCCCCGATGCCTGGCTTGACCTGTTTAGGGAAAAACAAAATTTGGAGGAAGAAGTAGCTTCGTTAGAAGCGCAGGTTCCAGCTTTTTCAGTGCGCCCTCAGGTCAAAGCGGGCAAGGACTCCATCGACTTATTAAATGACAAGATTAAACGCAAGAAGCGTCAACTTGACGAAATTACAGAACGGATTACGTCGCTGCGTTGATGGAGCCCCGGTTTAGGAAAAAAGCTGTGGACCGGGTCGGTCGGCGCTCCCTCGTCAGAGTATTCGCCAAGACCGTTGAGCCGCGAACAATTACGTGCTCGTGCGGTCATGAGGACGAGTATCAGCAGAAGGACGTTGGTTTCCTGCCTCTTGAGTAAAAATCCAGTTCAGGTTAACCGTTAGCATTTCAAACGGTCTCCATAGCCAGGGAAAGTACATTCGAAATCGGCTCCTTTGACCCACCCCTGCGTAAGGTGGTGGACTAAAAACAGACGCGTACTGCCCAATCTCAACGTTGAATGATTAGCTGGTATCGGCTGTTTGCCGGGTCAAAGTTAATCTCGACCCAATCCACCGGAAAGCACCTTCGGGACGCGCCCATATCGATGGTAATAAAGAACTGGGTGCATTCGATTAAGGTGCCGTTGCTGCTTCCGCCGAATGGTGGGTCTTTGAAGGAATACCACGTAACTATCCTTCCGATGAGTTGTTGGAGAGCCCGGACTTTGCTGTTGCGCTGAGCAATCAAGGCGTCGAATTGCTGCTCCGACGCCTTTTTCGTTTCCGGCCCCACTCGAATATACGAGTGGCCCGCAAAGTGAGGTCGCAATTCGCTGCCAGGGATAATTACCGCGATGAAAGTGGCTCCATCCTTTGTTAGTGGCAACGCGTGGTGGTAAATGGGAGGCCACGCATCCTCGATTCTCTCGGAGATGCTTTTCTGCAACTTCTCAAAGTCGGGCGGATTATCGTGGTGCTCGACGTTCCCCTGGTTGTCAACCCCCACGAAAAGAACCCCCGGAAATCCGATAGGGCAAGAGTTTGCGAATGCTACCGCCGTTTTTAGCCAGCCTCGATGGTCTTTGATTAACTTTCGTTCGACGAAACTATTTTCCGTATCCGCAATCTTGGCCAACAAGTCGTCACTTGAAATGGGCACCCTAAGATTGTCCGAAAGTGAAAGGCGCTGTTCTTCGCTCATATTCCCTCCTGCCTGGGCTACTGTACCGCGCATATAGGTCATCGTCATTGAGAGTAAGGCGGGTCACACTTTATTTATCTTTTTAGATGCCTCCGCCGATACTCTTCTCGGCAGATTTTAAGCTGTCTCTGGAACGCGCTCGGAGTCGTCAGCACGACATGGCCACACAAACTGCGGAGCCGCTTCCCCGCTTTAATCAGTTCTTCATCTGATAGCGTTCGGGCGAACTCACGGTACTTGGCGTCATCAAATTCTTCTAACCTGATTGGGCTGGACATCGGCTGCTCCCTTTCGGGAGAGGAAGCGGGAAATCAGAATGTCACGGCGCGTGAGCGTAGGAAGTCTTCGCCGGGGATTGGAGCACTTATCCCTACTCCTGTTGTAGAGTGTTCGAACCAAATGAACTCAGGTCAGCTGATAGTCGCGCTTTTGCTGTTGGTTCCCGTTATGCTCGTCAGCCTCGTATGGTGGTCCTGGGCCAGAGGACATCGCGAAGGAAAGAAATGGCGTCGAACTGCCACATTGGTCTCAGCTACTGCAACAACAGCTAATTCGGTGCTGATGGGGGCAATTCTGATGTGGGCGACCTTTGCCTCGGTCGCGCCCGCAAGGGCTCACAGCAGCTTATTCCTTTCTCTCTTACTACTCGGTTTCGGGCTGTCCATCTTATCAAGCGTAGTCGTTATATTCGGAACGGGATGGCTTCGTTGGCTTATCGTTCCAGCCGCTGCTCTTCAGGGCTTCGCATGGTCGCTGCTGGCTCACATTGCTTTCCCTTATGGATGACCGCTTGCTGTTCGTATCTAGGAGAGTGCGGCCCCATAGCCGCTGTCAGTCACAAACGTTCCGAATCTCGTGCTATAAAATCTCATGACCAAAACAACCGGACATTGGGTCGTTTACGAGAAGCGCGGCGTCGAGTACGTTCATGTCTCCAAGCGGTTCGACACAAAAGAGGAAGCGGAGAAGGAACGGGAACGGCTCCAACAGCGTTCGAAGTCCAAGGCAAAGACCCTCGGTGTTGGGTTCGTTCCATTAGACTGACATGCTAGTGAGACTCGCGGTCGGAGTCATTGCTTTTGCGTGCGCACTACTTTGCGCGATGGTCGCCAGTTTGTTGGCATTTAAAATGGTGGATGAAGTGAACAAGCGGCTGCCCAGAGAGCAGCAGTTCTCGCCGCTCGGCTGGTATTGGTCGAAACATCGAAGGCTCGCGTCGGAATACCAGCGCCTGTACCCCGATGGGAATCTTCTGCGTAGATATCGCGTCCTGACAGCATTGATGTTCGCGAGCGGTTTGATTTCGGCTTGGGTGTTTGGAATCTTCGGGCGGTGAGACAAAAGGCGATGAATACAAGAGGACATTGGGTCGTTTACGAGAAGCACGGCGATGAATGCGATAATCAATCATGCCCGACCCGCAGACTGACAAACGCACGCGTGCCTGTATTTTCTGCGGCATAACTCTAACAAAAGATAATCGCTCTAGAGAACATGTTGTGCCTGCATGGCTGCAAACTCATTTAGGTATGAACGACCAGCAACTTCGACTAGCCACGGCAAATGTCTCGGACAACAAGATTCTGAAGAGCAGGACTCATGCGGCTTCCCGTCTCCAAGAAGGTCGAATTTGCGCAACCTGCAACACTGGTTGGATGAGCAAGCTCGAAACAGAATCGATGGAGTTGCTGAAATCGCTTATCGATGGGCGCTTCTCGCCCGTAGAACTCTCAAACGGTCAACGGGCATCGCTCGCAAGGTGGGCAACGAAGACTGCTTTTGTGTTGAGTCATGTCGCTTTGTTACAAAAGACGCCGACCGTGGCGCAAATGAGGTGGATGGCGAGGCATAAGGGAGAAGTTCCACCCGGAATCTGGGTTGTGATGCAGATGGGTTCGCCTTCATCGAATTTTTTGCACATTCAGCGTAACCAATGGTTGCACGAACATACTGGGGTCAGCCCCAGTACGACACCCCCAGAAGGCAGCTTCAAAATTGCGTTGCAGTTTCGCTTTCTAATGTTACTGGTCGCACATTGGCCTGACGAAACCGCGCAAATGATTCTATCGACCGGAATACACATTCCGTTGTGGCCGCAATCGGAATTCTACCTGTCCCGGTATGAAACCGAGTTCCAGTCTATGGACCGCTCGAACCCAGCTTCGCTACTGGACAGATTTTGTCGAAGCTTGGCTGTGACGACCATGATTCCCGAATGAAGGAAGCGCGGAAGGCGCTTGGGGTCGGCTTCATCAAAATTTGAATAATCTGGCAGGACGGATTTGTCGCGCAAGAGACTTTCCCAACATTAAATGGCAGTGGCCCCGCAGTCTGCGGCGCGCTTGCGCGATTCAGTCGTTACGTGCTATTAACTGCGCAAATTCTTAAGAGGCTTTCCTAATGGCTACTCTCCGTCAACGGCTCCGGCTGGCCTACCGAACCCTTACAGTTTGGTTCATTGTTTCGGCACTCTTATTTCTTTTGGCTGGCTATCTAACGATTGTCATTTCGAACGTGCACGGCAGACCAGCTTTTATGCGTGGAGAAGACAAATGGATTGGTGATTTGCCCACTCAAATTCTTTCTGTTTACTTGCACCCGGAATCCAAGGAACTGTCCCAAGCGACTGGGGTTCAATACCGATTCGGAAATGTACCCTACAGAACGAAATTTGATAGCAAAAGGTATGCTTTTGTTGAGATACGATTGCCGCCCGAGGCCGATGCGAAAATTCTCGTAAACAATCTCAAAGACCCAGAGGCGTGCAGTAGCCCGCGCTCGGCGACTGATATAACTGAGGAAATCATGAGTGAACCACCCGTGCACCACCTCACGATTCTCCCCACGAAGTTTAAACATTTCGGTAGTCTCGTCTATGTCCTCACACCTGAAAAAGCGAAAAACGCCTATGAAGTTCGGTGCTTTCTCAATTCCGTGACCGAGTCTGAAACCTTTACAACGAAACGAATTACGTTCGATTTTCTTGCTAGTCCCGAATTGCAGGCAGGACGGCAGCTAAAGAACGAGTGGGCAAACGACTACGGCGTAACTGGCTTTGACCCAGTTCGTGGCCTAGTCATAGATTTAAGTGGGATACCCGAAGCAGAGAACGTGCAATTCGATAACGGCTTTCAGGAACAAGGATGGGCTGGATTCGAGAATTTACGAGTCATCGCGCCCGGCGATTTCGTCAATGCCACGTGGAGAGACATTAGGCGTGAACAAATACGCGACATGTTGCTTGTGATTATCGGTACGCTCGTAGCGATTGGCGCTACAACACTAATTGAGGGGCTGCGTCCACTATTCGAATTGATGGCGGAAAAAACCGATGTGGCGAATAAGGCCGAGACGGTGGGCTCGCTACCAGATTAGGCCACGTTTCTTTGCGCATGGTTCGCACAAGACTTCTGCATCCGGCTCCCGAACATGCGGGTCAATCGAAATAGCTTCTCCGCAGGCGAATCGCGCAGCATAACTGTCAGGCATACTACCCCGAGTCACTTCCCTTCCGATGTACATCTGGCGCATCACCTCCAGTCTGGGATAGATTCCACGCGGAGGATTCATGGACCTACTAGCGGCAATTAAGCGTGAGGAACGAAAGCTTGAGAAAGAGCTGAATAAGCTACAAGGCAAACTGAGCGGCGTTCGTGCCGCAGCGAAAGCGCTGGGAACCAAGGCGAGCCAGGAAGTCACTGAAGTCAAGAAGCGAGTAATGTCCGCCGCTGCGAGAGCGAGGATTTCAAAGGCAACGAAGGCGCGATGGGCGAAGTTCAGAGCAGAGAAAAAGAAAGCCTGAGTGCTTCGATAGACAAAGAGGACTGCTAGAAAATTGCAATTGACGGCCGAATTCTCCACGCTCAGGTCCAGCCAAGCCGGAGCTAGCCACTCTGGGCGTTGGTGGGCGATGTACCCGTGAGTGTTCACAGGGTCGGCCGCAAATCATTGAACACCCTCGGCCACACGACCTGCTAAATCAATCAGTCGTTCTGCCATTAGGTACGACTGGCTTCGGTCGACCACATATCGACGGGCCGCAAGTGCTGCCTCCAAGACTTCCTTGGGTAAATTCAGCCGCACCAACACGCGCGGTGCGTGACCGGCGAGCTCATGCGCTGCTTCCGGCTTACAAGAGCGACAGAATCTCCGGTCTCGCGATTCGTGCGGGAGACTGCAATCGATTAGGAGCATCTCAGCATCGCCCCCGCAGTTAGGACACTTAAGCATTCACGTTCCTTTCAGAAAATTGCCCCAGTCCGCTACATTACGACGTCGGTTCGCAACTTTCGGTCATACAACCACCAGCGCACTTTTTCTTGGCACTCCTGTTTTTGCTCAGGTGTGGCCTTTGCCGCCGCACGGCAAACCATCCTCAAAAATTGGAAGTTGGTGTAAATCGCTTTCCCGGTTTCGAGATATCGCTCCCGAGCCAACTCGTCTTCAACGAGGTTGTCTGGGAGCCATGGGTCGGCCTTACGTACCCAGCGCGCGCAAGATTCTTCGTCATCTAAAGCCATTTGCATTGGCGAATCGCCTCCTTTTCTCGGCTACTGCTTCAAACAGCTCCCCGGCGTCACGACTTTCAGCTCCCCGCTTTCAATGAGTTCAAGGACCTCGGCGACCCACTCAGCATTTTCGCTGCGCTGAAGGTCTGCCCATGACATCGAATAGTTGAGTTCGCAATATGCATCTACCGTTGGCGCTTCGTTGTTTGCCTTTAGCCAATTCAGAACGTGGTCAGTCGTCATGCGACCTCCAGACCAGCGTCAATCGCGCCGTGAAAAATCTCTTCGACGTAGCGTGGTTCACAAACAATAGCGTTGCCAAACGTCAGCGTGTTTTCGTCGCCTACGTTTCTATCGAGCCAGGATTGGCCTGTAGAAGAAGCCGGTCGGATTAGAAAAATCGATAGGTGGTTTTCGAAGACCAGGTCAGGGTGTACTGCTTCCGTCGGGGGCTGCGTCAAAAACGAAATTGCGTCTTGCGGACTCAACCTCGGTCGAAAGCTGTACTTGGGAACATGAGATTCGAGATTGATAAGCTCGGCGCGAGATTCCTCTATGGCGTCGACGACCAAACGCGAGGTCCCCGGATTTGCTCTCTTGAATTCAAAATGCAGAACGCTGCCGTTCGTTCCGAGCGTGCTAACTCGAACGTGCCCAAGGTCAAGGCCGAACTGCTTCGAAGGCTTCTCGCCCTCGGGAACGAAATAGTCGCGATGCTGTTTCCCTTTCTCAATGCGAACAACACCGTCGAGCGTGAGCCAGCAATCGCGATGCAACCTTGAATTGGGAGAACTACCAGAAGCGACAAATGAATCGTGCGAAGACATCTAATCCTCCTAGTTGGAGAAGATGCCCTTGAAAGCCGGGGGAGAAAGCTAAGGTGGGTTTTGCCCCCTACAGGCCGCATCCCTTCAACTTCGAAGGCTGGCACCGCGACCGTCAGTCGGTTCGGTTGCCGGGCAGCAAATGACGCTGCCACTCTTGATACACATATAAGAATACGATGGCGGTGGTTTAGGGGCAACGGTACTAAAGTTTTTAAGTACTATCCCGCAAACGGTCTGGAGGCCAAGGCCATTCGAGGTCCGCGCGTCAGAGGCCGAAATCTGCACCGATTCGGCCCTCTCTCGTTTGAAACTAAGGTGCCCCTCCCGCTTCGAGCAACTTTGCTTTCTCGCCCGCCTTTTGTCGAACAAGTCCGAACTCCCTCCCAAGTTTTTCCACATGCTAAGTATCAAGTTTTTATAAATTTCTTCTTGACACACTTGTTCTTTCAGCGTAAAAACTCGCCGCAACAATAACTCGCATGTTCGCCCTTTTCAGGGGCAGCGCACGTGCGACTCCGGGTTCGCCAATCCAGTTGGCTTGGAACCTAAACAAGGGGGACGTGTGCGTTTGCTTTCTCTTTTGCTTGCCTTTCGTCTCGTCGCTTCCACCTCGGTTCAAGCCAATACTCTTCAATCGGCGGTGACCGCCGTCCAGCCGTCCACTCTACTTCAGCAATCTCTCGCTGCTCTTGTCGGTAACACTAGGCTTTCTGATGTCACGCTAACTGGTACAGTCCGCCGCGTCGCGGGCTCCGACGACGAGACCGGAACTGCAACATTGAAGGCTATTACCAACGGGTCAGCCAGGATCGATTTGAGTTTGCCCTCCGGTCTAAGCAGTGAGATAAGTAATCTTTTCGCTGCACCTTCGGGCGTGTGGTCAAGCGCCGACGGAGTATCACATCCCATAGCCCTTCACAATTTGCTCTCTGAGCCGGCGTGGTTTTTTCCAGCCTTTGGCATCGCACGTAGGCTCTCGGGAATGGGCTTCGTGACCACCGTTGTAGGCACTGAGACGCATAACGGCCAGACCGTGCAGCACATTTCGGTGTCGCAGGCGACGTCCGCGCAAGTCGGGCTTAGCGGTCCCGCGCTTCAGCATTTGACTCAAATTGAATTCTATTTGGACCCAGTTAGTCTGCTACCTGTCGCTCTCGGCTTCAATACGCATCCAGACAACAATGAGCTGCTAGACATACCAGCCGAAGTCGATTTCAGCGATTACAGAGCTGTCAACGGAGCCCAGGTACCTTTTCACGTCCAAAAGTCTCTCAACGGTAGCCTCAATTTGGATTTTCAAGTTGAAACGGTCACATTTAACACTGGCCTCTCCGCAAGCACGTTTAGCGCCCACTGAAATTTAAGGATTGGAGAATCCATGAATCGCCTATGGTCGATGGACGTCTCAGCACGCGGGTTCTCAGGTGCACTTCTGGCGGTCAGCGTTATAGCGCTGATTTTCCCTCTAGCGACATCAGCCCAAGTCCAAACAGGAACGCCGCCCTTCGCAAGCTTTGGTGGTGGTCCTGATGCCGTCAACCTCGCCGATCTAAACGATCATTGGACTATTCCTGTCCTCAATAAGGCGGGGCGGGGTACAAACTTTACTTACGACCTCAGTTATGACAGCGCTGTGTGGTACAAAACGCAGAGCGGCAGCAGCTACGTGTGGCAGCCCGTTTTCAATTGGGGCTGGACTGCACAAACCGAGGTTCAGACCGGCTACATTTCGTATTCGAGAGTCAGTTACAACTGCGATGGCACGCAGCCGCCTTATCCTCAATACGTGGTCTTCAGTCGCTTTGTCTATCACGACCAATGGGGTATCAGCCATCCTTTTACGGGTCAAATGATGTACGACCCAACGGATTGCCTAGATGGCACGACGTCGAGCATGACATCGCAAGTGAACGATGGCACCGGCTACATACTATCGGCCACAATCAACAACGCGCCCAACGTAAACAGCGCAACTATAACCACGACCAAGGGCCTGGTAACCAGCCCACCACTGAATACTGCAAGCGGTTCTTATTCCTCTACCGATCGCAACGGAAACATCCTGTCGGCCGACAGCAGCGGCCATTTCTATGACACTTTAAGCAGCACAACGCCAGTTTTGACCGTTGCTGGCTCTGGTACACCTGCCAGTCCGTACACTTTCACATATACAGCACCGTCCGGTGGGTCTGTGAGCTACACCATGAAGTTCACAACATATTCGATACGCACCAACTTTGCTTGTAGCGGAATAACTGACTACGGCACCAACGGGACCACTACGGCCAACCTCGTGAGCGAAATTGATCTCCCGAATTCCTCAAAGTACATGCTCAGTTACGAGCCGACTCCTGGGCATAGTGGCTTCGTCACCGGTCGTCTCGCCTCAATTACGTTGCCTCAGGGTGGAACGATAAGCTATTCCTATTCTGGCGGTAACAATGGAATCAACTGCTCCGACGGCTCGACCGCGACGCTCCAAAGGACCACGCCGGATGGAGCATGGACCTACGCTCAGGTAAAGGGTACTGGCGCGGCCTCCACGACAACGCAAACCGATCCGCAGGGCAATCAAACCGTCATCCAATTTCAGGGGATTTACGAAACGCAGCGCCAATCGTATCAAGGGTCCACCAGCGGAACGCTCCTTCAGACCATAAATACTTGCTACAACGGAGCCACATCGCCTTGCACTTCTACAGCGATAACTTTACCTATAGCGACGCGAACAATCACGACTACTTTGCCGGGTTCTGCAAACCTTGAAGCCCAGCACGTCTACAAGTACAGCGCTACTGGCTCGTTGACAGAACAGGACGATTACGACTGGGGCTCCGGAGCTGTCGGTCCTCTTCTTAAGAAAACCGCCATCACCTATGCTTCGCTAACGAAGATCTCGTCTTTTCGACAGCAAGTCACGGTTACCAACGGCGTTGGGACTGTGATCTCTCAGACGAACTACAACTATGGCGATACGGTCACAGCAACGTCAGGAACTCCGCAGCACACCACCGCCTCCGGCTCGCGCGGGAATCTTCTTAGCGTCAATTACTACACGAACGGCTCGACCTACCTGACAAAAAGTATGAGCTATTTCGACACCGGAAACGTTCAGACCGCCACCGACGTGAATGGCGCTCAAACCACGTACACGTATGGCGCTTGTGGGAATTCATTCCCGACCAACGTTGCCGAACCTTTGAGCCTTTCAAGATCGATGACGTGGAACTGCACCGGTGGCGTCCAACTGACGTCGGTAGATGAAAACACCAAGACCACCACGACCGCTTACAATGATCCCTATTTTTGGCGTCCCGCCTCTGTAACAGATCCCACAACCGCCGTCACCAATCTTACTTACACGGGACAAACAGAGGTCGAAGCCTCCCTCTCCTTCAATAGCGGAAGCTCAGCCCAAGACGTGCTTGCCACGGGCGACGGGCTTGGCCGACCGCATTTGTCTCAGATCAGAGAGACGCCGGGTGGCACAAACTTTGACAGTACGGAAACCGACTACGATAGTGACGGACGACCGAATCGAGTTACTCTGCCTTACGTGGGAACCGCAGGTCAGACTAATGCCTCAGCTCCATCCACGAACACCACGTATGATGCCTTGGGCCGAGTGCTCAGCATTTCCGATAATTCCGGAGGCACCCGGACCTATTCCTATGCGCAAAACACTGTCTACGTCACTCGCGGGCCAGCCCCCAGCGGGGAAAACACTAAGCGACGCCAGGAGCAATACGATGCGCTTGGTCGTTTGACCTCCGTTTGCGAAGTTACGGCGGGCACCACAAGTGCACCTGCCGGAACCTGCGTCCAGACCGTCTCGCAGACAGGATATTGGACCAAATACACGTACGATGCGCTTGGCAGACTGACGGGCGTCACCCAAAACGCGCAGTCCGGAAGCACTCAGACGCGCACGTACCTATACGATCTGTTGGGAAGATTGACATCCGAAACCAATCCCGAATCCGGCATGAATACTTACGTGTACGACACCGACTCCACCATGTGCGGCAATGGAGCGTACACTTCAAATGGAGATTTGGTGAAGACCACGGACAACGTTGGCAACTGCGTGATGCGCTACTATGATTCCCTGCATCGCCTCACGGACGTTGGCAATAACCACCAGAGCGCTACGAATCCCTGCAAACGGTTTCGCTATGACAATACTTCCGGCTATCCAGGTTCCACAAAGCCGAGCGGGCTCACCAATTTGCTGGGGAGACTGGCGGAGGTGGAAACCGACTCTGGCTCCCTCATCACTGACGAATGGTTCAGCTACACAGTTCGTGGTGAAGTCTCTGATTTCTATGAGTCCACGCCTCATTCAGGCGGCTACTACCACACGAGCGCCACCTACTGGGCCAATGGTGTTATCAACCAGTTAAATGCACCTGGTCAATACTATGCCCAGTACAATGTGGATGGTGAGGGAAGGATTAGCTCGACTGCGCCCAGCGTAGGCGCCCTGAGTGGCACAACCTACAACGCAGCCAGTCAGCCGACCCAAGTGACCTTCGCTTCCGGAGACAGCGACGCGTTTACGTATGATCCCAATACCGGCCGGATGACTCAGTACAAGTTCACCATAAACGGCCAATCGCTTGTCGGGAATTTGACCTGGAATGCGGACCACACCCTCGCCTCACAAAACATCACAGACCCTTTCGACAGCTCCGACCAACAAAATTGTAGCTACACGCACGATGATCTCACCCGCCTCGCGAGCGTGAATTGCGGTTCCATCCTGTCCCAAACGTTTAGTTACGATGCGTTCGGAAATATCTCGAAGACGGGCACCTACCAGTTTCAACCGACTTATAACTCCGCCACCAATCGTTATGCCAGTATTCCCGGCACAACGGTTTCCTACGACAACGATGGAAACGTCCTTTCAGACGGCTCCCACACTTACACCTGGGATGTCTACGGGAAAGCTGTTTCTGCGGATTCCGTGAACTTGACTTATGACGGCTTGGGCAGAATGGTCGAGCAAAATCGCTCCGGAATCTATACTCCAATCGTTTATTCACCTACAGGTATGAAGTTGGAACTCATGAATGGCCAATCTTTTACCAAGGCGTTCGTGCCGTTGCCCGGAGGCGCCGTGGCTGTGTACGGTGCAGGCGGGTACTACGGCCATTCCGACCACCTCGGCAATATTAAGCTCGGGTCCACAACCTCTCGAACAGTCAACTGGGTCCTGGCTTACGCCCCCTTTGGAGAGACTTACGCAGCTTCCGGCTCGACCGACCCTGTCTTTACTGGCCAGCGCCAGGACACCGTCTCCGGCGTCTTCGACTTCCCCGCTCGTCAGTACAGCACCCTCGGCCGCTGGCCCACTCCCGACCCCTCCGGCTTCACGTCAGTTCATCTCTCCGATCCCCAAACATGGAATCGCTATACCTACGTCCGCAATAATCCCCTTGCTCTGGTCGATCCGAACGGGCTTGACCCGTGTCAGGGCTCCAACGTTTACGAGTTCAGCCAAGCTGCCGACGGCACAGGTATCTTCACTCCCCAAGACTGCGCCGAGAACGGCGGCACCTGGGACAGCTCGGACAACGGGGGCTCATGCATAAACGGGACCTGCGTCGTCGCTTCCGACCCCACGTCTGGAGGCGACCCGAGCAACTCGGCTGGCAGCTGCGGGGCAAACGACCCACTTTGCTTCGGGAGCGGGGTTCCTGGAGCACCGGCCGACCCTTCCAACGATCCACTTAGCCTTTCGAATGGATCATCCTCTGGTTCCAACTGCTGGTTTTCCTGCATCCTGCAAGACAACCTCGATGCCGATCAGAAGATCTTCGACTTAACTCAGCCTTTCACCGATCCTTTTCTTATGTCCCAGTCAACCACGGCAGCGATACTAAGTGAAATCAACTATTTGGAATCCATAAATCTAACGATCGATAAAGTCGCATTAGGCGTAGTTGGCAACTCGGCGTTAGAAATCATTTCCGGAGAACTCCTTACTTACGGAGCGAACCAAGTATCTGACATTGCGGCGGAAGAACTACAGGGCGTGCGGAACAACATTAATGCGCGCATTGACGTTCTTATCGGACAGGCAGGCGCCGCAACCGCTCAGCCAAAACCGTAGCGTACTGGCTCTTGTCTGTCTACCCAAGCCGGAAAACCGCAGACGAGGTTCACTGCCTACAGGAAGAACTCTTGAACAGGGAGGCACAAGTAACAATGATCGCCAATGTCGAGCCGCAGAAGAGCTCACGACCTCGACCTGTAATTCTCATGGGTTGCGCTGTCCTGCTTGCCATCGGCGCTGGCCCATTCGCATTTTCGCACAGGTACCACGCGCAAGTAGGCCTCCTGGTGTCGGCGACTTTCTGTGTCGTGCTTGGTTGGATGGCTTTTTTCAGATACCGGGAAGGTGAACCCTCTCTCCGTGGGAGAATTGCGCTGATTACCTCGGTCTACCTCACGCTGTCACTTCCAGCCTTTTTTATTGAGTTCTCGCCGCTAATGTGGTTTGTTCATGCGCACTGGGCCCGCATCTATGTGCGACCGTGGGTACACTGGGGCTTCGTACCCATTTATCTGAGCGTAGCGTGCGCGTTCTTTGGTCGCGGCCGATCGCGCGTTGCCTTTATCCTAGCAAGTACTCTACTGGCGGTTCTGTGGGAATCGATGAGCCGCTGGATATAGCGCCGGAATCCGCTGTGGCCAGAGAACTCGAAGTGTGAAGAAATTGGCGCGGTGAACGGAGTCGCTTTGTGTAGACTGCGCGCGTGAGCAACGACGAGACCGCCGCTCACCGACTAGTAGCGATTGATTGACCTGCCCCCTAGCTCCGCGCAGGGAAACCAGCAATGCCGATTCCCGGCGATCCGGGCTCAGCGGCTGGCGAAGGACGCGCTCGGACGTTGTAGACATTGGCGGAATAGGGGCTCACCGGGGCCGACCGGCGGCGTGCGGGAAATGCATTGAGCAGTCGCTGGATGCTATTGAGAAAGCGACATTTACGGGTCCAGAGGCCGAGGGTTACATCGGGCAGCAGGAGAAGTTGAATGCCTCAGCGCTCGATACCCTGAGGCGCTTGCAGCGGGATACTAAAAAAGTGCTTGACAGAGTACCGGTACCTGTGGTATAATGGGTACAAGGATTGAAATTCATCTATTGCTCGCCGAGCGGGCAGAAAGGATTAAAACCGCAGCAGAAAGAGTGCCGCTGATTCTGTCAGTCGTACTCGCTGATCACCAAACATAGTCGGACTGCTGAACGCCCGCAACGGGCTAGTAGGGTGCGAATCGACAGCGGAAAGAACCCACCATGGTAAATGAATCCGAACATACTAAAAGGCGGTCGTTAGCCACCTTTCGCGGTACTGCTCTCCTCGCGCATATCGGCGTTCGCCCGACACCGTGCATCGGTCAAACTCCGGGCATAAATTTGACTGAATACGAAGTGAGCGAGAGCGACCAAGAAGACCAAGAAGACCAAGAAGATAAACACGCTTTTATGCCGGTTGGTTTCGCGGCAAATTTTGGCACCGGTAACAACAGTGGTTCGTATTTCTGGAGCATACGAAAAAAGGCGCGAACCTACAAAAAGGCAATACCAGAATGGGTTTTTAGCAATTCCAAAATCGGAGACTTGGTTCAGCGGTCCTTCCCGAACTGGCGGAACAACCCGCGCATGCATGATGATGCTGCGCGCTGGGTGGCAGTCATCAATCTTTACTACCGCAATGGGTATACTTTTTCACAGATAGCCGAAGAAATTTGTTCAACGACATGCAAAGTTAGAGGTGTTATTCGCTCCATTCAACGAGCCGCGCGAGGCCTTCAGGCGAACTCAAACAAAGCCCGCACTAACAATCGGGGCAAAAACCCCAGAAGTAGAAGAAAGCCCGGAAAACCCAGATTATTCAGCACTTTTTGAAAGGTGCTACAGACCAACCGTTTCAGTGGATGGGGGATAAGAGCTTGCCTCCCCCCTCGGAACCGCACAAAACGGCCGAGCATTTAAAAACACGATTCGATTCACGCGGCCTAGCCGGTCATCCCTCAGAGGATGTGGCTAGGCCAAAACTTTTGTCCCAAAAAGCTTGAACATAAATTTGTCGCCCGGATGCCGACCAGCATCTGGGCACCCTTTTTTGCCCTGACGGGCGCGAACAAAATTCTGTCGGAGTACAAATGCATATCATCGACCGAAAACTACAAGTGCTCGCTTGCCCGGTGAGCTTGTTCGTTCCAATCTGCGGCGGCCTCATAGGTCGTACACGGCTGACCCAAGGCCTGAAAAGCGATGACTTGGACAAGAACGTCGTCGACAAGCTCATTGCAATCCTCGACGAGATGACTGAGCTGAAAAACATTTCGTCGGTCGCACCCGACTGGTCTGACGCAGCGAACATCCAAGCGCAGTTAAAAGCGCGCCGTGAACTCAAACAGGCCATTGCGTATGACGATGACGAAGTACGGGCGGCTTTCGCAGCACTAGCAGGGAAAAGTGACGAACCAAAATCAGCCTAGAGAGATGTCGGAGCGCTATACGCGGGAGATTCTCAACCGCTGTACTGCGCGCGAGCTAGTGGTTCTCGCTGCAGCTTTCGGAATAGAGGAGGTCGCGAAGCGGATGGGCTTAGACGTTCAAAACTTGCTCGAAAAAACTAATAGTAACGATAAGCAGTAAAAACGATGCTCGCGAGGCCAATCCTCGCAGAAGGGCGGTCGAACTTTCAATCCGCAGTTTGGTGACTTAGGAAAATGAACGAAGTTGGTGAGAGAAGAAAAAAGCTGTTGTGGGCCGAAGTTTGGGACGGCGCCGAGTATGCGGCGGCTGACACCGAGGAGCTTCAGCTCAAATACGAATTCGAACGCGATGTGTTTAATCGCGTGAGAGACGACCGATTTTTGTATCCAGGCCTCAGAGAAGCACTAGCGAATGTCCGAAAAACATTCGTCGACGAAGCTCGACGTCATCTTGTAGAGCGCGTAGCCGAGCTGTTGGTGCCGTCGTGACCGTCGAATTCCGGCCCGACGGTGAACCGGTCCTCATTGATTCGACTTATTCGGAAGTTCCCGGGTCGCGCCGTGTTGGTCGCAGGCTTTTCAGCAACCGACGTCACGCTGTCGAAGTTCTTTCACCAGGGAAGAGACGCGACCGCTTGCTCGCGGAGTACAACCAGCAGCTCTCTCCGAAGCCAAAGACTGAAGTCGTCGTGGTGTCCGAACCAAAAGAGGCTCCAGTAGCCGTCGAAGTGCTGCAACCGGTCACGACAACGGCTGTTGTTGATACTCAGAACGATGACGAGGCCGCGCAGGAATTTTTAAACGCTGTATCGACAGACGACGAAGAGCTCTATGAACCGCACGAAGATGAATGGTTCGCAGCGCACATTGTCCACACCGACGTCAGACGCAAATACCTACTCTTGGAGCTCTCGACGGGCGCGACGGTTTATTGCCCCTGGCAAAAAGTAAAACGCAGTCCCGGAAATCACAGCTTATGTTTGCCGCTCGGCACCGAGTGCGTTTGTAGGATGAAGCTGGACCGGCGCAAATACTGGGGGTTAGAAATGCAGGTTGAAGGCGAAGAGCCGCACGGTGTTTCGTGCGCACGGATAACGAAATGGCACGGCGTAGCTGGCAGCGCAGATAGAGAATGCGGTTGCCCGTCCATTTTTGTCCTTTGCCCACGAGAGCTCGACAGTACGACCTTCAGTGTCGGTGACCGGGTAGAAATCGTTCACCGGCCGAGTGAAAAAAGAGGCTGGATTGCAATCATCCAGCGAAAGATTGGAGCGCCAACGGCGCAGGAGGAGTTATGACATATAGACCGGGACGACGAGCAGAACTGACGATTGAAGAATTCATTCGCCAACTGCTCGAACAAACAAAGCCGCGATTTAACACGCGAGCAAATGATTCAGTAATTTTCAGTCAAGCAGAATCGAGGGGCGTGACCACAATCGTGGAAACAGGACCTTATAGTTCGCGCGCTCGTTTGTTGAAAATCATCGACGAACTAGCGGACCAACGCAAAATCATGTACGCACCAGCGGTTGCGGCGGCGCTGCAAGCTGCAAAAGAAAGACATCCACACTATAACTTTAACTTTTACGCAGCCGAAAAGCGGGTGCTCGACAAGGCTGAGGAGCTGAAGTTCGACATCACTTCTGCTGCGGATTTGGGCGATTTGATGGAGTGGATGATTAGCGAACCGACCGAAGCTGTTCCGCTATCGAGCTTCGGTCGGCGTTCGCAACAACTACAAGCTGAAGCGAAGCAGCGCGCACAATTTCTGAACAACATCTTACAAGACCGCAACACCTACCCGAAGTGGGATGGCCGCCACGGCAAGGTCATTGCGGTCGACGCCCATACTCTGGAGTCAAAAACCAATGAGGAACTCGCGCAAATAGAACGCGAGGTCAACAACCTCCGACGCCAGATGGGTATGAGCCGCGAGCAGCAGCAAGAAACACTGCACCAGTTCGCGAACAAGAACCGCGTTGGGTATGACCCGCAGGGAAACAAAATTGTCGGCTTTGAAAACCGCCCGCAATCAGATTCTCTCGACGGCGCAGCTGCCAAACCGTACTCAGACAATCCTACTGCATCGCCGATAGCCGCACGTGTTGACATCCGCAGCTATCAAGCGAATGCCAAAGTGGACTACAACGGGCCACACGACGCAAACAAAGTCGTAAGTGCGAATGACCCCTTTATTGTGGCTTGCCGTGAGCTTGCCAAAGCAGAAGTTCGCGACATCGCTCTGAATAACCTTCAGAAATTCCGAGAGCTGCTTCGTAAAGATGTGAATCGTTTGAATCGAATTCTAGGAGTTTGAGGAGACTGAAATGACTGAACAAGAATACGCAGAAAAGGTACTACAAATGTGGGCAGATTGGGCGGAGAGCGGAGAGAGAGATTTGCACTTCCCGACTATCTTGGCCTCCGAGCACAATTCGAATGTCATCAATACTGAGGTTAGAAAATTCTTTAACAACTCAGGTCGTGCGATTCCTCGACCGAAAGAACTGAGCGGGCTAATTCGGGGTCTGGGCGACATCGCTAAGGGCGGTCGAGTGCAGTATGACCACTCCGCACCGGAACCAGTCAATCCTGCGCTAAACATGCCGGACGCCGACGAGCCGCTTCTCAAAAATCTCCGTTGTTACGAGGATTTGAACGAACGCGGGGCACAAATATCCAAGAAAGTCATGTCCCTTGGTGGCGGTGCGGGTGGTGCGGACGCAATGGGCCGCGACCGTGGCAACGAGCTACTGGAAAAGCTGAACCGACGCATCGCATGGATTCAAAACAATAAAATCCGCCGCGATGACCTTCCGCCGAGCGATGCGCCTAAGACGCCACAACTAGCGAAGCCCGTCGTTACCGTGCCTTCTGAAATTTTGGAAGCCCACAAGTTAGTTGATTCCATGACAATCGCAGACGTGGGCGAAACCGGCGATGGAGCTGGTCGTCATACGCTCCTCCCAATAAGGATGAAAAAGTTCCACCGAGACATCGACGAACGATACGCCAAGCGCGAATCACCGGAAAGCATTTTGGAAAACACCAAAAAACTAATCAAGGACTCGGGCTCCGGCTCGATTCTTCACTAGGAAACGACGATGACGATACTGGAACAACTAGCACAAGCATGTTTCCACGCGGGTAAGCCGCTCGACATGCTCATAAAAGAACTGGTCGAAGAAAAATATAACCACACCCTGGGCCAAGTGAAGTCTTTGCTCCGTCAAAGTAAAGACTTCGCAGCCATACGCGATGCGTTAATTGAAGATGGTCTTCCTTTAAAGACCGCAACGAGCTTGGTTTTTACCGCTCAGCACGAAGTAGAAACCGAAATCGCAAACGAAAAGTTGCTTCAGCAAGCAACGTCAACAGCCCGACATTTGTACAGCAACGGGAACCGATTCGAGTCGGTGGCCAATCACCTTAAAAGCATGGGCTGTTCGCCCGACCTTGCTGAGCGGGTGGCGCTCGAAAACCAGTCTTTTTATAGGTAGGAGGAAATCATGGCGACACCAGACAAGATTCGAAGTGCAAATTACAGAAAAAGAAAGCGCGAGCGCGAAGCCGCCGCAAAAACAGAAGCAATCGGGGCTTGCTCGACGCGAACCCAGTGGTACGAAAAGAATCGCGCCGAGCTTGAACCTGAAACGCTGAAGACCTTTCAGGCTCGACACGAGCAGGTCCTCGATGTCCTTCATTGGATGAAGCACGTCCACGAAGACAAGCCATCAGACTCCGATTTTGTTTCTATGTCAGATGGTCTAGATGTTTTGCTCGACGACATTAACAAATACGGATGCCCGCACCTTGGCTACGTTTTAAAGAATCCGGATATCCCATCGGACTGGTCTACCGGCGCGTGGCATGACGATAAAAAGTATTGGAATGACGCCGAGCTGGTCAGCCAGCTTTGTGCCGAATCACCGGCGACGGGGCGCTACGTCAGATACGGCTTTCTGGCGGGGGTTCCGGACTGGCAGGTGGTCAAGTTCTTGACTGAGCGTGCTGGCTACACGTTTGAGAATGCGGCGACATTGGTCGGGATGATTCTTAGTCGCGAGGGTGTTTGGAGATACGCCGCATAAGAGTTTCTGGTAGTGCCCGAATTTACGTAAACGGAGGATGGCTGGCCGCCGTCCTTCCGACTCTTCGCCTTTGGGTGATGAGAACTGGAGCCAGAAAGAAGGTAGGTCGCACGGCAGACCTTAAAAGCCGAATACAAAATCAAAATGGAGAACCACATGAAATACCAAGGCATCATTCGCACCTTTATCCCACCTCGCAAGTTCGGCTTCATACTGGCTGATGACGGTCGGGAAGTTTTCTTCCACCAAATGAACTTTCAGAAGGGCACGCCGGTGCTCGGCCAGCGAGTTGAGTACGAACTTGGCCCCTCCGTCAGATTGGGGATGCCAGAGCAAGCGGTAAACATCACGGTAGTAGATGAAGTGTTCGACGTGTTGTCGACTTCCACGAGCACTTCGACCGAGGTACCGCAATGAGTGCCACCATAAACTACCCGCAGCTCATCGAAACTGCGACGTCCATGCTGGGCAATCCGAATTTAATCGAACCGGAAGAACAAATCACGCTCATGCTGACGACCATCTACAATCTGGACAAGACGCAGGTCGACGCAATCATGCAGACCGCCAAAGTGAATTCAGCGAAATCGAAACAGGCTCAACCGGTGCCAGCTCAGATAGCTCAGCCAGTTCAACCGGTTCAAATTGTTCAACCTGCGCCGAGCCCTGTCGCGAGCATGAGCGAGCGGGACGGCGAGGCACTATTTGTCGACCCTATGCCGGCTTTTCCAGCAGCATTGAAAAAGTTACGCCGCTGGGTTCGTTGGAGACTCGAAGCCGGCACGAATGGTAAGCCGACCAAAGTGCCATATCAAGTGAGCGGACATAAAGCAAGTTCGACCGAACCTACGACGTGGAGCAACTACCAAGAAGTCGTGGCCGGTCAAACCATCAATGACAATGGCGGCGTAGGCTTCGTGGTCAACGGTGATGGATACACAGGCATCGACCTCGATGGGTGCCGGAACAAAGAGACTGGTGACCTTACCGACTGGGCCGAACAAATCATTGATGCGCTCGGTGATTCGTACACGGAAACCACACCGTCAGAAACCGGTGTGCGCGTCTGGGTTCGCGGTGTCATACCTGAGAACGATAAGGTCTTTAACTTGAATCCATCCTGCGGATATGGCGATAAAGTCAAAATTGAAGTATTTGAAACCGAGCGCTATTTCACCGTAACTGGTGAGACCATCTTTGATGGGCCTGCTGTCATTGAAGAAGCTGATATGGCGAAAGCTTATCGGCTATTCCACGAAATCAAGGCAACATATCCTCCCGCTCCAAAATCGCAGAAGGAAGTCTCCGTTGACGCAAACACGAACGATGGTACTCAGGTCGAATGGTCGGGTTTATTTCGATGCTCAAAATTCGACATCTTTACAGACGGTCAAATCGAAAGCCGCGAACCGTTCGTAATCTCTAATCGCATCGGAAAGTTGACGTATGCATCACAGTCGGAGGCCGACTTGGCCTTCTGCACGATGCTTGCACTTCATCACGACAACGATGTGCAAAAGATAGACGCGGGTATGCGCGAATCCCAGTTGTATCGCGTGAAATGGGGTGAGCGTCTAGACTATCGCGAGAATACGATTAAAAAAGCAATCGAAACAGCCGTGAAGATTAGAGCCCGGTCGGCAGTTCCCGTTCTCACCATTCCTGAAGGCACACCTGCGATGGTCTTTGAAGACACGTCGAAGCAGATTCCACCGTTCGATTCGTCTGTGGTCAATGGTATCTACAAACGATTCGTAGATGTCGCCACGAAAAACACCACCTTAACTCCACAATTCGTCTACGCGGTCACGAAGACAATCGTAGGCGCTAAGATGGCGGGCAAAGTTCGATTTGAGAATCTCGACGTAGAACCACGTTTTTACGCTGCTTTGATTGGCGAGACCGGGTCGGGTAAAGGTGAAGCGTGGCGCAGGGTATTCCAGATTTTGGAGTCAGCTGGGTACACTGATTCATATGCAGGAGTCAAAGTGCTCTTTGGTGCTGACAGCGGCGAAGGCATTCGTGACGCATTCTTCGCAAAACCAGAAGAAGCCCCTGTGCTTTTATACATCGACGAAGTCGAATCCGTCGGTAACAAAGGCGCTTCCACCAGACAGCCAGGAATCATCGATAAACTAATCGAACTGGCTGATACAACGCAGGTAGGCCGTACCAAGGCGCAAAAGAAAAACGACATCTTTTCGGGCTCGAAACAAAAGAACGATGCTCGTTTGTGCGTAGTCATGTGCGGTCAGGAGGGTGCAGTTTACATGAAGGCATTCGCCGGTCGCACGAAGCTGGGATTCTGGGACCGTTTATACCCGGAGTACGGCGAGCGGGTTGAAGCTGGCATGCTTCCGCGAATTGACCGCACGGAAGCATTGCAGCTCATCAGCGAGCTAAATAGCCTTGACTACTCTGGCGAACTAACCATGAGTTACGATGCTCGGGGCTTTCTTGAGCAGTTCTGGGATAACCAGCCTAAAGAAGTCAGGAAGATGGCGAGGTGGAAAAAGAACCTATGGCTTGACGCCTACATGAGTGCGTTCGGTCGTCGGTCACGTATCGCCGAACAAGAGGATGTGGAAATCGCAGCTAAGATTTTCACCCGTCAGCTTCGTATTCGGCAGGTCCACTTTACCAGTGAGGTTCCAGACCGAACGGGATACTATCTCGGGCGGATTAAAGAAATCACTGAGTCGATGCGTAGCCAGCTGAAGGCCGGGAGGCTACCAGCGCAAGTGGCTTTGAGTCGTCGTGAGTACGAACGCAAGACCAATGCGGCCCGGGACAACGAAGAGCATCTCTTCGATAAAGCGTGGCAGATTCATAGCCGGGTCCACTTGTGCCCATTTAATGTCCAAAAATCAAACGGCCAAGTGTATGCGAAATTCCTGCCGATAGCGGAAGAGGAGTAAGCCGGCGCATCGGCTGGATACGGAGCGAAGCCGCACGCCGAATCCACTCGCTGTCAAATGGCTTGATGACAGGTGATTATTCACCCGCTGTCATGCGTTGACAGCGAGTGGATAGCGCCCGTTTTGACAGCGAGTGGATTCCCAAAAGAATCACTAAGTTAGAGGGTAGTTTGCAGCACTCGCTGTCATGAGGGACCCTCTCTTTTTTTTAAGTAATAATTGAAGGAGTCTCTCCCATGACAGCGAGTGGTGCATTTTGTGTGGAAGAGCTGAGAATTGGTAAGTGTGCGTCGCGTCTCCGTCGAGGCAGTTTTCTCGGGTCTAGGTCAGGCTTTCCGAGAAAACGCGAAAACGTACATTTTTTGACACATCACATACCAAAAACCATATAAGTGCCAGATTTTCCTTGCACTTGTGTCAACACAGACACAATTTCAGTCGTGACAAAGCATCTTTTCGCCAGTTCTTCGCCATTCCGGAAAGCGCATAGGGAGCGAATATGAGCGTTCGGGAGCTCGGGAGGCTGTCAGAAGGCTAAAGTCCTTAGGAAGTGGCTGGCAGGGCTGGCATATTGCGGCGTTGGTACAACGAGCGAACGTCCTGACCCGCGTTTACAGCGTGGCTTCGCATAGCGCTGATGCCGCGCGCACGGTTCGCCGGTCGAGGGGTTAACGGGATAGCCGGCTAGCCGATCAGCAGAGGGCGCTTATCGGCAAGGCATGCGAAGCAAGGGAAGCGGAGCTGGAATGCCGTAAAGCGAAAACGGCCCCGGGTGGAGCCGGAGCCGGTCGAACAGGTTGGGATTGTGGGAGGGTTAGGCGGCCGCGAAGACGTTGCCAAGGATTCGATTGGAGACGACCTGAGCTTCCGAGGTGGTGACATGGGTGTAGCGCGTGGTGCTGCTGATGTGGGCGTGGCCGAGCGCCTTCTGAACGAAGGCAAGGTCCGCGCCATTGCGCAGCAAGTGGGACGCGTAGGAATGTTTGAGCACATGCGGATTAAACCGGCCAGCTTCCATACCAGCGAGTTCAGCGCATTTCCGGAAGAGGTTGTAAACCTGTTGCCGAGTGATTCTGGAGCCCTGACGGCTAGTAAAGAGGAATACGGAGCAATCAGCTTCGCCTCTCTCACGCAGCCAAGCAGCCAGAGCCATCTTCTCGTCAAGCAGGACGTTCTGGTTCTCGCGGAGCTCTTCAACCGTGTGCTGAGAACCTTTGCCCCGGTTGCAGCGAATACGACCGTTGCGAACGTCATCCAGAGTCAAGGCAGCAATCTCGCTGGCCCGGAGCGCGTGGGCGTAGCCGAGCAGAAACATACAATGCTCGCGCGGTGAGCGCTTCCGCGCGCAGTCTAGGACCTTAAGTAGTTCAATCGGCTTGAGATATTCCATGGTTTCACCTCGTTTCTCTATTGTGACGACAATGTAGCCACAATAGAGGCGAATGTCAAGCACTAAATGCGAGCTTGTCAGAAGCGCAAAATGTCAAGGTGCCGGCGCTGTAGCTACAGGGCTTACAGACTTTCGCTGTGGCCATAGTGTTTGCCATTGCGTCGCTACACCGTGTTGGCTACCATTGCGACATGGACACACCGATTCGCAGATTGAGAATGGAAGACGAACTGTGGAACGCGGCCGAACGCGTCGCCGGAGACTTGGACCGCAGCGTATCGTGGGTTATCCGAAAGGCGCTTGAGGAGTACATCGACCGCCATCGCGCCGCGAAGCGCGCAGCCAAGGCAGCCGAGCAATCCTGACCGGGTCGGCAGGACCTTGTACCCGCCTGCCCGCAATGATTCGACCCTCCTTGCAATCTTTTGAGCTCGCGCGCAATGCAACGCGCCCGGAAGGAATTGGGAGGAGCCGATTCTATTTGTGGATAGTTTTATCATCAGTAATAGCATTTTTGCTGCCAAAAGTTCGGTCATGAACCTGCTCGGTTTTGAAAATTGACCCATACGACAAGCCCCCCACTAGGGGTCGTTCTCGCGGCCCCGCGCGTGGTTCACCGCGCTTTTTTATTAAAGCGTGTATCACGTTTTTCATCACAGAAAATAGGGTCCCCTTTCCGAATTAGAAAACAGTCCGGGGCCATCTCAGATTTTTGAAGTTTCGAAGGTACCGTCTTCCCCCAAAAGTATAGGGACGTTTTCAAACCGGGTTTCTAGCCGGGGCGCGCCAACCCCCGCCCACCCGGTTTTCGTGTCGCAGGTCGACCTGACATAAAAAGTTTCGGAGGTTACTGATACCCGTAAGGCTCAGTAGATGCAAATTCATCTCGGGGACCTCCGAAAAGTTTCTCCGAGAGGTGGACTCGGGGAGCAAGAAGCGGGACAAGCCATACGCCCGGAGGGTTCTTCAACCCTCATTCGGTGGCACCTCACTAGTGTAAGGAACGATTCTGACCGCGTGGCCGCCGACAGGTCTCAAGGCTGGGTGGCTGGAGGCGGAGAACGCAAAACTAGCCAGTTTGAACCTTACCGGTAACGGCGTTTACCGGGACCTGAGACTCAACTCAAGTCCTGTCCGACGTGTACACTTCATTTTGTGATGTCTAAATCGCGGAAAATCGTCTTCGGTTTTGCCCTACTGGGGCTTGCAGTTACAGGCGTCTGTTATGCGTTCGCGGCATTGCACGACTACTCGAAACCATGGACTGGGCTCGATCCGGCACTGGAGCTTCTTTCTGTCATCGTTTGTCCGCCCCAACTTATTTTTGCGTTTTGTATAGACTGCGAGGTTATCGGTTGGGGAGGCTTCGTTCAGTACGCAGTGATTGGGTTCTTCAACACCGCGCTGTACGCAGCAGCCGGAGCAGTGGTCGCCAGTCTGCGGAAGAAATCAAAATGAACCACTGGGTGAGTATCAGGCCCTACTTTTCCGATTTCCGCGTTTACCAGGCACTGTGAAGTGTCCGGAATCTGACAGAAGGAAATTCATTTGAAATAGTGTAATTTTCCAAGAAGAATTCCGAGAAGCAATATGCCAAAAACGGCCGAAGT
>Ga0209579_10000600_pt1 | contig 34241 bp, 33 predicted proteins | sample Coa_R1_2_FD_187152 | JGI IMG/M metagenome (GOLD analysis project Ga0209579, IMG submission 187152) | Surface soil microbial communities from Centralia Pennsylvania, which are recovering from an underground coalmine fire - Coalmine... | ecosystem: Environmental > Terrestrial > Soil >...
GAGCTGGTCCCTCGCCGGCGAGGCAAAGATGGGCGCCGGGCAGCTCGGCGAGGGCGCGGATCGCGGTGTCGATGCCCTTCTTCCAATGCAGCCGCGAGAGGACCAGCAGCAGCAGCGCGCCCACCGGCACGCCGAGCGCGGCGCGCCCGATCGGCGGGCAATCCGGCAAGGTGCCGAAGGTGTGGCAGACAAACGCCCGCTCCGCTGCGACGCCGTGCTCGACGATATGTTGGCGGATGCGGTGGGTAACCCCGACGAGGTAGTCCGACGTCTTGAAATACTTCAGATCGTAATAGCCGCCGAGCCAGCCGACGACCGGACACGGCATGTCGGCCGGGACGAACGAAGCGGCCCGGCTCATCCAGGCATGCACCAGATCGGCGTTGCAGCGCGCCGCGGCGCGGCGGATCGACCCGGGGCCGCCGAGCAGCCGACCGGCCGGCGTGAATGAGCACGGCTCGTACGGCACCGCCAATTCGCCCAGCCGCGCCACGGTTCGCGGATGCGGGCGGCACAGCACCTGCTGGTCGATCCCCTGTTCGGCCAGCGCGGCGATCATGTCGAGGCAGAACGTCTCGGCGCCGCCCACCGCAGCCCCGGCGATCGCGTGCAAGACCCGCATGTCCCGGCGTTGCCGGAACGCGAGGAGGGGCGCGCTATTTCAGCGTGCGCTCCCACATCGCGAACATCTTGGCCCAGGTTTCCTCGGCCGCCAGCGTGTTGTAGATCGCCCGCTCGGGGAACGCGAAGCCGTGCTCGGTGCCGGGGAAGGTCTTCACCTCGTGCTTGATGTGGTGCTTTTCGAGGAGGCCCTGCAATTCACCCGGGATGTGCGGCGGCACGCTGCGGTCGGTCTCGGCGAACGCGTAATAGAGTTCGCCCTTGATGCGGTCGAGGAATTTGTGCGGCGAATCCTCTTTGTCGGTGATGATGCCGACGCCGTAGAGCGAGGCCGCCGAGGCGATCCGGTGCGGATAGAACGCCGCCGCGTTGGTGATGTGCTGGCCGCTCATGCAATAGCCGACGCAGCCCACCGGGCCGGGCTTCGCCTTGTCCTGCGCATCGAGGAAGCCGAGGAGGCCGCCGGTGTCATCCATCACCTTGGCGTTGGTCAGGCTGTTCATCGAGGCGAGGATCGGCGCCATCATCGAGTCGTCGCGGCGATGCACATCGAAGCGCAGCGTGCCGAGGCGGTAATACATGTCGGGCAACAGGCAGAAGTAGCCCGCCCGCGCGATGCGCCGCGCCATGTTGCGCAGTTCCTCGCGGATCCCCGGCGCGTCCATGTAGAAGATGATGCCAGGGTACTGGCCGGGCGCGTCCGGGCAGACCGCGAAGGTCGGCATCCTGCCGTATTTGGTGGTGACGACGACGTCCTTTTCGAGCATCGCGGGGGTCCTCCCTGGGGCGAAAATTGCGCCGCCGAGCCTCGCGCGAACGAGCACCGATGTCACGCGGTTTTGGGCCTTGCTCGCCGCTCAGAGGCCCGGCGGCTTCGTCACCTGAAAGCTCTGCCGCTCCTCCATGCGCGCCAGCCACGCCCGCAGCGACGAGTGCTCGGCCAGTGCCGCCGCGCCCTCCGGCTGGCGGGCGAAATAATAGAGCAGCGGCACCACCATCAGGTCGGCGAGGCTGATGCGCTCGCCGGCGAGAAACGGCTGCTCGCCCTGGAGCCGGGCGATCTCGGAGAGGCAGAGGCGGGCCTGCGGCAGCGCCCGCTCGACCGCCTTCTCGTCCGCCGGCAGCCCGAGGCGCGGCGCCAGCACGCGGTTGAAGATGATTCCGGCGGCAATCGCGCGCCAGGCATAGGCGTCGACGATGCCGATGATCTGGTTCATCCGGGCGAACTGGTGCAGGTCGGTCGGCTGCAGCGGCGCCGACGGGAAACCCTCGTCGATATAGCGCAGGATCGCCTGGGTTTCGTAAAGCGCGAAGCCGTCATGCTCGAAGGCCGGCACCTTGGCGAACGGATGGCGCGAGAGGTGCGGCTCCTGCTGATGCGCGCCGAAGCCAATTTCGACAAGCTCGTGCGCGACACCCTTTTCGGCGAGCGCGAGGCGCGCGCTCCACACGTACGTACTGCCCGCCGGGCCATAGACGATCGGCCGCGCCATTTCTGCAATCCCCCTGCCCGTCACGAACGGGGCGGGAGATTGCGTCCTCGCCGCGCGCGGCGCAATGGGCGGCTTCGGCTCAGTTCGCGACCCGCCACTGGCCGCCGGCATCTTGGCAGGCGGTGCCGCGCGCGCCACTGGCAACCTGGTATTCGCGGCAGGTCTGGCCCGCCGCGTTGTGGAAGGCCGGCCGGCTGGTATAGGTGATCTGGGCCGCGAGCCCCGGCGCGGTCGGCGCCGCGCCCGAAGCTGCACTGGGGGCGCCAGGAGCAGCCTCGCTCGGCGGATAATAGGCGGAACCCGGCGGCGGGTAGTAGGCGGGTGGCGGATAGTAGGGCGGCGGCGGGTAATAGGGCCAGGGGGCGGCGTAGAAGCCGGGGAACGGAAAGCCGAACCCGATGACGAAGGCGCCCGCCGGCGCCGGCGCCGCGAGCCCGGCGCCCAACGCGAGCGCCGCGGCAAGCAGGGCGACTGCCAGGCGCGACGAACGGGTCCCCTCGGTCAGTCCAGCCATGCGCAACCCCTCGGCGAATTCCGACCCGCTGCAACGGGTCCGGTGCAACCGGTCTATAGGGCGCGAGCAAAGCCCGCCATCCCCGCCCCCGGCCAAGCGGGCCTGGACCGAGCCGCAACGGGCTCGCCGCGAGCCCGCTCGCCGCCCGCGGCGGTTGCAGCACGCGGCCCGAGGGGCTAAGACCCTGCAATCATTCCAGCCGAGGAGAACGGCCGTGGCGCGCGGAGACGAGCAGCATCGCAACCCGAAGTCCGATATCGAAATCGCACAGGCGGCGGCGATGCGGCCGATCGGCGAGATCGCCGACAAGCTCGGCATCCCCGATGAGGCGCTGTCGCCGTTCGGCCGCTACAAGGGCAAGGTATCGCTCGATTACATCCGCTCGCTCAAGGACCGCCCCAACGGCAAGCTGATCCTCGTCACCGCGATCACCCCGACACCGGCCGGCGAAGGCAAGACGACGACGACGGTCGGGCTCGGCGACGCGCTGAACCATATCGGCAAGAAGGCGATCCTCTGCCTGCGCGAGCCGAGCCTCGGCCCGAGCTTCGGCCAGAAGGGCGGCGCCGCCGGCGGCGGCTACGCGCAGGTCGTGCCGATGGAGGACATCAACCTGCACTTCACCGGCGATTTCCACGCGATCGGCGCGGCCAACAACCTGCTCGCCGCGATGGTCGACAACCACATCTACTGGGGCAACGAACTCGGCATCGATCAGCGCCGCGTCACCTGGCGGCGCGGCCTCGACATGAACGACCGGGCGCTGCGCTCGATCGTCTCTTCGCTCGGCGGCATCGCCAACGGCTTCCCGCGCGAGGACGGGTTCGACATCACGGTCGCCTCCGAGGTCATGGCGATCTTTTGCCTCGCCACCGACCTGCACGATCTGAAGCGGCGCCTCGCCAATATCATCGTGGCGCAGACCAGGGGGCGCGAGCCTGTGCGCTCGGGCGAGCTCAAGGCGGCCGGCGCGATGGCGGTGCTGCTGAAGGAGGCGCTGGCGCCCAATTTGGTGCAGACGCTGGAGAACAGCCCGGCCTTTATCCATGGCGGGCCGTTCGCCAACATCGCGCACGGCTGCAATTCAGTGCTGGCGACGACGACGGCGCTGAAGCTCGCCGATTACGTCGTCACCGAAGCCGGGTTCGGGGCCGATCTCGGGGCCGAAAAGTTCTTTGACATCAAGTGCCGCAAGGCCGGGCTGAAACCGGCGGCGGCGGTCGTCGTCGCCACCGTGCGGGCACTCAAGATGCATGGCGGCGTGCCGCGCGACGGGCTGCGGACAGAGAATGTCGCGGCCCTCGAAGCGGGCTTTGCCAATTTGCAGCGCCATCTCGAGAATTTGCGCGGCTTCGGCGTGCCGGCGGTCGTCTCGGTCAACCGCTTCAGCGCCGACACCGAGGCCGAGCTCGGCCGGCTCAAGGAACTGTGTGCCGCCGAAGGCGTCGAAGCAGTGGTCGCCGACCACTGGGCGCGCGGCGGCGAGGGCGCGGCCGACCTCGCCCGCACCGTCGTCGCCGTCGCCGACAGCGGCCAGGCCCAGTTCAAGCTGCTCTATCCCGACGAGATGCCGCTGCGCGACAAGATCAAGACGATCGCGCAGAAAATCTACCGCGCCCGCGACATCGCCTGCGACGGCGCGGTCGAGAGCCGCCTCGCCGAACTGCAGAAGGGCGGCTTCGGCCATTTCCCGGTGTGCATCGCCAAGACCCAGTTCAGCTTCACCACCGACCCCAACGCCAAGGGCGCGCCGGTCGATCATATTCTCAGCGTGCGCGAAATCCGGCTGTCGGCCGGCGCCGAATTCGTCGTCGCGGTGTGCGGTGACATCATGACGATGCCGGGACTGCCGCGGGTGCCGGCCGCCAACACCATCGACCTTGGCGAGGACGGCCGCATCACCGGCCTCTTCTGATGGCGATGGATCCGGCGGCGGTAAAGGCATGGCGGCGCGGCGAGCGCGAGCGGCTGCTGAGCCTGCGCCAGGCGATGCCACCGGAGGAACGCCGCCAGAGCGGCGCGCAAATCGCGGTGGCGCTACGCGAATTGCTTGCCGAGCGGCCCGGAATCCTCGGCGTCTACTGGCCGTTTCGCGGCGAATTCGATCCGCGGCCGGTGATCGACTGGGCGGTCGCTTCCGGCCGCGCCGTCGCGCTGCCGGTCGTGATTGACAAGAAGGGGCCGCTTGAATACCGCGCGTGGCGGACGGGCGAGGCGCTGGTCGACGGGGTGTGGAACATCCCGGTGCCGGAAAAGCGCGAGATCGTCGTGCCCGCACTCGTGCTTGCGCCGCTCGTCGGGTTCGATGCGGCCTGCTACCGGCTCGGCTATGGCGGCGGCTATTTCGACCGCACGTTGGCGGCGCTCGCGCCGCGGCCGCTGGCGATCGGCGTCGGCTATGCGGCGCAGGCGATCGCGACGATTTATCCGCAGCCGTTCGACCTGCCGATGGACTTTATCGTGACCGAAGCGGACACCCGCGCACGTTAGGGGCGCTCCGCCTCACACGCCGTCGCGGGCGGCGCGCGCCGCCGAGCGCGGGCGGCCGCGGCGGCGGGGCGGCGTGGCGGCGGCCGGCGCCGCGCGTACCGCCGGCGCGGCCTGGCGCCCGCCGCGGCCGAGCCCCAATTCCTTGGCGAGCGAGGAGCGCTGCTCGGAATAAGCGGGCGCGGTCAGCGGATGATCGCTCGGCAGCCCCCAATGCTTCAGATATTGTTCGCCAGTGAGGCCATGCCGCGTGCTGATATGGCGGCGCAGCATCTTGCCGCGCCAGCCGCATTCGAGGCAGATCACCGCGTCGCGCTGCACCGAGCGGCGCAGCGGCACCGCCGGGACCGGCGCGCGCAGCGGCTCGACCGGCTTGCCGAGATCGTCGATCGTGCGATGCACCGAGTGGATCAATTCGGGGATCTGCTCCGGCGCGACATTATGATGCGACAGGTAGCTGGCGATGATCTTGGTGACCAGCTGCGGATAGGCCCCTTGATATTTTGCTTCACCTGCCATTGCCGCCTCCTGTTCACGTTTCTCAAGTCTAGCACAGCAATTGGCCAACAGTACAACCGTCGTGCCGCCCCCTGATCAAGAATTCTCCGATTGGCCGGTTCGCCGCCGCCCCCTCCTGCCGCCCGCGCCGCCCGCGGGCGAACACCGAATCGCGCCGCCGAAGTAGTTCGCCAGCTTTCCAGCGGCCGTCGACTGGTCCTGCTCCACCTGCATCTTTTGGGGATCAGCAGGCATTAACACTCCTTAACGATCACCTCGCGATCTCCTGTCCCGATCGCAACGGGGTACACGATACGGTACAATTAAGGCAATTTTACCGTCGCGTGTTTGACAATAGCCGCCGCCGGCAACCATCGCGCCTCGCGCCGAATGCCGCCCAGCCTTGCTGGCTTCTTGCAAGACATACTGGTAACCCGCACCTATATGGCTGACGATACGTTCGAATAGGATGACGACAAGGCCGCCGGGAATCGGCGACGCCACGGCGTGATGTTTCAACAGGGCGCGAGGGCGACGCGCGATCCGTTTGCGATCGAATGGATCGACGATCGTGAGGATTACGGCGAACAACGCATCAACCTGCTGGGGATGTGCGATGGCGTCATCCGGCATGTCACCTACACCGAACGCGGCGAGCGGACGCGGATCATCTCGGCCCGGAGAGCAACGAAAGATGAGCAAGACCACTACTATCGCGAAAACGCGCCGTGACGGCGTCGTCGAAATTCTCGCCGACGGCAGCGAGCAGCCCTTGCCCGAGACGCCGATGCGGCCGATGACGCCGGACGAGATCTCGGAGGCCGCGCACGCCGACCCCGACGCCCGGCCGATGACGCCGGATCAAATGACACGGGCGCGCCGCGTGCCGCGCATCAAGACATTGCGCCGCGCGCTCGGCCTCACCCAGGAGGAATTCGCCGCGCGCTACCGGGTTCCGCTCGGCACCTTGCGCGACTGGGAACAGGGCCGCTCCGAGCCCGACCAGCCCGCCCGCGCCTACCTCACCGTCATCGCCCACGACCCCGAGGGCGTGCGCCGGGCGTTGCAGAGCGGAGCGTGCTGAGCGCAAGGGCACCGCTACCGTTCAGATGCATCAGCACGTTCGGGGTCGATATACCATAGATTTGCCATTGTCAGGCGCGTTGTCCCTTGTCGCGGGTGCCAAGCCCCACTCAATCCGATCCGCTTCTCACCGTCGGCGCCAAACATCACGTTGATGCTGACCCGTTCTATGTCGTAGAACCATGTCGCGAAGGTGCTAAAGCCACAGGGAGGTGCGGGCGCAAGCCACATATCGGACATACCGATCAAAGGCATCCCACCGAATTTTCTACCGCACCCAAACTTCAAGTAAACGCACGGATGGGGTCTGCCATTCATGATCGCATTCCTAAATCCGGAGATATCAATCGGGATGTTGCTGCCGGCTATATGACATCCGAACAGCTTAACGAAGTACAGATGCACGTTGAGCATTTCGTGGCGTGTATCGTATCGGAAAATGCGGGTTGTCCGTAATAAACTCCCGGGAGCGACTGCGGTTGTTCGGTTCCGCAATGCCTGCGATAGCCGCTCCCATGACAAATCATGAGGTTGGGTGCGGGCGTTATTGCAGTAAGCGCAGATTCGGCCCGGCGACTTGAGGACCTTTGCATCGAGACTTCCGACGTGAAAATTTTGCCTCGCTGCATTGTGCACATAAAGGGGAGTGCTTTGTGTTGCAGTCCCGAACACGGAGCGCAGATCCGATCGCTTTGTCATGTGCTCGCCGGTTGATGCGGCACCGCCGCAGATCCAGCACGTCGCGTGTATCGGAGACATTGGGCAATAGCCGGAATATGAGTGAGGGGGTGATCTTCCAACAAATGTGGCTCAGCGTGACGCGGCGCGGAGCGATCCTTGCAGCGTTCATCGCGTTCATCTCTTCGATGCCCTGTAGTTCACCGATGTCGGCCGACGCCAAGATCGCGATCCTGGGTCGCGGCAACGATTCCTGCGGTGAATGGACCCAGGAGCGACAAAAACGCAGCTGGCTCGGCGCAGCTTTAGAGCAATGGGTTTTGGGCTTTTTCTCTGCATACAATGCTTATGGCCAAACGATCAATGGCGACGTGACAAAAGGAACTGATCCATACGGCGTAATGGCGTGGATCGATAATTATTGTAATGCGCATCCGCTAGACCCGATCGATTTTGCGGCTGGCCATCTGTTGGTTGAGCTGCGGGCTCGGTCCGGTCATTGAGGCTCACGCTCGCTTACGCCGCCATCCTCTGCTTCCGGATGAGCGAAAGGATCTCGGCGGCGGCGGCGGGGATGTTGGTGCCGGGGCCGAAGATCGCGCTGACCCCGGCGTTTTTCAGGAAATCGTAGTCTTGGTGCGGGATGACGCCGCCGCAGACGACCAGGATGTCGCCGGCCCCGGCCTTCTTCAGGGCGTCGACCAGGGCCGGCACCAGCGTCTTGTGCGCCGCGGCCTGGCTGGAGACGCCGACGATATGGACATCGTTCTCGATGGCCTGGCGGGCGGCTTCCTCGGGGGTCTGGAACAGGGGGCCGATATCGACGTCGAAGCCGATATCGGCGAAGGCCGAGGCGATGACCCGGGCGCCGCGGTCGTGGCCGTCCTGCCCGAGCTTGACGACCAGCATGCGCGGCCGGCGGCCCTCCTCGCGGGCGAAGGCCTCGATCTCGCGCTGGATGCGGCGGAACTCGCCATCGCCCTGGTATTGCCCGCCATAGATGCCGACGACCGATGGCGTCGCGGCGCGGTGGCGGGTGTAGACGATTTCCAGCGCGTCGGAAATCTCGCCGACCGTGGCACGCGCCCGGCTGGCCGCGATCGACAATGCGAGGAGGTTGCCCTCGCCGCTGCGCGCCGCCGCGGTCAGCGCTGCCAGCGCCGCCGCGACGCGCGCCGGGTCGCGGCTCCGGCGCAGCTCTTCGAGCCGGGCGATCTGGCGGTCGCGCACGGCTGCGTTGTCGACATCGAGGATGTCGACCTGCTGGGCGTCGTCCGAGCGGTATTTGTTGACCCCGACGACAACCTCCTCGCCCTGGTCGATCGCGGCCTGGCGGCGCGCCGCGGCTTCCTCGATGCGCAGTTTCGGCATGCCGCTTTCGACCGCGCGGGTCATCCCGCCCAGGGCCTCGACCTCGTCGATCAGCGCCATCGCCGCCCGAGCTATCGCCTGCGTCAGGCTCTCGACGTAATAGCTGCCGCCCAAGGGATCGACCACGTGCGGGATGCCGCTTTCCTCGGCCAAGATCAGCTGGGTGTTGCGGGCGACCCGGGCCGACGCCGGGGTCGGCAGGCCGAGCGCCTCGTCGAACGAATTGGTGTGCAGCGACTGGGTGCCGCCGAGCACCGCGGCCAGCGCCTCCAGCGTCGTCCGGATGATGTTGTTGTGCGGGTCCTGCTCGGTCAGGCTGACGCCGGACGTCTGGCAATGCATGCGCAGGGCGAGGCTCGCCTTGTCGTTGGGGGCGAATTGCTGCATCAGGCGCGCCCAGAGGAGCCGGGCGGCGCGCAATTTCGCGACCTCCATGAAGAAATTCATCCCGATGCCGAAGAAGAATGACAGGCGCGGCGCGAACTCGTCGACCTTGAGGCCGCGCGACAACGCGGCGCGCACGTATTCGAGCCCGTCGGCGAGGGTAAAGGCCAATTCCTGGACAGAGGTCGCGCCGGCTTCCTCCATGTGGTAGCCGGAGATCGAGATCGAATTGAACTTCGGCATGTGGCGCGCGGTGTATTGGATGATGTCGGCGACGATGCGCATCGAGGGTAAGGGCGGATAGATGTAGGTGTTGCGAACCATGAACTCCTTGAGAATATCGTTCTGGATCGTGCCCTGAAGTTTCTCCTGCGATACCCCCTGCTCCTCGGCGGCGACGATAAAGCCGGCCAGCACCGGCAAGACCGCGCCGTTCATCGTCATCGAGACGCTCATCTTGTCCAACGGGATGCCGTCGAACAGGATCTTCATGTCCTCGACCGAGTCGATCGCCACCCCGGCCTTGCCGACATCGCCCGTGACGCGCGGGTGGTCGCTGTCGTAGCCGCGATGGGTCGCCAGATCGAAGGCGATCGAGAGGCCCATCTGGCCGGCCTTGAGGTTGTCGCGGTAGAAGCGGTTCGACTCCTCGGCGGTCGAGAACCCGGAATATTGCCGGATGGTCCACGGCCGGTTGGCGTACATCGTCGCGCGGGGCCCGCGCAGATAGGGCGGGACGCCCGGGATGGCGCCGCGCCACGCGAAGCCCTGGGCCTCGATCGTTTCGAGGTCGGCCGCGGTGTAGAGCGGCTTGACCGCGATGCCCTCGGGGGTCTGCCAGTCGAGGCTCGCCGGGCTCTTGCCCTTCAGCTCCCGGGCGGCGAGCGCGGACCACTCCCTGGTTAGTTTATCGTCGCTCGCCATCGCAGCCTCCGGCGCGGGCATGCATCCCGCCGCCGCGATTATATGGCGGCGCCGCCGGTGAGGTCCAATTGGCGCCGGCACAGGGTGTGGCGGAAGAGGAGCGCGGCGGTCAACAGCAGCACGGCGCCGGCCTGGTGCGCCGCGGCGAGCGGGATCGGCACCACCAGCAGCAGCGTCGAAACGCCGAGCATAAATTGCAGCGCCGCCGCGGCGAGGAGCGCATGCAGCGCGAGGCGAGCCGGATGCGGCAGCCGAGCGCGCCGGCCGGCGAGCCACAGCAGCAGCACCGCCGTGACGGTCGTTGTCGCGAGCAGGCGGTGGTCGAACTGCACCGCCGCGACATTCTCGAACCAGTTGCGCGCGAACGGGTGGAGCTGCGCGTAGCCGGCCGGCACGAGTTGCCCGTCCATCAGCGGGAAGGTGTTGTAGGTGAGGCCGGCATGCAGCCCGGCGGTAAAGCCGCCGGCGCAGATCGTCAGCGCCACCAGGCCAAGGAAGACGTCCGCCGCCAAGCGCCACAAAACCCCCACCCCAACCCTCCCCCGCTTGCGGGGGAGGGGGTCGGCAGTGCTTGCGGCAACCCCCTCCCCAGCAAGCGGGCGAGGGCTGGGGTGGGGGTTCAGCGCAAGGAGGTCGAGCGCGAGCCACAAGGTCGCGGCGTAAATCAAGAGCGCCAGCGCGAGATGCGCGACGAGGCGGTATTGGCTGACCTCGACCCGGTCGGCGAGGCCGCTCTCGACCATGTACCAGCCGAGCGCGCCCTGCGCGGCACCGAGCAGCAGGATGCCGGCCAGCGCCGGCACCAGGCGGCGCGGCACAAGCCGCCGCGCCACGAAGTAAACCAAGGGCATGGCATAGGTGAAACCGATCAGCCGGCCCCACAGACGGTGCGCGTATTCCCACAGGAAGATCGTTTTGAATTGCGCCAGGCTCATCCCGTAAGTCAGCAGCCGGTATTGCGGGATCTGCTTATACTTGGCGAATTCGGCGAGCCAGTCGGCGTCTGACAGCGGCGGCAGCATGCCGGTCACCGGCTGCCATTCGGTGATCGAGAGGCCGGACAGCGTCAGCCGGGTAACGCCGCCCAGCACCACCATCACGAAGATCATGCCGCAGCACAATAAGAGCCAGATCGCGATCGCCCGCACGCCCGGCGCGGCCGCCGCTAGCCCGGCGGCGGGAGCCGCTGTCCCGGGGAGGCTCGGGCTGGCCATGTCGCGCTGCCGCTCGCCGCTGGTGAGAATATAATTGCTGAGAATATAAGCTGGGTCCGCGCCGCTGGAGCTGTCCACCCGCACCCCGCACAATCGGCCGCGGCGCGACGCTTGGCCGCAAGCCCGAGGAAGCCGCCGATGCTGACCGAGCCGCAGCGCCTGTTTCTCGAGTGGAGCCGGGTCGGCCATCTCGCGACCGCCGACGCGCTAGGTGCGCCGCACCTGATCCCGGTGTGCTATGCGCTCCTCAGCGTGAGCCTCTACATCACCGTCGACCAGAAGCCGAAGCGCCGCGACCGCCCGCTGAAGCGGCTGCGCAACATTCGCGAAAACCCGCGGGCCGCCTTTGTCGTCGACCGCTGGGACGAAGACTGGACCCGGCTCGGCTGGGTCATGCTGCGCGGGACCGCCGAGATCCTCGATTCCGGCCCCGAGCACGACCGCGCCCAGGCGCGGCTCGCCGAGCGCTATCCGCAATACCGCGCGATGCAGCTTGCCGGCCTGCCGGTCATCGCGCTGCGCATCGCGCGCGCCACCGGCTGGGGCGACCTCACATCCGGCTGAACCGCCGCCCGCTCGCGCTAGGCAGGACGCGCCGTCGTAGCTAGAGTGCCTGGGTCGACGACGCAGGGGTTCGGAGGGGGCAATGCAGGCGCAAACGATCGGTTCACGCGTCGGAACGCGAAGCTCCGCGCGGTCGCAAACGCTGGTCGCCGCGGCGCTGGCCGCGCTCCTTGGCGGGTTCCTCGTCTGGGGGGTCGGGTTCTCGCCGATCGCCGCGCTGCACAACGCGGCGCACGACACCCGCCACTCGATGGCCTTCCCCTGCCACTGACCGGACCGGCATGGCCGCCTTCCGCCGGCTGCTTTATGCGGCGCTGTGCGCCGGCCTCGTTTCCGGCGTTTTCGTCGCGCTGGCGCACCAGATCGGCACCGCGCCGCTGATCCACCAGGCGGAAATCTTCGAAGCGGCGCAGCACCCCGCCGCGGCGCAGGCCTCCAACCATGAAGCGGCGGCTTGGCAACCCGAAAACGGCGTCGAGCGGGCCGCCTACACGCTGGCCGCCGATCTGATCGCCGCGATCGGCTTTGCCCTGCTCGTCGCCGCCGGCCTCGCCGTGCAGGGCGGCGACGGCGGCTGGCGCGTCGGGCTGTGGTGGGGGCTGGCCGGCTTTGCCGCGATGACGCTGGCGCCGGGGCTCGGCCTGCCGCCCGAATTGCCGGGCACCGCGGCCGCGCCGCTCCTGGCGCGACAGCTGTGGTGGCTGGCGACCGCGGCGGCGACCGGCGGCGGCCTCGCGCTGCTGGCCTTCACTCGGCGACCGCTCTATGCCGCGCTCGCCGTCATCCTGATCGCCCTGCCGCAGCTTTACGGCGCGCCGCAGCCGGCGGTAGCGGCGGCCGCCGCGCCGGACGCGCTGGCGCATCGCTTCGCGGCCGTGGTGGTCCTGGTGAGTTTCCTCTTCTGGGCGACGCTCGGCGCTTCGACCGGCTATTTCCACCGCCGCTTCGCCGCGCATCGCGGATAGCGCAGCCTCGCGCGATCGTGATTGGGAAAGGCGGCGCTGCGGCAAAAATATACGGCGCCGTACCGTTTTCCGAGGCTTCGTCCATGCCCGCCCTGCCCCGTCTCGCCGCGCTCGGCTTCGCGGTCCCGCCGCATGCGCTCGACCAGGAAGCGGTGGTCGAGCGCGTCACGCGCCTCTTTGACGGCGCCGCCGCGCTCGAGCGGCTGCTGCCGGTCTTCGCTAACAGCGGCATCCGCCGGCGCTTCTCGTCGGTGCCGCTCGACTGGTTCGGTGAGCCGCACGGCTGGGCCGAGCGCAGCCGGCGCTACCGCGACACCGCGCTCGGCCTGATCGAAACCGCTTCCGGGCGCGCCCTCGACCGCGCCGGCATGACGCTGTCGGAAGTCGGCGCGATCGTCGTCGTCTCGACGACCGGCATCGCGACGCCGAGCCTCGACGCCCTCCTGATCGAGCGGCTGCGCCTGGCGCCCAGCGTCACGCGGCTGCCGATCTTCGGCCTCGGCTGCGCCGGCGGCGCGCTGGGCCTGGCGCGCGCCGCGACGTTGGCCGCGGCGATGCCCGAAAAGGCGGTGCTGCTGCTGGTCGTCGAATTATGCTCCCTGACCTTTCGCCGCGACGATGCCTCCAAAAGCAACATCGTCGGCGCCGCGCTCTTCGGCGACGGCGCGGCGGCGGCGGTGCTGCGCTGCGGCGCGAACGGCCCCGCGATCCTCGCCAGCGGAGAGCACACCTGGCCGCACAGCCTCGACATCATGGGCTGGGACATCATGGAGGACGGCCTCAAGCCGGTTTTCTCGCGCGACATCCCTCGGCTGGTGACAAAAGAACTCGGCGCCGTCGCGCGCGACTTCCTCGGCCGCCACGGCCTAGGTTTGGGCGACATCGACCGCTTCGTCTGCCACCCCGGCGGCCCCAAGGTGATCGACGCCTGCGAGCACGCGTTCGGGCTCGCCCGGGGCGCGCTGCGAGACGCCCGGGCGGTGCTGCGCGACTTCGGCAACATGTCGGCGGCGAGCGTCCTCTTCGTGCTCGACCAGATGCTGGCCGGCGAGGGCGACTGGCAGCGCGCGCTCCTGACCGCGGTCGGCCCCGGCTTTACCGCCGGCTTCGTCGTGCTCGGCCAGAAGTGAGCCTCCTCTACATCGTCCTCGGCCTGGTCGCGCTGCAGCGCGCCGCCGAACTGGCCTTCGCGGCGGCGAACACACGCCGGTTGCGGGCTGAGGGCGCGGTCGAATTCGATGCGCCGGGCTATCCCTGGTTCGTCGCCCTGCACGCCGCCTGGCTGGTGAGCCTCGCGCTGCTGGTGCCGGCCGATACGCCGCCCTCCTGGCCGCTCCTCGCGGCATTCGCCGCGCTGCAAGGGGGCCGCCTCTGGGTGATGGCGTCGCTCGGGCGGCGCTGGACCACGCGGATCATCGTGCTGCCCGGCGCGCCGCTGGTCGAGCGCGGCCCCTACCGCTATCTGCGGCACCCCAATTACGCGATCGTCGCGGCCGAGATCGCGGTGTTGCCGCTGGCCTTCGGCGCGCCTGCCATCGCCCTCTTATTTTCGGCCGCCAATCTCGCGCTGGTCCGCCGCCGCATCGCACGCGAGGAGCGCGCCCTGGCGGCCTGAGCGGTATCAGCTGAGGTTCGCTCAACCCCACAATCGTCATCCCCGGGCTTGACCCGGGGATCCACGTGACGCGTCTCGTGGATGGCCGGGACAAGCCCGGCCAAGACCGATAGATGAAGCGATTCGATTTGATCGGACGCTGCTTTAAGTTGGCTCAGTTTTTGGGGCGGCGGCGCTCCGGGGATTGAGGCTCTGGATGTGGCCGCTTTCGGTGCCGGCCGTGGGATCGATGACGGCGTTTATGAGGGCCGGCTTGCCGGACGCCAGCGCCTCGGTCAGCGCCCGGGTCAGGCCCGGCGTGTCGGTACAGTGGTAGCCCTTGCCGCCGAACGCCTCGATCAGCTTCTCGTAGCGCGCGTCGCGCAAGAGCCCGGTCGGCGAATAGGGCCGGTCGGCGGGATCGCCGCGGTAGACGCCGTTATTGTTGAAGATGATCGTCGTGACCGGCAGTTCGTAGCGGCAGATCGTTTCCACTTCCATGCCGCTGAACCCGAAGGCGCTGTCCCCCTCGATCGCGACGACCGGCTTGCCGGTCACCGCCGCGGCGCCGACCGCATACCCCATGCCGATCCCCATGACCCCCCAGGTGCCGCTGTCGAGGCGGTGGCGCGGCTTATCCATGTCGATGATATTGCGCCCGAAATCCAGCGTATTGGCGCCCTCGTTGACGATGTAGACATCGGGCTGGGTGGCGAGCGCGTTGCGCACCGCGCGCAAGGCGGAGGAGAAATTCATCGGGCTCGGGTCGGCGTTGAGCCGCGCCGCCATGCGCTCGACGTTCTGCTGTTTGCGCTTGCCGATCTCGTCGCTCCAGGCCGCCTGGCGCTTGACCTGGCCCGGCTTCAAGGCGGCGTTGAACGCGGCGAACACCGATTTGATGTCGCCGGCGACCGGCGCCGCGATCGCGCGGTTGCTGTCGAACTCGGTCGGCGAGATGTCGACCTGGACGAACTTCGTGGCCGCGTTCCATAACGGCGCCCGCCCGTGCGACAGCAGCCAGTTGAGCCGCGCGCCCACGAGCAGCACAACATCGGCGTTGCCGATCGCATAGGAGCGCGCCGCCGCGGCCGATTGCGGGTGCTCGTCGGGCAGAAGCCCCTTGGCCATCGACATCGGCAGGAACGGCATGCCGGTCGCCTCGAGGAACGCGCGGATTTCGGTTTCGGCCCGGGCGTAGGCGGCGCCTTTGCCGAGGATCGCCAGCGGGCGCTGTGCGGTTGCCAGGAGGTCGAGGGCGCGCGCCACCGCCGCCGGCGCCGGCGGCGAGGGCGGCGCCGGGTCGACCACCTTGACCAGCGACTTTTTCGCGGTCTCGGCATCGAGCGCGGCGCCCAGCACCTCGGCGGTCAAATCGAGATAAACGCCGCCCGGCCGCCCGGAGGAGGCGGCGCGGATCGCCCGCGCGATACCGGTGCCGATATCCTGCGGCCGGTTGATGCGGTAGGCCGCCTTGGCGTAGGGCCGCGCGGCGGCGAGCTGGTCCATCTCCTCGTAATCGCCCTGCTCCAAATCGACGATCGCGCGGTCGCTGGAACCGCTGATCAGGATCATCGGGAAGCAGTTGGTCGTGGCGTTGGCGAGCGCGACCAGGCCGTTGAGAAAGCCCGGGGCCGAGACCGTCATGCAGATCCCCGGCTTCTGCGTCAGATAGCCGGCGATCGCCGCGGCGTTGCCGGCCGATTGCTCGTGGCGAAAGCCGAGGTAGCGGATGCCTTCCGCCTGCGCCAGGCGCAGGAGGTCGGTGATCGGGATGCCGGCCACCCCGAAGATCGTATCGACCCCGTTCAGCTTGAGAGCTTCCACCACCAGGTGAAACCCGTCGGTCATCTCGCCCGGCATGTCTTCTTGGCTCATCTCGCCCACCCTCCCCACGGATAGAGCAGGGTCTAATGAGAATGGCCCCCGCCCGTCAACCGGAGCCGTCGCGCCGCTACCGTCGCGCCGCTATCGTCGCGCCTCTGGGGCGCCGGGGCGCAGCGCGCGCATCCGGGTGCGCAGCCGCCGGGCGATCAGCGCGCCCTCGGCCGGAGCAATTCGGCCGCGCGACACCGCCGTCCAGGCGCTGCCCAGCGCCCGCAGGATATCCTCCGGCGTGCGCAGCGATTTGAGGTCGATGCCGAGACGCCGGGCCGGGTCGCTCGCGGCGCGCGGCGGCAGCAGCGCGGCGATCGGGCGCAGCAGATATGGTTTGCGGCCGAGCAGATCCGCCAGCGCCTGCGGGCTCAGCCCGCTTGCGGCGAGATCGGCGACGCGCCGCCGCGGATTGGCAATGCCGGGCGGCCGGCCGCGCGGGTTGCCCGAGCTGCCGGCGGCGAAGCGCCCGCGCGCGTCCCGCCCCCGCGGCAGCGAGGGATCAGGACCAAGCGACTGAGATTCCACGATTCCGGGCGCGGAAAGCAGCGAACAACAGCGCACAGCAGCGAGATCGACGATAATGTCCGGCATCGGCGGCGTTCCGGCAGCGGGTCGGGGGCAAGCGGCGCATCCTATACACCCCCTTTATGTCCCCGTTATGGCGTCCTTCGTGGCGCGGGGGGCATGGCGGGGGCGCGGGGCGGGCATTCGACTTGCGCGATGGTGGTGTGCGGGCGGGCTGGGTTATTGTATAGTCTGGTGGAATTCCAGAAAGGGAGTGCGCGGAGAGATGACACAGGCGAAGCAAGCGACATTCACGGCCGGCCCGCTGACGTTCAGCGTCAAGCATGAATTGTGGGACGAGAACATCCAGGACCATGCCGACCAGGGCGTGGTCATCGCGGTCAAGGCGCAGGTCGCCGGCAAGGACACGACCCTCTTGCGCTTCAACTGCTTCGACGTCGAGAAGAGCTATGATTACGGCCCCGAGAACACCGAGCTCGCGGTCGCCGGGCCGGAAATGCTGGGCGACGTGGCGCTGACCAACCATTACCAGATGGACCCGATCGCCTGCGGCAATCCGATCGGCTGGACGATCAAGACGCTCGGGTCGAAGCTCACCAAGATGCTCGACCGCGCCGGCTATCCGCAGATCGCGAAGAGCGTGAAGATGACCGCGGTGCGCCAGGTTCTGCCCGAGCTCGAGGCTTGCGCCCGCGAGACCTACGCGACCATGCGCAACACCGTGAAGCACAACCGCGGCACCGACATCTTCGAAGCCGGCAACATCCGCTTCGGGCTCGAGATGCGGCGGCTGCCGATGGGCGATGGCGGGCTCGCGATCCACGTGCTCTCGGATATCGGCGGGACGCCCGGCAAGCCCTATACCGAAGAGACCGAGCTGTTGGCGTTCGATCATTTCTGGAACGGCGCGCATTACCACTATGGCCCGCGCAACAAGAACCACCGGATCTACTGGGACCGCACCCTCGTTGAGAACCCGCTCGCCTGGACCCTCGAGCAGTTCGAGGCCGGCAAGCTCCCGGCGATGATCACCCGCGCGGGCTATCCGGGCGTCGCCGCCGATCTCGACATCGGCAAGATCGCCGAGGTCCTGCCGAAGATGAAGGCGCGGGCCCTCGAAATGTGGCAGCTCGGCGAAAAGCTGACCGGCCATCCCGGCCTGCCGCTGGAGCCGACCCCGAACATGGCGACGCAAATGGCGGCCGAATAAGGCTTCGCCGCTACGCCAAAGCCCTTCGCCGCTCCGGGCGAAGGGCTGCGGGTGAAGTCGCTCTATAGCCTGCCGGCGGCCGCGCGAAAGCGGCTTGCCGCCGGCTGTGGTATACCATATACCTTGGGCCATGCCCGAAGGCAGCGCGCGCCCCAGCCCTACAATCGACGTGCCGCGGCTCGACACCGGTTCGAGCTTCGCCAAGGAGGCCTACGCCGCCTTGAAGCGGGCGATCTGCGCGATGGACATCTACGACCATCCGCAAGAGATCCGGCTCGACGAGCGGCGCCTCTCCGAGGGGCTGGGCGTCAGCCGCACGCCGATCCGCGAGGCGATGACGCTTTTGGAGCAGGAGGGCTTTGTCCGCACCCGGCCGCGCCGCGGCATCTTTGTTGTCAAGAAGACCAAGCGCGAGATCGTCGATCTGATCACCGTCATGGCCGCCCTGGAGAGCATGGCGGCGCGGCTCGCCGCCGAGCATGGGTCGCACGCCGACATCGCCCGCCTGCGCGCGCTGATGGCCGGCTTCCAGGCGTCGAATGACGGCGAGCGGCTCGACGATTATTCCGACGCGAATATCGCCTTCCACCAGGCGATCATCCGCATGAGCGGCTGCGCGCTGCTGGCCGAGATGACCGAGAATTTGTTCATCCACATGCGCGCGATCCGCAAGATCACGATCCACCAGGACAACCGCGCGGCGCGCTCGATCACCGACCACCTGGCGATCATCGCCGCGCTCGAACGGCGCGACCCGGCATTGGCCGAGCGCCTCGCGCGCGAGCACACGCTGGGCCTCGCCGCGCATGTCGAGCAGCACGGCGATTTTCTCGACATGGGGCGGGAGAAGACGCCATCCGCCGATGTCGTCCCTGCGCCAGCAGGGACCCATTTTTCCGGCGCTTGATCGATTGAGAAATAGGCCCCGGCCTGCGCCGGGGTGGACGGAGGTAGGCAGATGAGCAAAGCACTTGAAGGCGTGCGCATTCTCGACATGGGGCATGTCCAGGCGGCGCCGACCGCGACGCAGCTCTTGGCCTGGATGGGGGCCGATGTGATCAAGGTCGAGATGCCCGGGCGCGGCGACATCACCCGCGGCCAGCTGCAGGACGTCAAGGGCGCCGACAGCCTCTATTTCACGATGCTGAATTCGAACAAGCGCTCGATCACGATCAACCTGAAATCGCCCGGCGGCAAAAAGGTGCTCGAGGAGATGATCCAGCGCTGCGACGTGATGGTCGAGAATTTCGGCCCCGGCGTGCTCGACCGCCAGGGCTTCACCTGGCAGCGCATCCGCGAGATCAACCCGCGTATTATCTATGCGTCGATCAAGGGCTTCGGCCCCGGCCGCTACGCCGATTTCAAGGCCTATGAAAACGTCGCGCAATGCATGGGCGGGGCGGCCTCGACCACGGGATGGGAGGACGGCCCGCCGACCGTGACCGGCGCGCAGATCGGCGACAGCGGCACCGGCGTGCACCTCGTGTCGGGCATCCTCGCCGCCTTGTTCCAGCGCGAGCGCACCGGAAGGGGCCAGCGCGTCGAGGTCGCGATGACCGACGCGGTTTTGAATTTGTGCCGGGTCAAGATGCGCGACCAGCAGCGCGTGATGAAAGGCCCGATGCCGGAATACCCGAACAAGGAATTCGGCGATTTCGTGCCGCGCGCCGGCAATGCTTCGGGCGGCGGCCAGCCCGGCGCCGCGTTGCGCTGCGCCCCCGGCGGCGAAAACGATTACGTCTACGTGATCATCCAGCCGCCGTGCTGGGAGCCCCTGATGAAACTGTGCGGCCGCGAGGAATTGATCACCGACCCGGGCTTCGCGACCCCGGCGGCGCGGCTGCCGAAGATCCCGGAATGCTTTGCGATCATCGAAAAATGGACGATGACCAAGAGCAAGTTCGAGGTGATGGACGCGCTCAACGCGGTCGACGTGCCGTGCGGCCCGATCCTCTCGATGAAGGACATCTACGAGGACAAGGAGCTTTATGGCCGCGGCATGCTGGTCGAGCTCGACCATCCGACGCGCGGGCGCTACGTCCAAGTCGGTTCGCCGATCAACCTGTCGGATTCGCCGGTCGAGGTCGCCCGCTCGCCGCTTTTGGGCGAACACACCGACGAAGTGCTGGGCTGGCTCGGCTACGCCGCCGGCGACATCAAGAAGCTGCACGACGACGGCGCGGTTTAATGAGCACGATGGCTAGGCCCAGTAGCGCGCTCGCCACTTCTTGCCCACTCTCCCCCACCGGGGGAGAGGGTTGGGGTGAGGGGGCGCGTCGGCCAGGCTGTGCCGGCGATCACCCTCACCCTCCCATCGCGCCGCGATGGGTCCCTCCCTCTCCCGCGATGCGGGCGAGGGGCCTTGAGGCGAGGCATGCATAGCACCACGCACCATGACCGCCGCGTCCACCCCGGCTCCGGCCGGCGGCGCGGGCTCGACCACCCGAAGGGCCGGCAGATCGATCCGGCCGCGCTGGAGGAGGTGCGGGCGCTGCTCGGCGAGCGCGAACGGCGGCGCGACCTGCTGATCGAGCATTTGCACCTGCTGCAGGACCATTATGGCTGCCTCCACGCGCGCCGCCTGGTGGCGCTGGCCGACGAGATGCGCCTGGCGCTCGCCGAAATTTACGAGGTCGCCTCGTTCTACGCGCATTTCGACATCGTGATGGACGACGAGGCGCCGCCGCCCGCGTTGACCGTGCGGGTGTGCGACAGCCTCTCCTGCGCGCTCAATGGCGCCGAGCGGCTGCTCGACGACCTGCGCGCCCGCTTTGGCGACGCGGTGCGCGTGGTGCGGGCGCCGTGCATGGGCGGCTGCGACAAGGCGCCCGTCGTGGCGATCGGCCACGCGCTGCACGAGCACGCGACCCTCGACAATGTCGCCGCCGCGATCGCCGCCGGCGCCGCGCACCCTGCGGTCCCGGCCTATCCCGGCCTCGACCAATACCGCGCGGTCGGCGGCTATCGGCTGCTAGAGGCTTGTCTCGCGGGCACGCGGCCGGTCGAGGAGGTCATCGCGGCGCTGGAAAATTCCGGCATCCGCGGGCTGGGCGGCGCCGGCTTCCCGACCGGGCGCAAATGGCGCTTCGTGCGCCAGGAGCCGACGCCGCGGCTCTTGGCGGTCAACGCCGACGAGGGCGAGCCCGGCACCTTCAAGGACCGCTATTTCCTCGAAACCGACCCGCACCGTTTTCTGGAAGGCATGCTGATCGCCGCCTGGGCGGTCGAGGCGGCGGACAGCTACATCTACCTGCGCGACGAATACCCGCAATGCCGCGAGCTCCTGGCGCGCGAGATCGCCGCGCTGGCGGCCGCCGGGCTCGCGCCGCACACCCGGATCCATCTGCGGCGCGGCGCCGGCGCCTATATCTGCGGCGAAGAATCCGCGATGCTCGAATCGATCGAGGGAAAGCGCGGGTTGCCGCGGCACAAGCCGCCCTTTCCCTCGCAAGTCGGTCTCTTCGGCCGCCCGACGCTCATAAACAACGTCGAAACACTCTTTTGGGTGCGCGACATCGTCGAGAAAGGGCCGGAATGGTTTTCCGGGCAGGGCCGCAACGGCCGCCACGGGCTGCGCACGTTTTCGGTGTCGGGGCGGGTCAAATCGCCCGGGGTCAAGCTCGCGCCCTCCGGCATCACGGCGCGCCAGCTGATCGACGAATTCTGCGGCGGGATGGCCGACGGGCACGCCTTCAAGGGCTACCTGCCGGGCGGCGCCTCGGGCGGCATCCTGCCGGCCGCGAAAGCCGACATCCCGATGGATTTCGGCACGCTGGAGGCCGAGGGCTGCTTTACCGGGTCGGGCGCGGTTGTCGTGCTGAGCGACAAGGACGACATGAAGGAAGTGGCGCTCAACCTCTTGCGCTTCTTCGAAGACGAAAGCTGCGGCCAGTGCACCCCGTGCCGGGTCGGCACCGAAAAGGCGGTGAAATTGATGAGCGAGCCGCGCTGGGACGACGCGCTCCTCAACGATCTGACCCGCGTCATGGGCGACGCCTCGATCTGCGGCCTCGGGCAAGCGGCGATGAACCCGGTCCGCATGGTGCTGAAGCATTTCCGCGAGGATTTGAAATGACCCTCCATACCGTCATCCCGGCGCAGGCCGGGACCCATTTATCCGGGTCCGCGACGGTTGCGGGATGGGTCCCGGCCTGCGCCGGGATGACGGATTTGGAAGGGAAGCCGCGATGACCGATCCGATCCGCTTTACGCTCGACGGCGTCGAAGTCGAGGCGCAGCCGGGCGAGACGATCTGGCAGGTGGCGAGCCGCCTTGGCACCGAGATCCCGCATCTGTGCTGGCTGCCCAAACCCGGCTACCGCGCCGACGGCAATTGCCGCGCCTGCATGGTCGAAATCGAGGGCGAGCGGGTGCTTGCGGCCTCGTGCATCCGCACGCCCGCGCCGGGGATGAAGGTGACGAGCGCCAGCGAGCGCGCCAAGGCCTCGCGCAAGCTGGTCTTCGAACTCCTCATCGGCGACCAGCCGGAGCGCCACGTCGCGCAAGACCCCAATTCGTCGCTGTGGCAATGGGCCGACAAGCTGGAGGTGTCGGACAGCCGCTTCCCGCAACGCGCCCCGATGGCGCCCGACCGCAGCCACCCGGCGATGGCGGTACAGCTCGACGCCTGTATCCAGTGCAACCTCTGCGTGCGCGCCTGCCGCGAGGTCCAGGTCAACGACGTCATCGGCATGGCCGGGCGCGGCCACGGCGAGAAGATCGTCTTCGATTTCGACGACCCGATGGGGCATTCGACCTGCGTCGCCTGCGGCGAATGCGTCCAGGCCTGTCCCACGGGCGCCTTGATGCCGGCGAGCCTCGTCGACAACAACGGCACCTACGCCAACGCCCCCGACCGCGAGGTCGAGAGTGTCTGCCCCTATTGCGGCGTCGGCTGCCAGCTGACCTACAAGATCAAGGACGACCATATCGTCGCGGTCGCCGGCAGGGACGGACCGGCCAACCACAACCGGCTGTGCGTCAAGGGCCGCTTCGGCTTCGACTATGTCAGCCATCCCGACCGGCTGACCGAACCCTTGATCCGCAAGGAGGGCGTCGCGAAAGACGATGTCGCGATCGACCCCGCCAACCCCTACACCCATTTCCGCAAGGCGACATGGGAAGAGGCGCTCGACCGCGCCGCTTCGGGTCTCGTGCAGATCCGCGACCTTGACGGCAAGCGCGCGCTCGCCGGGTTCGGCTCGGCCAAGGGCTCGAACGAGGAGGCCTATCTCTTCCAGAAGCTGGTGCGCACCGGCTTTGGCAGCAACAATGTCGACCACTGCACGCGGCTGTGCCACGCCTCCTCGGTCGCCGCCCTGATGGAGGGGATCGGCTCGGGCGCGGTGACGGCCCCCTTCACCGCCGCCGCCGACGCCGAGGTGATCATCGTCATCGGCGCGCGCCCGACGGAAAATCATCCGGTTGCCGCCACGTTCTTCAAGCAGGCTGCGAAGCGCGGCGTGCAACTCTTTGTGATGGACCCGCGCGGCCAGGCGCTGGCCCGCCACGCGACCAAAATGCTGCGCTTCAAGCCGGGCCGCGACGTCGCGATGCTCAACGCGCTGCTGCACACGATCGTCGAGGAAGGCCTCTACGACCGCCAATATGTTCAGGCGCATACCGACGATTTCTTGAAGCTGCGTGAGCATGTTAGCGACTATGCCCCGGAAAAGATGGCGGAAATCTGCGGCGTCGACGCGGCGACGCTGCGCGAGGTGGCGCGGACCTACGCCCGCGCCAAAGCGGCGATCATCTTCTGGGGCATGGGCATCTCGCAGCACGTCCACGGCACCGACAACGCGCGCTGCCTGATCGCGCTGGCGCTGGTTACCGGGCAGATCGGCCGGCCCGGCACCGGGCTCCACCCGCTGCGCGGCCAGAACAACGTGCAGGGCGCCTCCGACGTCGCGCTGATCCCAATGTTCTATCCCGATTACCAATCGGTCGAGAACCCGGCGGTGCGCGAGAAATTCGAGGCGCTGTGGCAGACCCCGCTCGACGACAAGCGCGGGCTTACCGTCGTCGAGATCATGGACGCGGTGCACCGGGGCGAAATCCGCGGCATGTACATCATGGGCGAGAACCCGGCGATGTCGGACCCCGACGTGACGCACGCGCGCGCCGCGCTGGCCCACCTCGAACACCTTGTGGTGCAGGACATCTTTCTGACCGAGACCGCGAAGTACGCCGATGTCGTGCTGCCGGCCTCGGCCTGGCCGGAGAAGGACGGCACCGTCTCCAACACCAACCGCCAGGTGCAGATGGGTCGCGCCGCATTGCCGCTGCCCGGCAACGCACGGCTCGACCTCGAGACGATCCAGGAGCTCGCCCGGCGCATGGGGCTCGACTGGCGCTATAGCGGGCCGGGCGACGTCTTCGCCGAGATGAAGCAGGCGATGCCTTCGCTCGACAACATCACCTGGGAGCGCCTCCTGCGCGAAAGCTCGGTGACTTATCCGTGCGACGCCCCGGACCAGCCGGGCAACGAGATCGTGTTCGGCGACCGCTTCCCGACCCAATCCGGGCGCGGCCGCTTTGTCCCGGCGGCGATCATCCCGCCGGCCGAGGAGCCCGACGCCGACTACCCGATGGTGCTGACGACCGGCCGCCAGCTCGAACACTGGCACACCGGCGCGATGACCAGGCGCGCCAGCATCCTCGACGAGCTCGAGCCCGAAGCGGTGGCGAGCCTCGCCCCGGCCGAGCTGCGCCGCCTCGGCCTCGCGGCCGGCGATCCGGTGCGGGTGACGACCCGGCGCGGCACGATCGAATTGAAGGCGCGCGCCGACAGCGCGGTGGCGCCCGGCATGGTCTTCATCCCGTTCTGCTATGCCGAGGCGGCGGCCAATGTGCTGACCAATCCGCAGCTCGACCCGTTCGGCAAGATCCCCGAGTTCAAGTTCTGCGCCGCGAAGGTCGAGCCGGTCGCGGCGCGGGCGGCGGCGGAATAGCGGCCCCTTCGCGCGATGCGGCGGATTTGGCCCGTGCTGCTGCTCTGGGCGCTGGCCGGCTGCGCGGCGCCCCCGACAACGCCGGCCGCGCCGGCGCCCTATGCCTGCCTGCTGCCGTCGGAGCGGCGCATGCTGGTCGCCGAATTGTTCTTCGGGCGCAATCTGCGCGGCCGGGCGCCGCTGAGCGAGGCTGAATGGGCCGCCTTCGCGGCCGACATCGTGACGCCGAATTTTCCGCAAGGCTTCACGGTGTTCGACGGCGACGGCCAGTGGCAGAACCCGGCGACGCAGGCGATCAGCCGGGAGCGCACCAAGATTCTCCTGGTCGCGGCGCCGCGCGCGAGCGATCTCGCAACCCGCCTTGCCGCGGTGATCGCCGCCTACAAGACGCGGTTCCGCCAGCAATCGGTCGGCATCATCACCCGCGATTCGTGCGCCGCGTTCTAGTGGTCCAGCTCAAACGACTGAGTCCGTTTCTTTCGTTCGTCACCCCCGCGCAAGCGGGGGTCCAGGAGCGGCAGCATAACGCTCGCCGCCCTGGGTGCTCGCTTTCGCGGGCATGACGAAAGGGAACCAGGTGTTGGAGTCTAGAATGGGGCGACGCAGCGTGGCGGTTGACAGGGGCGGTTGACAGTGGCGGTTGACAGGGGCGGTTGACATGAGGGCGGGCTGAGCGATGGCGCTTCCCTCGGGGCTCTGTCTGGTGACCGGCGCCACCGGGTTTGTCGGCGCGGCGGTGGCGCGCACCCTGCTCAAGGCCGGCCATCCGGTGCGCGTCCTGGCGCGCCCCAATGGCGACCGCCGCAACCTGAAGGGGCTCGCGGTCGAGATCGCCGAGGGCGCGCTGGAGGATGCCGCCTCGCTCGCCGCGGCGGCCGAGGGCTGCCGCTACCTCTTTCATGTCGCGGCGGATTATCGCCTCTGGGTGCCCGAGCCGGCGGCGATGTTCCGGGTCAACGTCGACGGCACTCGGGCGCTGATGCTGGCGGCCGCCGCGGCCGGGGTCGAGCGCATCGTCTACACCAGCAGCGTCGCGGTCATCGGCATCGTCCCGGGCGGCGTCGCCGACGAGGAGACCGCGAGCCGCGCCACCGACATGATCGGCCCCTACAAGCGCTCGAAATTCGACGCCGAGGCGGTGGTGCGCGAGCTGATCGCCGACGCGGGCTTGCCGGCAATCATCGTCAACCCGTCGACCCCGATCGGCCCCGGCGACGTCAAGCCGACCCCAACCGGCCGGCTGATCGTCGAGGCGGCGCGCGGCCGCATGCCGGCCTTTGTCGATACCGGGCTCAACATCGCGCATGTCGACGACGTCGCGCTCGGCCACCTGCTCGCCGCCAAATCCGGCCAGGTCGGCCGCCGCTACATCCTCGGCGGCGAGAATTTGGGGCTGGCCGAGATCCTCGCCGAGGTCGCGCGCGTCACCGGGCGCCGTGCGCCCTCGTGGCGCATCCCGCACCGCGCGGTGCTGCCGCTCGCCGCCGGCGCCGAAGCGCTGGCGCGGTTGACTGGGCGGGAGCCCTTCGCCACGGTCGATGCGGTCAAGATGTCGATGAAGAAGATGTATTTCAGCTCGGCCCGGGCGGTCAGCGAACTCGGCTACGCGCCGCGCCCGGCGCGCCAGGCGATCGGCGACGCGATCGCCTGGTTCAAAAGCAACGGCTACGTGAAATGACCGTGCTCGACGCACCCGGTGGCGCGAGCCTCGAGGCGCCCTCCGGCAAGGGGCGGGGCGATGAGAATTTCCCGGTCGGCTCGTGGCTGATCCGCCGCGATTTGCGCGTCCATGTCCACGCCTTCTACCGCTTCGCGCGCAACGCCGACGACATCGCCGACAGCCCTGTGCTCGCGGCGGGCGACAAATTGCGCCGGCTCGATCGCATGGCGGCGATCCTGGAGGAGGCGCCCGGCCCGGGCGACCAGGATTCGCCGGCCGCCGCTGCGATGCGCGCCAGCCTCGCCGCGACCGGCGTCAGCGCGCAGCATTGCCACGACGTGCTGCGCGCCTTCCGCCAGGACGCGACCAAGCTGCGCTACCGCGACTGGGACGATCTGATGGATTATTGCCGCTATTCGGCGGCGCCGGTCGGGCGCCAGCTGCTCGACCTGCACGGCGAAAGCCGCGACACCTGGCCCGCCTCCGACGCGCTGTGCTCGGCCTTGCAGGTGCTCAACCACCTGCAGGATTGCGCCGCCGACTATCGCGCGCTCGACCGGGTCTATCTGCCGCTCGACCATCTGGCGGCGGCCGGCATCGGGGTCGAGGCGCTGACGGCGCCGCGGGCGAGCGGCGCGCTGCGCCAGGTGCTCGACCGGCTGCTCGGGCGCACCGAGGGGCTGATCGCCGCCGCGCGCGACCTGCCGCCGCGCGTCAGGGCAGGCGGCTTGCGCCGCGAATCGGCGGCGATCGTCGCGCTGGCGGCGCGCCTCGCGCGGCGGCTCTACCGCGGCGACCCGCTGGCCCGCCGGGTCAAGCTCGCGAAAGTCGATTTCGCCGCCGCCTTCCTCGCCGGCCTCCTCGCCCGCCGCGGCCCATGAGCGACACGCTCTCGAATGGCGTCGGGGCCATTCCCGACGATGGGGCGCTGCGCGAAGCCATTCGCCAACGGGTCGAAGCGGCCGGCACCTCGTTCTATTGGGCGATGCGCCTCTTGCCGAAGGACCGCCGCCACGGCATGTACGCGGTCTACGCGTTCTGCCGCGAGGTCGACGACATCGCCGACGACCTCACCCTCCCGCCGGCGCAGAAGGCGGCGGCGCTCGCTCAGTGGCACGCCGAGATCGAGGCGCTCTATGCCGGACAGCCGCGACATCTCGTCGCTCGCGCGCTGCGCGAGCCAGTCATGCGTTATGCGCTGCGCCGTAATGACTTCCACACCGTTATCGACGGTATGGAAATGGACGCGGCGGAGGAAATCCGCGCCCCGGACCTGGCGACCCTCGATCTCTACTGCGCCCGCGTCGCGAGCGCGGTCGGGCATTTGTCGGTCCATGTGTTCGGCGATGCGAGCCCCGACGCGCACGCGGTGGCCGATGCGCTCGGCCGCGCCCTGCAGCTGACCAACATCCTGCGCGACCTCGACGAAGACGCGCAGCGCGGCCGGCTCTATCTGCCGCGCGAGATCCTCGAGCGCCACGGCATCCGCGGCAGCGACCCGGCGCAGGTGCTGCGCCATCCGGCGCTGCCGGCGGCCTGCCGCGAGCTTGCCGCGATCGCCGAGCAGCACTTCGCCGACGCCGAGCGCGCGATGGCCCGCGCGTCGCGCCGCGCGATGCGGCCGGCGGCGGTGATGGCGGCGTTCTACCGCGCGATGCTGCGGGCGCTGCTGCGCGCCGGCTGGCGCGACCCGAGCTTGCGGATCGGCCTCTCGAAGGGGCAGAAATTACGGCTCCTGCTGCGGCACGGGCTGATATGACCGCGCCCTCGGCTCTGGCCAGCCCGCCACCCGGCCGCGTGCACGTCGTCGGGGCGGGGCTCGCGGGGCTTGCCGCCGCGGTCGAGCTCGCCGACGAGGGACACAAGGTCACCCTCTACGAAGCGGGCGCGCAGGCCGGCGGGCGCTGCCGCTCGTTCTTCGACGCCGAGCTTGGGCTGCGCATCGACAACGGCAACCACCTCCTCCTCTCCGGCAACACCGCCGCGCTCGCCTACATCGATCGGATCGGCGCCTGCGGCACCTTCGAGCGGGCGGCCGAGGCCGCGATCGCGTTCGTCGACTTGGCAACCGGCGAGCGCTGGACGCTGCGGCCCGGCGGCGGCGCGGTGCCGTGGTGGGTGCTGAGCGCGGCGCGCCGCGTGCCCGGGACCCGGCCGCAGGATTACCTGGCGGCGCTCAAGCTGCGCCGCGCGGCGCCCGGCGCCACGGTCGCGGCGGTGCTGGGAGCCGACACCGTGCTGTTCCGCCGCCTGTGGCAGCCGCTCGCGGTCGCCGCGCTCAACACCGCAATCGCCGACGCCTCGGCCAGCCTCTTCGGCCGGGTGCTGGCCGAGACCCTCGGCCGCGGCGCCGCGGCATGCCGGCCGCTATTGGCGCGCGAGGGGCTGTCGGAGAGCCTCATTGACCCGGCGCTAGGGTTTCTGGCGCGCGCCGGCGGTGAGTTCCGCCCTGGATGGCGCCTGCGGGAACTCGATTTCGCCGCCGACAGGCTCGCCGGCCTCGCCTTCGACGCCGAGCGAATCGCGCTGCGGCCGGACGATTCGGTGATCCTCGCGGTGCCGGCCCCGGTTGCCGCGCGCGTCGTGCCGGACCTTGTCGTGCCCGACGATTACGCGCCGATCGTCAACGCGCATTTCCGCTGCGCCGCGCCGCCCGGCGCGCCGCCCTTCATCGGCCTCGTCGGCGGCACTGCCGAGTGGGTCTGCCGCCGGCGCGAGGTGCTCTCGGTGACGGTCAGCGCCGCCGACGCGATCGTCGGCCTCAACGCCGATGAATTGCGCGAGCTCTTGTGGCGCGACGTCGCGCGCGCCTTCGGACTGCCGGCCGAACCGGTGCCGCCCGCCCGCATCATCAAGGAGCGCCGCGCGACCTTTCGCGCGACGCCGGCGCAGTTGCGGCGGCGCCCGGCGGCGGCGACGCGGTGGCCGGCGCTTCACCTTGCAGGCGATTATGTCGATACTGGCTTGCCTGCGACGATTGAAGGGGCTATTCGCTCCGGCTTTGCGGCGGCGGCGCGGGTGCGCCAGCGCCGCGCAGCGTCGGCGGCGAGCCCCGGTCCGATGCCGCCCTTTGAAACCCCCTCCCCGCCACAGGATTGCCGGCGCGCGCTGCCATGAAGAGCGGAACGACAGCACGGCAGAAGAATGCGCCGCCCCCCGGCGAGGCGGCGCTGTTGCCGGGGCTCGACCGCGCGATCGGCCGCTCGGTCGAATCGCTGCTGTTGTCGCAGCACGATGACGGGCACTGGGTGTTCGAACTGGAAGCCGACGCGACGATCCCGGCCGAATACATCCTGCTCGAGCACTTTCTCGGCACGATCGATTCCGAACTCGAACATTCCATCGCGCGCTACCTGCGCGCCGCCCAGGGCGCCGACGGCGGCTGGCCGCTCTTCCACGGCGGCGCGATGGACCTCAGCGCCTCGGTCAAGGCCTATTTCGCGCTGAAGGCGGCGGGGGACGCACCGGACGCGCCGCACATGGCGCGCGCCCGCCAGGCGATCCTGGCACAGGGCGGCGCGCGGCGCTGCAACGTCTTCACCCGCATCACCCTGGCGCTCTTCGGCGAGGTGCCGTGGCGGGCGGTGCCGGTGATGCCGATCGAGATCATGCTGCTGCCGGCGTGGTTTCCGTTTCACATCGACAAGATCTCGTATTGGTCGCGCACGGTTCTGGTGCCGCTGTTGGTGCTGATGGCGCTGCGCCCGACCGCGCGCAACCCGCAGCGCGTGACGATCGCCGAATTGTTTGTCGAGCCGCCGGAAAACGTGCGCGGCTGGATCGCGCCGTCGACCGCCTCCCCGGTCGGCCACGCCTTTGCCGTGCTCGACCGCCTGCTGCGGCTGGCCGAGCCGATGTTTCCGGCCGACCCGCGGCGGCGCGCCACCGAAAAGGCGGTCCTCTTCGTCACCGACCGGCTCAACGGCGAGGACGGGCTGGGCGGCATCTTCCCGGCGATGGCCAACGCCCTGATGATGTTCGACAGCCTCGGCTACCCGCCGGACCACCCGGATCGCGCCGTCGCGACCGCGGCAATCCGCAAGCTCCTGGTGTTCGACGGCGAGCGCAGCTATTGCCAGCCCTGCGTGTCGCCGGTATGGGACACCGCGCTCGCCTGCCATGCGCTGATGGATGTCGGCGAGCCGCGCCTCGCGCCGACGATCCGCCGCGCGCTCGACTGGCTGGCCGACAAGCAGGTGCTCGACACGGTCGGCGACTGGGCGACCGCGCGGCCCGGGCTGCGGCCCGGCGGCTGGGCCTTCCAGTACGCCAACCCGCACTACCCCGATCTCGACGACACCGCCGCGGTGGCCCTCGCGCTCGACCGCTTCGACCCGGCCCGCTACCGCGGCGCCACCGACCGCGCCGCCGAGTGGGTCGTCGGGATGCAGAGCCGCAACGGCGGCTGGGGCTCGTTCGACGCCGACAACATGAACTATTACCTCAACCACATCCCGTTCGCCGACCATGGCGCGCTGCTCGACCCGCCGTCGGTCGACGTCAGCGCCCGCTGCGTCGGCTTTCTGGCGCAGCGCGGCATGCCGGCCGACCACCCGGCGATCGCGATGGGGCTCGACTACCTGCGGCGCTCGCAGGAAGCCGACGGCAGCTGGTTCGGCCGCTGGGGGACCAACTACATCTACGGCACCTGGTCGGTCCTGGCGGGGCTCAACGCCGCCGGGGTCGACCCGGCGACGCCGGAAATCAGCCGCGCGGTCGCCTGGCTAATCGGCCGCCAGCACGCGGACGGCGGCTGGGGCGAAGCGGGCGAGAGCTATTGGCCGGACGGGCCGCGCGGCGAAGCGCCCTACAGCACCGCGTCGCAGACCGCCTGGGCGCTGCTCGGCCTGATGGCGGCCGGCGAAGCCGACAACCCGGCGGTCGAGCGCGGCATCGCCTATCTGATCGCCACCCAGGACGACGACGGCAACTGGGACGAGCCGTGGTATACTGCGGTCGGCTTTCCCCGCGTCTTCTATCTGCGCTACCACGGCTACCGCGCGTTCTTCCCGCTCTGGGCGCTGGCGCGCTACCGGCGCTTGTCGCTGGCGAACTCGCGGCAGCTGACGTTCGGGCTGTAGCGTTCGGGCGGCCGATCGGCAACGCCGCGCCGGAAAGTTCCCGCGGCGCGGCGTTGTGCGTCCTTTTTTCGCTGGCCAACGGCGGCCTGCTCGCGTAGGGGTGCGGCCTGACGCGGGGCGGCAATCTGCTGCCCTCCGGGAGGGGATCGGAGGCCGCGGCGCCAATCGATGGCGGCGCCGGGCGGGCTCGGACCCGGGATCTCGCGGCGGAGGGGCAGCCCAAGATGCGCACATTGGCACCGGTGCTGTGCACCTCCGGGCTCGCCGCGGAGGCCAGGATCGCCCGCGAGGCCGGGTTTCAGGTAATCGTCGGAGCGGGCGACCCGCGCCGCACGATGGCGCTCGTCGAGGTCGCGGCGCAGCGGGCCAAATGCCTCGTCAGCTTCGGCGTCGCCGGCGGCCTCGCGCCGCATCTGCGGCCCGGCGACGTGGTGATCTCGGCCGAGGTCATCGGCGATGATCGCCGGTGGCGGCCCGACCCGCATTTCCACAGCCAGATTAGCAGCCTGGCCCGCGATATCGGGGCGATCGAGGGACCCGTCCTCGGCTCGCGCGAAATCCTCTCCACCGAGGACGAGAAGTCGCGGGCCTGGCGCCGCACCGGCGCGCTGGCGGTCGACCTCGAAAGCGCGATCGTCGCCCGCGCCGCCGAGGCGGTCGGGATCCCGTTTCTGGTGCTGCGTACGATCGCCGATCCGGCGCGCCGCGGCTTGCCGCCGGCGGCGCTGATCCCGCTGTCGGCGGACGGCACCCCGGCGGTCATTCGCGTGTTGCGCGAAGTCGTGCGCCGGCCGCGCCAGATCGCCGCGCTGTTTGGGCTGGCGCGGGAAACCCGGCAGGCGCTGGCCGCGCTAGCCGGCCCGGCGCGCGCGCTGCGGGACGCCTTCCCCGCCTAGCCGCGCCACCGCCTCTTCGACGTGGCGGGAGAAGACGTATTCGGCCGGCCGCTGCCCGTCGAGCGGGATTTCCGGCGCCATCTCGCCCTCGGTGCGCACGCCGCGCAGCGACGCCAGCGCGGCCTTCAGCGGGTGGTGCACCGAATCGACGACCGCGGTCGCCTCGTAGCCGCTATGCACCATGCAATCGGCGCATTTCTCGTAGTTGCCGGTGCCGTAGGAATCCCAATCGGTCTCTTCCATCAACTCCTTGAAAGTCTTGGCAAAGCCTTCGCCGAGCAGATAGCACGGGCGCTGCCAGCCGAAATAGTTGCGCGTCGGGTTGCCCCACGGGGTGCAACGATATGATTGGTTGCCGGCGAGGAAATCGAGGAACAGCCCGGACTGGTTGAATGACCAGCGGCGCTTCGGGTCATGCCGGAAGATGTCGCGAAAGAGTTCCTTGGTGCGCCGGCGGTTGAGGAAATGCGCCTGGTCGGGGGCGCGCTCGTAGGCGTAGCCGGGCGAGACCGTGATGCCGTCGATGCCCATCTCGGTCACCGCGTCGAAAAACCGCGCGATCCGCTCGGGTTCGGCCGTATCGAACAGCGTCGCGTTGATGTTGACCCGGAAGCCGCGCGACTTGGCGAGCCGGATCGCTTCGACCGCGCGCTCGTAGACGCCGTCCTGGCATACCGAGCGGTCGTGGTCCTCCTGGTCGCCGTCGAGATGTACGGTCCAGGCGAAAAACGGATTGGGCTGGAACTGGTCGATCTTTTTTTCGAGCAGCAGCGCGTTGGTGCACAGGTAGACGAATTTCTTGCGGGCGGTGATCGCCTGGACGACCTCGACGATCTCCTTGTGGAGCAGCGGCTCGCCGCCGGCGATCACGACGATCGGCGCGCCGCATTCGTCGACCGCTTCCAGGCACTCGGCGACGCTGAGCCGCTGGTTGAGGATCGCGTCGGGGTAGTCGATCTTGCCGCAGCCGGCGCAGGCGAGGTTGCAGCGAAACAACGGCTCAAGCATCAGGACCAGCGGATAGCGCCGGACGCGACGCAGGTGGCGCCCGACGATGTAGGCGCCGACGCGAATCTTCTGGTGCAGCGGGATGGCCACGGCGACTCCTCAAAGCGCGTCAGGCGGAAACGGGGCCGTCGGCCAGTTGCGTCGGCATGCGGAAGCGAACGTTCTCGGTCACCCCGGGCAGCACTTCGAGTTCGATCTCGGTCGTCTCGCGCAGCCGCGCGATCAGCTCCTCGACGAGGGTGTCCGGGGCAGACGCTCCCGCCGTGATGCCGACCGACCTCGCCCCCTTCAGCCATGCCGGATCGAGGGCACGGGCGTCTTCGATCAGATAGCTCGGCACCCCACATTCGGCCGCGATCTCGCGCAGCCGGTTCGAGTTCGAACTGTTGGGCGCGCCGACCACGAGAACAACGTCGACGTTTTTCGCCAGTTCCCGCGCGGCGCGCTGGCGGTTCTGCGTGGCGTAGCAGATGTCCTTGGTGTCGGGCCCGACGATCGACGGGAAGCGCGCCTTCAAGGCCTCGATGACCGCGCGGGTGTCGTCGACCGAAAGCGTCGTCTGGGTGATGAAGGCGAGCTTGTCGGGGTTGGCGACGTTGAGCCGCGCCACCTCCTCGGGCCGCGAGATCAGGTGGACCCGGCC
>Ga0209579_10000601_pt1 | contig 33997 bp, 29 predicted proteins | sample Coa_R1_2_FD_187152 | JGI IMG/M metagenome (GOLD analysis project Ga0209579, IMG submission 187152) | Surface soil microbial communities from Centralia Pennsylvania, which are recovering from an underground coalmine fire - Coalmine... | ecosystem: Environmental > Terrestrial > Soil >...
CAGACAGGCGTATTGTTGCTGTGAGACGATCCAGCGTGCGAGCGGCTTGCGATCATCATGATAGATCACTCCCGAGAGCGGTGCGATTTCGCCGGCTACGACAACACGATGGCCATGGCCTTCGTTTCGATATGACGCCCTGTCCTTCCGATAGAGCACGGTGCGAGGGGGATAAAGGGTGCCGCGCAATGGCTGACCGCAGATACGGTAGATGAAACGCGCGCGAAAGCCGGCGATCGATGCGGGCGGACGCAGATTTCGGAGCTCGGTCACCAGAGCCTCGCTTAGCTCATAGTCGGCATCGAGCGACAGCACCCATTCGGTGGCCACCTGTGAAATTCCAAAGTTGCATTGGCTAGCGAAATTGTCGAACGGCCGATGGATCACTTCGGCTTGCGGATATGAGCCGATAATTTCTAACGTTCGGTCGGTACTGCCGCTGTCGACGACCACGATACGATGGGCCCAGGTAAGTCGGTCAAGCGTGCGCGCAATATTCGCTGCTTCATTGTAGGTAATTACGAGGGGCGTGATATCCTCGAGCATAGTCAGGCCGCCGTCGATTCACGAGATCCGCCATTCTGGCTGGATATGCCTCTGTACAGCTCGCCGAAGCGGTGCGCGATGCTGCTCCAATTCAGTTGTTGCCGCGCATAGGCGGCGCCTGCTGCACCCATGACGGCAAGCCGTTCGTCGGACTCCAGGAGGGCGACGACCTTGGCAGCGAAGCCCTTCGAATCCGCGGGCGCAATTGTCCCCCCGCCGCTTTCCTCTACGATTTCCGCAGCCCCGACTCCGGCGGTCACCACGACCGGCAGCCCTCGTATCATCGCCTCGGCCACGACATTACCGAAGTTTTCCGACAGCGACGGCAGGGCAAACAAACGCGCTGCCCCGAAGAGCGCCTCCTTGTCCGGCCCGGCGATCTGGCGAGGCAAGAACAACACGCGATCGCCGACACCGTGTTGCTCAGCCAGCTTCCGCAGATTCACCGCGAGGCCATCTTCGTCATGGCCCGCGATCAGTACCTTCACACCTTGCATTTCGGCCGCTGATTGGATCAACCGATCAAGGCCCTTCTTCCAGTTAATCCTGCCGAAGCTCAAAACGTCGAAACCCAGGGCCACGAGCCGACGCACGTCGGCGGAAACGGCACCGGGCGAGAGCGAAACCGGTGCGTCAACACCGTTGGGAATGACGGCCGTCGGCGCCAACGCAAGGCCGAGATTAACAAGAGCACGACGCTCTTCCGCCGAGGTCAGGTGAATTCGAGCGGCACGGGCGAGGTTGCCGCGCTCGATGAGCCGAATCCAGCTGCGCTTGGCGGCCGAGCTGCGCCGTTTGATCAGATCGCCCACGAGCATCCCGCGAGGCGACAACACGTAGGGCACCCCTGATCGGCCTGCGGCTCGGGCTCCGGCCCACGTCGGGTACAAGAAGACCGAATGAAGATGCACGGCATCGAATTCGCCTACCATCGCCGCGCATCGGGAATGGAGATCGGTGGACCAATAGAGACGCCTAAGAAGGCTTGATCGACAATAATGAACCAGAACGCCATCGAGGTCGACTGGTCGATCGTGAGGAACATCACTATCGAGGGGGCCGTCGACGCTAGTGGTGAGGACATGAACGCTGTGTCCGATCGCCGCGAGCCCTCGGCACAGGGCGTGAACAGAATAAATCGGCCCACCGTAGCGGTAGGCTGGGATATAGGTCGGAGTGATGTGGAGAATTCGCAATGTCTATACTATTAAATTAACCGAACTTGACCACTCTGCTATCGATGAGCAAGGATCGCAACGTGGTCCGCCCCAAAAAATAGATTTTTACCTTTCAGAGGTTTCGTATTCCAGATGTAAATGCTCGGAAACTTCTCCCTCAAAATACTGATGCAGTCAAAGGCTGTAAATGAATAGAATACGCCGTCCCCGTCGGAATAAGTATATCCTTTTCCCCCCGTGTTAAATAGAACGGCAAGTTTCCAAAGGCGGAGAATACGAAGTAGACGCTTAATTACTCTAACAAGAAATGTTCCTTGTCCGAAATTATTGGAATCACTCAGAAAAACGCCCTTTGACGCCACCCTACACATTTCTCGGAGCGCCTGCCGATTCTTCTTGATGTGATGAAGCACACCAAATTCAGTGCAAAAATCAAAATGATTATCAGGAAATTCTAGTTTTGTTGCATCGCCTTCAATCAGGTGGTCAGGTCGGATGCCTTTATTATATGCGATACCCCTTTGTGCGTGCGATGGCTCTACCCCGATAATTGTAAACTGCAAATTTTGCTCTTGCAAAAACTCGAACAGACGTCCGGTTCCTGCTCCTATATCTAAGATTGTCGCGTCAGGATTTTGCGCCTTAAGAAAGGCCACAAGGAGATGGCATGCAAGAACATGTTCGTCTCCTTGTAAATGCATCGCATCAAACGCGTGTGATGTGCGCGCGTAATATTCGCGTTGAAGGGCGACTTCGTCCATTTTGATATATACCTTTATCCGGTTATGCGTGCGCCAGCATAAACCCGCTCGAGATCTGCGGCCATGTCGTCCCAGTCTCTTTGCGGGAAACCTAAATGTAACCTCTGGACCATGTCTTCCAAATCAGCGCGGTGTAAATCGCACCAATTAAGTTGATCGATAAACATCGAGGGACTCCGTATCGGGAGAATCCAGCCCGTCTCTCCATGCCGTACAATATCGGGCGCTGAGGAGTTCGGTGTAGCAAGTACTGGCAATCCAGCAGCCAGTGCCTGGGCGAGCACCGCCGGATATCCATCTTCTATCGTCGGAAACACGAATATATCACCCCACGAATAATGCTTGTGCAACTCAAACTCAGGTACGCGAGGTACAAATTCGATCAGTGAGCGAGCTTGCTCTTTTAGATCCAACGCGTCCTGGGACACATCTCCCACTACTCGAAATTTCATTTTCTCAGATACGCCTCTAGCAATTGCAAGCAGATCCAAAGCACCTTTCCGTCCAGAAAATGCGCCAACCATAAGTGCTCGCAGGGGCTGCCCTGCTTTTATTCGGTGCCGGCGATTTCTGATCGCTTCTTGCTTCGGACGAAAGCGCGCAATGTCAACTGCCGATAAAAGCAAAGTTACTTTATCATGCGGCACGGATTGGCTAATAAATGACTGTCTTGCAAACGACGATAGAGTAATGATGCGCCCAGCCATACCATATTCGCGCTCCTCTCGGCTGATCATCCACGGACTCGGTTTTTCGATCGGCATTCGAGTGCGAGACTCCTCCTGTTGCAATAGCTCATTTTGCACGCGAATGTGCGAAGAGCCGCGCACCACCCATATCTGCGGACCATTGACATGACAAAATGCTTTCAGTGTTTCTTCGGAAATACCACTGAATATGTAAATTAGGTCTGCCTTCGTGCGTACATTGGAACAAGCCCAGCGTCCAAACCAACGGTGAAAAGCCGGCTCCAATTCGAGTCGGCGCAAAGCCACCGGCAATCGATTGTAAATCTTTGTTATAATGCCATGCGTCAAGCATGTGGCAGTTTGAGAGTGAGGAAAGCCAAATTTCATAACCACATTTAGTGGATAATTTGTCAAAAGCCGTACGTCGTGGCCACGAGCATGTAGCGCCCGCGCCAGATGGAAAGCGTGGAAACGACCATGTACGACCACGTCGATCTTTAGCTTATCGGTGGCTTTTTTCTGCATCGATGAAGTTTTGGCGCCGCTCTCTTTCGCAAGCCTCATGTTATGATTCGGTGATAGCAGTCCGAATCTCACTTGCCTTTGCGATAAATCTCGTCAAGCAGATATCTTGCGCCGAAAAGTCGGTAAATCGACGCCAGATCTGCGAGGGTTCAACAGATGATTGACGCCGTAGGCGCCAAAAATCGCCGCTGCTACACTCACGACGATTTCGACCAGATTTCCGCCTGGCTGCATCAAGCTCACAGCAATCATGAACCAGAAGAGAAAGCGACGCTGATCGCCCTGGTAGAGGGATGAGATGATCGTTAATTCCATACTGGCCAACAGCCAACCGTATATTAGAAATCCGGTGATCACCCCCCAGGTGCCGAAATTCACATAGAATTCAAATACCTGACCGGCCCCGACGCTCGTGTCCCGCGGAAACCGAATACCAGTATATTCCGTCACGAGGCTACCGCCGCCGCCGACTGTGGGCTTGTCCGGCCATAGTGCCCTCGGGATCAGGTCTACAATCACGTTGGAAATCGAGGCGCCGAAGGCGTACGGCTTCCGCCCCGATTCTAACATCGCCACGGCCCCGCCAACCAGCAAGTTCTGATTGAGCCTGATCTCTATCTGGTGGCGCTGTTTCGCGTTCGACAGATCAAGCCACTCGAAATTATTAAAAACATCTACTACTCGATCAACCCGATCGATCAAACTGGCTTGTTCATACCAGACCAATTTTCGAATGTCGTCTCGCGCGGCCATGTAATTTACGAACACAGACAATCCGACATACAGGACGATGGGTAAAACACAATAATACAGCAAGCGCCGCTTTGTTTGAGCGAAAAGGAAGCATGAGATAGTCAGTGCCCAGTATGTACCGTATCCAACGAAGCCGGCTTGGATCAAAGTGAAAAGTGGAAGCAGTGGCAGTAAAGCAATAGTGGACCAAAATCTCTGTCCATCTCGACCTTCTCGAGCAACCCAAAGCCGAAGACAAGCCCCGACTACAATCAACGTGCCGATCGAAGAGACAATCGCTGTAGCACTCGGAATCGCGCCGGACAACGGCATCAATACGAAGTAGGCAATGCCCCCAAATAAGCAATAACTGAGCGCCAGTCGGTTGAGCGCCGCTAAGAACCCTGGATTGAGATCACACTGGCGAATGACGTCCCCGGTTTGTTCTGAACGGCGGCGAAACGTGATGATTCTGGCAATAATCGCCCCGACCAGCAATGACACCAACCCGATTACTGTCTGCTCGAAACCGAGCCGCGTCCAATTCGATTCTTCGGCCTCCAGATGGATTAACGCTCCCGGAACATAAATGATCGACGATCCAAGGAAATATGCCAAAAGTAGACCTGCGCTCGAGCGTCGATTTAACAAGACCAATCCGACACCTACCGCGATCCAGATCAAGATAAGATTCAACATAGTGGCAACGTTCTGGCCCAAGCTGAAGCACGCTGAAGACTCGAAGCCCTCATATCCCGTCCATGGCTGATTGAGTCGATACTGTCACGATGCTTAATGCGGTGCACGGGATAGGGTCTCGGTTCCTGGAACTCACCTGTGTCTTCTAAATTAAGTATATGGGTGAGATGATTGACAGATCACGTACTCAGCATCACCTTTAAACGATCAAGATAGGAATTCGGATTCCTGACGATCCGCTGGTGAGCCGCGGAAGACATACGTCGCCGCTCACTTGGATTTTGCAATGCCCAGTTGGCTTTAACAATTGCTTCGCGTCCGCTAGCAAAATAAAGAACGCACTCCCCTTCTGTACCAAATAGTTCACGATGCTCTTCGGTATCTTCTGCGAGCATGAAACCGCCAATGGCAGGTATTTCGAAGGAGCGCATCACGTGGCCATCTCGATTCGCTCGTCGACAAAGACATAAATTGACCGATGCGCGAATCGTCAAATCCCGCAGCATCGATTCGTCTGCTCTACCATAATAATATTTTTGCAAATGTTTATATCTGCCCCAATTGTCGCCATAAAGCGCAACTGCCAGGCCAGAATTAATTATTTCGGTCAATATTGGAACTCTATCGCTATCTGCGCCCCCCACGAACAAAATATGGGATTTCTCACCCGGTTCGATAATTGCTCTTTCTGAATAGAACAAAAAAGGATCATACGCAAAAGGAAGAAAACTGACGTTTGCACACCCGTTCCGGTGAAAATCATTGAGATTCGAATGACGCACGCTGAAAATGTGATCATAAATCGGCAAGCTTCGAAGGAACCATTGTGCACACTGACCCGGATTCCATGGATCATCGGTGGAATAATGTAGACATCTCAAACCTTGTGCCTTTAGTTTCGATAAGGTTGTGGCAGTTACCGGCGCAAGCCCGGTCGATAATAGGACGGACGGACGAGCACGTTTCGCGGTGGCTTCAACGGAAGCGCTGAACTTGTGAAGGCGAACTGGCCTATGTCCTCCCAAATGCCACGCCAAGCGCTGCAGCCAAATGTTTTCACTATAGGCTTGGCTTGCAGCACAAAACTCTACATTCCATCCAATGGAGGTAGCAGCACGACAGAAGCTATCGGCAATATTGGTGCCCCCTTTGTTGCCAACAATCATAAGGGTTCGATTAGCCGCCATGTATGATCGCTTCATGACGCTTTCGATCAATATAGCGGGCCGCAATCCGGCTCCCTATCAGTATATCAATGCAACGTCGCAAAGAACATTTGGGCTGTTTCTTAGGACAATCAGAGAGCTGGCAGTTACAGCGCGAATTGCTCAACGACACATTATCTCCCTCTGATTTCACAAAGTTGTTTTCATCGGCGAGCCTCATGAGGTGCATACTTGGCAAAAGAGCAGTGGGAAAATCGCCTTCAGACCCACTTTGCAAACCGATAGAGCAGCGGTCTTCCTACATCGAATAGCCATTTCGGGGTTATCAATCCTATCAGAGACGCTGCAAAATAATAAAGCCGAACGAATGTAATGCCAGTACTAGTCAATTCAACTCCTTCGACAATTCGCTTTGGTCGCATGCCTAGTGCAACTCCAAAGGCGTATGCCCAGCTCTGAACATGGCGGTATTCAAATAGCCAGAAAGGATACGTGTATATCAATAGTTGTCCCAATATGCGTGCATTTTGCCGTCGCTGCTCAATGCCAGAGATGAATGGACTCACGGCATCAGCTGTCAGTCGACCAAGCTGAGCCAGCGGTAAGATTCGTTCCACAATAGGCCACCGCTGAGCGCGCGGCAGCGTCGCGTAGCTGTCGACGCTGAGATTAGGTAAGCAAATGTCCTTGCGTATTAGGGGTTCGCCAATTTCAACTAGAGGTCCTCCACCACCAATAATTCGACAGGCGATGAATATTTGGTACATTTCCGACCCGTCCCAGCGCTCAGTCGCAATGGTCTGCGCAGCAATTCGCTCCAATAGAACGCCACTGACAAAGCTAAGATTTCGGAAATGCCTCACGGCGACTTCGACTCCGGCGCCCTTGTTACCAGTTAACCGCACGCGATTTGCCTTGGAGCCGCTGCGGTAGTCCTGGAAATCGCAAACGACTACGCTACAAGGAGCATATGCGTTAATTAGGTCGTACAGCCGGCCAAGTGCAGATTCATCAACGAGGGCATCATCATTTCCGAGCAGCAGGCAATATCTACCTTGAGCTAAATCGATGGCACATCTGAGGTTGGCATCATAGCGGCGATTCTTTAACTGGACACAAACTTTGTATTCGAGGCCGCTTCGCTGGAGTGCGGCGACGATTTCGCATTGGCGACCGTCCGGTGATCTATCATCTGAGATACAGACTTCAACGTCGCGGAACCGCTGAGCCGATATGCTTTCAATAGCTTTGAGAAGAAAGTCGGTCCGCCCGTACTGCGGAATGCAAATCGAAAAGAATGGTTGGGTCATTTATAGCTCGTCAAACCATGGGCGTCTATTCAAACCAGCGGTCGCATCGTTACATTTATTGCTAGGCTCGGCTGCCACCAGCGGATCGTGTATGACATTTGAATCACGGAGGAGATTCCCAGTGGACTGGATGCATGCGAGCCGAAATCTCCATCACTCTCAAGGTCGCCGATCGCCGCCGTCTGAAGTTGCTCAGGCAGCATCGCAACACCCCGCGCAAGCATGTTTGGCGTGCCAATATCGTGCAGTTGAGCGCAGATCGGGGCAGTACCAATGAGATCATGCGCCAGACCGGAAAATCGAAACCTGTGTGTGGCGCTAGCAGGAACGCTTCATGCACGCGAGTACGACGGCCTTCTGCACGATAAGGCAGGCCCCTCGCGCGTCCGACCTTTGGGTTCGAACATCACCGAACGCGTCGTCGCGCTCACCCAAACCGAGCCGCCAGCAGCGGCAACCCACTGGACCTCAGTCGTGATGGCGAAGGTCGTCGATATCAGCGCGATTTTTGTTCGACGCATCTCGCGTGCGCACGGTCTTCAACCGCAACGGGCGAAGCAGTCCAAGCTATTTACCGATCGTAATCTGTTGACAAGCTGCATGATATCGGCCCACGCCGTCGTCCTCTCGGTCGATGTGAAGATCCAAATGCACGCGCTCGACCACAAAGCTGACCCGAACGCCTTCACGTGGACTGCCAATCCCGACAAAATCATCGAGGCCGTTAGACGCGGGTATCAAGTATTAGGTTCGAGCCACTAGTTCCCCTATTACTGCAACGCCAATATAGTGCCGAAACCGCGGCGCACCGGGGCAACAATTTCTTCTCGCGTCCAATCTTCTGCGAGCCAGAACACGCGGCACTAAGCCGTGGCGGCCGCGGACGGAGGAATGGAATCGATGATTTCACTTCGCCCCCATCGCTTGACTCAGGTTGCGCCAGCACATCGGAGCCATTCCCGGACGTGTAGAAAACGGCCTTTTTTCCGCTCAGCTTTAGTCTTAAGTTCAATGTCATATCCGTTTTAGCGCGAATCTCGCCCCAATTTCGCATAGCAAACCTGCGTGATATCGCATTCCAATAAAGTCGCAGCGCATTGCCCTTATCAAAGTGCGCCGGGAAAGCTGAATCAGCAGACTACGAATCTTTTTTCCGAAATCGGCGGACGAAAAATATCCTTGATCGCGAAAAGCAGTGAAGATCCGAACCTGTTCCTTAACATCCCGAGCTTCACGAAACGAGTTCGACGACACGGAAGAAGAATGTTGCCGGTAGCGCATTGTCGATCGTGGCAGGTACAGGACCGAATATCCCTTGGCCAAGCAGCGAAGAAGCCATTCCCAATCTCCGGCCTGCGGCATATCGACTTTGAAACCGCCGATCTGGCGGAATGCCATCGTCCGGATCGCACAGCCAGAAAGGTGCCACCAGCATCCCATATTAAGAGTGTCCACTACAGCCTGCCGTGTCCCCCGCACAAGAACATTTGAGCGGTCGGGATACTCATCGCCGGGAATAATCTGACCGGACTCTGGATACCAATTATCATAGCTGGAGCATATGGTGGCAATATCGTCCGAGCATCCGCCAATCGCATTGAGATATAGGGAAATCCAGTTGGAATTCACAACATCGTCTGCATGCAGGATAAATGCCCATTCGACGTCGGCGGGAAGACGGGCTATGCCGAAATTGGTGCTGGTCCGTTCGCCTGAATTGGTTTCATTTGACCAAATCTCGAGCGGAACTGATGATCGCCATACCAATTTCGCTACGTTAATCGTCCCATCTCGGCTTGCATCGTCCAACACGATAACGGCTCTGATACGATTCAAATCCGGGTTCGTCTGCAGTGCTTCTAGGGTCTCGGCAATTGTCGCTGATGCATTGTATGCTGGAATAAGCACGACCGTGTTGACCGCAATTCCCTCGCGCAGTTTATCCCTCGGCATCGTGCGGCGTATCCGCTCCGGTTCTATTTGACGAACCAATCTCGCCGCAACTTACGACCGACTGCTCTTATTCGGCGGACAGCCTCCTGTTCGTATAAATGTCGAAGCGGACCCAAGCATCGCGAATTCACCAGGAGAACATCAGCGGTGTTCCTTCGACTGCTCCAATATAGCTCCCGGAAGCCGATGTCCGCGAGCCTATCGATCCTTTGGTTGACCTCCAAAGTGCTGGCGTAACCAAGAAAGTCGTGGAATTCGATGGTTATCTGACGAACACCACGAAAGAACCTATCGTCGAGCGAATCGATGACCTCCAGCTCGGCACCCTCGATGTCCATCTTGAGAACTTCGATATCCGAAATCCCAAAATCCCCAAGTGTCGTGCCAAGATGACGACCATTGACGATCGTGCAAAGAGCATCATCTGTCGCCGTGTCGTAAATTTTATTGCGAGTGGTGTCCTTGCTCAGCGACAACGTGACAGGTCGATCAGAACTACATATGGCCAGATTTCTGGCTATCAATTCGGAATGTTTCTGCATCTGCTCAAATACGGATGCAGATGCTTCGAACGCATAGCACCGACAGCCGAAACGCCGAATCATTTTCATAGAGAACGCGCCCAAATTAGCGCCGCAATCAACGACCACCCCTCCTCTCTGAACGAGATCAGGTAGGATGGTGTGGGATTCTATTGTCTCAATAGACATAATAAAGACATTGCTGAAAATTAAGCGAAACCGATCACCTGCCTTTAATTACGCTCAATTTTCGAGACTACGGGGGCGAACATCGTCTCATAATTCCAAGCCTGCCGGATCTTGTCCTGGCATCTCCGACCCATGTCACGTCGTTCATCTGGATGATCAAGATACCAGCGCAACGTCGCTTCAACCGCATTGATATCGTCAGGGTCGCACGCCCGTGCAAAACCCGGCTCGACGAATGTCGATACCCACTCTGGTAGGTCGCTCACCAACAGAGGTAGACCGCATGCCATGTAGTCGAACGCCTTGTTCGATGCCCCGACCATATGCTGCATATTCATATCGTCCGTCGTCTTAGGCATCAATGAAACACCTATGTCAGCCCTTGACGCAGCATAGAACAGTTTGCTGCGAGGCGTTACCTTCCCGAGAGGCTTAACCAGATCCACCATTCCGCACTCCTCTGCCAACTCGATTAATTTCCGGAGATAGCCAACGCTTCCCAACACCTCGTAACCCGCAATGTGGATTCGAACTGCACCTCCAAACCGACTCGCGGCGAGAATGAGACTTGGTGGAAGCCGGGCGGGCGTGACCGAGCCATGATAGTAAACAATTAGCCCGCGGTTTTCATGCGCAACCGTGTATTGGATTTCGTCCAACCGTGGGCAGTTCCAAACGCAGAATGTGGGTTTAGTTCGCTTTGTTGTGTCAAGAAACTGAAGCAATCGATCTTCTTGGGGGAGCACACACAAGCTAGCGTCACGTCCAAGCCTGTCACGACAGGCATGAACCATTTTCATAAATCGAGACGAGCCCCGATCGACGTCCGGGGAATCGTGCTCATGATAGATGACCCGCACATCTACTATCTTCTGAATTATCCAAACGATGGGGCAAGCAAGCGGATCTGATGCATAGATCCACTCAGGGTTCCAGCGCAATGTCCAAAATAGCGTCCAAAAGAAGAAGCAGATGTACAATAACTTTTGCCGAAACCCGCCCTGCACGAAGGCGATTTTTTTCAGCCTGATGCGACTATTCGCGGGGAACTGAAAGTTTTGGATGGGAAAAGTGCCGGTTCCTAGAAGGAGAACATCCCATCCCCGATCAGCAAGCAAGCGCGTTGAATGCTCGATCGGTGGGTATCCCACGGGATCAGTGAATTGGACATATAAGATTCGACGAGCCGTCAAGGGAGAAGCGCCATGCCATTGAAGCGTCGATAAATCTGCGTCCAATGTAGCATGTCACACCTTTCGGCAGAAGAGTTGACGATAAGCGCGCAAAGTTAACTCGCGACCCTCGCCACGATCTCTCCATAGTGATCGATCACTCTGACCGGCTCACCTTGAACCGTTTCTGCCTGATAACCTGCCGCACTGAGCAGGCTCAGCAAGGACTCGCTGGTGGTACCCAATGATGGCCATGCATAAGGATGAACTTCGACAAAAATGGCACGTGGCCGGCGCTCCGGCGAGTGCATGAGGTCGTCGGCACCGCGCAATACCATCTCCTCGTAGCCCTCAACGTCGATCTTGAGAATATCGACCCGCTCTCCTGCGAACATGCCGTCCAGTGTGACGACTTCGACCAACGTGGTGTCGCTCTGTTCGCTGGAAGCGAGACGAGCTTCGGAAGACCCATTCGCCAAGAAGTAAGCCGAGCCCGGACGATCAGATATCGCGAGGCGATGCAGTTCTACCTCTCCTTCCAGCCTATTCAGCCGAACGTGGTTCCGAAGAAAAGAGAAATTGCGACTGTCGGGCTCGAATGCAGCCACGCGCCCCGAACCGCGCAGGCGAACAGCTACGGCGATCGAGTACAATCCAATGTGTGCGCCGATATCGACGAATGTATCTCCCGATTTCAATTCGCCCATCAGAATTCGCCAGACGTCCGGCTCATAATTTTCTGGAACTCCCCGTGCTTCTGAACTGATCAGAATGCGGTCAACCCCATTAACGATACGCTCAAGCCCATGGCGCCCGACATACCTCATCACCTGTTCGTACATTGGTCGCACGGGGTTCCAGAGCCAGTCTGCTTGCTTCAAGATCGGCGCCTGTCGGATCCGCATAGCCATCTTCTCAAACGCATTCATTCGGGGAGCTGCTGTGTCTTAAGTGCCGTTTGGGCCGGAACAGAACGTCTCAAGCCGTTACCCCTCTTGATCGCAACTGCTCGGCTGAATCGAGATGATTGCGATACAGCCGAGCCATCTCTTGCGCCACATCGGCCATGCTACGGGGTTGCTTCACGCCCTGTCGCAGCTTTGACAGCAAACAGCGATCTTCCGCGCAACGGCGAATCGCACTAGTCCAAGCTGCAACGCCTTCAGGGTCGATAAGCAACCCATTGTCCTCATGCCGCACCCATTCGGTTATGCCACCCAACCGGGAGCCTATGACGGGAGTGCCTGCCGCAAACGATTCGAGAACAACGAGCGGTCCGGTTTCCAGCCACCGGGATGGCACTGCCAATACATGAAAGTCCCTTAGCAACGGCACGACCTGGTTATTCGGAACAGGCGGAAGAAATCTGATCCGACCATCATCCGCGGCCAGACGCTGCAGCTCATCCCAATAGTCTTCGTCAGCAGCGCTCTGTGTCACCCCATACAGGTGGAGCTCGATGCTCAAGTCCGATGCCGCCCGGACGGCTTTGACCAGAGTGTCTGCGCCCTTGACCTTGTCCGCACGTCCGAGGAAGGCGACACGCAATGGCGTTTTCGCTACGTCGATGAGAGGTTCTGTTAAATTTCGGACAAACGGAAGCCCATGGCGCGAAAGCGTGATTTTTGAGTTCTCCACGCCATTGCGCACCAACAGCGTCCGTACCCATTCCGTCAACGCTACAACACCGTCGACCTCCTGCATAAGGGCCCGAAAAGCGGCATGCTGCGCTTGGATCAATGCGGGCATACGCAAAACGGTCCAAGGGCCCCCGCTCAAGTTTGCACCGTCGAGGGCATGGCCCACGCAAAGGGGCACATAGCTCACAAGCGCGCTCGCCCAGCGTGGCAGGCCTCGCCCCTCAAGCGAGCAGCCGGTACAGCGCGCGACATTCAGAATGCCATCGCAAACTTCCGTGCCCCACAGCATCAGCGTGCCGCGCTGACAGGATACCGTTGGCGTATGATAAGTGAAGAAGACTGGAATCCCGCGCTGCTTGACCGCCCGAACAAGCAAAATCGAAACGACTCGCGTAAAGGCGTGAATATGCACGGCATCTGGACGTTCCTCGTCGAGAATTTGCGCAAATGCTGCCGCCGCCTCGGGATCGCCCTCGCCGTAGAGTTCCCGGAGCATGTGCTGGCTCTCGGCAACCGAACGATACCGACGCACGCGCAAGCCATTGTGCCAGTAGGCTTCCCCCCCGCCAAGGACCGAGGGCGCCAGAATGAGCGCGTCAATCCCAAGAGATTGCAGGCCATGAGCCAAGGCTTCAACATAGACTTCGGTGCCGCCGATCGGATCAGGTGCAAACGTGAATGGGACATGCACTACTCTCAAGATCGTCACAAATAAGAGCTAGGAGCGCTGCGAAAGATAGTGCGTGTGCAGCCCTTGTCTGTTGCGCGAACTGTCGTCACCGGAGTAGGGTCCAAATCAAACCGCTCAAATCGGATACGCAGCGAAATTTGTTTGCGGTGCCTCAGAGAACTCACTGAGGGTCATTGCATGTGTAGAACTTTTCAGCAGCGAGAGTCCAACGATTCGATAATTTGCAGTAGTTATTGCTTCGAACAAATCAGACCGGTCGCCGGGGAGAGATTCAAAAATAATCATTGGCCTAAATCTCGTCATTAACCGCCTCGCACCTCGCAGTATGTGGGCTTCCGAGCCCTCTGTGTCAATTTTGAGTAGAACGCGTTTGTGGTTCATTAGTTGAGGAAGATAATCGTCAAGTCGACGTTGCGCAACGACGCGAGAGATGAGCGTATAGGATGACCTTAGTGAACGCTTTACAGTGGTACTTGTCGACCCAAGCCACGGCTGCCCTTCGGGAAAAGATAGCTCCGCTGGCTCCTGTGAGTCCCCCAGCATATGATTCTCAATCCAAGGAATAACATTGTTCAAAGAGCAGAGCTCGCGAATATGATTATGGCAGTCGGTATTAGGTTCGAAGCTGATCGTTTCAATGCCATGAGCGAGAAATAGAATGGAGTGTGTGCCATAGTTGGCACCAATATCGATAAACAAATCGGGGCGTTCGTCGGAACAGATAAGATGCCGATAAACCTGCTTTACTTCGACGTCATGACCCAAAATGCATACAGCGATGTCCCAATCTAGCGATATGCGCTCCAAAGTAAGCGGCACCGCAATTCGTTTCCCGGCAAAGTTCACGTGCCACAGACCCGGTTGTATTGGACATGGAGCATGCTCGGGTCTGAACAAACCGAGAAGCATGCATTGCATGTACTCCTGCTGCGCCGGTGTCGATAGATTATAGAGCAGATTTAATTGCCGACGTAGCGCCGCCTTTGAGACCAGGCGTCTGATCGTTCGGAGAGCAGCCCCGCGCGCAATTCTTTTAAATGGTCTGCCTAATCGGCGAAGTGAGCGCACACCGATGGTCTCCTGGAGCTGCGAGTGCTGAGATCATTAATCCGGTTTCTGGAAGACGGCCACGACATGGTCTGGGCTCACTGAGAAGGGGGGCGCAATCGTCCACCTGCGCGCGCGCTGAATAAAGGGAATCATCGGAAGCACGGTGTAAGACAACAATGTTTGCCGCTGGAATTGCCAGTAGGCCCAATGTTGCAGATGCTGACGCACGCGTTCGCATAGCGCCACATCGTCGTGGGTCATTGGCTCCCAGTTTTCCACTCGCAACGACAAGCTGCGCGCAATGTATTGCGCATGCTGCCAAGTTAGCATGCAGAGATGCACGGCGTGCCGGAAATACCAAAATTGAGCGGGGTCGAGCCGGCACGGGGGCCAGTCGCCATTGCCCGTCACCACTACCAAAATCCCGTTTGACGCCAGGAGGCGCACAAGCTTGCACAGCGTCTGTAGGGGTGATGCTAGGTGTTCGAAAACGTCAACCATGACGATGGCATTGAACGCTCCGTCCGGCTCAGTATCGATAGCATGAATTGGCAGGATCGACAGTCCTCTGCTAGCAGCGACCGCTGCTGCGTTTCTGTTGATTTCGATGCCGCAGCACCGATAGTCGCGCGCCAATGGCGCCAACAGCCGCCCCGAACTGCATCCGAAATCGAGGAGCCGCGATCCAGCGGGGAGCCGGCTCAGGAGGTCATGAACGGCGTGTTCCATCGGACGTAGTCCGGCCGCTTCCCATACCCGGTAGTCCATTCGTGCGTAGAACTCCGATAGCTGTTCGTCGGACAGCCTGGGCGTGCGAAACAGGAGCCCACACGATGAGCAATCGCGAATTTCATAGTCCCGCTGATGAAAGACGACCCCTGATACCTCGGCATTAAATCCGGGCGCCACACCGCCAGCGACGCTAAATTCCTCCGAGCCACAGGCCGGACAACGTTCGACACTGGTGGCCACTGGGTGGCTTGCGCTCTGCACGCTCAAGAGAACCACTCGATGACCTCGATCGGCCAGAAACAGATTGGACAAAACGCAATTTGAGCCGCGATGGTTATCCCGACTCGATGAATTTCACAGCTAAATGGCATATCTGGACAGCCGACGGATCGGGCGCAACAGCTTGCGAAGCCTCCGCTCGATGGCCCATACGGATGACTGACCCATAATCGATGAAAAAAAAGTCCGCAGATGCAAGTCGACGTGTAATTGTCCGGACACCATTCGTAGATGTCGACAGGCCTCGCCAAATTCCGGGAGATTAGCTCTGAACGCCCCAGTGGCTATATAGTGCCAGATTCGAATCAATTCTTGCCGTCTGACCTCGGTCAACTGTCCGCTGTCTTGCCAGATCGCTTCGATCTCGGTGGCATTGACGTAACAATCCCTGATGAACCGCTCCGACGATCGTCGCGACAGGCTGTCATCTGAAATTCGGTACAGAGCGCCGATGCCTTCCACTCGCGTGAAGCGTGCTCCGACCCTGGCAGCATCGAAGAGAAAACGAGCATCCTGAATAACGGGCAGCCTCGTATTCCATTGTCCTATTCTGTCTACCACCCATCTTCTATATAGGATGGCCGCAGGCGGAGCCCAGAACGTCGAAGATGCACAGGCCGCTTCCGCATCGTCTCCCAGACGATCCAGCGGCAGCTCGACCACATCCGCGTGACAAATGGAACCGCAGGCAGCCGTCGTGAATAGTTGCCAATCTGTGTACGCAATATCCGCGCCGGTTTTTTCGAGAGCTGCCAACCTTTTTTCCAGCGTATCCGGCGCCAGCATATCGTCGGCATCGAGATATTGGATGTATTCACCCCGGGCCAGCCTGGTACCGTGATTTCTGGCGGCGCTCGCACCTTGATTGTGTTGAAACCCAGCAATGACTACGGGCCCGAATGACCCGATGATCTCCGCCGAATGATCAGTCGATCCATCATCAACGATGATGACTTCCTTGTCCGAATACGATTGCGAAAGCGCGCTCTCAACCGCCGTCCGCAAGCTCGACGATCCATTGTAACACGGGATGACGACACTAATCATATGACCGTGGAAAATAGCAACTCAACGAGTCCGCGGGACCCCAAGCAGTGGTCGAATACGGAAATTCACCTCAAGCGACGGCGAGTCGGGATTCGTCAAGGAGACGAGCGTCATTACGCGCAATCGGCCCATTCAGCTGCTTTCAGCCAACGCATTGCCATGTCCTGGCCCTCTGCGAGTTTCACCAGTGGCGACCAACCGAGCACGGCGCGGGCACGCGCCGAACTAAAGCGCGTCGGCATGGGGCCGAACAGGTCGGACAGCCAGGTCGGGGGCACGGCTGGCCGCTGCTCTGGAGAAGGCGAAACAAGTTGTGGGACAGTAGTTGGGCGGGAGCCGGCAAGCAGCCCGGGGCTTAGTCGGCGCGCGAGTGCAATCGCCGCCGCCGGCATTCGTGTCTTAACCACGTCGCGCAATTGGCGGTTAGTTGCCACCGCACGAAGCGCCTCGCTCCATCGAGGTTTTGCCGCCCAGTTCAGACCTGCCAGCTCACGCGCCGTGAGTGATGGCCAACGATCAGGCTCCTCTCCAACGAGCGGCTCGAGAAACTCACGCCAAGTGCAGGTTCCGTCGTTGATGATGAAGCTCTGACCGTGCGCCTCCGCAGTTCCCGCAGCTAACAGGATAGCATCAATGAGATTATCGACGAAACAATAGTTAGCGATTCCTCGCCCTTGTTCAATCCAGCAGAACGCGCCCGTTTTCGCCAAAACGTTTGGCAGTTCGGTATAGGTCTTACCTCGTGGACCGAAGACACAGGAAGGGGTCAAGATCACGATGCGGGTCGAAGACGAGGCGGCACTGCGGTCCAGGCACCATCGCTCCATGGCCGCTTTCTCAGTTCCATACCGACCGCCCTTCGGCCGATACGCGTGCGTTTCATCAATTAGGTCGTCCGAATCGCCATACACGTAAATGGAACTGAGCACGACAACGCACTCACAGCGAGCAGCGATTGCGGCCTCGACCAAGTTGCGCGTGCCCTCGACCGTCACCCCATCGGGATCCGACCCATCGCGTCCGTAGGCAAGGTGGAAAACCCAGCGTGCGCCTTCGACTGCGTTACGCATCTGCCTCGTATCGAGGAGATTCATCCGTTTCAGCGCTACGGGGTAGCGCGCGACTTCTGCGCAGGTACCGACGCGCCGAATGGGAACCGAGATATCCTGGAAACCAAGTTGCGCAAGACGACCGACCAGATGCGAACCGATGAATCCAGTACCACCGGTAACGACGGCACGCCCCGGCGAAAGCCCAGGGCGATTCCGCCGCTTAGCCCGTAGCACACACTGCTGAGCTCGATGTTGTGCATAAGCCCAGTCGATGATGGCGATGGTTGATGCCGCGTCCCGCGCACTGACGCCAGGCGCGCCGCGTTCGCCGATGACCTTCAAGAAGTCTGAGATTTTCTGTGCAAAGCACGAAAGCAACGTAGGGACCCAATCATCGGCAAACGGTCGCTCGGGTGTGAGCCGCGCTGTCAATCCAGCATCGGAACTCCATAAGCAGCTGGCGAACTCATTTTTCAAGGCGGTCAGTGTGCCTCGACTACCCCGAACGACCAGCCGATTCGACAACTCCCGGGTACGTGACAGTGCGATCTGCACGGGTATATGGGTTTCGGTCTCCAATTCGAGAAGCGCATTAGCCTCCACCCCACCAGCCCAGTCATCGTAATAGGTCCGCGGTTCGAGACGCCCGACTAAGTGTTCTATCAGATCAATATAGTGAACACCGATGTCGGCAAGGACGCCACCATTCTCGCGCTCAAAGGGTGCCAAGGACGTCGGATTCCAGACGTAGGACCCGCCATCCTCAACGTTGATTGAGAGCAAGTCTCCAATGAGGCTATCCTGAAGTGCCCGACGCATCGCGACTATTGATGGCAGATAGCGCCGGCACATATTCACGTCCACTATCCGCCCTGTCTTAGAGGATTCCGCGAAGATGGATTCACATTCCTCAGCGCGTAGAGCGAGTGGCTTATCGCAAAGCACGTCGTAACCGGCGGCCAGGGCTCGAACACAAGCATCGGCATGAAGCGCATTCGGTAAAGCTACTATCGCCACCTTAGGGCCGGAGCCAATGTCGTAGCTTGGCAAAAACTCGCGAAAATCCCCAGAACTCGTCCGGACAAGCGGCCAAGCTACCGCGATTTTCGCCAGTTGCTCGGGGGCTAAGTCAATGACTGTTACGCAGTCGGCGAGACCAAGTCCGACGAGAGCCGGCAGATAGAGCTCATTGACGACTGCACCGGCGCCCAGGACGACGATTGGGAACGACATAAGTGCTCGCGTGTCAGACGCTGTCCAATATGAAAACCAATTTCCCGCAGCTTGAACGCGGTCGCACGCGGGCATCACTTCCTATTCAGTAAAATTTGGCGACCTTACGAAGGCATCTCACTGATTTGCACAGCAACCTGCTCATTGGAAAACGCTTTGTAGTTATATTTAATCCGGTTCGTAGCACAGAATTCCTGCCAAGCCTTCCATTCTTCACGTCTCCATCCGCGGTATCCAAAATACTCATCAAACAGAATAATGGAGCCAACGCGCAGCCGATCAACAATAAGATTCAGTATCGTGCGCGTTGAGTTGTAAGTGTCGCAGTCAATGTGCACAAATGAGAATGGGCCCACATGCGCCACCAAGAAACCGGGTAGCGAGTCGTCAAAGAATCCCTTAATGAGGGTAACGTTGGGCTTGACGACGGGAAGATTACCTCCGACTGAAAAGTGACCTTTGGTCCACCCCATGCCTGGCCAGTCGTCCTTTAGGCCCACAAAGGAATCGAAACCGTAAATTTTTCGACCGTTTAACAGCTTTGCAAAACTATTAATTGAATTTCCATTCCACACCCCGAATTCCGTGTATAGGCCGTCGATATTACACAAACCGACTACATAGGCCCACATTTCCTCCTTGTTTTCGAAGGCCATGGCACCAGGCATGTTTGTCTCCGCATAATTCGCGGAGTCGAGGACAGCATTATTATGCATCGTCGAAAGGACGTTGAGCCGTGTAGTTACCGCCTGGGGCCCAACACCACTCTTAAAGCGGACGTACCGAACGGGACTAATGATTAGGGCATCGGCAATACGTCTGAGCAAGGACTTGATATTCTGATCGCTGAACATTCGTGAATGCTCGCTGGACAGGTAGATGCTCTTGTGGAGACGCCGATCTGTGTTCAACATGGAGTACCCCAGTCAAAGTTTATTTGCGACATTTTTAGACCAGCGAACATTTTGCAATCTGCGAATTTTGATTCGGCAAGAAAGCACACACATCACCCTGTTGTGGTGACTTGCAATTTCGCCCGATACAGATGGGATGAGCAGGTGTCATTAAATTCCAGCCACCCACGATATTCCGGCGGGTAGCGCGAGTGCGTGCTGTTGCCCATACCCGGAGCGATCGTCAAATTGGCTATATCCATAACGTCGCCGACAAATGCTCCTGAATTGATATAAAGGCCTAAGCGATATTGGCGATCGACCAATGGTACCGAATTTAGCTCGCCTTGAATTTGCAAGCGGTCACCGACTTGCATTGCATAAGGAAATCCTGTGTCACGTAAGTCGACAATTGCAACTCGAGGACCCTCCAGCGCGTATACAAGTAGGGCGGCTTCGCTCAGTCGTAGAGGAGAATCGGCGACGAGGTTGAGTTCGAACCGAAGATCGCTTCCAGATTCGGCTGGATTTGGTGAAACCGAAACATTGGTTATTGTAAGATATTCGCCGACTTTACGTTGTTCATGACCCGGCGGTGTTACTGTCTGTAATGCAAGATAACTATTAATTTCCTTTTTAGGATCGCCATCCCCTTCGATCTGACCATTCACCAGGTAAATTACGCGTTCGCATAGCATCTGCACGGCAGTCATATTATGACTAACGAACAGCACGGTTCGACCGTGCCCCGCCACATCTTGCATTTTCGCCAGGCATTTTTGTTGAAAGCTCGCATCGCCAACGGCGAGGACCTCATCCACAAGCAAGATGTCCGCCTCTAGGTGCGCCGCAATCGCAAACGCCAACCGCATGTACATGCCCGAAGAATAGTGCTTCACCGGCGTGTCGACGAAGCGTTCGACGTCGGCGAAATCGACGATTTCCTCGAACTTCCGCCGGACCTCGTTCCTGGTCATGCCCAAAATGGCGCCGTTAAGAAAAATATTTTCGCGACCAGTCAATTCAGGATGAAAGCCAGTTCCGACCTCGAGCAGGCTCACAACGCGCCCACGCACCGCCACCTGACCTTTGGTTGGGACAGTGATGCGGCTCAGGACCTTCAGCAGCGTGCTCTTGCCAGCGCCGTTGCGCCCGATAACGCCGACGACCTCGCCTTGATCGATCTGGAAGCTGACATCTTTCAGCGCCCAGATCAGCTCCTTGGCAAGCCGGCGACGCCCGCCGCGGAAACGCACGAATGGGGCGGTCAGCCCGTTGACTATGGCTTCGCGCAAGGTGTGATACCGCTGCTGCGGAGCACCGATGGCATATTCCTTCGACAGTCCTTCGACGCGGATCGCGTATTTGCTCAAGGCGTCCTCATATGATGTCGGCAAACCGGCGCTCGACCTTTTCGAAATAGGCGATACCGGCAGCGAACAATATGACCGCAATCGCAAGCGAGACCACCAGCCCAGTAAAATCAAAGGGTCGGCCCAAAATGGTCGATCGAAAGCCCTCGATTACGCCGGCCATCGGATTAAGATAGAGCGTCCACTGCCATTGCGCCGGCACCAATGATGCGGGATAGGCCACCGGTGTAGCGAACAGCCAAAATTGCACCAAGAAGGGAACCACGTAGCGGAAATCGCGATAAGCGACGTTCAAGGCCGCGAGGAAAGTTCCGACGCCGAGCGCGGTCAGGACCATTCCGACCACCAATACGGGAGCCATCAGCAAATTGGGAGTCCAACTGACTCCGTAATAGATCATGAGCAGGAGCAGAATAACGGCGGCGATAGCGAAATCAACAAGTCCGCTGCCGACCGATGACAACGGGATGATCAATCTCGGAAAGTACACTTTGCTCACGAGGTTGGCCGACCCGACTAGCGAAGCGGCGGAGCTGGTGATCGAATTAGCAAAGAAGCTCCAGGGCAGCAGCGCGGCATAGACGAATATCGGATAGGGATATCCATCCGATGGCATCTGTGCGAGCCGGCCGAAGAATATGGAGAACACGATCATCATCATCACTGGCTGGATGATCGCCCAAGCGAAGCCCAGCACTGTCTGCTTGTAGCGGACCTTGATATCGCGCACCGTGAGCACGTGGAAGAGTTCGCGGTAGGCCCACAGCTCTTTCAGATCGAGGAGACGCCAACCTTTTTGCGGCGTGATGAAAGTGACGTGGTCATGGCCGAAGTAACGCTCGGAAAGGCTGGTGCGATCGTCCATGACTGTCATTCAAGCGGCGTTGGCGAAACTCGACGCGATCAATGCCTCAAGATGGGCATCGAAGGCCGGGAGCGCGAATCGCGCGGCGCGATCGGTGCGGGGGGCGGGACCACGCAGGGTGGCGCAGATCGCCGCGGTCAGCTCCGATTCGCTTTCGGGATCAACACTCCGGCCAAGCACGCCGTCGGCGAGTGGATCTAGGCTACCGTCCTGGTTGCCACCGATCACTTCGACGCCCGCGGCCATTGCCTCAAGAAACACGATGCCGAACCCTTCACCGGTGCTCGGCATCACGACCAGATCAGCCAGGCGCAGATGATCGGGAAGCTCCTCGGCGAGTACGCTACCCGCAAACTGTACCCTCTCGCGGACGCCATAATTCGTGGCAAGCGTTTCCAGGCGTGGGCGATCGTCGCCATCCCCCACAACAAGGTAGATGGTCTCGGGATGATTGCTGAGAATGCGCGGCAAGACCCGAATCACCCGGTCGTGCCCCTTATAGCGCTCCGACGCCGCCAATCGGGAAATGGTCATCAGAACTTTTTTTCCATGCGCAGCATAACGATCGCGCAGGTAGGCTGGCTTCGATCCGGGCGTGAAGACGGGATCGAACGTGTTCGGAAGTACCTTGACGTGGACCGGATCGACACTGGACCAGGCAAGCAGCCGGCGTCGAGTGTAGCGGCTCACGGAGGTGACGAGTGTCGCCATTTCGAGCGAGCGCCGATATAAGCTCGGAGATTCCTGCCAGGCCTCTATTCCGTGCACCTGCACCCAGAGCCGCGCGCGAAGAAGCTTGGCGATCACGGTGGCCAGAGGTGCCATGAACAAGTGCCCGCAGAAGACGACATGAAATGGGCGACGGGCTCGCGCTTCGCGCAGCGCGGCGAGCGAGTAGGCGAGCCTCCCCCTAACGGGGCCCAACTGACGAAGTCCATGCGGCAGTTCGTCGGGCGACGTTTCAGCTCCGCGCGGTAAAACGACAACTTCATCGACGAGATCACAGCCGGCGAGTGACGATAGGAGATGGCGATTGTATTGCGCGATTCCGCCACTGCCGCCGAAGGCATCGGTCATCAGCGCGAGGATTCGCAGCGGGCCAGTCATCTTGCTGCTCAGGCCGCCGCCACCTGAAAGGCCCAACGCCGCGCCCATGCGCATGGCTCGACTGCAAGTGCGGGCACTTGGCGCCACTTCTGGATCCTCTTGTCACGCTGCAACCACTGCTGGATCGGTGTTGTGAATCCGGTCTTGGCGCGATCGACCACCTTCGACGGAAGCGAAATACGAGGACTGTTGACAAGCGACCTCTTGGATCGCGAGACCTGCTTCGGCGTGATCCCAGCCAAATCGCGAAGCAATTTTGCGTCGACCAGCGGAACGCGCACTTCAAGGGAGTGGGCCATACTGGACCAGTCGGTGTCGCGCAGCAGCTGATTGCGCATGTAGAGCGATGATTCGAGCGCCGCGACCTTGCAGAAGGAGGCCTTGGGCTCGGGTCGCAGCTGAGCTTCGATGTTGTGCAGCGGCTTCAGACGGCGCAAGCCAAGGCGCGCAGTCTCGGCACCGATGATGGAGTTAAGCTCCCACGGCATGAACAAGCCACGGCGCAACAGATAGGCACCGGCGTAAGTCCCGCCGTATTTCAATAGGCCCGCAGATTTGGGACCAATCAGATGAGTGAATTGATCGAACCCGCTCAACAGCTGCCGCGCAAGGTCGCCGAGCCACGGTATCCGACCCGGAATTGCCAGTTGGCGCACCCAGCGAGGCATATCGCGAAACGACGGATATCCGCCGAATAGTTCGTCGCCGCCCAGGCCGGAAATCGCGACCTTGAGACCGAGCTCCCGCGCCGCCTTGCTCACGAACCACGTATTGAGGCCGTCTATTGTGGGCTGGTCCATAGCTTCGAGAATTCTTGGCAAATCGTCCCAGAACTCCTGCTCGGTCACGAACCGTGTAGTATGGCGCGTTCCATACACCGCCGCGATCTCCTGCGCGAGCGGCCCCTCGTCCTGGTTTGTGCCACGGAATTCCTCGAATGCCAGGGTCACCGTCTGGATATCCCGTTGCCCGGCATCGCGCATCAGCCCGACCAGGGCGCCGGAATCGATCCCGCTGGACAGGAATGCGCCAACCGGAACATCGGCCACGAGATGATGTCGCACGCTTTCGAGAAGAGCTTCCCGAACCCGGAGATCCTCGTCCTCATCGGTTAAGCGCGCGACCTCCGCGTTACAATATGTGCCGGCAACGGAAAAATACTGCTTCGCTTCACGCGTGCCGGCGCAGTCCACCCACAGCGTCGAGCCCGCGGGCAGAGCACGGATCTCCTGATAGGTCGTGAAGGGCTCGGGAACGCTGCCGAACAGGCAAAATCCAACCCACCCGGCAGGTTCAGGATCGCGGGAGACTTTTTCGCCGGCCAGCAGCGCTTTGACCTGTGACGCAAACCGGAGCGTCCATCCATCGTCGGCATAATAGAGCGGCTTGATCCCGTAAGGATCGCGTGCCAGCAGCAGCGCATTCTTCTCGGCGTCCCATAAACCGAATGCGAACATGCCGCGGAGATCGTCGACTAACGCCTCGCCTCTTTCGGCGTAAAGGTGCAGCAGCACCTCAGTGTCGGTTTGCGTGCGAAACGTCCGTCCCCGTGCTTCCAGCTCGGTACGCAATTGTCTGTAGTTGTAGATTTCTCCGTTGAAGGTCACAACGAGCTTGCCGTCTGCACTCGCCATCGGCTGGGCGCCACGATCCGAAAGGTCGAGGATCGCCAGGCGGCGATGGCCAAAGCCCACTCGCTCATCCTGCGAATACCACTCACCGAGGCCGTCAGGCCCGCGCGCGGCCATGTGGTCACGAATACGTCGCAGTTCGGCGCGATCCACTGGGTTGGCGGCATAATGGTAGGCATAAACGCCGGCGATGCCACACATCGTCAAATTTTCCAGCCGGTCCGGATTCCGTTCGCAGTATCCCGACAGCAAATCAGAATTTCACTGCACGTCGCGATCAAAGCTGGGATCCTTTCCCCTGCGAATGGAGATATCGGACTGATAGAGCGCGAAATACTGACTTGGATGGGGATTGAGCACCACGATTCGGCTTCGCTCGCAGGCTCGCGATCCAAAGAAACCGGGGCCAGCTGCTGCGTCAATAAATCTGCCAAAGTAGTCCTAGTAGCCGCGATGTGATTTTGAATTCGATGGCATCCGTCGTCCGGCGCCTCGCGTAAAACTACAAACCAATAGCGGCAAGTTGCGCTGCGGAAATACCTTCAGCTTGAAGGGCGGCTCGTATGTCCTGACGGTTTTTATCTGTTTTCTCAATCAGAGCGGCGCGAAGAATGTCGCCATTTTTCATAGTGACCGAGACGGCCGCCAAATCGGCAGCCGCACGCTGACGGATGTCACCCGGCAGTGCTTCCCAGTGCACTAATCCGAAGACTCCCCGCCGTGACATGACGTAGTCTTCATCAGCTCCAGTCAAAACCGAAAGTGAAAAGGCTTCCGCGACCTTGCTGATCGGCTCAGCAGTAGCGAGCCGCATTTCCGAAAGCGCGAGCCAGTACTTCGACGACAACGGCCTTACGGCGAGAATATCCGCCACTTCCTCACGCTGCTTCCCCGCTGCTTTCGGGTCGCCGACATCGGCTTCGCCCTTGAGCAATGACTCTTGCGCGGAAAACGCCAGACCGGGAACGTTGACCCACGGTCGGTCGGCATCAGCGCTGTTGCCGTCCGGGCCAGCCCCCGCATCGGCCAGGGCAAAGCGCACGATATCCGATCCTCGGTACACCGCCGACGCGCAGATGCACAAAACGGCCAGCGCAGTCAAGAACCGAACCCACCGCTTACGCATCATCAATCATTATCCGTTGTAGTACTTATTGTATTCGCGCGTGCCGTAATAATACGAGTAACCGTCCTTGCCGTATTTCTGTGCCTCAGACTCATTGACTTGATTGAATGCAATCCCAGCGACTTTCCGGTTTCCTGGCAGACGCTGAATTGATTGCTGAACCAACTCCCGCGCCGTCGACGCCCACCGCACCACATAGACGATCTTGTCCGCCAGATGCGCGACCACAATGGGATCGATAACGGGGCCGATCGGTGGCGTGTCGATCACGATGCAGTGGAACGCTGGCTTGAGGACCGATAGCATCGTTTTCATGCGTTGGGAGTCCAGCAGATCTGCCGGATTCTTCGTCTTGCTCCCGGCCGGAAAGACCCAGAGATTTGTGCTCTCCTTGAACTTGATAACATCCGCGGCCTGGACCTGACCCAGCAGCGCGTCCACCAGACCCTTTTCCTTCTGCAGGCCAAAAAAGCGCGATATTGACGAATGCCGCAGGTCGGCATCGATGAGGAGAACCTTCAGACCCGATGCAGCCGCCGAAACCGCCAGCGACATTGCAACCGTCGTCTTGCCCTCGCCCGGCACGGTCGATGTCAATTGGATCACTTTTGGCGGATTATCAACGTCGGTCATCTGGATCCCGCTTCTGAGCGTCCGCAATGCCTCGCTGAAGCGCGACAATGGCATCGCCAGCTGGTAGAGCGGGATCGAAACGACTTTGCCTTTGATAGTAAGATCGCTGCCTGTCATCGAATTTATCGAGGTCAGAAGCGGAAGCTCCAACATCGCTTCGACCTGCCGCGCCGTCGTAAATCCGGCACTGAGCTTCTCCTTGGTCCAAGCACCACCGATGCCAAGGAACAGGCCAATGACGAGTGCTACCATCATCGTTCGGCTCTTTTGCGGGGAACTGGGGCCGCCCGGTGGCAGCGCCGGAGTAATCACCCGAGCCTCCCTGGCATCGAAGGTTGCCTGCGCCTCCGTGATCTTCGCCTTCTGCAGGAAATCCTCGAACAGGCTCTTGTTGACGGCGGCGGTACGCTCGAGTTCGCGCAGCGTAATGGCCGTCTTGTCGTCGGCTCCGCTCTGACCCGTCGCTTGCCGCACCGATTGCTCGATCGCGTCCGCCCGGGCCTTGGCCAGTTCGTATTCGTTCTTGACGGCGCCGGCTAGTCGCTGCAATTCGGCAGCAACGGCACGTTGGAGGTCGCGCTGCTCGGCTTGAGCATTGACAACGAGTGGATGGCGATCATTGTAACGCGTAGTAAGATCTGACAATTTTTGCGAGATCGCCGCTTCCTGCTGGAGGAGAGCCGCGAGGGTAGGCGAATTCGGCAAGTCGGGCATACTTTGAATATTGCCGCCTTTGTCCTGAATTGATTGCAGGAGAGCAACTCGAGCCTTTTTCTCGGCCAAGTCCGCTCTGGCAGCGACCAGTTTCGCATTGAGGTCCGACAACTGCTGATCGTTCAAGGTGACGTTGGCGCTGCTCTGAATCAAGCCATGATCATTACGGAATTGTGCCACCGCTTCTTCCGAATCATGTAACTGCTGGCGCAGGTCGGTGAGACGATCGCTGAGCCAGGCTGAAGCATTCTTGGCGGCCTCGAAGCGAGCGTCGAGTTTCTCTACGACATAGCCGCTTGCAATCGCGTTCGCAACCATGGCGGCCCGTACCGGGTCGACCGATGTAACCGAGACCGAGAGCACGTAGCCCTCACCCAGCCTGCCGACCAACATTGCTGCCCGCACCGCCCCAATCGAAGCGATCTCATTCGCAGGTATGGCTTGAGTATCCGGCGGCGGCTCTGCGGGTTTGGTCTCTTCTGCTTTGGTCTCTGCGGCGCCGAAGAAAAACGAGCGTATCGTCGAGGAGAGCGACGAACCTTGCGCGGATCCGGCTGGCGCCGGTTTGGAGCCAAATTCGGGGTCGGAGGTGAGATGCGCCTTTTCGACAACCCGTCGCAGGAACACGCTCGATTGTATGATGGCAATCTGACTTGCCACCATGGCATCCGCAATATCTTGGTTATCCACAACAGGGTTTGCTTGAGGTGTCGTGGCATTTTGCGGCTCAAGAAGTATCAGCGCGTTCGCCACATAGCGCGGCGTCGCCTGCAAAATCCAGATCTCCCCGATCAGCAGCGTCGCGATAACAACCGAGGCGATGAATTTCCAATGTCGCCATGCAAAATGCAGCATCTCCCGCGGATCGAACTGCTGTTTGCCCTCGGGCGGATGCAACGTAGTGGGCGAAAGTCGTTGCAGCATCTGAACAGTCATTTCAAACCGTTAGGCCGGCTTAAATCGCCGGAGATGACATCATCGTGCAACTGTCGTGCCATGGCCTGCCTAGTTAGTCGTTGGACACTGCGCGCGTGCTCCCGGATTGGGCAACGCCCGCTCCGAGGAGCGCAGTGAAGGTCAGGGCCACCGCCTGCATCTGCAGGCTGAAATCCGCCAAAGAGTGCACGGCCACCAGAAAGGCAATGCTCGCAGCCACGCCTGGCACCGTCACAGCTTGGTGACGGCTGATGGCAGTCCATTTGAGGCATTTTAACACCAGTAATGCGATGCTGGCCACTAGCATGGTGCCGAACAGCAGACCAAGTCCCTGGAATACCTCGAGATAAGTGTTATGGGCTTCTTCAAAATAGTCCTCGATGGCGATCGATCGGTCACGGAACATGGGAAACACATCCATGAAAGTGCCGTAGCCGTAACCGAGCAGGGGTGAATCAACGATCGACCGCAGCGTAATCGTGTAAATCGACATCCGAGTGTCGTCGTTGACCCCGACTTCGGCAATTCTGCCCATGAACGCATCGCCGAACGCCACGAACGTTGCCGCCACCAGCACCGCACCGATGACCATTGTCCAACGGAATTTGCTGGAGCTCTTCTTGCAGCATCTCAATGTGAGTGTGCCCAACACCACCACACCGAGACCGGTCGCAATGATCCCACCCCGCGATCCGGTCAGAAGCAGGGCAACAAGCAACAAGAAGGCTCCTCCGAGCAGGGCCGCTCCCTGTTGTCCGGTGGCTTCAATGATAGAGGCGATCCGAAACGCAAGCGATCCGCCTGATATGACGACCTCGCGACGATAAAGCCGCAAGATGAGGCCGCAAACAGCAATGAGACCGATGCCGGCATAGGTCGCAAAATGATTGTGATCGATGAACGTCGAGGTCAAAAATCCGCGCGATGCGGTCGATCCGACCCACACAATTGGCCCACCTTTGAACGCTAAGGATGCGACGCCATAGCCAGCGTACGCACAGCTGATCGCAGCAATCGCCCGGATCAAGGAGTTGGCGCGGGCCGCTTTTCGGCACAGCTGCAGGGCGATCCAGAAAACGCTTGCGGCGGTCAACAGCCTCAATAGCGCCAAGGTGGTTAGATCACGATTGACGCTGATGCTTCCGTCAACGGGTCTTTCGATTACACCCGCCGCCATCTGCCAAATCGGATGATGCCAGGAGGCCGGCGTCCAGGTTGCATTTTGGATGACGATCCAGACCACGACCGCGGCGAATAGAGCGGCGGGGGCTGCAATTTCCCTGATGCCCACCGGGTGGGATGCGCCACGCGCCAAAATCGAGATCTCGAAGATCGCTGCGAGGCCTGGAAACACGCAGGCATTAATGCCCCAAGCGACAAGTTCATTGCTGCCGTTCCAATAGGGGACCCACGCCAGCCCCGCAACGAACGTCCAGAACAACACGCGGTCGATCGCGTCGTCACGCTTGCGCGCAGATTTGGTCCCGATCGCTGTGGCTGCCGTCCGGCGGCGATCCGGCCCTTGGTCCGCTACGAACTCTGAATTTAGCGAATCTGCCACAGCACAAGACGAGGTGAAGTAATTGTCTCGCCATGCCTCGAAATTACGGCAAAACCGAAGTATTGGTGCCGACATTCAAGCATAAATTTTGCCATGCTACCGCACTTCGGGTGAAAGGTGTTCCCTTTACACCCGTGAGTTGGTCCCCCGGCACCGCCCAGATCGGACTTACCCGCTCCCCGACCGCAACCTTGAAATCCGCTTCCGACTAGTGGCGCACTTTTAGGATTATAAGACGGCGCTGACAATTGTCGCGCTTCCCGGAATTGCTTAAAAATGCTGCACTTTTGCCATTAAGCTAAATGCCCGCCCGCCCTGGATCCGCCTTGAGCCAATAGCAAGGACCCTCAATGCGCGAGAGCTAGGCAAAAATTCCCTTTGAGGTGCAGCGTGCCCAGGCGCTCGGGGACACAGCGCGGATGAGTTGGCGGACCACGACCAACTTTTGCGCCAGAGCCCACTCGAACCGGGAACCTGCAACCCAATTTAGGAAATAGTCTGGGCCGGGTCCTCTTCGCCCCGCCGGAGGGTCTCTAACTGCTTGACTCAATTGTCAGCTTAGGGTCTTTTAGTGGTAGATGCGTGAAAACAGTGGTCTGGAGGATTCGATGCGTTTGGTTCGAATTGCCATCCTGGTCGCTAGTTGCGGCGGACTATTCGGTGGTACGGCCGCGACTGCAGTGGCTGGCACCTTCTGCGATTCACCTCAGGTAAACTCAAAAATGTGGGCGCCGCTCTGCGCGCAAAAGGCAAGTACCGTCGCGACCACGACCACTAAAGTGGCTGCCAAAAACAATAACGGCTGTACGCCTGTGATTTCTAGTCCGGGCGCGGGCGTCAGCAAGAACATCGTGAGTGGGATTGCTTGCTGTTGCAGTCCTGATGGCAACGACAGAAACACGGCAAGTTGCGCGACATACGGCCCAACCACACACTACGGCCTCCCGGTTTGCACTTCCAGTGACTAGCAGGCCTACTTGGTTGGTCGAATTTTAAGTCCGTCAGCCTTTGGTTTGTGTCTGGTGTTTGGCGTCACCGCGTATGTGGGCGCCGAGTTTTTGACATTTGATACGTTCGCGGATCAAGTCCAGGCAATACTGGCCGCGCCGCCGACGACCTCAACCGCCAGTGTGATCGACCAAACCGCACTCTCCCGATGGGCCAATGTATCCGGCACTTCCGGTGAGGCTCGAGAACTTTTGCTCGCGGTCACCCGCGCTGAGTCACCCGATGACTATCGCGCAATTGAGCAGGCAATATCCGAGGCCGCCGCAGCGTCACCCGGCTGGGATTCGGAATGGCAGGCTCTGACCGAGGCTCGCCTGGCGAGTGGCGCGCCCCTGGACAGCGTGTTGGCCGCGTTCCGCATGTCGGATCTCACGGGATCCCATGAGGGGCCGGCCATGCTCCAGCGGGCGGTATTCGGCCTCGATCATTGGACCGAGCTGCCAGCAGCCGATCGACGCATTGTGGTTCGCGATCTGCTCGCGACCATGTCGGATAAAAATCTCGAACGACGGTACCGCGACCTCCTTGCGGCCAAGCCCGAACCGTTGCGTGACGACATTCGCGCAACCCTCGCAGGTTCGGGACTCGCCACGCCGCAGTCGCTACAGGCGCTCGGCCTCTAAATGGCTGCAACCGCACGACGCAAGCACAGACGCCGGCACGCGGGATTTCCGCTCTGGGCGTCCATCTCCGCGCCGAGGATCGAAACCGTCATTTTCGTTGTCTTCATCGCGGGCCTGGGCTGGGTACCGCTCTGGCTCGGCAGCAATCGCGCTATCCCGTGGGCCATCAATGCCATTGTCTTCGCCGGTCTGGCAGCAGTCTACGAACTCTCGCTTATCGTAAAAAGTGGAGCGCACCCCATCCCGATCCGCTTCATTCGCGTCTCAGCAATTCTGTTCGCGCTTGCCGCGACTTGGGCCCTCTTCCAGAATGCCACCTGGTCACCGGCCGCCTGGCAGCATCCCATTTGGCAGCTCGCCTCAGAAGCGCTCGGTCGGCCGATTCCCGGCAGCATCAGCGTGGATCGCGACCTCACCGCGATCGCTCTGCTCCGACTCATGACGTCCGCAAGCGTGTTCTGGCTGGCTCTGCAGCTTGGCCACGATCCGAGCCGTGCGCGATTTTTCCTTTGGTCCATTGTTGTCATTGGCGGCATTTATGCCGCCATCGGCTTTTTTGCGATCGGCTTTATACCCAATGGGGCGATTTTCACGGAAATTGATCACTCTCCACGTTTTGTGTCATCGACCTTCGTTAATAAAAATAATTACGGCACCTATGCCGGGATCGGCTTCATTTCTGCGGTAGCCGTGACCCAACAGCTTTATCGCCGTGAGCTCGCCCTAAGTGGCATCCCGTTGCGGTTCAAGATTGTGTCCCTGCTCAACACCACGGTCGAGAAGACCGCCCTGCCGCTTGGCATTACCTTTGTGATCTTGGTGGCCCTGCTCATGACCGGATCGCGCGGCGCGATCATGGCAACGGCACTCGCCTTCTTGGTCCTCGTGCTCAGTCTGCGTGGCGCAGGTCGCTTCGGCCGCAGCGAACTTGTCCTCTCTGGTGTTGCCGCCGCTGTGATCGTCGTTGTATTCATCGGCTTTGGCGACAGGATTCTCGAACGCATCGGCGGCGAAGGCATCAGCGACCTTGATCGGTTGCAGGCCTATGCGATCACCATCCGGTCCATCCTCAGCGCGCCATTTTTAGGCTTTGGCTACGGCACCTTCATGGCGACCTTCCCGATGTTTCACGACTCCACGGTCGGGCTGTGGAATTTTTTGGCAAAGGCCCATAACACCTATCTTGAGGTCTTCCAGGGCCTCGGACTTATCTTCGGCACCATGCTGATTATCAGCGTTGTGCTATTGGTATTGCGCTGCTTTAGCGGCGCAACCAGTTCCGGCAACACCACCGTTGCCATTGTTGCCGCCAGCGTTTCAGTTCTGGTTGGAGTCCACGCCTTGGTGGATTTCAGCCTGCAGATTCAAGCCGTCACATTGACCTACATGGCCGTGTTGGGTGTCGGCGTGGCCCAGACCACAGATCCAACGCCCGACAATGCATGACAGCCACGCATTTTGATAAGTCGAAACAATCGCGTCGGCCCTCAAAACTTGTAGGTCGCCGCAGTGTAGACGTAGTTGCGCGTGTAACTGCTTAGCGGCACGTTTGAGACGATTGCCGTGTATTGATACTCCCAGGTAAACGTCCAATTTCGTGACATCTCGTACCGCAGCACCGCATCAGCGAGCCAGGCATTTTCCAGCGCCGAACTGCCGATGTACTCGATATGCGACAGTCCGAAAGTTCCAAAAGTCGACCATTGGTCGGTGATGCGATAGGCGACTTGCAATGTCGGCGCAGTAATCTTTGCTGAGCTGCTCGAGAATACAACCGCGGCCGACAGCGTCGGCAAGCTCAGCGCAACGTTCGAGACCGCTCCGGGCGCCGCTTTGTTGATCGTTTCGTCGATCGCCGCCGTGAAGCTCAGCTGTGCGGTCGGGTTGTACGACAGACGGCCGCCATAGATTTCACCACCTGCCCGCCCTGTGAATTCGTCATTCGACCCCTGATAACCGTAATAGGCTGCCGCCGAAAAAAGCGCCTCCTGGCGGGTGCCAACGCCGCCGCGCGCGCGATACGCGATTGAATTATCACCCGGCGAATCATTGATCTGCGCAAAATTGTGCGCGGAATAGGTGCCATCAGAAAACAAATAGAACAGCGGTCCGAGCCAAGTCGCACCATCTCCTGCGAACGTCTCCTGGGTGTAATTTGGGGTTTCTGCCGAAACCTGCGTTGATTGGTTCGTATAGGTGGTCTGCGCGAGCGTGCCCGTCATGTTGACGACACCATGATTAAAAAATTTCTGGACTGATGCTGCCGCGCTCCATGTGTCGGTCGGGTTGATGAAAATATTCTGGGCCTGCACTGTTAATGTCGGATTGGTCTGAGAACCGGACGTTGACGATTGGGGCGAAC
>Ga0209579_10000604_pt1 | contig 33887 bp, 33 predicted proteins | sample Coa_R1_2_FD_187152 | JGI IMG/M metagenome (GOLD analysis project Ga0209579, IMG submission 187152) | Surface soil microbial communities from Centralia Pennsylvania, which are recovering from an underground coalmine fire - Coalmine... | ecosystem: Environmental > Terrestrial > Soil >...
GGCGCAACAAGTAATCGCGGCCGCGGTCCGTGATCACCGCGTCCCCCAATCCGCTCCGAATCCGCCTCCACGTGGCCAACCCGTAATCGGCACAGTAGAGCAGATGGCGTTCCACGGCCCCCCGCGCAAGGCCAAGCCGCTCACCGAGCACGACACTGTTCGCGCCGGCCGACTGATCCCGTAACGACGCCAAGACCCGGTTCCGTTCGTTATCGAGCGCCATGGTCGTCCTCCTGAAGCTCCTGACGTATGGGAACCAGAACCACCACCCGCTGGTATTCTCGAGCGATCTTGATCGAGGCGCGCGGCCTGAGGAGGACGATCGCGGCGACCGCCACGACGACGGCCAGTCCTGTGGATATCATTCTGAGACCCCCGGGATCGGCGCTCCGGCTCGCCCGCACCGTGACGTCTACCTGCGCGCCATCACCACGTCAAACGTAGCATCACGATACTTCGGGCGCTGAGCAAAACGGCTCACGTGGCTGACGTGCGGAACGACCGGCAGGAGGCCGCGAATGCGGCCGGGGGTCCTGCGCAGACAGGGCAGGACGGCGGCCGATTTGGCCGCCGTCTATTTGACGCGCTGAGACTCCGGGGTCTTGTCGTAGAGGATGACGTTCAGAAGGGTACTGTGAATATTCATCCCGCCGTTGTATTCGATGAAGCCCAACCGCCTAAACTTGTTCATGAAGTAGCTCACTCTCGACCGTGTCGTCCCCACGATCTCCGCGAGCGTCTCTTGGCTGATCCTCGGCACGATGGCTTCCGGCTTGCCCTCTTTGCCAAACTGCGCCAGCAGTAAGAGCGTCCGGGCCAGCCGCTTCTCGCTGGAATTGAACAGTTGGTCGACAAGGTCCTCTTCAACTCGAATGTTGCGGCTGAGCAAGTAGGCCATGAACTCCTCGGAGAACGTGCCGCGTTGGTGCAGCAGCTGGTTCATGGTTTTCTTTTCGATGCGAAGGCTCGAGCCATCGGTCATGGCGATGGCCGTCGCCATCCGCAGGGGCTGCCCGGCCAGGCTGCCTTCCCCGATGAAATCGCCGGCGCCGATGATGGCCACCACCGCTTCCCGGCCCTGCTGGGATGTGACCGTCAGCTTGATCTTGCCTTCGCGAATGTAAAAGACGGCGTCCGCGGGATCGCCCTGCGCGAAGATGGTGCGGCCCTTCCCGTATTCGAGGACACGCTTCCCCTCGGTGAGCTGCTCGAGCACGCGCCGATGGGGGAACTGCGCAGGTTCTCGCTTTGCCATCGGTGCCCTCCGCGCCGCCGACCGGCGAAGCAAACCCGGTACCTTCGGATTTCCAAGAGCCACTCTCAAGACACTATTATTATAGAGCGACGCGGACACGGAATCAAACCTCCATCCAGGCGCGTACTCCTGAACATCAAGGTCAGTTTGCACGGTCCAGGGGGGACTGTCTGTCCAAAATTGCACACACGGGCCGGCGACGCGGAAGGATGCGGACGGAGAATTATTCCCTCGGATCGTCCTAAATCATACGCCGAGCAAGGCGGACGTCAACGAGAGGCCACGCCGCGCTCGGCGCTTGACCCCCAATCGGCTTGCGCTTCTGACGCCGGACTGCCGGACCACGTCGACCGCTGCCGCCGTGCGCACTCGCGGAGCACCCGCGGGAACTCCGTGGGCGCCTGGTGGCGCGGCGCGTAGCCGAGGGCGGTGATCTTGGCGATGTCAAAATGGTAATCGCTCAAGAACACGTCGACGTCCTGTGGCCGCAGGGACGCCATCTCCCTCTCGAATAATAGGCGACCTCTTGCTTTGATACGGCGAGAGCGTAATCACTGACCTCTACCCCATCGCCCCTGAAGCCCTACAACGGTTGCCGCCGGCGGCCGTTGACCGGGATTTGGATCATCACCTCTGCGCCGACGAGCAGTACCAGCGCGGCGAGATAGACCCAGATCATGAAGACGACCACGCCCACCAGGGGGCCATAGACCGCCGGATACCCGGCGAGAGTGCGTAGGTACCAGAAGAACGCGGGCTTAATGCCCTCAAACAGCAGGAGACCTGTCAGGCTGCCGATCACGAGAGTGCGCGATGGCAGACGAACGTTGGGCAGGAACCGGTAAATGATGAAGAAGGTGAGGCCTGAGAAGATCCATGAACCGACTGACGCAGCCGTCACGAGGACATGGAGGCTGCGGAAGAAATCTGCCGCCGCAAGTAGCGGTGCCAGTATGCCGAGAGCCGCGGCGGCGGCGTTGAAGAGCAAGAAGACGCTCATGAAGCCGCCTGCCAGCAGGACCAACGCCAGCTCCACGAGTTTGCGGCGCCAGAAGGGGCGGACCTGGCGTGCATGCAGGACGCGGTTCAGGCTGTGTTCGATCGCGCTCGCGAGCGCGATCGCGCCCCAGACAAGACCAACAGTCGCAAGGGTGCCAACGGTCCCCCGCACGGGAGCAATGGTGGTGAAGGCCTGTTCCATCATGGCGAGCGCCGCCGGAGGAACGTACGGGGCGAGAACGAGTACCACGGCCTGCGGCGCATGACCTCGCTCGACAAACCGGCTGAGCAGGACGATAACTCCGACAAACAGCGGGAACAACGACATAACCCCGGCATAGGCAATGGAAGCTGCCAGCACAAACACCTCGTCGCTCTGGAGGCCCTCATAGATCTCGCGGACCACATGCACAACGTGTCGCGCTGTCAGGCTGTCCAAACAATTGTGTCTTCGTCGAGGATGACCGGTGCCCCGCACCCGCCATCGCGGTGCAGCCCGGGCCGACCGGCCTTGGCAAAACCCGGCAGGTTCGAAAGGCGAAGCTCTGTGGTGGCGCTCGCGACCGGGGAAATGGATGAATCCGGGTTCGCCTCCCGTACGACTTCTCGAACAATCACGTGCAGTGCCGCGGCAACGGGGAGCGCCACCAACCCTCCGAGGATGCCCATCAGTCTCACGCCGACGAATAAGGCGATGATGGTCAGGAGTGGAGACAAGCCGAGCACGCGCGACATGAGCCGCGGGATGAGGATGTGCGATTCCAGATTCATGGCGACGACGAAGAAGATCACGACGGCGGCCAGCTGCCACGCGGGTTGTCCGAGGGCGACCAGAATCGCCACGGCGGCTCCCAACATCAGCCCCACCATGGGGATGAACTCCCCGAGTCCGGCGACGACCCCGATGAGAAACGGGTAGGGTATGCCAATCAGGAGCAGCGCCAGCGAGACCGGCACGGCCACGGCCAGCGCAATCAGGAGCTGCCCGCGGAGCCACCCGCCGAAGCGCAGCCCGATCCGATGGAGCATCAGGTCCACACGTGGACGCTCTTCTCGCGGGACGAGCGCGAGAACGGCGCGTTTGATCGCCGCTCCTTCAAGGAGCATGTAGAAGGTGACCACGAGGACCATGATTGCCGCCGTGGCTCCTCCCGCCACCCGCAGCGCGACAAGCGCCGCCCCTGGCCCCATCCCGGTGAGGTTGGAGGCCTGTGTGACGAGATGAGCAAGGCTGGTTGACAGATCCGGCAGCCATGGCCGCTGCAGTCTCACGGCCACGAGCCACTGGCGGAGCCCGGCGAGCAGCTGCGGACTCTGCTGGGCGAATTTTTTCGCTTCCCCAACGGCCGGGATTATGATCAACGTCAGGGCGATGGCAGCTGTGACGAAGCCTGTGAGGTACACGACAAAGATCGCCACCCCCCGAGAAGGCCGGAGCGTTCCCAGGATCCGCCGGCGTTGCACCCATCCCACGATCGGCGCGAGCCCGGCGCTGAGAATTGCCGAGACGAGCAGGAGCACAAGAACATCGGTGACCGCGCGGACAAACCAGACCAGTATCCCGGAGAGGACAATCACCCCCAAGATCGTCACCGTTCGACCGATCAATTGCCGTTGCGTCACCACGGCACCCTCACCTTCGCCACTTCATACCAGAGCACTACCATGGCCCCCACAAAATCAAACGAACGTCTTGCTGATCTCCGCGCGAACAACTGTGTCGTGCCCTCCGGGCCGTGGCCCGCGCCGATGCACCATCGCCAGGTGTTCAGCGCACAGAGATCCTGGTCGGTGAGCCAAGAACGATGACCGCGAGCTTTCGCATGATCTGTCTCTCTTCTCCTTGAGGTTTGAGACGAAAGCAGAACCATGCAGTTTCACCTGAAGATCGCGGCGCTCAATTGAAATGCTAATAGGATCAGGGGTCTCCGTCTGTTCAAAATTGCTCGCAGTTGACTCGCCCGTCACCGCGGCCGTGCAAATCGCTGCCTAATGGCGCGACACCCGTCATTGTCGATTTCAACGAACCCCAGCACCTGGACATGGACGGTATTCCCGTGCTTGAGGACGGCCATCGGAGGGCAGAACAACTGGGCCAGCGTTTGGTGCTGTTTGGTTGCTGGCCGGGTCCGTCCCGCTCGTCCATAGGATACTCATCAGCGCGAGCTGGGCGATCTGCGCCTCGGTGTCCGTAACGTGCACGACCTCTTCGAACACACCACGACCGTGCAGGTAACAGCACACAAAGAGGGCCATGTTTATGACCTGCTCATCTCTCGTTATCCCAATGATGGCGGCAATCCTGACGCCATCAGAAGTGATCGTCAACGTTGATGTGAATTGCCTTGTGCCGGAGACGGAAGCGAACTCCGTGACCGCAGTTACGACATGGCGGAAATTTGGTGTGAGCGACTACCGTGACTTGATGCAGTTGAGCATGATTCTCGTCGTGGATGACATCGTACACTCCAGACCAATGTACCTCATCTCCCGGTTTGAAGAGATCGTCGTAATTCGCCATGCCTGCCCACCTTACCCAATAGGATCATTGGTGAATTCTCATTAGGCTCCGGCATCGCCGCTCACCTGTCCTCTTCATTGAAACCCCAGTTTCGCGCCGCCCGAAAATCCGGAGACCTAACGTCACACTCGGCCATCCCGCTGAAGTGGCAGCCTACCCCCGCCGAGCGAGTGATCGAACCTTGTCCTCACCGCACCTGAGAGGGAATCGGGCCTGGATCGGATAGCCCCTATCGGAGGCGCGGGGGTACGGTGTTCTTGAGGGTGATCTATGTCTCCGAGGGGCATGGCAGCATGGTGAAATCCGCGCGTGGGCGACGGTGGTTGTTCATCGGCGGCGTGGTCCTCGTGCTCGTGGTGGCGGCCGCCGCGGCCACGCCGTTCCTGATCCCGGTTGATCGCTACCGGCCGCTGCTTGAGCAGTACATCCGGGCCGGTACCGGACGCGACGTCCGGATCGCGGCGTTGCGGCTCGTCTTGTGGCCGCGGGTCCACGTCCACGCGGTGGATGTCCGCCTCCGGAACCCTGCAGGATTTCCGACGGAGGACGCGATCGAGGTGAAATCGGTCGATCTCGGCGTCGAGCCGCGCGCCCTCCTCACGCGGCGGCTCGTGATCACATACGTCGCCCTCAGCGGCGTCCGCGTGAACGTGCTGAGCGACGCCGCCGGCCGGACAAACTACGATCTCCCGGCGCCTCCACAGTCCGCCCCGGCAGTGACGACCGAGGCGACGGACGGCGGGCAATCGCTCCTGGCCCTCACGCCCATCGGCGCGGTGACGGTGAAGAACGTCGAGATCGCGATCGGCGGGCTCGACGCGGCCCGTGGGCGGACGACGCCGGTTGTGACGCTGGCCGGGCTGAACGCCCGGGTCCGGTCGATAGACCCGAGCGCCTCAGACTGGACGAAGCGGCTCGAGATCACCGCAGACCTGCGGGGCGCACGGCTCGTGACGCCGCTGCTGGCCGCGCCGGTGCGGTTCCAGTCCGGTGAGTTCCACCTCAGCGGCGGCAAGGGGCTAGGAACCTTTGCCGCCGACCTGGATACCATGCGCGCCACGGGGACGGTTGCGATCGCCAACGTGGCATCTCCGGCGGTGACGTTCACGCTCACGATCCCTCGGCTCGATGCGAACTTCCTGCAGCGTCTTGCGCGCATAAGCGTCGGCCCCGCCGTGTCGGGCTCGGCCGAACCGCGACGATTGGTTGCGCGCGGCGAGGTCGGGATCGACAAATTCGTCTTCTCTGCCATCGAGGCGGATCGGATCCGGTGCCGGGTTAGCATCTACACGGACGCGGTTCGAGCCGACTCGTACACGTTGGCCGCCTACGGCGGCACCGTGCAGGGAGCCGCCACCCTCAACTATGCGTCGGCGGGCCTCCCCGCGTCAGGCACCGCGCGCGTGCGCGGCCTCGACCTGGGACAGGTGGTGCGCCTCGCCGATCCCCGGGCGCCGAAGATCGCCGGCGCGGTGGACGCCGACCTCGGGCTCTCGACTACGCTGGGACAAGATCCCCTGGCGGCGCTCGTGGCCGCCGGGACGTTCGCCGTGCACCAGCTCGCCGCGCCGCCGGTTGCGGCGAGCCAAGCGAGCGGCCGGCTGAGTGTGCGCGGGGGCAGGCTCGAGTTGCCGGCGTATACGCTCTCCGCCTACGGCGGCACCCTCCAGGGCGCGGCCGCGCTCGATTATGCCGCCGCTGCCCTTCCCGTGGCCGGGACGGTACGCGCGCGCGCGATCAACGCGGCGCAGTTCGTGGGCATCTTCAATCCCGGGCCGCCCAGGATCACTGGCACGCTCGACGCGGATTTGCGACTCTCGACCGCGCTGCGGCGTGATCCCCGGGCCGCACTGACCGGTGCCGGCACCTTCGCCGTGCGCAACGGCACGCTTCCCGGACTGAACCTCAGGGACTTCATGGTGACGGCGGCCAGGACGCTCCAACTCAGCCTGCCCCAAGGGCCGACCCGGTTTCGCTATTTCGGCGGGGACGTGAGCATCGCACAGCAGCGCGTCTCCAGTCAAGCGCTCAAGCTGGGCGGCGACGACATCGAGGGGATGGGCCGGGGGAGCTTCGGCTTCGACAAGACGCTCGACTACACGGGGACGGGCGTGCTGAAATCCCTGACGTCGCCAGGGACATCGTCGATGGCGGGGGTTGTCCCGTCGGCGGGGGAGATCATGGGCAGGTTCGTTCCCGGCGCCTCGGGCGCGACCGGGGTCCGGATCCCGTTCTCCATCCACGGCACCTTCGACGAGCCGAAGTTCGCTCTGGCCGGCAGACCGGAGTTCATGAATGGGACAGGCTCCCAGCCGCGGCAGAAGCCGCCGCAACCGCAGCAACCCCAGCTTCCCCGGCTGCCCCAACTGCCGCCCGCCCTGCAGGACCTGCTGAAGCCGCCCCTCTGAGCGAGGCGGCGGCCAGCGCCCCGGCGCGGCGACCTGGTATGGCCCCTCTGGGCACTCGCGGTCGAATGTTCGAATTGGAACCTGACTTGTGCGGTAGCGTTGGTCCGGGAGCCCGTCTCATATCCGGACTGGGATCAGCAAGCCGCAAACCAGAGGGCAATCAGCATGACAGTCGCCGCACCACCACCACGCCCGTTACGGCGCTCGGTGCGGTTGGACCGAGCACGGCGACGCAGACGGAGTTCGGCGGCGCGGGAGTCGTCGCGGTGGGACCGGGCTTCACTCCGATGGCACACGGGATGCCAGCGTCGGCGCGAGCGTGATCTTGCTGTATGAAATTTCCACCGTTGATCCGAGCGAGGGGATGTTGATGTACTGATAGGTCAACACCCATGCGCCATTGACTGCTGTATAGTCCTGCGCCAAATCGATGGTACCCACGGCGTACTGCATCGTTGCGTCGACCACCAACCCCCGATCATAGTCAATCCACCCGATCATCGCCTTCGGATCATCCAGGGATTCCCGGGCCTTCCCCTGCACAAGATAATACTGGCGCCCGTTGACGACTTTCAACCCGAGTACCTGGAAGTCGAAGCGTGCGAGAAGGGTCGCAAACGGCTCAATCCCTTCGAACAGCTTGCCGATGATGGTTCGGTTGAGGGCGAAGCACAGTAGTCCCGGCGTGAGGTGGTTGACGGCCGCGGAGCGATGGCCCGCTTGAAATTTCACCGTGCCTTCAAACACGCAGTTGGGCGGAGCGGAGAGCGGTCGCCTGACCCGCAGGTTCGCGACAAAATCCATTGAGGCGATGTGGGGAGCATTTTGATTCGCACTGAGGATCCGGTCGATGATCGCTTTCGGGGTGGGGACGGTCTGGACATGGGAGGCGATCTCCTCAGGGGTGGGCAAGCCCCCACCATCCACCGTCCAAACGTCGTTGGCAACTCGTTGGGCCTCCGCGCTCGGTGACCCGGCTAGTACCACGCTTGCGAGGACGAGCAGTATCGCGCTGCGTGCGCACACCCTTGTTCGGATCACGGTACTACCACCTCATGGCGACGGCCGCCCCCCCGCCTGGCGAAGATCAGTAACTTGGTGAGGTTCCCGAGGGGGTTGGCCGTGCCCGTAACGCCCGCCGCCGGGCGCGTATTTAAGCCTCGCCCCCCTCGGACATCGATAGCCGCCTATCACGGCCTATTTCGGCATCTTCGAGATCTTCGACCCCTCCAGGGTCAGGTTGTACATCAGGCCCTCCTGGCCCACCACAAATCCCACGATCGGCTGATTGAATTTCGTGGAGTCAATGGAGGCTTGGGCCCCCAAGTTCACGAGCACCACCGATCCGTCAACGCCCGCCTGCCAGCCGTTCTTGGCCCGGAAGTCCGTGAGCGCCTTCTGCTGCAGGAACACCAGGATGATGTCCTTCTTCTGGGCGCCGATCTGAAACCCGACCGATCCGGCCTTGATGTTATAGTACGAGGCGGTCTTGCTGTGGATGCGCAGCGCGCCCTCGCCGTATTCCGCCCCAACCCCGAACCCGGCCTGATAGACATCCGCCAAGACGAGGACACCCTTGGCGTCCTGGAGGAACTCTTTGGATCCTCGCACCTGGTGCGTGAACCGGGCCAGCGCCGTATTCACGCTCGCGTCAATCTGCTGCGCCGTCCTCGCCTGGGACACGCCCGGCAGCAGCAAGCTGCCCAAGAGAGAAAGACAAATGGCCCCAACAATTACCCTGCTGAATCTGCGCGTTCTCATCGTTGTTGCCCCCTTCGAAATCGTGCTCCCGCTCGTGTCGCGCCCCTTGGGGCGGTAACGCCCACTGATCTACGGCCAGACTCCCGCAGAAGAAACCCGGAAGCCTGGCCGTATGCCGTTGACGCAGTCTATCAGCGCTATTGGCCGCGCTGCTGCTGCACAATCCGTCCAGCTTCCTGATACGTCAACCACTGGCCGGTCTGCTGATGCATCAGGTATCTGAGGTACCCGGCCTGGGACATGTAGTTCGTCGACGCGCTGAACGCAGCGAGACTGGAGACGCTCGGGTACTGTTGCGCCGACGCGATACCCGACAACGCTGCCGAGAGCATCACAACACCAAGAACGATGACCGCGAACTTTCGCATGATCTTCCACCTCTCCTTGAGTTGCCGGACGCGACAGGAGGACCTGACGGTTCACCTGAGATTCACTTGAATGCTAACAAGACCAGAATTTCCCGTCTGCTCAAGATTGCTCACAATTCAGGAAAGCAAGACGCGATCCCGGCCTTGGCTTCAGCTCCGCGAACTGCGCGCCATCACAGTCTTAAACGTGGTATCACGGTGCGTTGGGAGCTAAACAAAACTGCTCACCTTGCGCAGGCGCGGAATGACTGGCAGGACGGCGCCCGATTTGGAACGCCGCTACTCGACGCGCCGGGACTCCGGGGTCTTGTCGTAGAGGATGACGTTCAAGAGGGTACTGTGAATGTTCATTTCGCCATTATATTCGAGGAAACCCAACCGTCTAAACTTGTTCATGAAGTAGCTCACTCTTGACCGCGTCGTACCCACGATCTCCGCGAGCGTCTCTTGGCTGATCTTCGGCACGATGGTCTCAGGTTTGCCCTCTTTGCCAAACTGCGCCAGCAGCAAGAGCGTTCTGGCCAGCCGCTTCTCGCTGGAATTGAACAGTTGGTCGACAAGGTCCTCTTCAACTCGAATGTTGCGACTGAGCAAGTGGGCCATGAACTCCTCGGAGAACGTGCCGCGTTGGTGCAACAGGTCGTTCATCGTTTTCTTTTCGATGCGAAGGCTCGAACCATCGGTCATGGCGATGGCGGTCGCCATCCGTAGCGGTTGCCCGGCGAGGCAGCCTTCCCCGAGAAAGTCGCCGGCGCCGATGATGGCCACTACCGCTTCCTTGCCCTGTTGGGATGTGACCGTCAGCTTAATCTTACCCTCTCGAATGTAAAAAACGGCGTCCGCGGGATCACCTTGCGCGAAGAGAATGCGGTTCTTGTGATACCCGAGGATGCGCTTGCCCTCGCTGAGCTGCTCGAGCACGCGTCGATGGGGAAACTGCGCCTTTTCTCTCTTTGCCATCGGTGCCCTCCCCCCACCGCTCGATGAGGTGAACTCGGTAACTCGGATTTCTAGGGACAAATCTCTAGAAGGAGCAGGGCTACGGGTGATCTACGTGTTGTGATCATCAGGCTGGTCATTTAAGACGACGGTCATGAGCGAGCTGTAAATACGCAATCCGCCATTGTAGTCGAGTAACCCGAGTTTTCTAAATTTGTTCATGAAGAAACTCACCCGTTCTCGCGTCGTGCCGATCATCTCTGCGAGCGTTTCCTGGCTGATCTTCGGCGCGACGGGGAGCTCCCGCGCGTCGCCGACGTGAGCCAGCAACAGAAGGGCGCGCGCCAGCCGTTTCTCGGCCGAATTGAAGAGATGATCAACGAGGTCTGCCTCCAAGCGGATGGTCCGCGTCAATAGGTGCGCGACAAAGAAGTCTGAAAATTCTTGGTTGCGATGGAGGAGGCGCAAGAGTGTGCTCTTCTCGACTCTCCAGAGCGCGCAGGGCGTCATCGCGGTCGCACTCGTCATTCGCAAGGGCTGGCCGACGAAGCAGCCTTCACCAAAGAAGTCGCCGGCTTGGAGAAGCGCGACGACCGCTTCCTTCCCCTGCCTGGACACGACCGTGATTTTGATCCGTCCGCTGCGGATGTAGAATACAGCAGTGGCGGAGTCCCCCTGGGAAAAAACGGAGCGTTGTTCCCCATACTCAAGTGACGTGAACCCTTTCCCATGGAAGAATGTCGTGATGTCAAGTTTTTCTTTGCGGATGCTCGCTCTCCGTGTCTGCGGCTTCCGCAGTTCAGTCCGTTTTCGGCCGCGCGCCTCTCTTCCCACCGCGACACCTCCCGACCGGCATCGAGGTTTCGGAAATCCAATTGTTCTCAGACGTTAGGATATACTGCGGCGGGAGGAAATGTTGTTGCAATGACAGCAACATTCTCGCGTTGGCGCAAAGGCCCCGCCCTCTCGAGATGAGGGCGCCGGAATTGGGTTAGGCGCGCGTGAGCCCAGCCTTTTGGAGGAACGCGCGTGCGCGCGCAGGATGAATCAGCAAGATATTCCTTCGGCCGCCGAGGACGCCCTTGCGGCGATACCTATTGATGAGCAACGTGACGGTGGTCCGATTGAGACCCACCATGCGGGCAAGCTCTTCCTGCGTAATCCGGCCCGGCACCAGCGTTGAGTAACCGTTTGTTCGGCGGCCACAACGCTGAGCCAAGTCCAGCAGAAACGTCAACAAGCGAGGCCCGGCTCCCATGTGCATCACCGCTTCCAAACGGACGAGCGTGTGCCGTTGGTCCTCGACGAGGGAACGCACGAAATAATGACACACGTCCGGCACCACTTGCATCATCCGTTTGAACGCATCCTCCGTCAGGGTCCGTACAACCGCGGCCGAAAGCGCCTGAGCCGTGGCCGTTCGATGGTGACCCTGACTGACGAAGAGTTCGCCAAAGGTGTCCCCCGGCTTGAAAATGTCCAAAATACGCTCATCGCCCTCGGCCGAGATGAGGCTGACCTTAATCGCCCCTTTCTCGACGAAATAGAGCATATTCCCCGTGTCGCCTGTCTGGAACAGGACCTCACCCTGCCGGTAGTGACGTACCTCAAAAAGCGGTTTGAGTTTGCGAAGCTGCCGAGGCGTCAGCGTCTCAAACAGCCGCAGATCACGAACGTTCCAGATCGCATCCCGATGGTACGGGATGCTCAGTTGAGTGGGACTTGAAGGCTCGGTCATTTGGTCATGCCGCCATTGGCGCAGGCGATTCGTCTCCTTGTGTCTAGTTAAGGTGCGACTTCAACGGGCACGAGTCACCTCCGACACGATGTGGGTGAACGGGTCCTAGCCTGACGGTCACTGCGAACCGACGCAGTCTTAGACGCAATCGCCAGTTCCATAGGGCCGGGAGCGCCGCTGTGGTCGTGGGCATTCGCCAGCGCCTCACCCACCGCTAACTCCAACCCGTCCCGCATCCAGACTCCGCCGCACCCACCGCGTTCGCCGCGGCCACTACCTGCGTCCGTACCAAGCGCAACGAGAGGGGGCCTTCTATAAGCGAAAGCTCACGACGTGTGCGATGCTGGGGCAGTTCCCTCCTGCCCCAGCATCGCAAGGGCTTCTCCTACGGTATCCACGACAGGCATGCGCTCGTGCAGTTTGATGATCACGAGAATCTTGTGGACGGACGGGATCGACCCGACCAGCACAAAACGATGGCCCAGTTGTTCCGCCCTCTCATGGCAATCCTCCAACACGTGAACGCCCTTCATGTCCAGGTACTGGAGTTCGCTGCAATCTACGATGACGGGGCGTCCTCGACCGATGAGGCCCATGAGCGTCGTTCGCAAGGACGGGGCGGATGAGAGATCCACCTCGCCAAGCACGTGAAGGATGGAGCCGGACGCTATGTCCTCGGACCATGTGCGAAGAATCTCGGGAGAGAATTGCACCATCGCACATACCCCCCTCCGCCGCCTCTGACGTACAGGCATGCCCCGGCCGCAACAGCGAGATTAGTCTGGCAGGGTCAAGGGGGACTGTCTGTGCAAAATCTCACACCGACCCGTCGGGGAGTGAACCGCTCTTGGGCAGAGCGCTCCCACGAGTCCCCCTCTGAGTTGCGTGGATCGGCGGCCGGCGCCCGCCCGACCTGTACCCCCCCGACACCCCCGGGCTTCGGTCCCGTCTACGCGCTTGGTGGTGGTCCTTCAGGTAGATGACCGCGGACGAAACACTTTAGACGAGTTGAGCTGCGGCATGTCCTCTTCTTCGTTGCCGGCATCCTTGGCTGACCTCAAGCAACCGAAGCCCCGCCCCTTCAACGTCGCTGTAGTGCACGAAGAAGGTACGATTCAGTTCCGCGCAGTCGACAAAACCCCAGCCATGCTCGAACCGGGACACGACTCCAACATGTCGGCGTCCATTTTCGGCGCCAGAATCCGTTGTGGTTTGTGTACGTGACGCATTCGCATCTTGGACACCGAGGTTTGGACGGACGATCCTCACTCGCTTGGGGTGGGCGAGTTTAACACTCGACGGCGGCGGTGCGGTCCGATCCGCATCAGGCGTTCGTTGCAAGCGTACCCTGCCTCTAAGGGTCCCACTGCCGCGCCAGAGAAGCCCACAGATGACGCAGGGACCTTCATTAAGATCCGTCGTGCCCGGGTGTCTTCCAGACCCTAAAGCGTCGTCAGGACCTGGCCTGCTGCGCGGCGATCAGGTGGGCCTGCCTGCTCGACGCCGGGCGGATAGCCGTGCCGAGGTCATCCGCTACCTCCTCGTCATCGCGCCAGTCACGGGGTGTCCATCTGAGCGGCACGCGGAGTTGGCGAATCGCGCGGAGGGAACACGTGTCCCCACTGCTCACTGGCTCCGGCCGCAACGACCATGGCCCGTTTCGTAGTGACGTGCACGCCAAGACCAGATTGACGCAGGCTGTCAAGGACTCCCCCACGTGCCTCTACTGACCCTCGGAGCACCACCGGGTCGCCGATCGCCGTCACGTGAAATGGCCCGACCGTTCGGCGTCCGTTGATCAGGAGGGTTGGACCGGACGATACAATTGTAGTCTGTGCCGTGATTCGTTCTCCGTTGACGGCGACGGCCTGCGCCCCGCCATACCACAACATCATGTTCAGCAATACCACATCTCCGTCTTGCACCAACGCGACGCGTGGATCTGCGCCCGATGAGGACGCACTGGCGGCGTCTGTGAGCACAATTTCGATGCCGGACCCTGGAATCGCCGTTAGCCCGGCCGCAGCGGCCAAGCTACGTGCGACTTGATGCTCCTGCACATCACCCAAGACCGCAACGCCCGCGACGCTCCATCCGACCAGTGCCAGGGAAAGCGCCCATGTCAGGCTGGGGCGCCGGAGGATCGACGCCAGCGCTCGGAACGACGATCGCCCAGTTCCGTTGAGGGGCGAGGCGTGTGTAGTGTCTCTTTTCATACGTACCACGCAGCCAAGCCCTCGTCGACGCCGCACCCCTTGCAAATCGTCCCGACGTAAATCTGGACGTCGCGGACCCACTGGGCCCGGACCACGGTGCCGATTCCACGTACGTGGTGCATTAGCGTTCCCTCCTCGATCCAGACGGCGTATCAACCGGTTGTAGGTGAGGGAGAAGGCAGAGCGCGATGAAAAGAATCCCCTCACGGTTCATCAGCGCCACCTCCGGCGGACACCCTCTCACTAGAAAACGATGCGACGATTCATACGAGCCTGTCTGTGCAAAATTGCAGACTCGTCTGGGGTCGAACGTTTTGGGGTTGAATCGGTCGTGCAGGATGACGCCGAAGAGAGAACTGTGGATCGATAGGCCGCCGTTGTATTCGATGAAGCCTAGTTTCCTGAACTTGTTCATGAAGTGGCCTCACCCGCGATCGAAAGAAGGGCCCTGGTGGCCGCCTTGAGCTCCAGGACCCTTCCCATGGTACGTGGCAAAGACCACTTCGTTAACGTGTTGGCGGGGTGCCCGTAGTACGGTCAATGATGACGGTATCGCTTCGACGGCGCGTCGCAGCCAGAATCGCGAACACAATCAACGCTAGGACAACAACAACTCCGATCGCGACTACACTGGGTGATATTGACCCAGGCTGGCTGGGTGCACTGGGCTGACTCGGTGCGCTGGGCTGACTGGGTGCACTGGGCTGACTGGGTGCACTGGGTTGACTGGGTGCACTGGGTTGACTGGGTGCACTGGGTTGACTGGGTGCACTGGGCTGACTCGGTGCACTGGGTTGACTGGGCGCGCTGGGCGAACTAGGCGGCTGAGCCGGTGGATACGTCTGAGCCATTGCGGCGCCAACCGACAATCCGAATACCAGGAGCATGATCAGGATCGCACTCGTCCGTCCAGGCATCTTGTCGCCTCCATTGTCCCCACTATGTGAATGAATATCCGTCCTCTTCCGTGAACCCTGGCCGAATCTCGCGCACAGTGCGCGTTACTGGTCTGTGACCGCGTTACTGGTTTGTTCTCCTGCCCCAGCATCGCAAGGGCTTCTCCTGCGGTATCCACGACAGGCATGCGCTCGTGCAGTTTGATGATCACGAGAATCTTGTGGACGGACGAGATCGACCCGACCAGCACAAAACGCTAGCCTGCGCGTTCACCTGAGGATCACCTTACTTAGATGCTAACGGGGCGAGAATTCTCTGTCTGTTCAGAATTGCTCACAATGGCATGCGTGGAGGAACAGGGCCCCGCTGCGAGGGCTGCTGAAACGGACCGGGGCAGCCGGCCCAACGGCCCGGCCGCCCCGGAGGAACGAGAAAACAAGATCTCGTTAGGTTTCGCCCCAACATCGATGGCCGTCTGATCTACCTCGCGAATCTCGAACGTGTAAGGTTTCGTCGAGCGGTGCGCCCCGGTGCCCAGCTCGTCAGGACCGTGGTTGCACTGAGGGAAAAGGATCCGTTCGGAAAGGCGCACGTGACCGCCACGGTGGACGGCATGGTCGTGGCCGAGGGTATTGTGACCTACGGGTTAGTCACGGTTGATGGGCGACGTCCGCCCATCGGTAGTCTCTTGTTCGATCCATGAGAAGACTGCTGCTCGGTGTTACATCTGTGGCGGGATCATTGCGTCTATAGAACGGTGGCAGCCAGACCACGTTCTCTTCTATAGCGACGATGGCCGCCGCGCGATCGACAACTACCTACCCGTCCACGCGAGGTGCAACAACTGCGCTGGGACTACCTTCCTCAAGCGTTCCAACTCATCTTAAGTACTCCCCGCTTCGGGCAGGCCACAAGTGTTCCCACCGAAACACCGGCGGCGGGGAGCACGGCCGCCGCGATTGCGGCGATCTCCGTATACGACTAGACTATCATTGCACAAGGGACTGCGATTCTCTGTTCAGAAATCGGTGCTGATGTCTTAATCGTGGAGGGTGCAGAATGCTCTTGGCACTGTTCGTCATCCTGCTCATCCTATGGCTCGCGGGATTCTTTGCATTTCATGTTGCAGGCGCGTTGATTCACCTTCTGCTTATCGTCGCGGTGATCGTCCTCGTTTACCACTTCATGACGGGGCGGCGGGTTGGCGCATAACCACCCACACATTGCACAGGCGACGAGATCCTCGGGGATGGGCGAGCCGGTATACGAACGGGATGGCCCGGCCCTCCGCCACCGGCCCCGCGGCCGCGTGGGTCACCGCCCCGCCTCAGAATCCGGCCACTCGAGGTGACTCTCTCGATAAGGCGATGCAACGGTGCCGTCGGGCGGCCGGTTGCAGGTGCGGGGGCAAATCAGCAGTCAATGCCGCGCCATCCAGCCACCATGACACGACCGCGCGCCGCTTCGCCAATCCGTACTCTGTCTGTTCGGCACCGTTGCTGATAACGCGAAAGGACGTCAACTCCGGACCGACATCGATATCGAGGGACCACCGGTCTGGAGCGAAGTGGCATTGATCCAGGAACAGCGCAACATTTCCCGCATGGTCGAGACCGCTTTCGCAATCTCGATGCGTCAATACCGGTCGATCGAGCGTGGGGGCTCCTCGCGCCGCATCATCGGCGTCCCGTGACACGGTACCTCGATGCTTCGGCATCCCCGAACTCTACCTTGCTCTTCGCCTACTCGGTCAGCAAAGCGGAATCAAAAATAATACGGAAGTATGTACTTTACGCAAGGTCGATCTCGGCCTACTTGGAATCGACGGTCCCTGCCGCCTTCGGCGCTTTCACGGGTTTGCGCTAGTCTTTTCCCGAACAATCTGGTAGACTCATTGCGGAACGAAACGGTTCCCGAACCAACTGGTTCCTTGCGTTGAACAGTCGGGGCTGACCCCAGTCCCGCACCAGGAGCGAGGGGGGCGCAGTGGAGCAGGCACGTTGCCTGCTTGTCACTGTGTCCCCCTCGCTTTTTGCGTTTTGATAAGAACTGAGCCCAGCGGAGCGAACCGCCGGGCTCAGGAAAACCCGCACACCTGGGGGTGAGGCCCGATGCACGGGAAGTACGGTCACAGCCTACCGCGTCCGCCACCATTCGTCAAATCCTCGGGGAGAGAACTATCCGCACGCCCGCACGATTTCTCTCCCCGAGGCCGCTCCACACCAGGGGGGAACTAGGGCGCTTTGAGAACGATGCGCTTATAGGACGGGGCTACGGAGCACCAGGAAATGTCGCTCAGACAGCGCTCCTTTGCGGGTCCCGGAGCGCCGATTCGGGGTCTCAGGAGCGTCCTCTGGGAACGAGCAAAGATCGGTGGGCAACGTATGGCGCAGAACCGGCGTCAGTCTACGCGCTTCTGCGACATTCATCGATGAGGCCCGGATCGTAGACCCGCGGGAGGGAGGCGATCGGTGATGTGGCACAATCTGTTCGTGCCGGAATTGTCGGTGGCGGAGAAAATCGTCCGGCCCATCCTAGTGTATCTATTCTTGGTCATCATCGTCAGGTTGGCTGGGCGGCGCGAACTTGCCCAGCTCAACTCGTTCGACCTCGTGGTGCTGATGATGCTCGCCAATACGGTGCAGAACGCGACCATCGGTAATGATAACTCGATGGTCGGTGGGTTGATCGGTGTCAGCGCGCTGCTCCTCGTGAACTACGTGGTCACCCGTGTGCTCTACCGGCACCCGCGGCTGGACCGCGTCATCGAGGGTGAGCCGGTCGCGCTCGCGCGGGACGGCGAGGTGCTTCACGAGCATCTGATCCGCGAGGCGATCACGGAGGAAGAACTAATGGAGGCGATCCGCAAGCAAGGGTTGAGTTCCATCGACCAGGCGGCGGAGGTAGTGCTCGAGACGGGCGGCGCGATCACCGTTGTGCCACGGACGACGACTGAGGCGCGACTTCACCGCTTGGACCGGCGGCTCGATCAGATTGCGGAGCAGCTCGGCCAAGTTCACCGCCTGCTGCAGCCGGAGTCGCCGGCGACATCGTGATGCGGGTCGGCGGTGGCTGTGGCTAAGCTGCAGCCACTGAGGTGAACACCGACGTGCCGGTGTGCACGACCCTGATCAGAGCGGAGTCGTTTCGGTTGACAGATCCGGGGTGCCCGGCTCCTAACGCTCCTGGAGCGCCGAGAGCGCTGGTCCTTGGCGTCGGACACTACCGGTTAGGGGGTAGGGGAGGGGTAACTGGGAGGACGCTTCCTGAGCGATCCTGAACGTTGAGGACCGCTTCTCCCGAGGGCGTTGTCTACGGCGCCAGGCACCCATATAGGACGGGTGAAGACGGAGCATGAGGAAATGTCGCTCAACGGTGCTCTCCTGGGGGGCCAGGAACGCCGATTCGGGATCTCGGGAGCGTCCTCCGGGAACGAGCAAAGTCGCTGGACGACGCATGGCGCAGCGCTGGTGCGAGTCTCCGCGCTTCCACGAGATTTCATCGATGAGTCCGAGGCCGTAGACTCCCCGGGAGACGTCCGGGAGCCGCATTTCAGGATCGACTGGGCTCCTCAGCCCCCTCGCCACGATTTAGAGGTAAACCGTTTCTCCACGCTCTTGGCTCGCGCTGGACTATCCCTCCGCACGTCAGACGCTGAATCGCCGTAGAGGATAGGCCGGATGGGTTCATGGGTACGGGTGCCGAAATGAGGCATCTTCGGCTCCGACTCGCGCCCTCTCGGCTTCCTCTTGCGATCATTCACGCGGCTCTTGCGTCGACTCGCGCACCTATCGGCCTCAGAGGACGCCGCCCACGTTGGGGACCCGACGGTGATATTACGTCTCGACGGGAGATCAGATTGGAGAGATTCCCACATTCCCACTATTTCTGAACAAATCGGAACGATATATTTGGGCATCGTCAAAATAGTGGCAATATAGAATGGCTCGATCACACCCGACCTGAGTTCCTTAGACCAGCCGTACCCGTGCTCGTCTCTCAAATAAAATCCCCCTCCCGGTACCACCGCTAGCACACAAACCCGGTTCCAGGACGAACATTCCAGCTGGGTTGCCGGTGACCCGCGCCACCAGGCGCCTCCCCTCGCACCGCAGCACAATTCTTTCCACGGCCAGCGAGAGCATCCGCCGCGCCTCGTCGACGTTCCCCGAGAGCGTCGCGCGCAGATCGGCGAGGTAGCGCTCGACCGCGGCCTGCACCGAGACTGCGGGCACGCGCTGAACCTTAGCCTCCCGAACGGCCTGTTCCACGGTCGCGACGTGCCGCTCCGCGTCCTCGAGCATCTGCCGGGTGGTCGGAGTGATGATCCCTTGCCGAATGGCCGCGGCGATGTTCTCGAGTTCCCGGCGAGCTTCACGTAGCGCCCTCTCACGCTGCGCGGTCGTGTAGCTCGCCTGCTCTGTTGCGTGTGCCCGCCTCGCACATGAACGGGCGGCCGCTGCCGCACGTCTACGGCGCTCCGCTGCGCCTGCGCGTCGAAAATCAGCTGGGCTACAAGATGGTCAAGTGGATCGAGCGGATCGAGTTCGTTCGGTCGGAGAAGGAATTAGGTGAAGGAGAGGGTGGAACGAACGAGGACGACGAGTATTTCGATCTCCTACCTAACATTTAGTCCTCCTTCTACGTCATATGATCCGGAGCGGCCGATGAGCCACACCCCGACGATCGAAATTCCCGAGATCGAACTGGCGCGTGAACACTTTTCTGCCGAAGAGGAGGTGTGCTTCCCACTCGCGGAGGATACCGTACCGCGTGACCAACTGCTCCGGCTCGGCGAGACCTTGGCGGAGCGACGGGGGCTCAGCCATGTCTGATTCGTCCGAGCAGACGCCGGAATACCTGCGCACGCACCGGTTGCGCGCCGAGATACTTCGGTTTACGATCGGCGCGGAGGAACGCATGCTGCGGGCGTCCGCGGCGTCGTCCGGTGCGGGCAGGGCCGCAAAGACGCTCGTTAAGGAAGGACCGCTCCGGATCACGCTCGTGGCGCTGCGCAAAGGCGCCACGCTTGAAGAGCATCAGATTGCCGGGCCCGTCAGCATCCATGCGCTCGGCGGGACGCTCAGGCTGAGTACGCGCCAGGGGGCGGTCGACCTCGCGACCGGAGAGCTGCTCGCGCTGGACGCCGGCGTCGCTCACGCAGCCGAAGCGCTTGATGACTGTGTTCTCTTGATCACCGTGGCCATGCCCTGACCGCATATGGCTCTACAACATCTCCCAGGCGGGAGCCTCTTGAGTGTCAGCTGCGCGACTTGAGGTCTCTCATCCGATGGGCGGACAGCAGCAGGTTGTCATACCGGTCAAGGTCCCGTCTGTCGAGATCATGTGCGGCAGCCACGCGATGCGGCTGCAGGCCATGGTGCCGCTACAATCGAATGCTTCCAGAAAAGCGAGCGTCTGTCTGCCGCTTCGACATAAATCCAGTGCTCCGGTACGCATAGTTTATGAGCGGATCATCGTCAGCAGCATCTTGAATCTACTGAGGGCCTTCAGCGAATGAGGTTGATGTGCTGGCAAGAGGACCGCGTCGCCTGCCATCGCTCGGAGCGGCTTGCCAGAAATCGCAATCTCCACCTCGCCCTCCAGTAGATGTGCCAGTGCGTCGAACGGAGCTGTGTGCTCACTCAAGCCTTGCCCCTCATCGAAAGCGAACAGCGTGACCGTTCCCGTCGCGCGGTTGACAAGCGTCCGGCTGACAACGGCTCCGTCCTGGTAATTTACAAGGTCGATCAAGCGGACGATTTCTGCGATTGGCATGTCACGCTTACGCTGCGGCGCACTCATCTTTAGCCACCTCCACCGCAGTCACTATCTTGCTTCACCGATGCGCTTCCATCAGCCCATGCGCCATCATCCGCACCGCAACTGCAGGTCTCCGTTCGCCTCACGCGCTTCTTCTTCGCGGCGCACCCAAACTCTTTGAAGCTCCTGGACTAGTTCCGGGTCGGACTGATAGCAGCAAAATGGGACCCGAGGGCGCAGTTCATGTCGGCTTTAGCACGGCCAATCCCGAGGACCTTCAAGCACGATGATTTGCCCGTGGCCGCGTGCCTCCCGATCTCGGCCCGCTGAACACCATCTCCCGTGGGGGACGTCTGTCTGCTACCGGGACCCGTCCGCCGGGTCCGGCAGGTAACTCCGCATCCGCGCCTCGGCTTCGGCGCGCCGCTCGGCGACGTACTCGGCCCGGCGCGATTCGAGCCACTGGCGGATTTGCTGCTTCAGGTATTCTGGCATCTCCTTTAGCGCGGCGGCCGCGTTGCGGGCGGACGGCACGGCGCTACAACCATGAGTTAAGTCCCAGGTATTCGTGCAGGATTCGAAAACTTCTGTTTCCATGAAGATATGTAGGACCTCTGCTGCGCCCAGTTGCCAACCTGGCGGGGCGAACCCATGCCTGGTGTCCACCGCGGCAGAGGCTAGGACGATCCGCCTCCTGGTGGCTTGGAGACTGACTGTGCCCCAAATTACCCGCTGGACATGACAAGATCAAAGCCTTCGTGTCCGCCTGATCGGCCACCGGAACCGCCAGAAACATCAGTAGAAGGCGGGGAAGCACCGCCTCGGGCTCGCGGCCGCCGATCCCGCCGGATCCGGCATGCCAGCACGGTGGTGGAGCGGCACCTGTACCGCCAGGAGATCGAGGAGCTGCTGGCGGCCCGGTGGGCGCCTCGGAACATCAACATGTTCCTGGCACGCCAGCACACGGATTACGCGCCGGTCCCCGAACGGACCCTGCGCCGCTACCGTGCGAAGCGGCTGGCCGGTCGGATGCGACAGGCGGCGCAGTACGAGAAGCTCCTCGAGGACGACCACGTCCTGCTCGACACCATCCGCATGAAGGCCGGGCTGGTCCTGTTCCAGCAGCAGCGGCTCGACCGGGCGATCGAGATGGAGGAGCAGCTTGGTGGGATCGTGCTCGACCAAGTCGGCAAGGAGGCAGAGCGACTCGTTCGGATGCTCGATTCATACGAGCAGTCCCTGCAGCTGCACGGTGTGCTCCCGCGGGATTCAAGGACTCTGGCGTCCGGGGGCGTGCACGTGGCGCAGCAGAACGTGACGGTACTGGTGACGAAGCAGATCGTGGAAGAGGTAGACCGACTGGTCGAGCGGATCCCGGAGGAGGTGCGGGCGCCCCTCGGGTCCGCGCTCCAGGTGCAGCGACTGGCGGAGTCCGATGAGCGGATTAAGAAGATCGAGACCGAGGTGCAGTCCCGTGCCTCAGCAGCCGTAGATGTGGATGGGTCGGTGGATGAATGAACGCGTCGGTAGTCTGTAGACGGGGCGCGCTCGCGACCGTCAGAGGTCTTGCGGATTCCCGCCAGTCTCACAATCCTTGATTTAAGAATCGTGGGAGATTCGCTTCGGGCATCGACGGCGAGGTCGTCGTCGGGTTCGACCGGACGCGGCTGACGGAGCTGCTGGGCCTACCCCAAGACGTGACGGTGTCGGGGCGGGGCGGGCGACACCGTCCGCCCCGCCCCGGTTAGTCGCGGTTCCACTCGGTGTGGAAGACGCCCTTCGCGTCCACGCGCTCGTAGGTGTGGGCGCCGAAGTAATCCCGCTGGGCCTGAATCAGGTTGGCGGGCAGCCAGGCGCTGCGATACCCGTCGAGGTACGCGAGCGATGCGGCGAACGCGGGCGTTGGAATCCCCGCGACCGCCCCGTGGGATACGACGGTCCGGAGGTCGTGCGCCCTCGCCGTGACTTCGCGGGCCAGGGCGGGATCCACGAGCAGGTTGGGCAGGTCCGCCCGTGCGCGGTAGGCGGTGCGGATCTTGTCCAGCAGGGCCGCCCGGATGATGCAGCCGCCTCGCCAGATCCGGGCGACCGTTTCGAGGTTCAGGCCGTAGTCGTAGGTGCGGGAGGCCTGGGCGAGGATCGCCATCCCCTGCGCGAACGTGAGTACCATCGCCGCATACAGCGCCCTCTCGAGGTGGGCGGGGAACGCCGTTCGGTCCGAGCGGATCGCGGGGTCCGGACCGCTGAGGACGTGGCTGGCGGCGATGCGTTCCGGCTCAAGAACGCTCAGGTCCCGTGCCGCCACCGCCATGTCGATGGTGGGAGCCGGCCGGTGGATCTCCATTGCCTCCTGGGAGGTCCACATCCCCGTGCCCTTTTGCTTGGCCTCATCGAGGATGACGTCCACGAGCCGCTTCCCGGTCCGCGCGTCCTGCGTGAGGAAGATGTCGGCGGTGATCTCGATCAAGTACGCGCTGAGCTCCGCTTGGTTCCATCGAGCGAACACCGCGTGCAACTCATCATCGGTGAACCCGAGCCCCCGCTTCATCAGATCGTAGGCCTCGCCGATCAGCTCCATCAATCCGTACTCGATGCCATTGTGGACCATCTTGACATAGTGGCCCGCCGAGCCCGCGCCCAGGTAGGCCACACACGGCTCGCCGCCCACGTGGGCGGCGACGGCCTCGAAAATCGGTTTGACCCGCGCGTAGGCGTCCGGCGATCCCCCGGGCATCATGCTGGGGCCGTGGCGCGCGCCATGCTCGCCCCCGGACACGCCCACGCCGAGGAAACCGATCCCCTTGGACGCAAGCATCTTCGCCCGCAGATCGGTGTCCCGAAAGTAGGAGTTCCCCCCGTCGACGATCAGGTCACCTGAGGCGAGATGGGGCAGCAGGTCGCGAATGACCGAATCGACCACCGCGCCCGCGGGAACCAGCATCATCACGATCCTTGGTGCGCTCAGCGTCGCGACGAACTCCGTCGCGCTGTTGACTCCGCCGACGGGGCGGTCCCCGGCTTCCCGCTGGAGCGCCCCCACCCGGTCGGGGTTCTTATCGTAGCCGGCCACCGCCACCCCGTGGTCCGCCATATTGAGCACCAGGTTGCGGCCCATCACCCCGAGGCCAACCATCCCTATTTGGTAGCGACGCGCGTGCATCTGCACTGCCTCCTTCGGTCAGTCCGTGAGCGAAAGCCCAAGAGCGGTGAACGCCGCCCGTGTGGATGCGAACCCGGTGTGGTGGATACCGTGCATGCCTAGGTCCCGGGCAACCTCCACGAAAAGAACCCGGTCGTCCAGATAGGCGACCTCGCCCGGCGGCACCTGCGCGACGTCCAGGGCCAGCCGGAAGATGTCCGGGTCCGGCTTGCGGACGTGGACGAAACAGGAGGAGAGAAAGGCGTCCACACACTCGGTCAGCCGGAACGTCTGAATGCGATGGACGTTCACTTCCCGCCCCTCGTTGTTTACGGCCAGGACCCGGAGATGGTGCCTGGCCTTGAGTCCCCGGACCAGCGCAATCATCTCGGGGTAGGGCCGGGACTGCGCGAACATGAACGCTTTGAACTCCTCGGGCGAAAATGGACGTTCCTGATAGAAGATGACCCGGCTCAGGTAATCGTCCAGGCTCGACCTGCCTTCCTCGTAGGCATCAACGGCGAGGTGGTGACGCTCGTCCATCGCCGCGAGGTCCAGGCCGAACGTCTCGGCCGCCGTCCGTCGCATGGACCGGTCCCAGCCGTTGGTCAGCAGCACCCCGCCGATGTCCACGAAGAGCGTGGTCACTCGAGGGCCGGTCATCGCACCGGAAGATCAGTAAGCTGAGCAAGTTCGCGACTCGTGTCCATCCTCAGTCCTCCGGAGTATTATAAAAGATAGAGAGCGCTTCCCGACGGATTCCGAGAGGACGGCAGAACGCCGCACCCATCTCTGCACCGGAGGACCTCAACAACAGCGTAGAGGCGCGAGACGGATCCGGTCTGGTCAAAATTGGTCACCCGCGTCCACGCACGTACCGGTCCACCTGCGCGAAACCGGGTTCGTCCGGATTGCGGCATGACGAAGGGAGTCATCCATGAGACCAGCCTACCCACGCATCCTGGCGATCAACGGCGGCTCGTCCAGCATCAAGTTCGCGCTGTTCGAGGTCGGGGACTCGCTCCGACGGACTCTGAAGGGCGGGATTGAGCGGATTGGATCGCCGGAGGCCACCTTGCGGGTGACAGGCGCGAATCAAGCGGACAACTTGTCGCGCGTGGTAACGGCGCCGGATCACACGGCGGCGGCGGACGTGCTGATGGATTGGATCGAGGAACGCAGCGGGCGCGATACGGTGACCGCAGTGGGGCATCGCGTGGTGCATGGCGGGCCGACGTATTACAAGCCGCAGCGACTCACTGCGGAAATGGTTGAGGAGTTGCACCGCCTGAGTCCATTCGATCCTGACCATCTGCCGGGGGAGATACGGTTGACCGAGGCGTTTCATCGCCGATTTCCGGACCTGCCCCAAGTGGCGTGTTTCGACACGGCGTTTCACCATGATCTGCCGCGCGTCGCCCGGTTGTTGCCGATCCCACGCCGCTACGAGGCGCAGGGCGTGCGGCGGTACGGGTTCCACGGACTGTCGTATGCGTTTCTCATGGGGGAACTCGCGCGCCTCGGCGACCCGGCGGCAACGACCGGCCGCGTCATCCTGGCGCACCTCGGTAGTGGCGCGAGCCTGGCGGCGGTGGGTGACGGCAAACCCGTGGACACCAGTATGAGCTTCACGCCGACCGCCGGGGTGCCGATGAGCACTCGCTCAGGGGATCTCGACCCCGGTCTGGTTTGGTATCTGGCGCGCACCGAAAAAATGAGCGCGGTGGAATTCAGCGAGATGGTCAATGGCCGGTCCGGACTACTCGGGATATCCGAGACGAGTTCCGACATGAGTGACTTGCTCGATCGTGAAACGCAAGACGTGCGGGCGGCGGAGGCCGTCGCGCTGTTCTGTTACCAGGTCAAGAAATGGATCGGCGCATTCGCGGCGGCGTTGGGCGGGCTGGACACGCTGGTGTTCGCCGGCGGCATCGGGGAGAATGCGCCCGCGGTGCGCGCCCGGATTTGCGACGGGCTGGGATTCCTTGGAATCGAACTCGAAGAAAATCGAAACGCGGCGAATGAAAGCGTGATTTCCGCGGCGGGGAGGGTGACGGTCCGCGTCATTCGCACGGACGAAGAGCGCATGATCGCCGCGACGGTGTGCCGCGTGCTCGGCCTTGACGGAACACAGGAGCACTGAACGATGACGACACGCACTCTTTCGCCGGACCTGCTCCACAAGGTGGATGCCTGGTGGCGCGCCGCCAACTATCTGTCGGTCGGCCAAATTTATCTCTACGACAATCCGCTCTTGCGCGAGCCGCTGACGCTGGCCCATGTGAAGCCACTGGTGGTCGGACACTGGGGCACGACGCCGGGGCAGAACTTCATCTACGTGCATTTGAATCGGGTCATCAAGAAGTATGACCTGGATATGTTCTACATCGCCGGTCCGGGTCATGGCGGCCCGGCGCTGGTGGGCAACGTGTACCTCGAAGGCACCTACAGTGAGATTTATCCGCACATCAGCCAAGACGAAGCCGGGCTGAAAAAGCTGTTCAAGCAATTCTCGTTTCCCGGTGGGATTTCCAGCCATGTGGCGCCGACAACGCCGGGTTCGATTCACGAAGGTGGCGAGCTAGGGTACTCGCTCAGCCATGCCTTCGGGGCCGCGTTTGATAATCCCGATCTGATCGTCGCCTGCATCGTCGGCGACGGCGAAGCCGAAACGGGGCCCTTGGCGGCCGCCTGGCAGTCCAACAAGTTTCTCAGCCCAATGACCGACGGAGCCGTGCTGCCGATCCTACACCTGAATGGCTACAAGATCAGCAGTCCGACCGTCCTGGCGCGCATCGAGCATGAGGAATTGGAGCAATTTCTGCGAGGCTGTGGCTGGACGCCCCACTTTGTGGAAGGTGATGAGCCCGAAGCGATGCATGAACTCATGGCCAGTACTTTGGACACGGCCATCGAGGACATCCGGCACATCCAAAAGAATGCGCGGAACAAGCACGACACCACTCGGCCGCGCTGGCCAATGATCGTCCTCAAGTCACCCAAAGGCTGGACGGGACCGAAAGTCGTCGACGGCCTGCAAATCGAGGGCACCTTCCGTGCGCACCAGGTCCCGCTTCTGGTGGATGCCGGGCATCCCGAGCATGTCGAGCAGCTTGAACGCTGGATGAAAAGCTACAAGGCCGAGGAGTTGTTCGATAAGAGCGGCCGACTCATCCCCGAATTGGCCGAGCTGGCGCCGCAAGGCGACCGGCGGATGGGCGCCAATCCCCACGCCAACGGCGGCATTCTGCTGCGCGACCTGCGCATGCCGGACTTCCGCGTCCACGCGGTGAATGTGCCGTCGCCCGGCGCCGTTGACGGCCAAGATACGCTCGTGCTGGGTAGGTTCCTGCGTGACGTGGTTACGCTGAATCAGGATCAGCGTAATTTCCGCCTCTTCGGTCCGGATGAGACGCTCTCGAATCTCCTAGGCGCGGTTTTTGAAGCAACCAATCGTCAGTGGGACGCCCCGAAAGGAAAGAATGATGAATTCCTCGCGCCCGCCGGACGCGTGCTGGACTCGATGCTTAGCGAGCACCAGTGCGAGGGGTGGTTGGAAGGATATCTGCTGACCGGGCGGCACGGGCTGTTCAACAGCTATGAAGCCTTCGTTCGCATCGTCGACTCGATGTTCAGCCAGCACGCCAAGTGGCTGAAGGTCACGTTGGAACTGCCCTGGCGCCGGCCGATCGCCTCGCTGAACTATCTGCTCGCCTCCCACGTCTGGCAGCAGGATCACAACGGCTTCACGCACCAGGATCCCGGGTTCCTCGACCACGTCGTCAACAAGAAGGCCGATATCGTGCGCGTGTACCTTCCGCCCGACGCCAACTGCCTGCTGTCGGTTGTTGATCACTGCCTGCGCAGCCGGCACTATGTGAACGTGGTGGTGGCCGGTAAGCACGCCCTCCCGCAGTGGCTGACCATTGATGCGGCGGTCGTGCACTGCACAGAAGGCATTGGCATCTGGCAATGGGCTAGCAACGACCAGGGCGCCGAGCCGGACGTGGTCATGGCCTGTTGCGGCGACACGCCCACGCTGGAGATCTTGGCCGCCGTGTCCATCCTTCGCCGGCATCTGCCCGATCTGAAAATCCGGGTGATCAACGTCGTCGATCTCATGAAGCTGCAATCTGCCAGCGAGCACCCGCACGGACTGAACGAAACGGATTACGATTCGCTCTTCACCACGGACAAACACATCATATTTGGCTTTCATGGATACCCATGGCTGGTCCACCGGCTGACCTACCGCCGCACGAACCGCAACCTCCATGTCCGGGGCTACAAGGAAGAGGGCACCATCACGACGGCCTTTGACATGCGGGTGCAGAACGACTTGGACCGGTTCCACCTCGTGCAAGACGTGGTCGATCGGCTGCCACACCTGGGTTCCAAGGGCGCCTATCTGAAGCAGCAGATGCAGGACAAGCTCATCGAGCACAAGCAGTACATCGACAAGCACGGCGAGGACCTGCCCGAGATCCGGAACTGGAAGTGGGGGGCCCCCCAATGAAGGCGCAGGAACTCATCGGCCACGCGGCGTGGGAGGCCCTCCAGGCCCATTACCTGAACATGCGGGAGGCGCACCTCCGGACGCTCTTCGCGGACGATACCACCCGCGGGGAGCGGATGGCGGTCGAGGCCGTCGGCATCTACTTCGACTATTCGAAGCACCGCATCACCGATGAGACGCTCACGCTCTTGGTGCAATTGGCGGAGGAGTCCGGTCTGCGGGCCCGCATCGACGCGATGTTTCGCGGGGACAAAATCAACGTCACGGAAAAGCGGGCCGTCCTGCACGTGGCCCTGCGCGCCCCCCAAGGGCAATCCATCGTCGTGGACGGCGAGGACGTGGTGCCCCAGGTGCATGCCGTCCTCGCCAAGATGGCCAACTTTTCCAACCGGGTGCGCGGCGGGGAGTGGAAGGGCCACACTGGCAAGGCGATCCGCAACGTCATCAATGTCGGCATTGGCGGGTCTGATCTAGGGCCGGTGATGGCGTACGAGGCGTTGCGGCATTACAGCCGGCGCGACCTGACCTTCCGCTTCGTCTCCAACATCGACGGCACCGACTTCGCCGAGGCCACCTGCGACCTCGACGCTGCGGAGACGCTGTTCATCATCTCGTCGAAGACCTTTACGACGCTCGAGACGATGACCAACGCGCACACAGCCCGCGACTGGGCTCTCATGACGTTGAAAGATGATGCCGCTATTGCCAGACATTTCGTCGCGGTCTCGACCAACGCCGAGCAGGTGGCGAAGTTCGGCATCGACCCCGCCAACATGTTCGAGTTTTGGGATTGGGTGGGCGGCCGGTACTCGATGGAGTCGGCGATTGGCCTTTCCACAATGCTCGCCATCGGTCCCGACCATTTCCGCGCAATGCTCGACGGGTTCCACCAGATGGACGAGCATTTCCGCACCGCCCCCTTCGAGCGCAACCTGCCGGTGCTCATGGGGCTCCTGGGCCTCTGGTACAACAACTTCTTCGGGGCGCAGACTGTGGCGGTGCTTCCGTATGAGCAGTACTTAAAGCGCTTCCCGGCTTACCTCCAGCAGTTGACGATGGAGAGCAATGGCAAACGCGTCACGCTTGATGGGACTGAGGTCGTCTGGCAAACCGGGCCAATCTACTGGGGGGAGCCGGGTACCAATGGCCAGCATTCCTTTTACCAGTTGATTCATCAGGGAACCAGACTCATCCCCTGCGACTTCATCGGGTTTGTTCAGCCGCTGAACCCGCTCGGCCGCCACCACGACCTGCTCCTGGCCAACGTGTTTGCCCAGACAGAGGCGCTGGCCTTTGGCAAAACGCCGCAGGAGGTCCGAGCCGAGGGCACACCCGAATGGCTGGTGCCGCACAAAACCTTCGAGGGGAACCGTCCGTCCAGCACGATCCTCCTGGAACGACTGACTCCGGCGGCGCTGGGGAAGCTTGTCGCACTGTACGAACACAGCGTCTTCACGCAAGGCGCGATTTGGCACGTCGATTCATTTGACCAGTGGGGGGTCGAATTGGGGAAGGCGCTTGCCGCGCGCATCATCCCCGAACTTGAGACCGGGGCCAAGGGCCGACTCAAGCACGATAGTTCAACCAACAACCTGATTCGGCGCTACAGGACATCCAAGGAACGATGGGCATGACAACACATCTGACCGCCTCCCGTTCGGACGCGCTGGTGTTCTTCGGTGTGACGGGCGATCTGGCGCACAAGATGATCTTCCCGGGACTCTACGCGATGGCGAAACGCGGGACCCTGAAGGTCCCGGTCATCGGTGTTGCCTTCCCGAAGTGGAGTCTGACGCGTCTGCGCAACCGCGTGACGGACAGCATCAAACGATCCGGCGGGATCGATGACCGGCGCGCCCTCCACCGTCTGCTGTCCATGCTCAAGTACGTGAGTGGGGATTATCGGGACCAGGCCACGTTCACGGCGATAAAAAAGGAGTTGGGGCACGCCCGACGCCCGGCGTACTACCTGGCCATCCCGCCCTCCCTCTTCGAGACGGTGATCAAAGGGCTTGGTGCCGCGAATTTGGCGGAGCATGCGCGCGTCATTGTTGAAAAGCCGTTCGGACGCGACCTGACCTCCGCGCGGGAGCTCAACCGCGTCGCCCGGGCGGTATTCCCGGAAGATTCGATCTTTCGCATCGATCACTTCCTCGGGAAGGAAGCGATCATGAATATCCTCTATTTCCGCTTCGCCAATTCGTTCCTGGAGCCGATCTGGAATCGCAACTACGTGGCCAGCGTTCAGATCACCCTATCCGAGGATTTCGGCGTGAAGGGCCGCGGCGCGTTTTACGAAACCGCCGGTTGTCTGCGCGACGTGATCGAGAACCACCTCTTCCAGATCGTCGCGCTACTCGCCATGGAGCCGCCGGCCGGCAGGGACTTTGGAGCCGTCCACAGCGAGAAAGCCAAAGTCTTTCAAGCCATGCGCCCCCTGAAGCCCAACGAGTTGGTGCGTGGCCAGTACGCCGGCTACCAGAAGGAGCCCGGCGTGGCGAAGAACTCCGACGTTGAGACGTTCTGCGCCCTGCGGCTCTTCATCGACTCGTGGCGCTGGGAGGGGGTGCCGTGGTACCTGCGCTCCGGTAAATACCTCGCCGCGACCGCGACCGAGGTCCTGGTGGAGCTGAAGCCGCCGCCACAAAGATTGTTCGCCGACTCAGCGCCGGCGACCGGCTTAACCAATTACCTGCGCTTCCGGATTTCGCCCAGCTCGGCCATCGCCCTCGCCGCTCGTGTCAAGATCGCCGGAAAGGTGTTCGTGGGGGACCAGCGCGAGCTCTACCTGTTCGAAGAACAGCCGGGAGAGGAAATGCCCTACGAGCGGCTCTTGGGCGACGCTATGACCGGCGATGGAGCGCTCTTCACCCGTGAGGACGCGGTTGAAGCCGCCTGGGCAGTGGTCGATCCAGTCCTGAAGACCCACCATCGGACTCGCCCCTACAAGCGCCGCAGCTGGGGGCCGAAAGTGGCCGACGCGATCATCACGTCAGGCGGCTGTTGGCACAACCCCAGCCCCAAGGAGTCATCCGGATGATGAGCCTTACTCACCCGCGGCCTGCTGACCAGCGGCACGCTTAGCCATTCATATGACATGTCGGAACGCATAAACCCTCTCGCCGGCAAACCGGTCCCGCAATCGCTGCTGGTCAATATCCCGCGGTTGGTGACTGCGTATTTCGCGCTGGTACCCGATCCCACGATCGCCGCGCAGCGTGTCATCTTCGGCACATCGGGACACCGCGGTTCGGCCTTCGCGACCGCCTTCAATGAAGCACATGTCCTGGCGATCGCGCAAGCTGTCTGCCTGTACCGCCGCCACGCCGGCATCGACGGGCCGCTGTTCCTGGGCATGGACACGCATGCTTTGTCGGAACCCGCGTTCGCCACCGCCCTCGAAGTGCTCGCGGCCAATGGCGTGGAGTCGATGATCGACGCGCATGAGGGATACACGCCGACGCCGGTCATCTCGCACGCGATCCTTTCCTACAATCGCGGCCGCAAGACTGGCCTGGCGGACGGGATCGTCATTAGTCCGTCGCACAATCCGCCCGACGAAGGCGGCTTCAAATACAATCCTCCTAATGGCGGGCCGGCGGATGTCGATGTGACCGGCTTCATCGAGAATACCGCGAACGACTTCCTGACGAAGAAACTCGGCGGTGTCGTGCGCATTCCCTACGAACGCGCGCGCAACGCGGCGTCTTGTCATACCCATGACTACATGACGCCCTATGTCGAGGACCTCGCCAATGTCGTCGATCTGGACTCGATCCGTGGGGCAGGCGTGCGCATCGGGATCGATCCGCTCGGAGGCGCCGCCGTCCAGTATTGGCACCCGGTCATCGAGCGCTACAAGATCGCTGCGACCGTGGTGAACGACGCCATTGATCCCACGTTTCGTTTCATGACCGTGGATTGGGACGGACGGATCCGGATGGATTGCTCGTCACCTTATGCGATGGCGCCGCTGATCGCGATGCGGGACAAATTTGACATTGCCTTCGCCAACGATACCGATGCGGACCGGCATGGAATCGTCTGCCCGTCGGGCGGACTGATGAATCCGAATTACTTTCTCGCGGCCGCGATTGCCTATTTGTGCGAGAACCGGCCGGGGTGGCGCCGTGACAGCGCCGTTGGCAAGACTGCCGTGTCCAGCGGCATGATCGATCGCGTCACAGCGAAGCTGGGACGCAAGCTCTTCGAGGTACCGGTTGGGTTCAAATGGTTCAGCAGCCGCCTGATCGACGGATCGCTGGCGTTCGCCGGCGAGGAAAGCGCCGGCGCATCGTTTCTTCGGCGTGATGGGTCGGTCTGGACGACAGACAAGGATGGACTGATCATGGGCCTGCTCGCGGCGGAAATCACCGCGCGAATCGGCCGTGACCCCAACCTGTTTTACGCGTCCGTGACGCACGGCCTGGGCAAATCCTTCTACCAGCGGATCGATGCGCCGGCCACGCGCGACCAGAAAGACCTGCTCACAAGGTTGGATCCCGCACGCTTCGACGCGAAGGAGCTTGCCGGCGAGCCGATTGACGCGAAACTGGACCGCGCCCCCGGCAACCACGAGCCGATTGGGGGACTCAAGGTGGTCGCCGGGAACGGGTGGTTTGCCGCCCGGCCATCGGGAACCGAGGATGTCTATAAGATTTATGCTGAAAGCTTCCGCAGCGAAGATCACCTCAAGCAGATTCAACACGATGCACACACCCTCATCGGTCGCCTGTTCAACACGATATAAAATCCATGCCCATGCGGCCGTTGATCGCCGGAAACTGGAAGATGCACGGGCTGGCGCCGCAGCTTGGCGAGATCGAGACGATTGCTGCCTCTGTCAAGACTACGCCGCCATTGGCCGATATTCTGATCTGCCCGCCCGCGACGCTGGTCGCTCGCGCGGTGCAGACGGCCGCCGGCCGCATCGCCATCGGAGGGCAGGACTGCCACACGGAAATCGCCGGTGCGTTCACCGGGGACGTCAGCGCGGAAATGCTGAAAGATGCGGGCGCCTCGGCGGTTATCGTCGGACATTCAGAACGCCGTCAATACTATGGCGAGACCAACGCGATCGTAGCGGCGAAAACGAAGGCCGCATGGCGCGCGGGACTTCTGGCGATCATCTGCATCGGCGAGACGGAATCCCAGCGGCTGGACGGCAAGGCGTTGTCCGTGTGCGGCGATCAGATCGCAGGCAGCGTGCCCGAAGGCATCACCGTGTCCGCCGCCGCGATCGCCTATGAGCCGCTCTGGGCGATCGGAACCGGGCGCACGCCGACCTCGGAGGAGATCGCGGAAGTGCATGCGTACATCCGGCACTGCCTTTCGGCGCGGTTGGGCGCGGAAGGGAATACGGTGCGC